>Ga0105047_10011389_pt1 | contig 14427 bp, 4 predicted proteins | sample MAT04_FD_78384 | JGI IMG/M metagenome (GOLD analysis project Ga0105047, IMG submission 78384) | Freshwater microbial communities from Lake Fryxell liftoff mats and glacier meltwater in Antarctica - MAT-04 (megahit assembly) | ecosystem: Environmental > Aquatic > Freshwater > Ice > Liftoff... | reverse complement strand
TACCGGTAACATCAAGCTCTATCTCGCTGGTGGTGTCACTACTCCCGATACCACCGCAGTCAACGATCCGAGAAACGCGCAGGGAGACTTTTCGCCCATCGACCCAACCGCCACCACGCCCGACGGCGTGCGCGGTGACTTCGAGGAGCGGCTGTTGATGCTGACGCGCATCAGCAATCTCATTACGACCCGATCGGACACCTTCACCGCCTACGTGCTGGTGCAAGGCTGGTCGGGCGTCGGTACAGCCACGCCCCAGCTGATCGTCCAACGCCGAGCCATTGCCCTGATCGACCGCACGGTCGCGACGCCAAAGGACAAGAACGTGAAAGCGATCAACGTGCCGGTGGATTGAAGCAGGAGTCAGATCTTCGGCGGCCCGACGTTGCGCCACGACGAACGGTCCAGCGCAACGCGATTTGCATGAATCCGATAAATATTTGACGAGAAAAGGACGCGTTTATGCGCGTTGCGGCGCTGCCTTGCGCCGAACGATCGCGCGGCGCGCAACCTTGCCCGTCATCATGGACGCTCTTTCCCAACTGAATAGGCCTGAGCACCGATCTCACCTGATTCATCTGCCAAGCGCAATTCGCTGCCGACGAAACGAAGCCAATTGTTGCAATGTTCCACGTGGAACATTTTCAGATCTGGTGCTTCTTCTTCGGATCGACGCAAGCGCGACTCACCTTTCACATCTCGCGCGCGTATAATCCGGACCGTCATGGTTGACCTGCGTGCGCATCTTCAGGAGAAGTTCGGGCTGGACGATTTTCGGCCCAGCCAGCAAGCGGTGATCGAGGATGTTCTGGCCGGTCGCGACGTGCTGTGCGTCATGCCCACGGGGGCGGGGAAGTCGCTGTGCTATCAGTTGCCTGCCGTGGTGGAAGGGGGGTTGACGATTGTCGTTTCACCCCTGATTTCCCTGATGGAAGATCAGGTGCAGCAACTGAAGGATGAAGGGATCGAGGCGATTTTCCTCAACAGTTCGCTCAGCGCACAACAACAGCGGGATGTGGTTGCGCAGCTGCATCAGGATTTCAATGGATTGCTCTACGTGGCGCCCGAGCGTTTTTTCTCGGCGACATTTCAGAACACGTTCAACCAGTTGCGACCGAAGATTTTAGCTGTCGACGAAGCACATTGCGTCAGCCAGTGGGGACACGACTTCCGCCCGGAATATTCGCGCCTGGGTGAGGTGCGCGAGCGGCTCGGATCACCCCCGACGATCGCGCTGACCGCGACCGCAACCGAGAGCGTGCGGGCGGACATCATCAAGCAGTTGGGCCTGCAGGATCCGACGATTGTCGTCACCGGTTTTGATCGACCGAACCTCGCGTATGCGTCGGTGCGCGTCAACAAATTGGCCGAGAAGGATGAAGCCCTGTTGCAGACATTGCGCGATGAGCCGGGCAGTACGATTGTCTATTGTGCCACGCGGAAAAGCGTGGATGCGCTGGCTGAGCGATTGAAGATGCAGCAGCGCGATCGATTGATCGTCCCCTATCACGGCGGGCTGGATGCAGGCACGCGCTCGGATAACCAGGAGCGCTTCATGTCCACTGCCGGCGCGGTTGCGGTCGCGACCAACGCGTTTGGGATGGGCATCAACAAGCCCGACATTCGCCTGATCGTCCACTACAACATCCCCGGCACGCTCGAGGCGTATTACCAGGAAGCAGGCCGCGGCGGGCGCGACGGTCAGCCGGCGCGGTGCCTGATGTTCTTCAGTTATCAGGATCGGTTCACCCAGGAACTCTTCATCGACAAGATCGGTGAAGACGGCAATGTCGAGGCGAATCGTGTTGAAGAATTGAAGGCGCACGCGAGACAGAAGCTCGATCTGGTCATCAAATACGCCTCGACGCATCGCTGTCGACGTGAGCAGATTCTCGCCTATTTTGGGGATGATGCGAAGGTCGAGCACTGCGCCTGTGACATCTGCGGGCGCGGGGCGGGCGCAGTGAATCTGACTGCGGTTGAAGTTGATCCGGCTGTCGTCCTCGTCGTCCGACAGTTGCTCTCGGCGATCGCACGCTTGAAGGGCAACTTCGGTATCGGTGTCGTCGCTGAGGTGCTGGCAGGCAGCGAGACCGACAAAGTCGCTCGCTGGGGATTCGATCAACTGACCGTCTTTGGACTGATGAAGGAGCGGGCGATCAAGCAGATCGTGGCGATGCTGCATCGCGTGATTGAAGCAGGCTTGGCGCGCCAGCGCGATCCGGACGGTGTGCGCTTCCGTCCGATCATCGAACTGACGGCAGTCGGTGTCGCCGTGATGAAAGGCGAGCAACTCCCGCCGACAAATCTCGCGGACCTGATCCCACGTCGTGCAAAGAATGATGCCCGCCTACGCGGCGACGCGCGATCACGTGGAGACACACGCGGCGCGACTGCCCGGCAGGGGAACGGCGTTTCCCGAAAGGATGACGATTCGCAGGTCAATCCCGATGCAGAACTCGACGGCGAAACCGGCGCGCGGCTAGCCCGGCTCAAATCGGCGCGCACGCAGCTCGCCCGCGAAAAGCAACTCCCTGCGTATTGCATCTGTCATGACACCACACTGCGGCAACTCGCCATCGAAGCCCCACGCGATGTCGAATCCCTCGGACAGATCAAGGGCATGGGCCCGTTCAAGGTAAAATCGTATGGCGAGCATTTTCTGCGAGCGCTACGGGAAGAATAATGAACCGCCGTTCAGCGAGGTTTCAGATGGCAAAACCGATCGTCGTCATAGGCTCGATCAACATGGACATGGTCTGTCGCACGCCACGTATCCCGGTGCCTGGGGAGACGATTGTGGGCAGCGCGTTCACCACCATCCCCGGCGGAAAGGGCGCGAATCAGGCGGTCGCAAGTGCGCTGCTTGGTGGAGATGTCTACATGGTAGGCCGCGTGGGGGATGACGACTTTGGCAGGCGGCTGCTGGATGGATTGATCGCCAACGATGTGCACACCGATCAGGTCGTGCGCACGAATCACACGTCGAGCGGCTGCGCGATGATTCTCGTCGATAAGAAGGGGGAGAATTCGATCGTGGTGATCCCCGGCGCGAATGCGAAAGTCACACCTGAGGATGTCGATGCCGCGCGCGATCTGATCGCGAGCGCGGGCGCAGTGGTCTTGCAGTTGGAGATTCCGCTGGCGACGGCCGAGCATGCGATTCGCCTGGCGAAGGAGCTGGGCGTCCCGACGATTCTCGATCCCGCGCCGGCGATCGCGAAGTTGCCGGCGGGGCTGTTTGATGTGGATATCCTCACGCCCAACGAGAGCGAAGCCGAGCTGCTGTTGGGGCTGGATGTCAGCCGCGACACCAAGGCCCGCCGGGCGACCGACCCACGTGCGATCGCTGCTGATCTGGTCGCGCGCGGCGCGCGCTCGGTGATCCTCAAGCTGGGTCGGCGCGGATGCCTGAGTGCCGACACCGACGGACGCGTGGAAAAAGCCGGTGCCTACAAGATTAGGGTGACCGACAGCACCGCAGCCGGTGACGCCTTCACCGGCGCGCTGGCGGTGGGATTGGTTGAAGGGATGGAACGGCCCGAGATGATCCGCTTCGCCAACGCCGCCGGCGCGTTGTGCTGCCAGGCGTTCGGTGCCCAACCATCCCTACCTACCCGGGCGGCGGTCGACGAGTTCCGGATGGGGGAGTGAGGTGTGCCAATCGGTCAGGATCTACGGGCCTCTTTGAAAACAAGTCAGCACGAATGCTCGACGGGTCAAAGGCCCGTGTTTTCTCCCCGTGCGAGCGAACAAACACGGTTCTTTGAACCGTCGCTACACAGACGAAAGTGACGCATGCACTCGACGGCGCATCAGCCTGTCGTACCCATCGGATCGGCGCCGATTGTTCCGACGAGTTGTTGGAGATAATCGTTCGCCGAGACGCGCGAGAGTTCAACTCTTGCGCGTGATTCTCGCTCGGGGAGATTTAACCGGCGGGAGATTTCTGTGAAGCCTGACTGCTTTTGGGCGGCGGATATGTAGTCGACGTGACGTCGCCACAATGTGATATCGCGGGTCTGTTTCGCGCGCAGGCGGGAGGCGTACCAATCGCTCGACAGCAGGTACTCGCGGGTGAAGAGTCGTCGGATCTCCGCGTGAGAGGCGCCTTTCCCTTCGAACTGTCCGTGCGCCATCACGTGCAGGATCGCCCGTAATGGAGGGCACGCCAGCGCGATGCTTCCATCGTTGAAATACTGCATCGCCACGCGCTGTTGTGCTTCGGTGATATTGAGCACGCCGTCGGCAAAATCGTCGCGGTTTTGGGTTTCCGGGCGGAGCATGGCGTCGTCGAAAATCTTGGCGGGGTTGTCGAAGATGCGGCCGAAGAAGCTTCGGACAAATTGATACGTGATGCGATATCCCAATCGTGAGGCGGGGATGTGTTGTCCGTTGTGAGTGAAGTCTTCGACCTTCTCAAGGAAGTTCTGTTCGATGAGATATTTCGCCTCGCGCTCGTGCGGCTGAAGGCGGGACCAGATTTCCGGGACCAGCAAACTCACGTCGTGATCGACTCGATACTTCGGACCGACGTGACCTGCCGACGTGGAGAAACCCCCCAGGCCGGTGAGGATATAGCTGACGAGCGCGCCATTGAGATCGACGATCGGCGTGAGCGCGTTGAACGGCCCCTTGGTGAGCGCGCCTTCCGAACCCGCGCCGGTGGTCGAGGGACTTTTCCCCGTCAAACTGCAGATGAAATCCATGAAGAGTTCGGGCAGCTCCTGGTAGTGGATTGGATTGTAGACCGCCAGCGCGCGAATGCCGGCAGCCCGGTCAGACGGGTTGTTTCGCCGGCCAATGAGGATCGCATCGACCGGGAAAACGACCGGCTTGTCGGCAGGGATCGATTGCGAGATGCGCACGCTCATCTCTGCAAGATACGTGGGCATCGGATCGACCAGATCGGGACGAAGCTGCAGGTAGCGCGGATTTTTCGATGGCTTGCCGTCGACCATACGCGGGTGGGCGGACGAGACGACGCGCTCGCCGAGACGGGCTGCCGATTCCAGCAAGTTGCGCATCGGCGGGCTGTAGGCATCGAACTCCGTCACCTTATCGACGATCGCCTGCACATCGCTGGCGGAGAGAGGCTCGAAGTTCGAGAGGAAATTGTCGGATCGCGAGAGATCGATCTCGGTTTGCTTGTCGAGACCGGGATGGATCGCATCGTCGGGCCGTTGAAAAAGTCGTCGCTCGGTGTTGATCAACAGTTTGACGCTCCCCGTGTGCGGCTGAGCGAGGGCTGCTTTGATGTGTTCAACCGGGACGACGGTGGAGGCGGTGATGTCGTCCTGTGTTTGCACTTTGGAGGCAGGGTAAAAATCCTGTCGCAGCTTGAATGTCCGCCAACCGCCGTTATCCAAAAGTCCGACGCGCAGGTAGGTTCCGCCTGCTTTTTTATCGTCCACCTTCAGTTCGTGCCCGCTTTCGCCGTTGACGATATCGACGGTGAAATGATCGCGCCAGTTGTCGCCCCATTCGGGCTTGTAAAAGCGTTTGACGAGAAAAATGAGCGCGAGAATATCGCTTGGCACACTCGCCAGCCAGGCGTTGTATTCTTCAGAATAATCGTCGGAAGGCGTGAGCAATTTGATCACACTGCCCAGCGTGCGCTCGTGCGAAAGCAACGGCCGACTCGGACTTTTTGAATAGTCCTTGGGCACCTTGCCCGCCTTCCAGCGCACGCTGTGATCCTTGCTCAAAATCGTATCGACCTGATCGAGGTCACGCGCCAGATCGCTGACAAAGACGGGCCCGTAAATCATGTAATCGAGCAGCGATTTGCTGATCTCACTTTTTCCGCCGCCGCTTACTGTGCAGGGCTTATGACACGACGTGGGACGCGCAGCTGTGATGATGAGACGAAAGCGGTTGGAGCCGGGATGTTTGTTGAGGAACAGCCGCATGCCTGACGGGAGCATGTAGGTTTTGCGCGCGGAGATGGGCATGGATTTGGATTCGCCGTCGAGCGTCCAGCGCACCTTGAAGGTTCGCACATCAAGCGAAGAATCTTCGGGCAGGTACAGGAGATCGGGGAAGGCTTTGTCGATTGCATATCCATCGGGATGCACGTCGACCCGGGCAGCATATTCGCGCACGAAGCTCGCCAGCGATTGGCCGGTGGTGTACTTGGGGTTGGGGTGATATGCGTCACCCAGGCTGAACGACGGAAATGCAATCGCTCCGCCTGCATGTTCCTCTTCAGCATTGCCGAGCAGGTTGGTCGCGTAGCTGATCTGTGTCTTCACTTCCTTCTTGCAGTAGCCGTAATAGTTGTCGGCAATGAGTGTGATCATCACCCCCGCATCAGTGCGACAGGTGAGTTTGAAGGCCTGACCATTGTTGTATTTTTCCGAAGCGTCCTGCCAGCATTGTCCGTCGCGCTTCTGGCGATCAGTCGCGCGATCAATGTGCGGCAAGCCGAGGTCCCTCTTGGTCAGCGTCGTCAGATGCGGCGCGAGAATCACGCAGCCGGTGTGACCGGTCCAATGATCGACATCCAGGCCGGCATCGTTCTCGGGCAGGACGGGATCGCCGGCGTTTCCGAAGATCGACTCGACAAAATCGAGATTGCTCACGAGCGAACCCGGCGCGAAGAATCGAATCTCCATGCGCTTTTGCGGACTGCTCCCGGGAATTTCAGGGACGACAATTGGCCGAAGCAGCAGGGAGACGAACGCATAAATGGGCTGGGCGGAGGTGTACGGCAGGAGCAATGACTCGCGAGGCGGGCGCATCGCGTGGTGGAAGAGTTGCGCGTAGACCGCAAGCGGGACCGCGACTTTATCATCGGGAATGGGCAGGCCACCCTCCGCAATGTGGAAGGTGCCTTGGGTCGTGCGACGATCCGAGCGCGGGTTGTGGAGTACGCCGTTGCGCACCTTGTACGAATGCAGCAGATCGTTTGAAAACGCATCCCCGTCGACAGGGAGGGAAAGCGTGCGTGCGATGCCGGGTTGATCGAGAATGAACGTCTCGGCAGGCAGGCGAAGCGGCTCGGGAAGGCTCAGGCTGGCGAGATGATCATTCAAAAATCGTTCGATGCGACGATCCGCAGGGCAACGGTAGTCATGGAGCAGGCGCGTCTTCTCGCGCATGTTGGCGACGAAGGCCAGCGAGAGCGCGTGTCCACTCCCCGGGGTGTCGACAAACGCTTCGGTGCCGAGTGATAGCAGGCGCAGTTGGATGTAGCGTCGCAACTCGTCGGCGTCGGGAGGAGTCTGAGGAAGAGGCCCAGTCGGGGATGTCATTGCAAAATACTCCGGCGTGGCGAATTCCAAACAGCGGGCGAAGGTTCGCTGGGCAGAGTATCAAAAAGGAAGGGGCGTCGAAAGGTGAGGCGTATGAGGAGAACGGGGAAATGTATCGGTAAATCCGAATATCCAGATAGCGCGAGTCTCTCGGCGCGGGCTGGAAGCCCGTGGCACGGGGGTGGTGCCTGGACGCGACGCGGGAAGTTTGTACCGATTGGGGACGTGCTCGCGCTTAATCGCCTTCACTTTGCACGCTCGTATCAACAGTGTAATGTTGGCGGGGTATTGCTCGTTGTCGAGTGCGCCATCTTTTGCATGAGCGCAGGGCAAATCGAAGTATTGTCGGAGCGGTCATCCTTGATTGACATAAATCCATTGATGCCTCGGTCAGTGTCCGTAAGGGCAGTACACGCGTGAATCTTCCAAAACACGACAAATCGACTCCAAGCCGATTGGTATCGGGCCTTACGCTTTCCTCCCTCGTTGCCGGGGTGTTTTGCACGTTGCTCCTTGCGATCATCGTGCAGTTCGGGGAGATCGTCCTCAATGCGGGCTTCCTGGCCGAGCATTCGATTCCGCTGCCGGTCATCTGGGTTTTCCTGTTGCTGCTGGTAGTGACAGGTGTGGTGAAGGGCGTATCGCGTATTGCGATGCTGAATCGCGCAGAGCGACTTTGCATCCTGTATGCAATGCTGATTGCCACGCCCCTGATGACGCAGGGTTTTTGGCATCGCATCATTGCCATCATCGCAACCAACCCGCGGGCGGGGGACTTTGAGAAGATCGATGCATTCAACGACAAGCTCTGGCCACACGGTCCCAACGTGGTGGCGGGCTTTTTTGATGAAGCGCGAAAGTCTGATCTGATATTCAAAGGCACCCACACCTGGGAAGCGATCGAATACGACAAGGATCAAACCGCAACGCTGCCCGTCCTGAACAACGCCTCGGCTGATGGGGAATCGGCGGTGCGCATCAAGTTGCCATTGAAACCTGCGGGTAGCGAACCGGTGCTGATTCGGGGCGAACCGCACATCGTCAGCGTGCTGGTGCGACCCACGGGCCTGGGCGCTCAGAGTGCGTACTTCTGCCGACTTTATGCAGATGACACGCCCAACTTCACTGAAGTCTTCAGCTCCAGCGCGCCGCAGAAGGTGACCTTTCTTCATCAGACGGGATTTCAACGTGTCGGTGCCTACGGTCCGAAACTGCCCGCAGAGGCTCGCGAGTTTGTGTATCTGGAGTTCGGTCTGAAAGGACCGGGCAAGCTCGAACTTTTCGATCCGAAGATCTTCAGCGTTGCTGCACTGGAGGGCATCTACAAGGGTCGCCTCATCGTCAGCCAGACTGAATACGACGCGATGGCCGCTCTCCCCGAGGCCGAGAGGGAAACCGAGCGCGCGGGGCTGATTGTCAAACCCGACAACATGCTCAGCCTCGCCGGTGCGAAGTTTGTGCTGTCAGGCTACATCCCAATTGGCGATTGGGTGGTGCCCTTCGCCGCTTGGACGAGCTTTGTGCTGCTGATTCTTCTGGGGACGCTCGCCATCGCTGCCATCATGCGTCGTCAGTGGATGGAGAACGAACGCTATTCCCTGCCCATGGCCCGTGTGCCCGAAGCACTGGCCGACCCGGACGGCAGCGGGGAGGGTAATCAGAAATCAATCTGGCGCAGCAGCCTGCTTTGGTCGGGGCTGCTCATCGGATTTTTCTACGTCGTCTGGCGGGCGGCTGCTTTCTATAACTCGAGCCTTCCGGATCCGACCATCCGCTTCCGTCTCAGCGAATACATCAGCGATCCGTCATGGGGCGGGATGTTCAACACGCGCTTTGAAGTCAATTTGATATTCCTGTCGTTGTGCGTGTTCATGGAACTAAACGTGCTGTTCAGTCTCGTCGTAGGTTACTGGATCTTCATGAGCCTTCGCTGGGTGGGCGAGTTCACCCGTTGGAATGTGAATCCGGCTTATCCATATTCGTACGAGCAGACGATGGTCGCCTACCTCACTTACGGGCTGCTCGTCTTGTTCCTCGCCCGCCGGTACATCTTCCGTGTTCTGCAGGCGGCGGTGTCGAATGACCGCAAGTTTTCTGAAGGTGAGCCGATGTCGTATCGCTCATCGGTGCTGACCCTGCTGGGGTCGTTCGTCGGGTGTGCGGTGTGGGCGTGGTGGATGGGCATCGGCATCCCGGGGATGCTGCTGTTCTTCGCGTATCTGATGCTGGTGGGATTTGTGTCCGCCAAATTCCGCGCCGAGGCCGGTTTTGCCTGGGGATATTTCACGCCTGGCAACTTTGCCTTGATGATGACCTTGTTCGGCGGGATCCCGTTGTTCGGCCCGAGCGCGGTGTTGTTCTGCTATGTCGCAAGCTTTTTCCTTGGACCGACGGTGTTTTTCCTGATCCCCGGGGCGCAAGTCGAGTTGCTGGAAGTTGGGCGCAGGTGGAACGTCAAGGGACGACACCTGGTGACGGTCGTAGTCCTCGGTGTGCTTGCCGGGATGCTCATGGGCGGATGGGTTTTTCTCTCCAACGCCTATGCAAAGGGCGGGGAGAGTTTCCGATATGGCTGGGCGTTTGATACGAAGGTCTGGTATTTTTTCTCGTACAACGCGCAGTTGCAGTCGGCCACCAATCACATGGCTGGTACCGGTGCGGCGGCCGCGCCGACGGGCACGGACCCTGTGAACTACGCCTACGCTTTCGCTGCCATCGGAACGATTCTCGTGACGGTGCTACGACAGTTGTTTGCGGGGTTCCCGTTGCATCCGATTGGGTTTGTGCTGGGGACGACGGCCGGCACGGGGGGCCTTCTCGAATACATCTGGGGCAGCGCGCTGGCGGCCTGGGCAATTCGTGGCACGGTGCTCTGGCTGGGTGGGGCTGCGGTCGTTCGTCAAAAACTTCAGCCATTTTTCATTGGTATATTTATCGGGGCGTGCCTGGCTGATCTGGCGAATGGTCTGTATGGCATGCACCTGCGGTCGCTGGGGCTCGAGCAGATTTTCCAGGCGGTGATCCCGTGAACGAAGGGAAGTCGAACAACATCACCCGACACGTGCTTGCTGGCATTTTGTTCGGCACGCTTGCTGTCGCTTGCCTGGTCTGGTTTGTCACGACGTTCTCTCCACGCGGGCGGTTGGAAAAAATTCCCCCCGATACGTCGGTCGACTACGCCGCCGTTCGCTCGGCCATGTCGACCACGCGCGTCGGTGCGACGTTGGATGCGATCCTGGGCAACGGTTCGCGCTTTGTGGGGTCCGAAGGATATTACAAGACCGAACAACAGCTTCGCACGATCCTCACTCAGGCCGGGCTGGAAGTGCTTGAGCAGACCATCTCGACGGCTGCGCCCAGGACGCTTGATCGTCGTATCCTGACGGCAGAGGGCGTTCCACTTGCGGGTGTGGAGGTCTGGCCGCTTTTCCCCAATCAATTTCAACCCCAGAACACGCCTGCCGGTGGTTTGACGGGCAAGCTGGTGCGTGTCACGGACGACGTTCTTGAAAAGTCCAAAACGTTTGCAGGGTGCATAGCGCTGGTGGACGAGAGCAACGCGCCGACGACATTTGCTCTCAACTGGGCGAAGTACGCATCCGTCGGTTTCCAGGCGATCATCATCGCCAACGAAGGTGGCCTGGAGAAGATGGATTGGAACGGCATTTCTTTGCTCGCGGACGGATCGCAAGTGAACTTTGTCCGGCTGATCGCATCTCCTGAAATTCTTGCGCACTCCGGTGAGACGGTCACCCTGCACGTTCGCACGAAGTGGGAAAACACCCCGACGACAACGCTCGTGGGCATCCTGCGCGGCAACGGATCCGCCAACGATGCCGTCCTCATCCAGGCTGCTTATGACGCGCCCAGCGTGCTGCCCGACCGCGCACCCGGTGTGATGTCGGCCTTGCCCGTTGCATCGGCGTTGCAGTCCCTTGAGGGACTTCTGCCCTATAAAACCAAGTTGAAGCGCGACGTCGTATTTGTCTTCACCGGCACGCAGATGATGGCCAACCTCTCTGCCGACCGATTCGCCTCAGCGCTTGGTCCTAACGTGGATCGCGACAGCACGCGGTTGCGACTGGAGACTGAACTTGCCGACGCCAAGAAGCTTTCGCAGCACGCGCAGCTCACACATGCGCTTTTCGACGATTCTCGATTCTTCGACGAAGTCAGCGCCACCGAATCAGCCATCACCAAGCTTGCCCCAGACGTTGCAGAATATTTCGATGAGCAGTTGCGGTATGTTCTGAACAGCATCGTGTTCGATCGATCCGAAGCGATGGTCGAGCCGCGCGTGCGATTTATCACGTCCGCCAGCCCGAACGACATCACCACGCCCGAGGGTCAGGCGTTCGCCAAAGCCAAGGCAAGGTATGACGAAGCGCAGGCGGTCGCGGGCTATCCGATGGAGAAGCTGTTGCAGGAGCGCGCGTTACTGTCAGATGCAAAGGTACGAGATCGCGCCGTCGCACGCTTTGCCGAGCTATCTGCGTTCCACGCTGAGCAGGTTCGCCGGTCCGAGCAGGATTTGAAGCTTAATGAGACGCTGCTGAAGTATCGTCAGCTGATCACGCTCAGTCCCGATTTGCTGCCAGCCGATCCATCGATTGTGAAAGGCGAGGCCCTGAGCTTCACGATGGGCGACGGGATTGAAACGTATAACTACGTGCACACGCCAGTGATGAACAACGTGCTGCTGGCTGTTTCACGCCTCGAACAACCCGCTGCATCCACCACGGCTCCGGTATCTTCTTCGCCGACATATGTGTCGATGCAGACGAGCAAGCAAGGCAGCTGGGCGGCTACCAAGCTGAGTGGCAAACCGTTGCAGTCCATTCACTGGGCAAGGCTTTCGTATCCCGCCTTTTCGTTGATCAATACCGATCGTCCCGGGTCGTATCAAACCGTCGGACATCCGATCGAACAGCCTTACATGCGTGATCTTTCGACGGTTGCAGGCTCGCTGCAATTCTTCGGAGATTCGACGCTCTCGCTGGCCTTGGGGGCGGGCACTTTTCCGAGCGGGTCCAAGACGCAACTGGGAACGGTGGCCGGTTCGGTTTATGTGGCAAACGTCGGGCGATCCATCGTTCCCAACTTCCCGTTGTCAGGTGGCTTGTTCGGCGTTGCCGAGCCCACGGCTTTCGCCGCCGCACCAGCCGGGTTTGTCAGCACGGTGCTGCTGTTTACTGACCCGACCGGCCGGTACTACCTCCCACAGACGTCGTGTCAGATCACAACCGCACCTCAATTGCCATACTCCCCCATGGCTGTCGGCTTCGGAGAAGGCGGAAACATCCAGCTGGTGAAGGATGAAGGGGGCGGTGGGCAGGCGATCTACAAGTCCAGCAACTTAAGTCTGAGTGCTGCTCATAAGGTCAACATCGTGGTCTTCCGCGCCAGCCCCGTGACGATTCTCGACCTGGTCAATCCGCAGACATTGAAAAGCTACACCGGCGTCGACTTCATATCGCGTGAAGGTTTGACGGGTCTGGATCGCCGGATGAGCATCGTGCTGCCCGATCAAATTACCACGTTTGTGGAGCCCGACCGCTTCTTTTATCTCCAGCTCAAAGCCGGTTCAGCGACCAACGACAAAGGCCAGGAAACACGCGCGTTCGTCCTGGGCACAGGCGAAGGGGACTACCAGGTTGATCCCAAAAAGGAGATCGACGGCCCGGGCTTTCTCGCGTTTGAAAATCGTTTCCTGCTCAACATGCCTCTGCGCATCGCCCGGTCGATGCAGTATGTGAATGCCAAGCGACTGGAACAGCAGAACCGTCACGGGATGGCGGACGAGCGCACGAACGAGTTCCACACGAAATCGGACAAGCTGCTTGAGCGTGCTGCGACCGATACGCTTTCCTTGCAGGATCGCATGCTCGAAGCGCGGGATGCGGTCACATACGCGACGCTCAATCATCCTGTCTTACGCGAGTCCATTGCAGAAGCGGTCATCGGGATTCTTTACTATCTGGCCCTGTTGGTCCCGTTCGTTTTCTTTTTCGAAAAACTCGCTTTCGGGTTCTCGGATATTCGTCGGCAGTTGCTCGCCCAGACGGCTGTATTTCTCGTTGTATTCGGATTGCTGAGGGTTCTGCATCCCGCGTTTGAGATGCTCCGATCGAGCGTCATGGTGCTGCTGGGTTTCATCATCCTGTTGATTTCCGCAGGCATCACGATCCTGAGCGCGGGGAAGTTTTCGGAAAATCTCGAGGAACTGCGCAAGAAGCGCGGCAAAGTCGCCGCTGCCGAATCCAACACCGCCGGCGTGGTGGGGACGGCATTCATGCTCGGTCTGAACAACATGCATCGTCGCCGCGTGCGCACGGGGCTGACGTGTGCGACGCTTGTGCTGATCACCTTTGCGATGATCTGTTTCACCAGCGTGCAAAGCGATCTGGTCGATTCCACCACTGCGATTGGCAAGGCGCCTTATCAGGGGTTTGTGGTGAAGCCCGAGCAGTTTGCCCCGGTGTCGGCTGGCGAGGTGTTTGCTTTGCAGACACGCTACGGGAGCAAGTACGGAGTGACATCGCGTACTGTCTACCTCGGTGAGCAAACGTGGGAACGACAGCAGTTCAACCCGGATATCACGATCGCGCATGCGGATCGCCCGCTCCTACATCTGAAGTCGGCCCTTGTTCTGTCGGCTGCCGAGCCGTTACGTCAGAAGATTACCATGCTGGCCGGTCGGGGATGGTTTCCACCGGGTAAAACGTGGGGTGCAACCGAAGCGTTGCCCGTGTTCATCTCCGATCGCACAGCCGAATCTCTGAAGATCAAGCCCGAGGCCGTCAATGCAGGCGAGGTACCGGTAATCATCAGCGGGCGCGCGTGCGTCGTGCAGGGGATCTTTGATTCGACCGCACTCAACGCGCTGCGGGATCTTGATAATCGAAGCCTGCTGCCCTTCGACGTCGAAGGCATTGTTAACCTGCGCGTCGCTGCCGGTGATCCACTGGCCGACAATGATGACCCGCTCATCAACGCTGCCGACCTCTGCATCCTTCCACAGGATTTGGGCGTCACTGTTCCGCATGGCAAGCTGCGCGTGGTGTCGGTTGCGGTTGAATTGAGAAGTAAAACGACCAATGAGGATCTGGTTTACAAGGACGCGCGACCGATGGTCGATACCTTCCTCGAACAAAGCCAGCGGGCCACGTAT
>Ga0105047_10011388_pt1 | contig 14427 bp, 12 predicted proteins | sample MAT04_FD_78384 | JGI IMG/M metagenome (GOLD analysis project Ga0105047, IMG submission 78384) | Freshwater microbial communities from Lake Fryxell liftoff mats and glacier meltwater in Antarctica - MAT-04 (megahit assembly) | ecosystem: Environmental > Aquatic > Freshwater > Ice > Liftoff... | reverse complement strand
TTCGCCATCCCGTTCGACCCGGTGGTGAAGGCCTTCCGCAGCGACCCGCAGTTGCTGTGGGGCGTCACCCGTCTGCTGGCGCACCGTCTGCGCGTGATGGACGAAGCCCTGGCGGACAGCGTGTTCCTCGACGTCACCGGACGTACGGCCAAGCGCCTTCTCGAATTGTCCGAGGGCGCCGACGAATTCCTGCTGCCCATTACGCAGGAGGAACTGGCCGGCATGGTCGGTGCCTCACGCGAGCGGGTGAACAAGGCCATCGCCAGTTTCATCCGCCTCGGCTACATCGACCAGCACGAGCGCCACTACACCATCCTCAAGCGCGACGCAATGGAACTCCGCGCCCGCTAGCCGACGGTGCCAATGGAGAATTCCAACGACAGGGGAGGGGTCGAAACCCTCCATCAGGCTGGGCCGGTTAGGCGTCGCGGCGGTTGACCGCCCAGCTGCCCAGCGCCACAAGCGCCAGTGCGACGACACCGAAGTAGCCGCCGGAGACGATGCGCGACGGGCCACCATCGCCGATCGACTCGACCAGCACCAACCGAATACCGGCTTGGAACGGCATCCACACACCGATGTTGTCGTTGCCCGTCACGACGCTGAGCAGCGCTCCGACCAAGCCTTCGGCGATCAGCGGCCACACGATCAGAATGGACACGGCTACTGGCGTGCTGCGGGTGATGAGGCCGAATCCGTAACCGGCCAGCGACATCAACGCCGTCAACACGACAACACCGACCATGGCGGGGACGGCGGTCGGCACGTCGGTCAGATCGATCGTGGCGCCACGACTGCTCGCGATGTTGCTCCCCGCGAGCCATCCGATCAACACCACCAGCGTCGCCAGCAGACTTGTCGCAAGGACTACCACGACACCCTTGGCGACGATCACCTTGACGCGCTTCGGAGTCGCTGCGAAGGTCGGGCGAATGGTGCCGAAACCAAACTCGCTGGTAATGGACGCGGCGGCAATGACCCCGCAGAGGAGCGCAGCAACGACAGTGGTACCGGTCAGCACGCTGACCAGATCGCGTGTTTTGAACCCGGCGTCGTCGCCACTGAAGAACGCCGTCAGCAATGTGACGACCAGCGGGAAGGCAACGGCGATGATGGCCAGCACCCAGTTCATGGTGACAGTGCGCAGCTTGATCCACTCAGAACGCAGCAAGTTGATCATTGCGCCGCCAGACCAGTTGACGTGTATTCCTGTGCACCGGCGGTCGCCTTGAGGAACGCATCCTCCAGCGACCCGGTCTGGGCCGACAGCTCGTGCAATACCATCTGCTGCTGCGCTGCCATTTCGCCCACGGCAACGCAGTCCAGGCCACGAATGTCGAGGGTGTTGGCAGCGACGGTGGTGACCTCGCCGCCAGCGGTTGTCAGTGAAGCCACTAGCGTCTCCGCGGTCGGGCTCTGCACTCGCACCCAGTGGTCGGCGTAACGGTCCACGAACGAGTCGACAGTGGACTGCTCGATGAGGCGACCCTGGCCGATGACCACCAGATCCTCCGCCATCAGGGCCATCTCCGAGAGCTGGTGGCTACTCACCAGAACCGTGCGACCCTGGCGAGCGAGATGCGTGAGCACATCGCGAATCCAGCGAATGCCCTCGGGGTCGAGACCATTGGCGGGTTCGTCGAGGATGATGGTGTGCGGGTCGCCCAAGAGCACGCCGGCCAGGCCCAGCCGTTGGCGCATACCCAGCGAGTAGCTGCGCAGACGTGAACCGGCGACCGACGTGAGGCCGACCATCTCCAGCACCTCGTCGATGCGTGACCGGGCGATGCCGTTGCTGGTGGCCAGCCAGCGCAGATGGTTGCGGGCGCTGCGGCCGGGGTGTACGTAGCCAGCGTCCAGCAGCGCACCGACTTCGTGGAGCGGACGCTTCAGGTCGTGGTACGGAGTTCCGTCGAACAGCGCAACGCCCGCTTCGGGCCGGTCGAGGCCCAGCATGCACCGCATCGTTGTGCTCTTGCCCGAGCCGTTGGGCCCGAGAAAGCCGGTGACCACGCCGGGCCGCACCTCGAAGCCGAGGTGGTCGACCGCGATCTTCGAGCCGAACCGCTTGGTGAGGTCGCTGACACTGATCATGCGATCACCGTTGTCATCCGATTACCTGGTCATCCGACTACAGCGTGTCCACGAAGGCGTTGGCGACGACGACCGGGTCGCCACCGTTGTTGATGATCTCATTGAGCATCTGGTTGAGACGCTCGGTGGTCAGCGCAGTGGCGATGGCATCGATGGTGCCGATTGCTTCCGGCGTGGCGGCGGTGGACGACATCAGCGCGAGTGCAGCGTTGGTGGGCACCATCAGCTGGTCGTCGGTGAGGATGGTCATCCGCTCGGTGGTGATCAGCGGGTTCAGCGAGTTCATCACGAAGCAGTCCGCATCGCCGGCGGTGATGGCTGCGGCCAAGTCGGCGTCTTCGATGGTGGAGGTGTCCTTGAACTCGCCGCCGTAGTACAACTCGAAGGCGGGCAGGCCGTGGATCTCATCGTCCATGAACGCGGCTGAGGCGCCCAGCACGATGCCTGGGGCGTTGGAGGCAAGATCGGTGAGCGTGGTCAGCTGCGTGCTGGAATTGGCCGTCATGGCAGCAGCGGAGCAGGCGATTACTTGCTTGTTCTCGGCGAGCGACCCGTTGTTGACGATCAGCGTCGATGGCAGGCCGGCGTTGAGGGCCAGCACCTGCTCGACGATCGAGTGGCCGTTGCCCGGCTTGGGAACCTCGGTGGTGGTCGTGTCGCCAACCAGTGTCGTGGCGATCTCGGTCGTGGCAACGGCGGTGGTGTCGCTGGCGGCAACGGTGGTGGTGGTGGCAGCCGTCGACGTGGTTGCGCCAGCGGCGGTTGTGGTGGTCTCACCGGCAACGGTCGTTGCGGGCACTGACGTTGCGGGCACTGACGTTGCGGGCACTGACGTCGCCGGCACAGTTGTGGTCGGCAGCGTTGTGGTGGATTCCACCACGGGCGCCAGCGTGGAGGCAGGGCCGGCGGGCACCGAAGTGCTGGGCAACGGCGAGGCATCGGGAAGGCTGTACACGAACTGCAGTAGGTCGTCGGAGTAGTCGGGGATCAGCTGGAACGTGCCGTCCAGGATGGCCTGATAGTACTGCGCACGGTCCATCTCCACCGGGTCCTTACGAGCGACACGAAAGCCGCCGTCCTCCAACACGCGGGCATAGATGGCGGCCATCAGCTGGCTCTGCGGATCGCCCTTCACCGAGGTCACCGCGATGCGCGGTGGCAACTGCAGAGTGATCGTAGGAGTCGTGGAATCGTCGCTGCTGCAGGCAGTGAATACCAGCGCAGCGAGAGCAGCGGGGCCGAGGCACCGCATGAACATTTGGGCAGTGGGGGTCGTCCGCTTCATCGGGGTGCGAGCATAGTGGCGGTGGTGGCCGGCGCGGCGGTCGCCCCTGTGCGCATCTGGACGAACAGGCGTGGCGAGCAGGCCTACAGAAGGTCGGCAACGTCGGTGACGTCGGCCGGCTTGGGGACCTCGATGACGATCGGCTCTGTCATCGGCTTGATGACGACGTCCACGGAAACCTTCTGGCCGGCAAACGACATGTCGATGGTGGTGCGGCGGATCTGGTTCTGCTCATCGACGTACACGTCGTATGTCAGGTCCGTCGGAATATCGGAACCGAGTTGGTCGAACTGCTGCTGCAGCTGCGGCGAGACCTTCATGGCTTCCGCGGTGTCGACCACCACTTCGAAGTGCTTGACCTTGACCCCGTCGACCTCCTCGAAACCGAGCTCGGTGACCGACTTCGCATTCTCGAACACGGCTCCGGCATCGAGCGGGTTCCCCACGTTGGCCGAGTCGAAGATGTTGGACTCGCCGATGCCAACCTGCTGTTGCAAGAACTCGCCGTCCATCTTCACCCAGTCGGTGTCGATGGGTAGGCCGCTTTCTGCGAGGAACGAGCTCTGGAAGTAGATGACTGTTTCATTCTTGTCGAGGATCATCTCCACCGAGCCATCGACCATGCCGAGGTCCATGATGATGTGACTGAGACCACTGGCGCTGTCGGTCTCGGCCTCAGCGGTGATCTCTTCGCCCATCAAACTCATCGTCATGGTGAAGGCCACGGCCTTGGTCTCCGCCGCTGCTGCGCTGGCCTCGGTGAGCGAGAAAGTGGCATCGGCCGTGTCCTTCGTCAGCAGCAGGAAGCCTGTGGCGGCGATTGCAGCCGCCGCGAGCACACCGACGACGGCGAACAAACCGGTGCGCCGCTTCTTGGGCTCGTCGTGAAGTACGACCGAAACGGCGGGCTCGGTCAGAGTCGGTGGCGGGAACGAACTCGTGTTGTTGGCCGCCGGGAGTTCAGGAGACTCGTCCATGGGCGAAACGGTACTGGTCGATCGCGCTGGTGGTTGGTCGCGGTCCAAGATCCGCGAGTGCGATCTGGGTGAGGACTACACGGCCGTTCGCCACCGACCATGCCAGCCCGGGGCGCGCGGGGACGGGAGTGCGCCGAGGCAGGACGACACCCAAGAGGTCGCCATCCAGGTCGCTGCCGCCGGTCAGCACCACGCCGCAGCGGCTGCGGCGAACGACAGTGGTCCAGTGCCCGTAGAGCTGGCGAAGAGCATCGGGTCGTCCAGCGGCGACGATGCACGTGTTCGGCCGCCCACCTGCTGCCAACGCCGCGAGTCGGCCGCCAGGATCGTCCACCAGTTCGGCATCGTCGACCATCAGCAGCAGTGGACCGCTGGGTGGTAGGCCGTCGAGTATCGAAGTGTCACTCGCGCTCGTCGGCATCGATACCGCGTTGTTGACCCCAATAACGGAGCGGCGGGGAAGGATGGCCGCGACGCTGCCATCCGGATGTGCCTCCCGCCACGCCTCGGCAACGCGGGCCAGCGTGCTGCTGCGACCGGATCGAGCCCCACCGACGATGAGTAGATGTTCACCGTCTGGTAGTTCGAACGAGTGTGGGTCGCCGCTGGCGAAGTCGATGCCGAGTGGTAGCGAGGTACTGCAGTCGAAAGCGGAGCCTGGCGGCAAGTCGCTCGCGGCGATGAGTGACGCGACGATGGTGATTCCCTGCGGCACTCGGCTGAAGTCGCTTGCTCCGAGTGGCGACAGTTTCGTCTCGTTCACCAACTGGCCCACGAGTCCGGTCGCGGCCACCACCAACCTGCCGGGCGTACCGGCAGGCGGCACCCGCGCCGCGTTGACGCCCACGATGGCGCCGTCGTGCGCATCGTGGAGGTGCATCACCCAGCGGTGCGCGCATCGGGCCAGCAGGCTCGCGGGCACTGCGGCCACGTGTTCGACGGTGGCGACGATGGCGATGCCCGCAGCCTCACCATCAGCCAGTACCTCTTCCAGCGCGTCGAACTCGGCCGCAGTGTCGAGGTCGTCGAGCGTGCGCCGCAGTGCGTCGAGTCCGTCGATGAAGAGAACGGTCGTTGCTTGCTGACCACACGCCAGCCGCGTCTGCACCATCCTCCGTAATCGGTAGAGCAGTCGCATCATTCGCTCGCGCTCGTGTAACCGCACGACCGCAACACAAAGCGGATGCTCAGCCAGCCCGCTCAGTCGATCACTCCCGCGACCGTCGATGACGTACATCTCCGCCGTCGAAATTGCGGCCAGCGTGCACAGTGCGGAGGTAGCGCCTGCGCCCGGGCTGCCGGCGATCAGAAGGTGACCGTCAGTAGGTAACCACTGCAGAGGCGAGATTCGCTGCTGGTCAGGATCGTCGATCAAGCCGATGGCACCGGCAGGCACTTGGTCGCGGGTGAGATCCATCTCCAGTGTCGGCTGCCAGGGAGCGGGCGGTCGCGGTGCGCCTGCCAGCCGAGCCGCTTCGCAGATGGATCGCACCAACACGTGCAGCTCGGTCTCCGCACCGACCTGCAGCGCGGTGGTGCAACGGGCCGTCTGGAAGGTGAGGTGGTCGTCGGCGCCGAGGCGCATCACCGCCCGGCCCGGCAGATTGCGTGGCAGCATCGCTGGCCCAGGAACACCGACCACATCGTTGGCGTCGGCAGTGTCCTGCAGGCGCAACGCGACTCGCAGGTTGGTGTTGGCTCGAATGTCGTCGCTGATGACGCCACTCGGACGCTGCGTGGCCAGCAGCAGGTGCACGCCCAGGCTACGGCCACGCTGAGCAACGCCGACAAGTGCGTGCAAGAAGTTGGGCTGCTCGGCCACCAGAGCAGCGAACTCGTCGATCACAACTACGAGGCGCGGCAGCAGCACGTCGGGTGCGGCGACGCGCAGTGTCGCGAGGTCGGCTGCGCCGTGTACGCGCAGGATGCTTTCTCGACGACGCAACTCCGCGTGCAGGCTGCGCAGCGCCCGGTCGGCGAGGTGGTCGTCGAGATCGGTGATGACACCGACCACATGGGGCAGCGCCGCGCAGGCATCGAAGGTGGCGCCGCCCTTGTAGTCGACCAACACGAAGCTGAGATGCGCAGGGCTTGCGCCGGCAGCCATGCCCGCAACCAGGCTGCGGAGCAACTCGCTCTTCCCCGCGCCCGTCGTGCCGGCAATGAGGCCGTGCGGGCCATCGCGCACGAGGTCGATGTCGACGACGCCGTCCGCTGCCATTCCAATCAGAGTGCGCGGGCTGGGGTCGGCGCCGGCCGCGACCCATGTGGCAACAATGCCGGCGGGCGTCAGCGAGGTACCGCCTTCGGTGCCGAGCAGGGCGCCCAGTGACAGGTCGCGCGGCATGCCTGTCGCGACACTCAATGGGTCCTCGGGGTCGATCAACGTTCGCAGTCCGGCGGCACACGCAAATGTGCTGCGCTCGCCGAGGCCGGCCAGCCTCACAGGCACCGGCAACATGGTCGCTTGAGTGTCGGCGACCCACCGACCAGTCGCTCCGCTGGCTGTCGTGAGCACGCTGGTGCACAGGTGCGGCACCCCGACGTCGCCGGGAAGGAGAACCATCAGCGCGTGCATTTCCGGGTCGGCGAGTGCGCGGCGTAATGGACTTGTGCGGGTGGCCAACAGAGTCGGCTGATCGGTGACGAACAGCAGGTGTGCATGGTGTTCTCCGAGGTCGGCCAGCAGCGCGGTCAGCTCAGACTCGCCGACGACCGCGGTTGAACCGTCCGGCCGGCTGAGATGCGGAAGTGTTCGTACACAATCCCAGTGAGCCGGCCGGTCGGTGACCACCACCAACCGAAGGTCCGCAGGGCCGCACGAGGCTGACAGTTGTACCACCAGCGACCGGGCGGCGGCCATCGCCTGCGGCCCGCGCACCGCCAGCCGGGCACCGCGGCCGAGGTTGGCTGCGATCGGGAGATCGCGCGCCTCGCGATCCTCCAGCTCACCGCTCTCGTTCGCCGTGTCGGGCCACGCGATGTCGCCAAATCCGAGTGCCGCGACGAAGGCGTCGACGTGGTTGCCGCGGCGAGACCACAGCGCGGTGGTGGGCGCTGTGATGGTGGCGTGCGCGATCGCAACGGTCGGCACGGTCGCGAGGTGGAACTGGCGGAACAGCTCGCGGTCGTTGCGAACCTCGGCGAGGTAGGTCGATCGCGCAGCGGCAAACGAGACCGCGTCGCGCTTGCGCGACCTGAACGAGGAAATTCGCTGAGTACCCCAACTTCCGAGAGCGACCAGACCACCGAGTGCACCGAACAGGAAGAACATCGGTTGCTGCATCACTATCGCAATTGCCCCTGCACCCGCCAGGCCGAGCAGAGCTGGAACGAGGCCGCCGCCGGATTCGTGAGGAGCGACGGGTGCAGGTGGTGGCGTGCGGCTGGTGGGCTGCCACTCGGGCAGCACCCGCGGACTGCGAATGAGAGCGCCGTCGACGATGTGGGCGCTCGCCGGACCAATGCCGATCGGAACGTGCCCGCGCACGTGCCGGAACTCGATAGAGCTTGCCCCGAGCTCGATCACCGATCTGTCTCGAACCGTGGTCTGCGCCGACATCACGAGACCGTCCAGCAGGATCGGGGCACGTCCTGTCAGTTGGGTCAGTACCAGGCTGCCGTCGGGCCGTACCTCGGCCAGCGCGTGATGCGGCTGCAGGGCAAGGTCGTCGCAGCGCACGTCCGCGGTGTGTGCACGGCCCACCAGGTGTCGACCTCTTGGTAGCTCGTGGGTCGCTCCCGCGTCCGGTCCGGTCCGCCAAGTGCACCGCCAGATCCCGCCGTTCGCCATTGCCGTGCGCTTCGCCATTGCCGTGCGCTTCGCCATTGCCGTGTCGTTCGCCATTGCCGTGTCGTTCGCCATTGCCGTGCCGTTCGCCATTGCCGTGCGCTTCGCCATTGCCGTGCGCTTCGTCGTCGTTTCGTCGCGGGTGTCCATCACCTGTGCTGGGCACGGTGAGTTGCTCGGATCGGCAAAATTCTCTGGAACATCTCCGAAGAAATCACCAGGTCAGCGGATCGCACGGCCCATGTGAGTGGGGCTGTGAGTGGGGCTGTGAGTGGGGCTGTGAGGGCGCGCGCGGACGATCCGATGCATGAATCAGCGACTCCCCCTTGTCATCAACCGTTCACTCCTCTCCCGCCTCGAGCGTGAGTGGCAGGCCCTCAACCAACGGCAGGCCGTGCTTCGGCGGGTGGCGGGTTGGGGCCTCGGCATCGAGTTCGCCAGCCTCGATGATGTGGTCGCGGCCGCTGGCTTCCGATCGCAGAGCGACGGGGGTGGGGGCGCCCCCGCAACGCTGTCGGCCGACGCCGACGAGGTGCTGCGGCGGCTGATGGTGGCCGCCCGCATCGACGATGTTGCGGCCAGGGTCGTGCTCCAGCGGCTACTGCCTGGGGTGGTTGCCACCGCCCGAAGGTGGGGCGGGCACCGTCAGGGTGGCTCGATGGATGCGTTCGACGAGATGCTGTCGGCCACATGGATGGTGATCCGCGAGTTCCCCACCGAGCGGGAGTCGCGCCACGTGGCTGCACGCGTGTTGCGCGCCGGCGAGTACCGCGCCTTTCAGCAGGCGAACCGGCGGATGATGGTGCACGAGCTGACAGCCCCGGACCTGCTCGACCTACCGGTGGAGACGGCAGTGACGCTCGATGTGGCCGACGAGTTGGCGGAGGTGGTCGCCTGCGCCGGCTCGCTGACCGAGCACGAATTGCAACTCATCGAACTGCTTGCCCGTGGCTGCACCCCAGCCGAGATGGCCGAGCGGCTGAGGATCAGTGTGCGGACGGTTCGCAACCACCGCGACGCCGTGGTGCACCGCCTGCGGGAGGCGGCGCTGGCGGCGTGATGCAGTGAGCCGTTTCGTCGTGAGCTGCTGTTCGGTCGTTAGCGTGCCGGCCGCTCGCTGTGCAACCAGGCGAGGTGCTCGAGCAGCGGCGGGATACTTCGCTCGATGACATCGAACATGGTGCCGTAGGCGTCGCGCGGTTGCCCCCACGGGTCTGGCAGATCTTCGTCCCCGGGCATTGCGTACGGGTCCCAGCGGCGCAACAGTTGTACCTGCACCGGCTCGACGGTCGCGACCTGGCCCGTGCGGTGCTCAACTCCGCCGCGCATGCGCTCCAGGTCGTCGACGTTCATGCGGTCCATCGCGACGATCAGATCGAATCGAGCGAAGTCGTCGGGGTGAATCTGGCGACCGAAGTGATCCACCGAGTAGCCACGCAGCGCGCCTTCGGAAATCGCCAGCGGATGAGGCCCATCGCCCACGTGTGCGCGCGACGTGCCGGCGGAATCGAACTGGGTGCCACCGTCGCCGCGGGCCATCGCGTTGGCGACGGCATGTGTGGATGGCGACCGACAATGGTTGCCGAGACAGACGAACAGCACCGAGACCGTCGATGGATTGGCTGCCATGGGATGACGGACTACCACAGACGGCTGGCAGGCGCCAGGGGCGTGCGAGGAAGCGGCCAGTGGTGCTCAGGGGTTTGTCGGCGAGAACCCGCGCAGGCGCAGGCTGTTGCTGACGACGAACACACTGCTGAATGCCATCGCCGCGCTCGCGACGACCGGCGAGAGCAGCCATGACATCGCCAATGGAATTGCCGCAACGTTGTAGGCGAACGCCCAGAACAGGTTGCCCTTGATGACCGACAGTGTGCGACGGCTCAGCTCGATCGCGTCGGCGGTCGCATGTAGGTCGGCGCGCACCAATGTGAGATCGCTGGCCTCGATTGCGACGTCGGTGCCGGTGCCCATGGCGATGCCGAGGTCGGCTTGCGCGAGCGCGGCGGCGTCGTTCACACCGTCGCCAACCATCGCAACCACTCGGCCCTCCGCCTGCAGCCGCTGCACCTCGGCAACCTTCTGCTCCGGGAGCACGCCGGCGATCACGTCGTTGGCGTCGATACCCACCTGCGCCGCGACTGCACTGGCCGTTGCGGTGTTGTCGCCGGTGAGCAGGATGGGGCGCAGACCCAGCGAGCGCAGTCGCACGATCGCTGCCGCGCTCGTTGGCTTCACCGTGTCGGCCACGGCGATGGTTCCCAGGAGCTGGTCATCTGAGCGCACGGCGACGACGGTGAGCCCGTCTGCTTCGGCTGGAACTTCGTCGGCTGCGGCTCGACCCACTTCCACGACTCGACCGTTGACGGTGGCCCGAGCACCGACTCCTGCGAGCGAGACAAAGTTGGTCGCAGTGTCGACGGTGCCGCCGTCACGACGAGCAGCGCGCACAATGGCTGCCGCTATCGGATGTTCGCTGCCCAGTTCTACAGCGGCCGCGAGTGCCAGCACTTCAGCATCGGTAGCGGGGTGCAGTGCGTCGGCTCGAACGACGTCCATCACACCGGTGGTGACGGTGCCGGTCTTGTCGAGGACGATCGTGTCGACGCGGCGGGTGCTCTCCAGGATCTCGGGACCCTTGATGAGAATGCCCAGTTGCGCACCGCGGCCGGTGCCGACCAGCAGTGCGGTCGGCGTGGCTAACCCGAGCGCACAGGGGCAGGCGATGATGAGAACGGCGACGGCCGGGGCCATCGCCTGCGAAAGGCTGCCGGTGCGGGCGAACCAGAAGCCGAGTGTGGCCGCGGCGAGCACGATCACGATCGGTACGAATACGCCTGCGACGCGGTCGGCGAGCCGTTGCACCGGCGCCTTGCCGGTCTGTGCAGCTTCCACCAGGCGAGCCATCTGTGCGAGTGCGGTGTCGGCGCCGACCCGGGTGGCACGAACGACCAGCCGTCCGTTGGTGGCGATGGTGGCACCGGTGACGTGGCTGCCGGCGGTGACCTCTGCGGGCACGCTCTCGCCGGTGACCAGGCTCATGTCGACTGCCGCCGCGCCATCTTCCACGAGCCCGTCGGTGGCGATGCGTTCGCCGGGCCGTACGACGAATCGGTCACCGACGCGCAGTGTGCTGGACGGTCGGTTCAACTCGCTGCCGTCGGCTTGCAGCACGTTGGCGGTGTCGGCGCCGAGGGCCAGAAGGGCACGCAGTGCGCTGCCTGCGCGGCGCTTCGAGCGGGCTTCGAACCAGCGGCCGACGAGGATCAGCGCAATCGTGGTGCTCGCGACCTCGAAGTAGAGGTGATGGCTGTCACCACGTGTAGGCACCAACGACATCGGCATCGTCATCCCCGGGTCGCCGGCCGATGTGGCGAGTAGCGCGTAGAGGCTCCAGCTGTAGGCGGCGCCGGCGCCGACCGACACGAGCGTGTCCATGCTGGCCTCGGCCTGGCGCAGGTTCTTCCAGGCAGTGACGTGGAAGTGCCACGCGGACCACGTGGCCACCGGCGTGGCGAATACGAGTGCAAACCACTGCCAGCCGCGGAATTGCAAGGCGGGAATCATCGAGACCAGTAGTACCGGCCCGCCGAGCACGGCGGCCACTATCAGCCGGCGTCGCAGGTCGGCAATGTGTGCGAGTGCGGGGTCGGCCCGTTCCTCACCGACCGCGGCGGGAAGCAGCGCGCCGTAACCGATCGACTCGACGGCTGCGATGAGTGCGTCCGACGACGCGACCGACGGGTCGAACGAAACGTTGGCCTTCTCGGTCGCATAGTTGACGGTGGCGGTCACGCCGTCGAGCCGATTGAGCTTCTTCTCGATGCGGTTGGCGCAGGCCGCGCACGTCATGCCGGTGAGTTCGAGATCGAGCGTTGTCGTGTTGGTCGCCGTGCTGGCCCCCGTGCTGGTCGTCGTGTCGGCAGCGGTGGTCATGGCACGACCACCGTGAACGGAACGGTCAGCACGAAGCCGTTGTGGCCGAACTGCAGGAACAGGCGGTAGGTGCCCGGCTCGGTGATGCCGCCACCGAACATGAACATGTCCGACATGTCGCTGCTGGGGTGGAGGTGCGTGTATGCCAGGTCGCCCTGACGAATCGCGACGAGGTGCGACGCCTGACCGAGGTACGGCTCGAGACCGGTGACCTCGCCACCGTCAGCAGCCGCAATTGCGAAGCTGAAACCGGTGCGGCTGACGATGAGCCCATCGACTTCGACCGTGTCATCCGGCGGCGGCAACGCGACCGTCTCGACGGGTACCTCGTCGTCCAAGTTCGCAGCGACCACGATTGGGCCGCTCGCGCCGGTGGGTGTCGAGTCGAACACGATGTGCCACGGCCCGGTTGCGGGCATCTCGACACCCCACGACCCGTCGGCGCCGATGGAGGGATGGACGTGATTGAAGTCGCTGAGGTCGGGGCGAATGACGACCGTGTGCAGGATGGAGCCGTGGGCCTCGGTGAAGTCGGTCACGGGTTTGCCATCGGCATCGTTCAGATGAAACGTGGCCATGCCGGCCCTGATGCCTTCGGTCACCAGCTGATAGCCGCCGTTCTCATGGCCAGCGGGCACCGGCGTACCTATGTTCATTCCACTATGGGTGTGCCCGGCGCCGCCCGCGTGCGAGTGGCCGGGCAGTTTCTCGCCGACCGCGTAGGCCGTAGCGAAGGTGCCGGCGAGCAGGAGGGCGAATGCTCCGAGGCGACTGGCAACGGGAGACATCAGCGTCAGCCGGCCGTCGCTACTTCGAAGCCGGCTTCATCGATGGCGGCGACAATGGCCGTGGCGTCGAGTGCGCTGCCGCTGACGGTGACCAGCTTGGTGGCCAAGTCGACCGCAACGTCGGAGACGCCCGCGACCTTGCCAACCTCACCCTTGACCGCAGCCTCGCAATGGCCACACGTCATACCGGGGACGTTGAAGGTCAGTTCGCTCATGTCATTGATGTCGTTGTTCGTGTCGCTGGAGTTCATGACGGTGTCGCTTTCCTTCAGGCGCGGAGCAGTCGTTCGACTGCCTTGGTTGCTTCGTGGACCAGTTCGTTGGTGCGTTCGGTGTCGCCGCTGGCGGCCGCCCCCGCAACGCAATGCTGGAGGTGCTCATCCAGCAAATGCAGGCCTACGCCTTGCAACGCCTTGCTGACCGCGGCAACCTGGGTCAGCACGTCGATGCAGTAGGTGTCCTCGTCGATCAGGCGCTGCAGGCCGCGTACCTGACCCTCGATGCGCTTCAGTCGCGCAAGGACCTGCTGTTTGTCCGCTGAGTATCCGGGTATCGCATGCACGACTTTGATGATACCCCCATGGGGTATATGACGCAACGTCTCAGGCGCGCTGTGTGAAGTTCGGTTTGCGCTTCTCCAGGAAAGCGGCGATGCCTTCCTGCGCGTCGGGCGTAACGGCCGACACCGACATCAGTTCGGCGGCGGCGACGTACGCGTCGGGCTGGTCGAGCCCCACTTGCGCGTAGAAGCCCTTCTTGCCGGCGGACTTGCTGGCGACGCTGCCGCGGGTGGCGCGGGCCAGCAGGTCGTGCGTGGCGGTGTGCAGTTCGGCGTCGGGTACAGCGTGGTTGATGAGCCCCCATTCGGCGGCAGTCGCGGCGGTGATCGGGTCGCCCGTCAGCGCCATCTCCAGCGCCCGCTTGCGACCGACATTGCGCGTCACTGCAACCAACGGTGTGTGGCAGAACAAACCGCCCTTTCCGCCAGGAATCGCGAAGCCTGCGCTCTCGGCTGCGATCGCGAGGTCGCACGTCGCCACCAGTTGGCAGCCCGCCGCAGTGGCCAGTGCATGCACGCGGGCGATGACCACCTGCGGCACCCCCTGCACGGTGTCCATCATCTCCGTGCACACATCGAAGAGGTGGCGCACTTCGTGCAGCGACGCGCCCGCCATGTCACCGAAGTTGTGCCCTGCGGAGAAAACTGGTCCCTTGGCTGCAAGGATCACGCCGGTGGCGTCGGTCTTCGCGACGTCACGAAACGCTTGAGTCAGCTCCACCATCACAGGAAGCGCCAGTGCGTTGCGCTTCTCGGGCCGGTTGAGCGTGATGGTGGTGAAAGGTCCGTCGGTCTCGACGAGCAGATGCTGGTAGCTCACAGGTGCAGTCTCGCGCCGAAGTCGTTCAGGCCGTCACCACCGTTCGAACGGCTTCGCTCGCCGAGCGAACGAAAGTGCGCACACGCTGCGCAACTGCGGCGTGGTGCCCCCCCAGGGGCTCGAACCCTGAACCAATGGATTAAAAGTCCACTGCTCTACCATTGAGCTAGAGGGGCGG
>Ga0105047_10011387_pt1 | contig 14430 bp, 10 predicted proteins | sample MAT04_FD_78384 | JGI IMG/M metagenome (GOLD analysis project Ga0105047, IMG submission 78384) | Freshwater microbial communities from Lake Fryxell liftoff mats and glacier meltwater in Antarctica - MAT-04 (megahit assembly) | ecosystem: Environmental > Aquatic > Freshwater > Ice > Liftoff... | reverse complement strand
CTTCTTCACCCGGTCGGCGGTCGGCGGGTCGACGTTGTCCTGTTCGACCTGGGACAGGTACGTGGGGCTGATGCCCACCAGTCCGGCGAACTTCCGCAGGCTGAATCCTTTCTCGGTCCGCTTGTCGCGGAGCAACTGCCCGAACGATTTTCCCGGTTTTTTCTTTCCCATGTTACAGCGCCCCTTTGAACGCGCGATCGAGGATCGACGGGAGCATGGCACTTCGCGCCGCTGTCATGTGGCTCTTCAACGGTTGCATGGACTTAAGTTTTGAAATGACTCGGGCTGCCCGCCTTTGGTCTTCAAGTTCTGGCATAGGCAGCACGAGCTGAAGGAACTGCTCGGGACGAGTTCGCTCCCGTCTCGCACCTTGCCCATGCGTCGCCTCCTGCAAATATGCGCGAAACCAGGGAGCCCTGACGACCATGTCCAGGTACTCCGGATCACAAGTTGCTTTAATGCATCGAAACGTTCGATACTCCGGCGAAGCGAAGAACCCTGCAAGTTCTTGAGGACAGACTCCTATTGCCCCTTCCCATCCTTTCACCTGACTGAGAACCAGCATTTCCGCACTCAACCGATTGAAATGTCGGTATGAAGTGTCGCCACTAGTCAGCGGCGGCTTCCCAAAGAGTCCACCTCCAAATCCCCTGATTCCGACCTGGGGATAGGACAACGAAGGCTCAACTGGGACGCGATCCTCAGAAAGCTCTATCAAGCTGTTCATTGGGACTCGCCGATCCTTTGAGATCGAGAAGTGCAGACTCGCTGAAAGCGCCGCAATTTCCACGTCAATTCGCCTGTTCAATTCGGCGGCCTCGTCAATCTTGGCGGCGAGGCGGTCGATGCGGGCCACGATCCGCCGTTGCTCCTCCAGCGGCGGCAGCGGAATCGTGTATCCAAGAACATGGCTCGGCCGGATCGCGGCATAGTTCGTCGTTCCGCGCGATGTGACCTGTTCCCGGAAGGCCGGCGTGCGGCAGTAGTATCCGAGGAACTGCGGGTCCAGCCGGTCGAGCTTTGGCGTGAAGAGGAAATAGTGACTGCTGACCACCGCTCCTTCGAGTTCCGCGGGCACCAACCCAAAACCTCCCATCTTGGCGTCTATCTCAGCCACGAGGAACTCGTTGGTACGGCACACCTGCTGCGACTTCGTCTTGATGAGCGCCCCTTCCACCTCATCGCGCAGAACGACCCCCTGCGCATGTAATTGCACGCGACAGCGTTTGTACGTCGACAGGTCGTCGATCTGCGCGAACTCTTTGCGATGGATCACCGCCTCACTCAGCGGCACGAGTGGCCAGCCGTTGTTGCTCATGGACGGCCTCCTTTGCGCTGGGTTTTCCTGGCGGTCTTCTTGGTCGGCGCGGCCTTCTTCCGCCGGGCCGGTTTTGACTCGACGGGTGCGGCGGCCAGTTCGGCTTCAATCGACTCGATGGTCGGCAGACTCGATTGCAGCTCGCGCGGCAGGGCGCGGGTCAACTGATACTCGGAGACGCCGATCGGGTTCTGCATCCCCCGCAGCGCGTATTCCGCCTCGATGCGGTTCTTGTCCTGACAGAGAATCAGGCCGATGGTCGGTTCGTCGGTGGCGTGCCGCAGCCGGTCGTTCACCACGTTGAGATAGAAGTTCATCTTGCCGGCGTAGCCCGCCTTGAAGGGGCCGCGTTTCAGGTCGATGACAAGGAAGCACCGCAGCCGCAGGTGATAGAACAACAGATCGATGTAGAAGTCCTCATCCCCGACTTCGACCCGATACTGCCGCCCGACGAAGGCGAACCCCTGGCCGAGTTCGATCAGAAACCGCTCCAGGTGCTGGAGCAGCCCGGTTTCCAGTTCCCGTTCGTGGAACGGTTCGGCCAGCGTGAGGAAATCAAAGATGTACGGGTCTTTAAGAGCCTGCTGGACAAGATCGGACTGCGGGGCGGGAAGCTGGAGGTCGAAGTTGTTGACGACCTGCCCCCGCCGCAGATGGGCGTCGCTACCGATCATCAACCCCAGCACATTACGGCTCCAGCCGTGCGTGAGCGTTTGCTGCATGTACCACAGGCGATGCTGAAGGTCTTTCACTTTCGAGAGCAGGACTGCATGATGGCCCCAGGGAACGAGCCACAGCAATGAGCGGTCGCTGCCGTCTTGTGGCGCAGGCGTGCTCTTCTTCACTTTTGCAACAGGCTGTTGCAAAACCGGCTCGGAGGACGAGATGGGCTGTGGGAGCAGTTGTGCCACAGGCTGTGGCACAACCTCGGCGGGACGAGGATACGCGCGCTGGAACGCCAGCATGCGTTTGATGTTTCGCTCCGAAAACCCTTTCTGTTCCGGCAACTCGTTATGCAGGTCGCGGGCCAGGCGCGGGATGACGCCCGTGCCATAACCCTCTTCTTTCTGTCGGGCGTCGATGGTGCGACCAATGTCCCAGTACAGCCGAATCAACTCGGCATTGGCCGCCAGAACCGCCCGCGACTGGGCCTGCTGGATACGGGATTTGACATCGCCCAGCAGGCTGGCGTAGTCGAACGACGTTTTTCGGAGACCACGCTTCATGCTCCGGCCCCCGCGAGTTCGGCCTTGATCTCCTCCATGATTTCGATGATCCGCCGCTCCTTGGCGAGGATGTCGTCGGCCAGTTGTTCCGGAGGGAGGTGCTCCAGCGCCGCGGCGCTGTTCGGGTTCTTCAGGTCCAGATTGCACGAGACGAGCGCGCCGTCGGCGTCGTATTTCAATACGTCCTTCGCGGAGACGCGCCAAGCGTGATCATGCTCTTTGCGCCGCTTGGCCTGGAACCACTTGATGCAGTCGGCGAATTCCTCGAACTGCAGCGGCTTGGTCTTGCTGTAGTTCTTGCGGCCGTCGGCGAGAGGCAGTTCGTAGAACCAGATGTCCTTGGTGGGGCCGGTGCGGTCGAAGAACAGGAGGTTCGTGGGGATGGCCGTGTAGGGGGCGAAGACCCCGTTGGGCAGCCGAACAATCGTGTGCAGATTGAAGTCTTTGAGCAGTTCTTCCTTTATTCGGGCGCAGACGCCGTCGCCGAACAGCGTGCCATTGGGAACGACGATGGCCGCTCGCCCGGCGTGCTCGTTTCCGGCCCGCGGCTTCCTGAGTCGGCGCATGATCAGTTGCAGGAACAACAGCGCCGTCTCACTGGTCTGCTTGTCGGCCGGGAAGTTCGTGCGGATTCCGGCTTCCTCTTCGCCGCCAAACGGAGGATTCGTGAGGATCACGTCGACCTGATCGGCGGGACCGAGTTCCGTGATCTTCACGGCCAGGCTATTGCCGTATTCGATGGCCGGCGCGTTCAGGCCATGCAGCAGCAGGTTCATCTGGGAGAGCATGTACGGGAGCGGCTTGGCCTCGCCGCCCCGGATGCTCTTGTCCTGCAAGACCTTCCTGTCCTGGACCGTCTGGCACTGCTTTTCGAGGTGCGAGAACGTCTCGGCCAGAAAGCCACCGGTGCCGCAGGCGGGGTCGAGAACGATCTCGCCGAGTTTTGGGTCGGTCACCGCCACCATGAACTGAATCACCGGACGCGGCGTGTAGAACTCGCCAGAGTCGCCGGCGGCGTCCCGCATTTCGCGGAGCATCGACTCATACAGCCGGGCAAGAGTGTGGATTTCCTCCGTCGAATCGAAGTGGATGCCGTCGACGAGATTGATCACATCCCGCATCAGGTAACCGGAAATCATCCGATTGATGACGCCGTAGAACACCGTGGCGATCACATCCCGCCGCCGGTCGCCATTGGTCGACTGCAAACCCCGAAGGTAGGTCAACAGCCCCGCCCCGCGTTGTCCATCCGGGCGGACCGCTTCTTCCTGGTTCACAAAGGCGATCAGCTCGTCGCCAGAGATTCCGTCCTTCTTCGCTGCCCAGTCCCGCCAGCGGTACGGAGCCTCGACGGCAGGCTTGTACTTCTTGCCACCGATCGATGCTTCGGCCTCCCCCAGCTTCTCGCGGTCGTCGAGAAACTTGAGGAACATGATCCACGTCAACAAGGGGAGGCGATCCAGGTCGCCGTTGAGCCCCTTGTCTTTTCGCATGATGTCGCGAGCGGATTTGATCAAGCTTCCCAATTGCTGCCCCGTCGTTTTAGGGGTGTCAGCCGTCTTGGCTTTCTTCTTGGCCATCGTGGTCAAATTCTCATCTGAGGTTGCTGAAGCACATCGGTACGAACCAGATCATGGGACTATCGTTTGTGCGAGGTGGCGAAACATGTCTGCGTGCGCCAGGAAGTAGTCCCGTGCCACGCCAGCTGCCGGTGCCGCAAGGAACGCAAAATTCTTGGTTTGGGGCGTCCCGAGCAAATCTGCCACGCGATATCCCTGCGTGACAGATTTAGGAGCGAGATAGTGATTTGCAGCCAACTTGAAATCGTGGATGCATTTCTCTGATGAATGTGCAATTCGGTTGCGAAGGAGAACAGCCCTCTTCAGTTCATCCCGGCACTGTGTGATCTTAGATGCGTAAGGCTCACCGCTCTTGAAGAAGACCTTCGCACGATCAATCACCGTATTCGGGCTGGTCCACGACATGTAGTCCGATGACGGATCGTAAGTCGGCTTGCCGCTCAACACCTGATAAGCATGCGTGAGATCGGAGCATCGTCCTATCCGCAGATGGGGGGCGTTACCACCAGACGGCTTCGCGCCGGCGAGAAAGCGGACCATTGAATCTTCGAGGAACGTCTCCCATTGAGCACAAAGCCCCAAAAATGCAAGCTCGATGATTTGCCCGACGTTTTCCACATGTAATGTCGATCCAGTGCCCGCCCCTTTGACTGCCGCGAGAGGGCGCACTGCCAGAACCAGCTTCTCAGCAGCAGAAATGCGTTTGACGAAGTCATTGCGAACGCGGTCGACTTTAGCTGCTCTTCCCATTCCGAATTCCTCTGCGCCTCAGGCCGCCGCGTACAACAGGGTTTGAAGTTGCATCACGGCGTGACGCAACTGATCGACGCCGCCGAAGCGGGTCGCGATCTCCAGCACGTTTCCGTGCGTGCTGATTGGCGGAACCTGCAGGACGTCGGGGATGACGAACTGGGCAGTTCCATGTTCGGTGTATTTGTCGAGCAGTTCGTCGAGGATCTGGCGGGCCTCGGGGCCGAACTGATCGAAGAACGCGGGCTGTTCCGACCGCAGGCGCTGCGCCCGTTCGCGCCGTGTGCGGAGCGGGGCGTTGAACGCCAGGTGACAGATCAGGTCGAGCGGATCGGCGTCGGGCTGGTTGGCGGACTCAGCCAGGTGATCAAAGTCGATGCCCCGTTCGGCCAGGCGGTCAATGATCTCGCTGCGGCGCTCCGGGTCGGCCCATTCGCCACGCAGTTCGGCGGCGTTGCGGTACAGCGTGCGGACTTTGTCCGCCGTGTAATCGGTGAATTGGACGACGCGGAGCTGGGTACCGTCCGGGTCGAGCTCGTAAACGAGGTGTGCCGCGATCTCGACCTGGCCGCCATCGAAATAGAACTTCTGTCGGCCGCCTGGCGGCTCATCATCGGGTGGCAATTCGCCATCACCGTCGTCGGCCGCTGTTTCGTCTTCTGGTGTGACGACCTCTTCCTCGCCCGCCGGTTCCCCTTCTTCGTCGATCACCTGCTGAGTTTCGATGGACGGATCTCCGTCGAAATCGGGGTCGGCGAACAGCCGCGTCGCCGAACCGGTGTAATCGAGGATGCTGAAAAACAGCTTGCCGTAGTCGTCGCGAACCCGCGTACCACGGCCGATGATCTGCTTGAACTCGGTCATCGAGTTGATGATCCGCACCAGCACGATGTTCTGGACGGTGGGAGCATCAACACCCGTGGTGAGCAACTGCGAGGTCGTCAGGATGACGGGGGTGCGGCGCTCCAGATCCTGGAAGTGGCTGAGATGCCCACGGCCGATGTCACCCTCGTCTGACGTGACGCGACAGACATAATCGGGGTGGTCCTGCACGATGTCAGCGTTCAGATTGTTCAGTTCCCTTCGCATCTCATCGGCGTGTTCCTGGTCGACGCAGAAGACAATCGTCTTTGCAAACCGATCGGTGCGTCGCAGGTACTCTGTCAGGTGCCGGGCGACAGCGCGCGTTCGGGCGCGGAGCGAGACTCGCTTCTCAAAGTCGTTGGTCTGGTACTCCTCGTCAGGGATTTCGCGGCCGAAGCGGTCGATGTCTCCCTGGCTAGGCCGCCAGCCGGCGGCATCCCAGGTCGTGACGATGCGGTGAACGCGGTACGGTGCCAGGAACCCGTCGTCGATCCCCTGCCGCAGGCTGTAGGTGTAGATCGGGTCGCCGAAGTAGTTGTAGGTGTCGGCATTGTCTTCACGACGTGGTGTGGCCGTCATCCCCAGCTTTGCGGCTGGGGCGTAGTAATCGAGAATCTCGCGCCAGTTGCCGTCGTTGCGGGCGCTGCCGCGATGGCACTCGTCGATGATGATCAGGTCGAAGAAGTCCGGCGCGTATTCCCGGTACAGGCCTGGACGGTTCGCGTCACGGGCAATCGACTGATAAGTCGAGAAGTACATTTCCCGACTCTGAATTGCCCGCCCGTTCTCAATCTTCCAGCGAGCATCGCCAAACGGCGCAAACGTTTTGTCCTTTGGATCGTCAATGAGGATGCTTCGATCCGCCAGATAGAGAATCCGGGGCCGGCGATGTTCCCCTGTCCGATTCCACCGCGCCGACCACAACTTCCAGCAGATCTGGAAGGCCACAACGGTTTTGCCGGTGCCCGTCGCCATCGTCAGCAGCACCCGCGGGTCGCCTTGGGCGATGGCCTGTACGGCCCGGTTGATGGCGATTTCCTGGTAATAACGAGGCGACTTGCCGCTGAGATGGTACGCAGGTGAAAGAACCTTTTCGGCGACTTCGGCCGACAGCGACTCGGTCGAAGTGAGCCGCGCCCAGAGTTGTTCGGGCGTGGGAAACGCATCCAGCTCCCGTTCCAGGCCCGTCGTGAAGTCGAATTCAATAATGCCGTGACCGTTGGTGGCGTAGGCGAACTTCAGTCCGAGAATCTGCGCGTAGTCCTTCGCCTGCTGAAGCCCTTGGCCGGGCGTGGAGTAGGTCGGCTTGGCCTCGACGACGGCGATGGCCACGTCGGGACGGTATCGCAGGATGTAATCCGCCCGCTTGCCAGGGCGGCGACGACCCCGCTGACCAGTCACGACAATCCGTCCGTCCGTGAACGTGACCTGTTCGTTGATGCGGTACGGATCGCTCTCCCACCCGGCGGCCTGCAGCCGCGGGACGACATATCGTCGGCAAGTATCAGCTTCATTGGGCATGGTCACATCCGCCGGGCTTCAGCTTACGGGTTAAGCACCTGATCGATGAGTTGGTTAATTTGTGACGAGTCGATGCTTCCGTTCGCTTCGTCCCGCGTGATGATCAGCGTTCCATTCTTGCCGCCTGCTTCCGTGATTTCGTTGGCCTTATACCAGGCCAGCTTCTCCTTCCAGCGCCGGAGGTAGCGGGGCACATGCAGCATCCCGCAGTGCTCCCAGTAGAAATTCAGGCCCGATTCCGCATCCTCGATTGTGAAGTCGGGATACTTCGTGACCCCAGCGATGGTCAAGGGCTGCTCGTAGCTATAATCGATGTTTCGTCGCGCCAGATGGTCCGCGATGATCACCTCGGACTTCGAGCGGACCATTTCGCCGCGCGCCGTGCGGTGAATTAGGTTCTCTTCGAAGAAGCGGCCGTCGACGTTGATCGGGGATGGGGCGGCAAATAAATTGGTCAGCCGCCTGGCCGTCTCAGACCGATCATCGGAGGAGTACTTGCGCAGTTCACCGCGCGGCCCCTGATGAAGGATCACAATCCGGTCCTTCTGCCGCGTGAGAGCCGTGTAAAGCAGCTCGCGAGACAGGAGCCGACACGGATTCGGCAGGACCAGAAATACGGTTCCGAATTCACTGCCTTGGGACTTGTGGACCGTCAGCGCGTAGGCCAGTTCGAGAATCGGGTTGCCTTCTTCCCCGAAGTCCCGGCTGGTGAAGTCGTACTTATGCCCGGGCTGCGAGGCGAACTCGACCTCCAGCTTCCAACGGAAGTCCGGGGCACCATTTCGTCTGAAATATCCAATCGCCATCCCGATTTCGCCATTGGCGATGTACGGGTCATCCTTGGCGGGATACACCTTGCGATGTTGATTCCAGTAGAGCTTGGGATCGGTGTTGACCAGGTTGATGACCTTGTCACCATAGACGATCTCTTCCGGCCCCATCGGTTTCGGGTATTTCCGGTTCCGCTCCTTGCGGCAGGCGTCGATCATTTCCTGCCGGAAATGCTTGTGAATCAGGCGGTTCAGGTCGGGGACGCCGTGCGGCCCTGAACGCACAGGGGCCAGGATCTGCCAACCCTCGGCCGTTTCGGCGGCCCCGGGCTTGTCGGGATACTTGGGGTTCCGCATGTTGAAGAACCGCATTTCATTCCACGGCTCGCCGCCGAGTTTCCCATCAAATCCAGCAATATCATCCCGGCCGCTGAGTTCCAGTTCGTCGACAAGGATGTCGATCAGCTTCTCGCGCATCTCCTCGGCGGAATCCCATTGGACGAATCGAACATGCTTGCTTTCGCCGGCGCTGACGACCTTGTCGAACACGTCATCCTCGCCAGGGGCGATGGGCGATCCGCTGAACCATTCTGCCAACTGCAGGTCTTCCCGCTCCTCGCCCGCCTGGCGGCGACGAATCGTTAACTCCGCGTAGCCGGGCGAGACGCGTGGGAATTTCTCGAGGATGCCTTCTGGAGCCAGGTGGCGGATGATGTCGACGAACGGGCGGCCCGACCCGATCGGCGGCAACTGTCGATAGTCGCCGATCAGGATGAGTCGATGCACACCTTTGAGGGCCTGAATGAGAGCTCCGAACATTTCCTCAGTCAGCATGGACGCTTCGTCGATGATGACGGTCCGAGCTCCGACCTCGGCCGGTTTGTCGGACAGGCGATATCGCCCAGTCGATGCGTCGTAGCGATGAGGACTGAGGAATTGGGCGATGGTGAAGCCCTTGAGCTTCAGATCTTTTGTTGATTGCTCCATCCGAACACGCGCCTTGCCAGTGGGCGCGAGAAGAAGAATGTCTCCATCGGAAACCTGGGGATGCGAACAGAGGACCGACAGGAGCGTGGTTTTGCCGGTGCCAGCGGGACCGACTAGGACCGACAAGCGGGACTCCGCCAGTTCCTTGAGTGCCGCAGTCTTTTCCTGACGAGCCTGCTCTTCCAACTCGTCCGTTGCAGTTGCCCCCTTGGATTTCAGGTGCTTGTCGAGGAGTTGACGCCAATCTGCGTCGACTGGCAGCCGTTTTCCACGGATACGCTTGTCGATAGCCGTGCGGATCGTCTCCCCGATTGAGGCCAGCCGTCCCAACTGTAGCGCCGGGGACTTGTTGGCCAGCGGCACTTCGATAATGACTCCGTCAAAATCGTCCTTGGCGACGTCGATCAGATCGGAGTCGACTTCACACGGCGGCTGAAGCGGCGGGCCGCGAATCGCCAGCACCGCCTGATCCTGCGCCATGAGCGTGCTGCCATTGGTCGAGGCGTCTTCCAGCACTTTGACGCCCAGCGCCCGCACGCGTCTTGCATCGGTGCCTGCATCCAGCGCAGATGGCTCGGCAAGAGGATGTTTCTTGCGAATGACGTCGTCCGGGAAAACGCCACGGTCGACGGTCCAGACGCTGATGGGATCTCGTGTTGAATTCGTCAACTCATACAGCAGGTATGGATTGCCAAGAATGTCCTTGTCGGTGACCTCGATTCCCGCCTTGGCTCGCTCGGGCGGAACGTACAAGACGGTGGCCTGTTCGCGCGTAACCTCGAACCGACTGAGAAGCTTCAAGAGATTGCGACGCTCGTCGGGCAGGCGAGTCCACTTCTCGCGCATCGTCTTACCCAACCCCTGTGCCAGATGCGCCGGTAGATGCTTCTTCGGATCGGCAAAAACCTTGTCGACCAACGGCCAGGGATCGACGTTTTCGCCGGCCTTCTCAGCGATGGCGCGTGCGATGAAGGTTCCCAGTTCCAGACCGAAGGCTGAAAGCGCCGCGCCGAGTCCAGGGCATGGTCCTCGGGCTTTCCACAGCTCGCCTACGCGATGGTCAAGCCATTCGAGGCAGCCATCCCACGGGCCGGGAAGATCCTGCTTCGCCTTGCGCAGGGACTCGGCACATGCCAGTAGGCTGGCAATAGCCCCATCATGCGTCACATGCTGGGACGCATGGGAGAACTCCAGCAGGCGGTCTTCAGGCGAAAACGCGGCGATGTCGGCGGGATCGAAATCCGGGTCCGCTGCAGCCTTCTCGATGGCCGCGTGGTACGGCAGCAGGAACCCGTCTTTGAAATCAGGGCGGATCGAATGCTGGATGACCCGTTCCCACAGCAGCGACCGCAGTTTGTCTTCCAGGTTCTTCGTCGTGTACCGATACTCGACGCAGGGCGCGACGTGCATCACGCGGCCGACGCCTATCAGAATTCGGCGGGGACCAGCGTCTTCAACGAACGGGACCTGTTTCGCATAAAAGAAGCACAGCGACTCTTGCGGGACCAAATGGTCAGCGAAGCAATCCAGAAGTGCCTGCTGGTTCTGCCAATCCTGAATCCATTGGGTCTTGAAGCCAAGGTCAGGTTCACGCTCTGGCTGGACGTCCAGTGCGAATTACTCGCCCAGGGACTCCATCGAATCGACAAGCATCCACGAGAATGGGATAGCGGCCGCTGAAAACGGTGGATGCCGCAACTGGGTCGGCGCAAAGTGGCCGTGGCTGCCCTCAGCGTCGCGGTTGTAGGGATGGTTCTTGGTCTTGGTGAATTCAAACGGAGCCATGAAGGTCATGCGCTCATCGACGCAACAGGGCCACTGCTCTTGGGGAATCTCGTTGAGGGGTTTTCCGGCAATGGCCTTCTCGGCCGAGTCGTCCTTGTCTTCAGCAATGTGTTTGAGCTTCAGGCACGATCCATTGAGATGTGGCAGCGCGCAGACCCGACCGTCCCAAGCGGTATAATGCCAGGGGACGCGGATGGAAACGTGGCGAAGTGGAAAAGTCTGAGCCATTGGGGGCGTCCATGTTTACGGAACACTGCACACACATGTTAACCCCGCTGTTGGACTCGCACAACTGTTTCGATGAGTTTTTTGGACCCGGTCTCCCTCTGCGTCGTCCCATCAATACAAGATGACATCATGTTCCGGGATTGATCGAGCCGCTACCAGCATGGCTATTCAGTTGCCGACATCAACTCCTTCCACAACTTCCGCTGCTTCCGCCAGTCGGGGACTAGGGCAATCGGTTGGAGTTGCCGCAGGTGGATCGGATCACGGCCCTCCGTGACCCGGGACAGAAACAGGATCTCCTCCTGAATATCCGGGGCCAGCATCAGCAGGTTCATGATCTGCGTGATGCGGGCGCGTGTGACGTGCCCCAGGTGAGCAAGTTCGGAGTAGTCGGCGACTTCGCCGGCCTGGATCAGCTTGCCGAAACGAATCGCCAACGCCATTAATCGGGTCACTCGTGCCAGCCGCCCGACAGGTCGATCCGCAGCCGGGTCGGTCCCTGATTCGAGCACGCGACGGCAGCCTCGGCCACGACGCTCGAAATGGAAGTCGGTTTCAACGGTCAGTGGCTTGATCATGCTGCGTCCTCCGCGTCGGCGAACTGTTTGCCGAATTCCCGAATTCCGTTCGGATGAAAAGTGACGGCCACCTTGCCGCGAGCGCCGTCGTAGTCGACCCGTTCCACGAGCAACTCCACCACGCGGGTTTGCTCGCGCGGCGTCAGTGAGTTCCACACCGGGTCGAACCGCCCCAGCGCCGCAGCCACCTCGTGTTGATCGACCGACTTGGCGCTGATGGCGTGCATCTGCTCACGGACCTCCGTCGCCCGACGTTCCGCCCCGCGTATCCGATCCTGGAGGTCGGCCAAGCGGGCCACTGCCGGCGAATCGGCGTCACTGGGGCCAACGTGGGCGACCACGTCGCGAACGTCGGCGTTCCACCGGGCCAGCTCCCGCTCCAGGCCAACCCGTTCTGCTTCAAACGCGGCAAGTTCGGATTCGGCCTGTCGGCGGGCTTGGACAACCGTCTCCCGAACCATTTCGGGGTCGCGACCGATGGCCCGGATCTGGTCAACGACGAACCGCTCGATCTCCATTGCCGGAATCGATGGGGACGGGCAGTTTTGCCAGCCCCGCTGTTGGGCGTGGCCGCAGACGTAATACCGATACCGTTTATTTCCCCCCTTGGTGGCGTGCGTCGGCGTCATGGCTGAATCGCAGGCTACGCATCGGAGCAGCCCCTTGAGCAACGCCCCGAACTTGTTGCGGACCTCAACCCCGCCACTTCGGCCATTCCGCCGAAGCAGCGCCAGCGCCCGTTCCCACACGTCGCCGCCGATGATCGCGGCATGCTCGCCGTCGTGGACTTCGTCCTTGTACCGCAGCTTGCCCGCGTAGGTGACGTTGGTCAGCAGCTTGTGCAGGCTTTTCTTCGTGAACGGCTTCCCGCCCCGCTCGATGCCTTTCCGCGTGGTCCACCGCTTGTTGCTCCAGCCGCGTGCATCCAACTCCTGGATCACCGCCATCAGGGACTGGTGTTCCAGATACAGTTCGAAGACCGTGTGGACGCGGGTCGCCTCGTCGTCGTTGACCGTCAACTTCGAGCCTTTGGGGTCTACGTCGTAACCGAGGAGCGGCATCCCACCCGACCATTTCCCCTTTCGCCGGGTGGCGGCGATCTTGTCCCGCGTTCGTTCTGAGATGATTTCCCGCTCGAACTGGGCGAACGACAGCAGCACGTTCAACATCAGTCGGCCCATCGAGTTGGCCGTGTTGAACTGCTGCGTGACCGAGACGAACGAAACCCGGCGTTTTTCGAATGTCTCGAGCAGCCTGGAGAAATCGAGCAGCGACCGGCTGAGGCGGTCAACCTTATAGACCACCACGCAGTCGACCTTTCCGGCATCAATGTCCGCCATCAGCCGTTTCAAGGCTGGCCGGTCCATGTTGCCACCGGTAAATCCGCCGTCGTCGTATTGGTCGGGGATGATCTGCCAGCCTTCCCCTTCCTGGCTGCGAATGTAGTTTTCGCCCGCATCGCGCTGGGCGTCGAGCGAGTTGAACTCTTGTTGGAGCCCATCTTCCGTGGACTTGCGGGTGTAGATCGCACATCGGACCGATGGCTTGGTAGGCGTCGTGGCGCGGGGTTTTGTGCGGGTCATCGCTGGTCCTCCTTCCGCAGGCGAAAAAAGAGGAAGCCGTTGGTGTGCGTTCCGGTAATCTGCTTGGCGACCGCGCTCAGCGACCGGTAGACCTCGCCCTCGTATTCGAACCCGCTGGCCAGCACGCGGACCTGCAGCGTCTGCCCCTTGTAGTCGCGGGTGAGGACCGTGCCGGCGAGCGGAAGGCGACCGTCGCCCGAGAATTGAACGGCGGCTGTGACCGTGCGATTCTCATTGGGTGATTCGGCGGGCTTGGCCTTGGGCGGTGACATCCGAATGTCCGCATCATTCGCCAGTTCTTCCGCCCGTTGGCGGGCACGTTCCGACAAGCCGCCTTCCGCCGTGGCCTGCAACCGCCACGCGATCCGTTTCACCAGCCAGGCCTTATTTCCTGTGCGGGTTTCGTCACCGAAGACCTCGGCGTACTTCGACCGCAGCTCCTTCACGGTCATCCGCTGGAGTGCGGCGACCTCTTTTCCGACGTTGATCGACATGCGTCTCTCCTTGTGGGGGTTCTCGAAAACCGTTAACCGTGGTGACCACTGAGCACGGTCTCCGCAGGAACCTCAAGGCATGTCTTGGTCCCGTCGGCCGACTCTTCGTCGCTCCAGACGATCCGGTGGCGAAGCCGCAAAATGGCTGCCGCGAAAATCGTCGCGAGTTCCGTGAGACGCAGATCTTCCGGGGCGGGGTCGTCGTCGGGTGGGCGCATAGTGTCTCCGGCGTGGTGGCCAATCACGGCCAGCGGGGACCGACCAGGCAGTGGCCTGGGGGTGGGGAAGGTCTCGGGGGCGAATTCATCGCCCTATCCGTAGAGCTACCCGATGCCGGTTCGAAGTGACGAAACCAGGGTCCGAAAGGGACCGGGTTGTTAACTCCGAGAGGGGTGTTAACGCGAGAGTCCGAGAGTTTTGGGCGGAGATTCCGGGGTCCGGGAGCGACCATCCGGGTGCCTTCCGCAGCCCGGTCGGACTCTCACGAAACAGAGAGCGCCGGCATGGCGGGTGAGGCGACGCAACGTCTTGCGGAAAAGGCGAAAACGAAAAAACGCCGGGAGGCGAACCTCTCGGCGTTTTCCGTGAACTGGTCTGTACCGCGATTCCGCAGTACAGAAATGAGCTCCCCGATTAGGACTCGAACCTAAAACCTAGCGGTTAACAGCCGCTCGCTCTACCATTGAGCTATCGGGGAGTGTCACGCGATTGTGTTGCGGACGCTCGCGGAATTGGCACTCTTACTG
>Ga0105047_10011386_pt1 | contig 14431 bp, 14 predicted proteins | sample MAT04_FD_78384 | JGI IMG/M metagenome (GOLD analysis project Ga0105047, IMG submission 78384) | Freshwater microbial communities from Lake Fryxell liftoff mats and glacier meltwater in Antarctica - MAT-04 (megahit assembly) | ecosystem: Environmental > Aquatic > Freshwater > Ice > Liftoff... | reverse complement strand
GTGGTCGCGCAGGTCGTTGTTCGCTTGCGGAAGCAGTTGTCGCACCGCGCTCGCGTCTCCCAGCGCGGCAGCTCCGTACAGATTGTCGGGCTTCGCACCGCGTCTGAGCAGATGCAGCCCCAGGGTCGTGCTTCTACCACCGTACGCATTGCTGGTCGCGTCGACCTCGGCACCGGCGTCCAGCAGCATACGCGTGATCTCCACGATGTTGGGTGGTGAAATCTGCCGATAGTCCTCCACGCCATTGGCCGACACGTAATGAAGCAGCGCTGAATGATGCGCGCGCGACGAGCGCTCACGTAGCAGCTCTGAATACGCATCCAACATTGCTTGCAACAGAGCAAGATTTTCAGAAATGATCGCGTCGGCTGCCTCTTCAAAACGTTTGACCGCGGGATTGGCTCGTTCCATCGATTCCACGTGCTGCAGCAACATCGGCCAACTTTCGATGTGATGAAGTCGTGCAATCACCAACTGCGCATCAGCCAGCGCAAATTTGGTCGACGTGATTTCCGCGTCGAACAATTTTCGGAATCGCGGATGATTCCAGCGAATGCGAGCAAGTGCGCGCGGTTCTCGGGCGTTGAATGCCTTGAGGAGATCCCCGGCCATTTTCCTGGACTGTTCCAGGTTGATGCGCGTGTTCACGGGCGTGGGTGCGACCGGTTGATTTCACGAATCCGTGTCGCGAATGAGCGGGCTCTTTGCGTCGCGGCGTTCCAGCGGACCTACAAGTGCGAGCACCCCTAGAGTCGCGAGCGTGCTCAGCATCGCGACGCCGAGGCTTCCAACGCCGACGGCCACACCAATAGCGGCGGTCATCCAGATACCGGCCGCACTTGTCAGGCCCCGAATGCTGCGCTCGGCGTCGACCTTGAGGATTGATCCTGCCCCTATGAAGCCGATTCCGGTAATCACTCCTTGCACCACTCGCGAAACGCCATCCATCGACATGCCAACCCCGGTGCACGCGAGAACAAACACCGTAGTGCCAAGGCACACGAGCATGTGTGTTCGCAATCCCGCCGGCTTTCTCGCTTTCTCGCGCTGCATTCCAACAATCGCGCCCAACAGCGCCGCCGCCAGCAGCCGGATGAGAGCGTGCGCAAGTTCTTCCGCATTCGGAAGGCCCGATGTCAGCTCATCCCAAAGAATATTCACGCGGGGTCTCCAGGTTCTCGTAGTAGTTGGTGTTGGCGGAAGTTCGTGGTACCGCCTGGCCGCGAGCGTGATCGCCCTCAACCGCAATCAGCCCGATTGGGGGGAAGCGACCCAGCCGTCACTGGTTGTCCCGGGTGATGGTGAATGCTACAATTCCGCGCGTGAAGATCCAGAGGGTGCGAGCAGTTCCACGGCAACGTCAAGGCGCTGCCATCGCACGCCTATTCCAGGCCTGGTGATTGTTCATGCACACTTCTGTTCGAACTATCGGCCGCGCAGTGGCGCTGCTCGCCTTCACCGCACTCGTCGGCTGCGCCGGCGGAGGCGGCGACGGACCCATTACTGCGCCTCCCACGGTTGCAACGGTTGAGTTGTCCAGTGCGACCCTCGACCTGGTGCCCAACGGAACGTCGCAGCTCACCGCCACGGCGCGCGCTTCATCCGGCGCCGCGCTCACGGGCCGCACCTTCACATGGGGAAGCGCTTCGTCGGCCGTAGCGACCGTGTCTGGAGCGGGACTCGTCACCGGCGTTGCCGACGGCACAACAACGGTGTCCGTGACCGTCGATGGAAAGATTGCCTCCGCAACCGTGAATGTGCGTACGCCCGTTGCGGCCGTCACTGTCACACCCAGCACAGCGCAAGTCACCGTTGGTGGCGCCACGTCACAACTCACCGCAGTCGCGCGCGACGCGAACGGCGTTCTGCTGAATGGTCGCGCAACGACATGGGGTACCTCCAACGTTGCGATTGCCTCCGTGTCGCAAACGGGCGCGGTCACGGCTGTTGCAGCAGGTACGGTAACAATCACCGCCACATCAGAGGGGCGGAGCGGAACGGCAGCCATCACGGTGCTGACACCCGATCCGTGCCTCACCATTCGCAACATTGCGATTGGTCAGACATTTTCCGGCGTGTTGGTCGCTGCCGATTGCCGACTGAACGACAACTCGGCGCTGCAGTACTTCACGTTTACGCTGGCCGCGCAAACCGTTCTCGAAATTGAAATGACGAGCACGGCGGTAGACGCGTACTTGTTCGTCGCGGACGCGAACTTCAATACGCTGGTCGAAGACGATGACGGCGGTCTCACTGGTACGAATTCGCGCGTGCTGCGCTCATTTCCGGCCGGCAAGTACTTCGTCGCGGCCAACGCGTTCGACCCGAATTCGTTTGGTGCGTATCAACTCTCCGTCAAGCTCGCACCCGCGGCGTGTGTGACAGGCCGCGCTACGACGCTGCCCACGATACTCAACACTGCACTCTCCGTCGCGGCCTCTTGTCGCCTTAACGACAACAGTTTTGTCGATCGATACGATCTGACCGTGGCCGCTCGCACCACCGTGCGTATGGACATGATCAGTTCCGTCATCGATTCGTATCTGCTGTTGCTGGACGCCAACGGCAAACTGGTCGCGCAGGATGACGATGCTGGCGCCGGAGTGAATGCATACATCGAAGTGCAACTCGAGCCTGGCAAATACAACTTGCTTGCCAACGCAGCGCCTGGGCAAACGGGTGCCTATCGCATCGAAGTGGCGGCGGCCGTCGATCCCTGCGCGGTCTCGCGCGCGATTGCCGTAAGTCAAACAGTAGCCGGCGCGTTGGGCACGACGGACTGTTCAGTGGGATCCTCGGGCCCCGTTCCCTACACGCAGCGGTATCTGCTGAACGTCACCACCGCCGGGCCACTGCAAATTGACATGACCAGCACGGCGGTTGACGCGTATCTCATTCTGCAGAACGCGGCATCCGGCGCCATCCTCGCCGAGAACGATGACGCCGCCGCCGGCACCACGAACGCTCGCGTCGCTGGAAACTTTGCGGTCGGGCAGTATATCGTGAACGCCACGACGTACGATTTCAATCAGATTGGCAACTATTCGCTGTCGGTGACGCCCATCGTTCCGACAACGCCCGTCGGAATTTCCGTGAATGTCGCAACGCTCGCGCTGGCGTCCGGGGCGCAACAGCAGCTGACCGCCACGATCACGGGGTCGAGCAACACCGCGGTCACGTGGTTGTCATCGTCGACGTCCATTGCAACGGTCACCACTGCGGGCCTGGTACGCGCGATCACTCCCGGCACGGCCACCATCACGGTGCGATCGGCGGCCGATCCGTCAAAGACCGCAACAACAACCGTGACCGTTTCGCAGCAGCAAAACGGCACCCCCAACATCGACCTTGGTGCGATGTATCTGATTCAATCCGTGCAGCAAGTTGACGGATCGGTTAAACTGGTCGCGAACCGGGCCGCAGTGGCCCGCGTGTACGTGCGCGGTAGTCGTACCGGCATCGGCGCCACGGTTGTGCGCCTGCGCGCCTTCGAGGGCAACACGTTGTTGCAATCGTTCGAAGCGAGCGTGACGCCCGCGCTGACCGTTGACGAAAGCTGCTGCTCGGCCAACATCGCAATTCCGGCAAATCTCATTCGGGCGGGCGTGTCAATTGTAGCCGACGCCGACCCGAACAACCTCATCGTCGAATCAAACGAGACCGACAATTCGTTTCCGCTGAGCGGAATCCCGCAGGCATTGAACGTCGCCACGGTCTCCGACTTCACGGTGCGACTCGTACCCATTCGCCAGAATCGCAACGGACTCACGGGTGTGGCCAATACCGCGGTGGTGAACATGCTGAAATCAGTGTGGCCGCTGGGCACTGTCAATGTCACAACACGTGCGACGCTGGCGATGGACTACACGCTCAACAGCACTTCGTTTGATGAGTGGAGTTTGATGGTGCGCGATCTTGAACTGGTGCGGCGCGGGGAAAGCAGCAACATGTACTACTATGGTCTGGTGCGCGTGAACTACACCTCCGGCGTGCTTGGACTGGCTGGCGGAATTCCGGCGCTGTCGGCCGTTGGCATTGATGAAGGAACACCGTTCGGCGCAGCCGAAGCGAAACTCACGCTCGCGCATGAAATGGGGCACACGATTGGACTGCGCCACGCACCGTGCGGTGGCGCGGCCGGACCCGATCCCGCATTCCCCTTCGCGGACGGTCGTTCGGGCGCGTATGGTCTGGACATCGCATCCGGCAACATTCTCAAAATGCCCAACGGCACCGACGTCATGGGCTATTGCGATAATCAGTGGGTCAGCGTGTACAACTATCGCAACGTGTTTGATCTGCGCGCGCGCAATCCCAACGGCGTTCCGGCGTCGTTGGCCACAGCGGGCACCGCGACCACCGTGCTCATGGTGACCGGTGCCGTTGACGCACAAGAGGCGCGCATCGATGGTTCGTTTGCGCTCACGGCAACCGCCAACAAAAGCGATGCGAACGGTCGCTTTGTGCTGGAAGGATTTGCCGAGAACGGCAAGTTGTTGTTCTCGCATCGTTTCTCGCCGTTTGCGGTGTCCGATGGCAAGCCCGATCAGGAAGCGTTTGTGGTCGGCGTGCCGGTCAGCGAAACCGTGCGCTCGCAAGTCACGCGCATGGCCGTGCGGGAGGTCAGTGGATCACGGTCGGATTCGCGCACCAAAAACGCAGGGCTGGCCGGCGCGAGTTCGGGCAGCAACGCGGTATTCTCCTCGATGCGATCCACCGCCGGTACGTACCGTTTGCAGTGGTCCAAATCGGCCGCACCCATGGTGATGATTCGCAATCCGTCCACCAACGAGATTTTGGGGATTGGTCGCACCGGTGATCTCGATCTCTCGCAGTTTGATTCCATTACCAACGTAGAGCTGCTCTTCAGCGATGGGGTGAGCAGCATTCGCCGCTCGGCCAACACCAAAACCGGAGTGATCCGCCAATGATGCGTGCTTCGGGAATACAGTTGGTGGCGCTGATGTTGATCGCGACCAGCGCGGCGTGTAAAAAGAGCGCGACGGTCGATGCCGTAGCGCTGGATTCGTCACTCGTCGCGAGTTTGGAGCGTGGTCCTTGTCGGGGAACGTGTCCCGTGTATCGCGTTGAGCTCTATGGCGACGGCAAGGTGCGTTTTGATGGCAAGCAGCACGTTGGCACCATCGGCACGCGGAACGGTAGTACCACAACGGCAGCGGTTCAGGACTTCATGCGTTCGGTGGCCGCCAGCGAGTTCGCGTCGGCCGACACCGCATTCATGATGGGGAGTGCGGGTTGCGGCTCGTACGCAACCGACCTGCCCGTGTCAGTTTTGTCGATCAAAGTGGGTTCGCGCCTGAAAACCATTCAGCACGATCCTGGCTGCCGAAACGCACCAAAATTCCTGCGCGTGTTGGCTGCGCAACTTGATACCGCCGCGGGCGTAACACCTTGGATTGTCGGAACCGGAGAGAAGAAATGAAGATCAACTACATCGTGTCGGCTGCACTGTTGGCGTGCGTTGCATCTACTGCAGTAAACGCGCAGACGACAAAGTCGGCGATGGTCGATTCTATCAACAAGCAGTTGGAGCGTGGCGCGAAGCCGGCCAAGGCCGGCAGCGTATCCGCGCTAAAGACAAACACAACGGCTGTGAAATCGAGTAGTAGTGGCGCGGCTGCGAAAACTGCGCGTGTCGTTCAGGTGCCGGCGATTACGACGCAGTCAGCGACGGCGTCGCCCAAAATTGCACGCGCGGTAGTCTCGACCGATTCCGGCAGCAATGCGGCACCGCCGGTGGCGCGGTCGGCGAAGGTGGCGAAAGCAAAACCGCCAGGGGAGTAGGGTGCGCTGGGGGTCGGGTTGCGGGCGGTCGATAAGGTAAACTCTGTATCCTTCACGGCAGAACTATTGCGCTTTGCAAATCCACTTATTCGCCGATAGCTTCAGACAGTTTGCATGCTTAGGCTTACGGAAGGCAAACACAACGCTATGCAGTTGAAGTGTTGAGAGTTCGTCAGATAGAAGGACCACCTTAATCTTCATCGTTGAGGTTCCTCAGGCGGTAGGGCAAGCTATGTTCATGGCTGACGCAGTCCTGACATCGACACAACCAGACCAACCAACCAGGCTCGAGGTGAAACTCGACAGGCCGGTCGTTTCTGCGCGCGCGTTTGTTGAGAAAGCGGCGGCGCTCCTTGATCTGGTGAATTCCGTCGCGCTAACGATGAAGGGGGGGGGGCGGAAATCCACCTCAATGGGTGGTTCGCGAACTTCGGATGGGTTCCGCCGTGTTAATCGCCGAGAGAGACACGGAAGACAGAGCGTGGGACGAACTGATGGTGAGCCGAGCTGTGGCGACGGCACGGACTGGTCTTCTTCAACTCGCGAAGCCGGATGGAATCCGTCCGCCATTCTTCAATCAGGTGGCGCTTAAGAACGCCCAAAAACTCGGCACGCCTGTGCGGAAACAGCGTGCGGGATCTTTGGCTTTAGTGATGGGCGGGGCGAGAATCGAACCTTCCCCGTTCATCGCGATACGGGTCGCTCAAATCAAGATCGCGAGGCTTCAGAGTCTTGGTTCCATTGAAGGAAAGTTGGTTGATTTGTCTTCTCGAGATGGATACACGATCGCGATCACCGATCGTCGTGGGCACGAAACTCGATGCGTTTTTCGTGAGGAAATGAAGCCGAAAGTGCGGGAGCTCTTTGACGAACAGGTGCGCGCTCGCGGGGTGCTGTGGAGTCGAGACGACGGCACCAGAGTTGAACTCGAACTCAAGCACATTGAACCACTCATTACCGGAGCGGAAGATTTGCCAAATGCTCTTGAGGTGCGGGGAATCCTGACGAGGAGGCTCCGTGCCACCGAGTAAACGTTTGTGGGACTCAGCCGCATGTCTAGCCTGGTTGGGAGACGAACCGACAGCTCCGAATTGCGGAGCGACATTGGATGCAGTCGCCGCAGGCAAAGTTGAGCTGTACATCTCGGTTCTTGCAATTGCCGAAACGCTAATGATTCGGGGTAAGCCGAAATTGCCAGTTTCGACGAAACTCAAAGTCAAAGGATTCTTTAAGAATCCTTGGATTATACCCGTGGAGATTGACCGATACTGCGCTGAAGTCGCGCAAGACCTGGTCTGGGATTACGGAATCGCGCCGAAGGATGCAATTCATGTTGCGCCTGCACTACTCGCAAACTGCGAAATCCTCGAGACGTTTGATCACGGCTTGATGAAGAAGTCTGAGAAGGTCGGCGGCACACCCCGCCTGGAAATTCGTGAACCTGGGTATGGATTCACATTACCGTTGCCGCTAAAGAACTCGACAGAATTGCCAGACAATGAAGAGAAGCCATAACTACTGCCCGCCTATGGCAATGCTGACGTGAATACGAAGAAATCGTTGAAGGAAATCACGAACTCATTCTGGATCTAACGGTCCACGAGCGTCCATACTCGAACGTCGCCAGATTACCTCATGTCCTTACAACCTCCCCCCGTGCGCCGTCACCACAAACGACGTCGCCCCGCGCAACTTCCGCCCAAACGTGTCGCGCATACTCGAATCAATCGTGACCGTGTACTTCTGCAACGGCTTCAGTTTGTCGGCAATCTGATAAATCGTTTTCGCCGCAACCTTGCTCGTTACGTGCGGCAACTCCGGCGAGAAGTGTACGTGTTGCTCAAATTCCTCGGTCGAAACCTCGGCCGAGAATATGATGCTCACGCCATCCGATTCGCAGTCGCGTGAGGCCGCGATCGACGCCATCAAACACGGGTGCAGCCCGGTCACTTCAAACGGCGGCGCGGTTCGGACTCCGTAGTGCCACGCGTCGGACGGTCGCGTTGGATCAAACGACGCAACGTGCCACAGTCCCAGGCAATTCGGTGGCAATGAATCCATGGGTTCGAAATCCACCACACGACGAAAGCGATCGGCCACGGTGTCACGCGCTGCGCCACCTGCGCGTTCAATAGGACTACCTTCACCTTTGCGCACGGTGCGCTGCCGCAGCGGCTTCAAGGCAATGGTATCGCCGCAGCTCGCTGGAAACACGAGCCGGGACTTTTGGGCGACCGAGTCAAGATCAACAATCGTACTATACAACACGCGAAACGTCGGGAACGGTCCGGCGGCCCAATCGGTATTCGCCAGATGATCCCCCACCATCATGGCCAACGGTCGCGCGCCCGTGAAACGTACCGGCAGTTCGTAGCGCAGACCGCGACGCGCACCGCCAGACGCAATGGCCGCAGTATCGAGCGAAACAGCAATCGCAGTTCCCGGCTTGAACGGCTCGCGCGGAATAAATCGAATGGTCGATGCGTCGCGCCACTCAAACACTCCGTCCACTTGCGGCGTGAGTGTCATGACTTCGCCCGGCACAACATCGCGTTCGGGCGGCCCCCACACCGCGCGATCAAACGTGACGGCAATGATGCTGCTGGGTGTGCCACTGTCCGAAGGCGTGTAACGCACAATCTTCAGATTGGATGGTGGCGCAGGCACGCGACGTGTACCGGCGTCCTGGGCCAGTGCAACGCCGGCGCTTGCGAACGGAGCGCCAATGATCGACGCTGCGAACACCGCAGCACAACTACAGGTCAAGAATCGCGCAATCAACCTTGTGCATTGCTGCATGTGTCGGAGGTGAAGGTGGGCAGTAAACAACGCGATGCGTGCTGCTATTCCGCGAGCTTTCGCGCGTCGTGCTGACGCTTGCGCGCTTTCGCCTCCAGATACATCGCCTCCACCTTCGCGCGCGCCCACGGCGTTCGACGCAGAAACTTCAGGCTGGACGACACACTCGGCTCAGAATTAAAACACGCGATCTTCACCCGCTTGCCCATGCGCTCCCAACCCACGTGTTCAACGAGTTCGTTGAGCATCTGCTCCAGCGTGATGCCGTGCAAAGGGTTGGTCTGTTCGTTCACTTCAGAAACGTCCACAACGTGTAAATCCCCACAATCGTGCCGAATGGGAAAATGGGCAGTTCGAGCACGCTGATGCCAATGAGAAGCGGCCGCGCCCACGTTTGACCGCGCAGCAAACCGATCGCCCCAACCAGATCGATCAGCGCAATCAACATGAGCGCAATCGCGATCGGCTTACCGAACATGGCCACGACCTGCCCAACCCACCCCGTGCGGACGCCTGAGCCGATTCCCGCGATCGCCCACCACAACGCGCCCACGAGCGTGAGGATAAAAACGCTGACACCAACATGAATCCAGCCGATGGCGATTTCGTGGCTACGCAACTGTGGTCCGGGAAGGAGGGAGGGCGGAAAGCTAATGCATTATTTGAGCCGTGCTCGCAATAGCTGCGTCCCGCTTCGGCTCGCGACAATGCGTGCCCCGTCAACCATGCGGACCTCCAGTCGGTTCGCGTCGTGCGGCACCATCGCGGCAACCCGATCCAGATTCACGATGTGCGAACGGTGAATACGGACAAACCGCGCGGGATCAAGGCGCGCCGAGAGATCGGACAAATTGATGTACACCAGATGACGACGGCCTGCAGTAATAACCGCCACATAATCCCCATCCGATTCAAATCGCAACACATCATTCGTCTGCACTGGAATGATATTGGCACGGTCGCGAACGAACAGCCGTGTGATGGTCTGCGCTTCGCTTTGTGCAAATACCAGTCGTTCAGCCAGCGACGCGTCGTGCTCAATGGCCCGAGCAGCGTTCCTCGCGTCGAGAAACGGCTTGGCACGATCCAGCGCACGCGCAAATCGCTCGCGACCAAACGGTTTCCGTAGGTAGTCGATGGCGCCCAACTCGAATGCGACCATCGCGTATTCGTCATGCGCCGTCGTAAAGATGACGGCTGCGTCGGTCGCGCTCCGCTCCAACACCTCAACACCGCTCGCCCCAGGCATCTGAATATCCAGAAAGAGCAGGTCGGGTTGCAACACGCGAAGGGCATCCATTGCCGCGAGACCATCGCTGGCCTCACCGACCCACTCGATCCAATCGACACTCGCCAGGAGCTGCTGAATGGCTTGCCGAGCGAGAGGTTCGTCATCCACGACCAACGCGCGTATTCGACCGCCGGTCACGGCGATGACTCCGCGGGCATCGTGAGCACAATCGTCACGCCTTGACCAGGCGCTCCGTCAACTTGCATGTGTGAACGCTCGCCGTGGCGCGCTTGCAACCGCTGGCGCACTGCGCGAACTCCAATGCCAGCGCCATCAGCCAACGACGCGGCGTTGGCACCCACGCCATCGTCACGCACTTCCACCCGCAATACCTCGGCCGTTTCCTGGGCGCGCACCGTGATGGTGCCGTTCCCAACCTTCGAACTCAAACCATGCCGAATTGCGTTCTCAATCAACGGCTGTAGCGTGAACGGCGGAATCAGACAGGACAACGCGTCGTCCGACAGCGATGCGTCGATTTTCAAGCGATCGCCCATCCGCATCTGCTCCAGCCACAGGTAACTCGAGCAAAAGCGCCACTCTTCCTCCAGCGAAACCACTTCGACGTGTTCACGATCAAGGCGCAGCGCATACCGAAACAAGTCCGACAAGCGATCCAGCGCCACCTCTGCGCGCTCGGGTTCGGCCCGCAAAAGTTGGGTCATCGAATGCAACGTGTTGAACAGAAAATGCGGATTGATATGCGCGCGCAACGCCGCGAGTTCCGCCTGCGCACGCAATCGCTCGGCACGCTCGGCCGCGAGACGTTGATCGCGTGTTCCCCACGAACCACGCACCGCATACGACACGCCGGCAATGAGACCGTACAGAAAGAAATTCGATGCCACCTGCCATGGCACGATCGTGCTCAGCACCATGGACGCCGGGAGCCCACTGACCCCACGCAGCAACGGGAGCGTAAACCAATACGCACACACCGTCGCGAATACTGCGCCCATGAACAGGTGCAGCAGGATGAACCGTTTCAACTGACGTTCGGGCCATCGCAATTGCGATGAGACATACCAAATAACTATACCGCCTATGCCCGGTGCGATCGACATACGCGCCGCCGCCACCAGCGAATCGAACGGCAACAGTTGCCGATCCCATTGCACCATCAAGATCACCCAAAACAGAACGAGTACCGGCGTCCACAACACCAGAAACCAGCCCAGCCACCGGACCGCTTTGTGTTCAAGCCACTTGTTCACGAACGGATCTCCCGGTAGCGATGAAACTGCTTCGCGACTTACTGCGATCCGCCGGACAGTGTTTTGAGCAACGCTTGTGCCTCAGCCTTGCCCCACGTCGGCGCGAGCGGGCCTGGCGTGTCATTCGCGAAAGCCGCAATCGCACGCTCGGCCAACGCGCGGGCTTTGTCCAGACCACCACCATATTCGGGAGGCGTATTCTGCATCGCGTACGCGGCCATCAACAACACACGCGGATTATTCGGACCATGCTTGGCCGCTTCACCGGACAGCGCCCCAATCTCCATGCCAAGTTCCTGACCAAGTGAGGGGTCCATCGCAATGCGAAAGCCCTGCAGGGCCGACAACAGCGCGAATGATTCGGCCCATCGCAATTTGTCACTCGACGATTGAAGGTCGGCAACGGCGCTGGCGATCAGCGTTCCCGCTTGTTGCATCGCATTCGTGCTGAACAGATGCACCACTCGGCGATAGTTCGCGTAGCCGCGATAGTGCAACAGGTACGCATCTTTCGGAAAGGCGGTCAGTGCGCGGTCAAGCATTACGACGGTCCGTTCCAGCCGCGGTGCATCGTCGGCTAATGCTGCGGCGTCAATTTCGACGCGAGCCGAGTCGACAAATTTCGCGGCAGGTGTCAGTGGCGTGGTTTGTGCGCATAACGAGTTGGGGGACCCGAAAAGGTTTGTTGCTGCGACAAAAGAGAATGCGGCGACGATCGAATAATGCTGCGTGCGTTTGGCGGTATGTGATAACATGATTCTTCCTGTGATTGGTGGTGTTGGATGAAAAACGCTTACGGTCGCGCGAGCAGCACCAGATTCGCGCCCACGAAGAATGTGCGACTCACTGTGCTGCGCACCGGCAAACGCTCGGTGTAGTTCTGCGACCAGGTGTAACTGAAGGTGTTGATCTGATTGAGCAAATTGTTGATGCCCATGTAGGTGCTAGCAAAACGATTGGCGCCCAGCGGCAACTGCTTACTCACCGTGATGTCTGTGCGATTGAACACGGGCAGGCGCTGCGCAAAGGGATCGCCGTACACTGGTACGTATATATTGCGATTCGCATCAAATGTGGCGCTCGCAACGTCGGTAAACGGCCGACCCGTGGCGCGTTTCACCGCGACACCGCCGCCCCAGCCCGATTTCCATTCCTTCTGCAGAATGACCGTCATGCTCGACGTCACGTCGAAGGCGGCCGGCGCGTCCCACTTCGTATTGGCATCATCGCGGCGTGAATCCGACAAACTCCACGTGAAGCGCGCGGTGGTGCCCAATGGCGCGACGGTTCGCGCGAAGAGGTCGGCACCACGCGCTTTGCCACTGAGACCGGCAACCGTCGCGTAGCTGCGCGTCAGACCAACCAGATTGTGATATTGCTTGGTCCAACCTTCAACGCGGAGTTGCTGCACGCCTTCACCCCATTGCGTACCGGCAATGGCCATCGTTGCGCGCTGCTCAGGGAGTGTGGGCGCTCCGCTCGTAAGTCGATCAAGAAACGCTGGATCGACGCTCTGGTGATACACGCCCCACGACCACGTGAATGTCAGCTGGCCGCGCGGCATCCACGCGAACGACAGGCGCGGGTCGACCGTGGACGCCACGGCGAAGCCTGAATTCGTGCGGCGGATACCGAGGATGAGTTCGGTGGACGACGTAGGGCGCGTGTCGATCGACGCGTGCAGCGCCGTTCGCGGGGCGGCCGCCTTCAACCCGGAGGTGATGGTGGGTGCGCCAGCTACGGGGTTGTACTGATTTGCTGGAAATGTGCCGCGAAAATCCGCCGACAATCTTTCCACTTCGAAACCGGTCGTCGCCTGCACGCGGTCGGTGAACACGAATTTCGAAAGGAAGCGCGCCTGAAAGGAACGTATGTTCGACGACAGATCGTACGCGCCTTTCGATTCATCGCGATTGAATCCCGATGTCGAAACGCTCGCGAACGGTCGCCACTTGGCAATGGAATCGCTCCAGGACGCCACGACAACGTCACTGGTGCGATCACTCGCAAACGTGCTGAGACTGGCCGGATCCTGCACGGGCGCACCAAACGCATTCTTCTGCAGTAGCGCGAAAATTTTGACAACTCCCGTGCGACGATACTCCCACGCCGCCAACCCACTGTAGGTCTGTCCGTGTGGCGCGGGTGAGAATGCACGGGGATTTCCGTTCAGAGCCAGCATCGCGCGCAAGTCGGTCGCGCCCGCAGTGATGCTCACACCCAACCCATGCGGAAAGGCCACCCCTTTGCTCAGCGTGATGCCCAGTATTGACGCGTTGATATTCGTAAAACGTTGTGCGGGGCGTCCCTGCGTTCGCAAATCCACGACGCCACTCAACGCGTTGCCCCACTCCGCGCCAAAACCACCCGATGCAAACGTGATGGCGCTGGTCAGGAATGGATTGATCGTTCCGGCAACGCTGCCGGTGGGTGCTTCAAACTGATACGCGCTGAACAGAGGAGCGCCATCAACAAACATTCGCGTCTCGGTGAAATCGCCCCCGCGCACAAACAATCCGGAACCTTCGTCGACGTTTTGTACACCGGGCAGCGTCTTGATTGCGCCGCTGATGTCGGCGTTTGATCCGGGAGTGTTGGCGACTTCAATTGGTGTGAGCGTACTTGTGCGCGCCGCCGTGGCCGTGTAACGACCAGCCATCACGCTGATGGGCATCAGCGCGCTGAGTTGTGAAAGCCGAATAACCAGTGAAACGGTGCTCAGCTTGGCCAGAATAATTGTTGTGTCAAACGCTGTGTAACCAATGGCCTTCGCGACCAGATGCATCGTCGTTCGCGTGCTGTCGCCGACAGCAATTGTAAATCTGCCGCTCTCGTTCGTAACGCTGCCTTCCAGCGTTTCGACATCAAATACGTTGACACCGGCAACGGGCAAACCACGCGAGAGAGTCACGCCGCGCACAATGGCGGCGGGGCGTGGTGTAGCGTCCTGTGCGGTCGCGCTGCGGGTCATCGCCATCGCGACAACCAGCAACGTCCAACCGGGCTTTGATGATGGAAAGAACAATCCGGGCACTCCAGCAGAGAAAACTGCGGTATGCCCGGTTGGACGGCGTAGTATCGCCGGAAGATTCGCCTTTTCGCTGAACCGGCGAATTGGCTCGGTGAACTCGGCGAGCGCACGGGTGCCTTGACGCCTACCCCGTGCTCCCCGTAGCGTGCAGTCCATGCACCCTCTGTCCCGTATCTCAATCGATGCCGCGATGCGGTTCGGCAATCCGTGCGTCCGCGTGCCTGCCGATGTCTGATCAGTGGTCCGCCAGTGTGCCGGTCTCGTGCGCACCGTGAACCAACGTCTGCGCGG
>Ga0105047_10011384_pt1 | contig 14433 bp, 17 predicted proteins | sample MAT04_FD_78384 | JGI IMG/M metagenome (GOLD analysis project Ga0105047, IMG submission 78384) | Freshwater microbial communities from Lake Fryxell liftoff mats and glacier meltwater in Antarctica - MAT-04 (megahit assembly) | ecosystem: Environmental > Aquatic > Freshwater > Ice > Liftoff... | reverse complement strand
GTCGCCCTTGACGAAAACCTGCACATGCTCTTCTACCGCAACGTTCTTGCGGGGGCCCTTGATCTGGCGCCGGACCAGGCCATGACGGCCATCGTCGATGTCGTCACTGACTTCCAAATGCCGGGTCACAGCATCGAAGGCTTTGGACGCAAATCGTTGCAGATGGCGCTGGCCGGCGTTTACGACCTGCGTCAGCACCTGGACGACGTCATCCATCCCGTGCTGCGGGCCTGGAACATTTTCGAACGGTCCGACTTTGGACCCGAGGGCGAGGCCAAGCGCGAAGAACTCGCTGCGTTCCTCACCGAGCTTGAGGTTCAAGCCTCCCGGTTCGAAGAGAAGCGTGATGCGTTGAAGGCTCGATTGGCAGCGCGCGGCAAGTAGATGCCCACGCGTGGGTGGGTAAATCGGCTGAGGCGCTAGCCGTCGAGACGGCGAAGCCCTGACCGATAGCGGTGACCGTTGGCCACGTAGTGGGCCACTCCCTCGGCGATGGCGTCTGCATCAACGGCATCGAGCCTCAGTTTGGCCGGCACTCCCAAGGCCATGGCTCCGGCCGGAACCTCCATGCGATTCGGCACCAGCGCGCCGGCCCCGATCAGAGCCCCACTGCGCACGACGACGTCGTGGAGCACGATCGAGCCCGAGCCCACCAGGCACCGGTCTTCGATCGTGCAGCCCTCGAGATGGGCGTTGTGACCGATGACGCAGTCGGCGCCGATGGTGGTGGGATTGGTGGCCGTGGCGTGGACGATGGTGCCGTCCTGGACCGATGTGCGCGCTCCTACCGTGATGGATCCGTAGTCGCCTCTCAGGACAGCCGACGGCCATACAGATGCCTCAGGACCCAGCGTGACGGCTCCAATGATCACGGCATCCGGGTGAACGAAGGCCGTGGGATGGATGTGTGGGACTGCGTCATCGAGTGCATAGATCGCCATGGATCCTCCGTGAGGGTGCCTGGATCGGGGGTCGAGGTGAGTCGGGTTTCGATTCTGAGCCTGCCACGGTGCGCCCTGTGGTGAGGTGGTGCGGCGGGTGAGGCACAATCGCGGCGCCTCACCCCTGCGGGAACACGCAGGAGCGTTCGGTTGTTGGACGGCATCCGGGCACCATTTCACTTGACGTCCGTTTCATCACCGCCCGAGAACCACCACGCGCCACCACAGCGCGGACCGATCTTCTGAAGGGGATCCTGACACCACGATGGCGACTGATTACGACGCACCGCGTAAGACCGATGAGGAACTCAATGAGGACTCTCTTGAGGAGTTGAAGGCACGACGGGTCGACAAGGCCGCGTCAGCTGTTGATGTCGACGAAACCGACCTTGCCGAGAACCTCGAACTGCCAGGCGCCGACCTGTCGAACGAGGAATTCTCCGTTCGCGTGGTCCCCCGCCAGGATGACGAGTTCACCTGTTCACGCTGCTTCCTTGTGCACCACCGGAGCCAGTTGGCAAAGATGGTGAAGAACCAACCCGTCTGTAAGGAGTGCGCAGCATGACTGTCAGCCGATCCGCTCGCGAGGCTGCTGCCGGCGCGACGGATCGGCTCGCCGGCCTGTTTGCTCGGGTCGGCGGCGATCGGGATGCGTTCACTCCGCGCGACGTCCTGACGATGTGGCCCAAGGTCATGACCTCGCTTCGTTCCATTCGCGAACCCGACCCCTCCACCGTCACCCTCGATGGGTCTGACGACGGCACTGCTTCGGTGTCGATGATCTCAGCAGCCCGACTGCGCGACGCCGCTCGCTCGATTGCCCCGAGGTTGCCGATTCGCGATCGCCCCACACTCGAACGACACCTGCATGTAAGTGACACCGAACCGATGGCAGACGTCTTGGTCCGCAATGCGGCCAGTGCCACTGCGGTGGCGGGATCTGTCGGGGGTGTGCTGGTGATTACCAGCAAGACCGGCCCACTGATGTTGGCCGCGATTCCGCTGCGAGTGGCTGCGGAGACCCTCGTGGTGGCGATGATCGAACTCAAACTCATCGGTGAATTGCACGAGGTGTACGGGAAGCCGTTGGCTGGCACGACCGTCCAGCGCGGCACGACCGCACTCCGGTTGTGGGCCTCGCATCGAGGCTTCGAGATTGAGGACGCGGGCGGCATCGTGGGCACGCTGAGTCAGATGGCGCGTCGACCCACCACTCGCCGGGCTGCGGCCGCCGTCACAGGCAAGGCGTTGGGGCGCAAGGGCATTCGGATCGGAGCAGGAATCGCCGGCGCTGTCGAAAATCGAAAGACCACGTACACCCTGAGCGAGCAGGTGCGCGCCGAACTTCGACGACGTCAGATCGGCCCGACTTAGCGCGCAGCGTTATCTCCCGACCGGGACGCGACTCCGTGCGTTGTGTAGATCAGTCGCTTTGTGTAGATCAGGCGCGTCGTCGACGTGCCACTGAGCGCGCCTGACGTTCGGCGACCAGTCGGGCAGCGCCAACGGCAGCACCTGCCGCTGCGCCCCACAGAAGCACCACTGACGCATCGCCGCGGTCATCGTCGCCGCCCGGCGGAGTTCGACCTGTCGAGGCCTTCCACACCAACGCGACGACTTTGCGAGCAACAGCAGCCGCAGCCAGCGTCATCCCCAGCACGAGAATCTTCTCGAAGGCATCGGGCACACCATCGGCGTCGTCGTCGGCCATGCCCATGCTCGTCACCTTGGGGTCGGTCTCAGTGGAGGTGACGTCGTCTTTTCTCATGGATTCATCCTGCCGTAGCGGGCCTTGCTGCGCTCGTGTTCGATGGCAGCGGCTAGGTCGATGGGGTGACGGGTCGACAAAAACCAATACGGAGTGGGATCAGCCGGATCGTCAAGCTCGACCCTCACGGCTTGTGGCAGCCACCCGCGCAGCACCATCCATGCCCGAGGATCTGCGTCGCGACTGCGGATGCGCGAGGCGGCTTTCTGGTCAAGGGCAGTCGCCGGGCCTAGGAACTTCACATCGATGTGGGCACGACCGGCGCGTAACTCACCGTCAGCCACCTCAAGGCGCGGCGTGGAGGCGAGTAGCCCACCGATGGTCAATGCTGCGGCGACGACACCGGCGAGCCACCCGAAGGCTGGGCCAAACGGAGCGGCGTACGCGATACCGATCATGAGCGGGAACATCGAAGCGATCAACCACACCCACCACGAAGGCGTCAATGCCTCGCGGTACCGCGCTGCCAACTCATGGTTTGTCACCTGCTCAGCCTCTCACCGTGGTGCGTGTGGTGGCCGGTAGGGTCAAAGCGTGGTTGAGGCGATAACACTCCCGGTGCGTCACGTTGACGCTCCTGCTCCGGGCACGCCCATCGCTTCCCACTATCACTTGTGTTTCGGATGCGGAGTTGACCATCCGACCGGACTTCACCTGCAAATCACTGCTGGCGAGGGCCTCCACGTCACGGCCGAATTCGTCGTTGACGAGAACCACCAGGGCGCTCCCGGTCTTGCTCATGGCGGAATGCTGACGACGGCTTTCGACGAAACGTTGAGCGCCGTGAACTGGCTCTTGCAGAAATCAGCGGTGACGGTTCATCTGCAGACCGACTTTCGTCGGCCCGTCCCGGTGGGATCTCGGGTGTTCATCGCGGCGCAATGCACCGGAATTCAGGGCCGGCGGATCCACACCAAGGCGGTCGGCCGGCTCAACGCCATCGATGGTCCAGTGGCGGTGCAGGCGAGTGCGGTGTTTGTTGAAGTGCCGTTGGAGCACTTTTTGAAGTACGGCCGACCCGAAGACCTCGAGCATGCGTCCACGCGTAATGAAGTGCGCGAGCGCACCATCGGGTTGTCGGTGAATCCGTGAGCGATCAGCAACGGGTGCCCATGGCGCACGAGGTGGACGTGCTGGTGCGTCGTGTGGATGTCGATGCGCCGCTGCCGACGTACGGACATGCCGGTGATGCCGGCCTCGATCTGACCACGCGTGAAGCGTGCGTCCTGGCCCCCGGCGAGCGCGCCTTGCTCCCCACCGGGATCGCGATTGCGTTGCCCACGGGGTACGCGGCCTTCGTACACCCGCGGTCGGGATTGGCGGTGAAGCACGGTGTTTCACTGGTCAATGCGCCGGGCACGATCGATGCCGGTTACCGCGGCGAAATCAAAGTCAGTGTGATCAACCTTGATGCGCGCGATTCCGTGCATTTCGAAGCGGGGGACCGCATCGCCCAGCTGGTGGTGCAGCGCGTCGAGCATGTGCGTCTTCACGAAGTCGACATGTTGCCCGGCAGTGATCGAGGCGAAGGCGGTTTCGGCTCCACCGGTGGTTTTGGTTCGACAGGTGGCCCGGCTTCGGGCTCACCAGATTCTGCTGCGCCGTCATTCTGACGCTGTAGCTCCAGGGAGGCTCACATGTTCGGACGTCGGCGTCGTGAAGATGCCAGTGCACCAGTCGACGACGTCGTTGGTGAGCGCGGCCAAGAAGCTGAGCTAGACGAGCATCTTGACGAGGACTTTGACGCTGATTTTGACGGCGTCGATGAAGATGACGAGTCAATCGATGAGTCAAGCCACGATCGCGTCGGCGGTCCCTGGGACTCTGCCGACGCAGGTCGACCGACTGAAGCTGCGCAGGGATGGGGCTTGCTTGACTTGGGATCGCTGCTTCTTGCGGTTCCTACCGAGGCCGAAGTCCGTATGGACGTTGACGAAGCCACGCAAGCAGTCAATGCGGTAGCCGTCCTGTATGCCGACTCGGTGATGCAACTCATGCCCTACGCCGGCCCCCGGTCGTCCGACATCTGGTCCGAAGTGCGTGGCGAGATCGCCGGAAACGTCACGTCGGGTGGCGGCACAGTTGATGAACGCCAAGGCCCCATGGGGATGGAGCTACGTGCAGTGGTGCCCGCAGAGCAGGGCGAACGGTTGCCAGCTCGCTTCATGGGCGTCGATGGCCCCCGGTGGTTCCTGCGCGCTGTGGTGACGGGCGCTGGCGCTCACGACGACGCTGCGGTCGAACCGATGCTCGACATTCTGCGACAGGTCGTTGTCGTCCGAGACCAGACTGCGCGTCCAGTGCAGGAGCCGCTGCCGGTGCGACTGCCTCAAGACGCCAGTCAGGTCGACGTCGAGACCGAGCCGGAGGCGGTCGACCTGAATCCCTTCAAGCGCGGACCTGAAATTACCGAGATTCACTAAACGTCGCGCCAGGCCATCGCTTCATCTGGCTCGCGTTCTTTCGTCACGGGTACTCTCATGGTCATGGCCCCCGGTGCGAGCGATTCCGACGCATCGACTGCTGCCGCCAGCGTCGGATCCAACGTCGGCCGGGGTCGAACGGCTTGGTGGAGCAAGGTGCGCCAATCGACCGTCGACCTGGATGCAGTCGAACTGCGGCGCCGAGCTGTTTCTCGCGGAGCCACCGCTGTGGCCGAGTGCCCTATCGGAGAACGCTGCACGGTTGTGGGCGTGCTGCGTGCTGTCACGCTGAGGCCACGAGAGGGAGTGCCAGCAGTCGTGGCCGAACTCTTCGATGGCTCGGCCACAGTGAACGTGGTGTGGCTCGGTCGACGGCGAATCGCCGGGATCGATCCGGGCCGATCGATCTCTGCCGAAGGCCGGATCAACGAACGCAACGGTGCCCGCATCATGTTCAATCCGAGGTACGAACTACTGCGCGGCTCAGATGACTGACGCGTCACTGCCCGACGAGGAACGCTCGATAGACGGAGTAGCCAAGAATCTGAACGAGTCCGCAAGTGGGCACGAGGTCAAGGCTTCGAGTGAGGACGACGCGAGCGTCTTTGATACGAGTGCGATTGTTGCGGCCCTGGGCGGCCCCCGCGGGCTCCTTGAATCCACCATCCCCGGTGTCGTGTTCGCCACCGTTTTCGCCTTGACTTCGCCGGCGTTCTACCCGGCGTTGTGGAGTGCAGTCGGCGCCGCCGTTGCCATCCTTGTCGTGGCGTTGGTGCAGCGACGATCGGTTCAACAGACCATCAGTGGTTTTGTGGGGATCGCGCTGACGGCCGGCATCGTGCTGATCACCGGTCGGGCGCGTGACTTCTTTCTACTCGGTCTCTGGCGCAATGCGCTGTGGCTGGCGGCTCATAGCATCTCGCTCATCGTGCGTTGGCCACTGATTGGACTCTTCCTCGGACCCTTCACAGGCGAGGGAGTGCAGTGGCGCAAGGATCCTGCGCGCTTGCGCGCCTACATGTGGTGCACCGTGGTGTGGATCCTGGTGTTCGGCATTCGCCTGGGTGTGCAGCTGCCGCTGTTCCGGGGCGACAAAGTCGTCGCCTTGGGCTTTGCGGGCGTGCTTCTGGGGTTGCCGCTGTTTTTGGCTGCCTGCTTTGCCAACTACTTGATTCTGCGGCGAGTCCCGATCATCTTGAAGTCGCCATCTGATGATGACGGTGAGAAGCACGAACCTCATTCACCGCCGATCACGCCGGGCTGACGCTCGACCACCCGTCGAACTCAACGTGCGCGAGCGCTCACACTTTTGAGTGCGGCGACAAGAGGTTCTGCAGATCCGCCTCGGCCTCGGTGCTGGAGATAAAGAGCAATTCGTCGGCCGTTTCGAGTGTGTCGTCTGCCGAGGGTGTGATCACCTGGGTGCCCCGAACAATCGTGACCAGCACGCTATTCGGCGGCCAGGTGATCGAACCCACGGTGCGTTCCAGCACGGGGGAGTCCTCAGGCAAGGTCAACTCGACCAAGTTGGCGCTGCCATGGCGCAGAGTGAACAGTCGGACGATGTCGCCGACCGTCACCGCTTCTTCCACCAAGGCGCTGAGAATGCGCGGCGTCGACACGGAAACGTCGACGCCCCATGACTCGTTGAACATCCATTCGTTGCTGGGGTGATTCACCCGAGCAACCACGCGAGGCACGCCATATTCGGTCTTGGCCAAGAGCGAGACCACCAGGTTGGCTTTGTCGTCGCCGGTGGCGGCGATCATCACCTGGCAGGTTTGTAGTTCGGCGGCTTCCAGCATGGCAATCTCGCACGCATCGCCGACCAGCACGCGCACGGTCTTGGGAAGGGATCGAGGTGCGGCAGCGTCTCTATCGATCACGAGGACGTCGTGACCGTTGGCTGCCAGTTCGGCGGCGATCGAAGATCCGACCTTGCCGGCCCCGGCGATGGCGACCTTCATCACTGCCTCTCAGGGGGTCTGGCGAACAGCGTGCGGATGCGTTCCAGATCGTCAGCCGCCGCGGCCGCGTGAACGATGTCGTCTTCTTGAATCACGCTGGTGACAGTGGGGATGAACCCTTCGCCGTAACGATTGACGGTCACGATGCGTGAGCCACTTTCGAGTTCCAGTTGCTCATAGGAGCGTCCGACCCATTGCGGGGCCAGTGGGAGTTCGGCCACGACCACGCGGCCACTTGGATCGCGCCAGTCATCGGATCGGTATTCGGGCAGCAACCGACGGAGCATCTGGTCGACCGTCCAACGTACGGTCGCGACGGTGGGAATGCCGAGCCGGGTGTAGACCTCAGCGCGCCCTGGGTCGTAGATGCGGGCGACCACTCGCTCGAGTCCGAAGGTTTCGCGGGCCACCCGCGCCGCGATGATGTTGGAGTTGTCTCCGCTGCTGACGGCTGCGAAGGCTCCCGCGCGGTCGATGCCAGCCTCAAGAAGCGTGGCTTGGTCAAAACCAACGCCCACCACCCGTTGGCCGGTGAACGAGGCGCCCAGCCGGTCGAGCGCCTTGGCCTCGCGGTCGATGACGGCCACCGAGTGGCCACCCGCCGCAAGCGAACAGGCCAACTCGGTTCCGACTCGGCCGCAACCCATGATCACCACATGCACGAGAGGGGACGCTACACGGCCGCGGCGGGGCGCTGTTGCAGGTTGGGCACAGGTGGCGATCCACGGCCCCTACAGTTCGGTCCGTGGCGAATTTCTCCGACTTGAGCAAGCGTCTGCTGGTCGGACGTGCCGTTCGTAGTGAAAACCTGGCCGATACCGAATTGCCGAAGCGCATTGCGCTTCCGGTGTTCGCCAGCGATGCGCTCTCATCGAACGCCTACGCCACTCAAGAGATCCTGCTGGTTCTCTCACTCGGTGGCGCTGCCTTCTTTAGCGCGTACGCACCCTGGGTCGCCTTGGGCGTGGTCGTCATCTATTTCGTGGTGGTGGCCTCGTATCGGCAAAACGTGCATGCCTACCCCAGTGGTGGTGGCGACTACGAGGTGGTCACCAAGAATTTGGGCGAACGCGCTGGCGTCGTCGTGGCCTGCGCTTTGTTGGTTGACTACGTCATGACTGTGGCGGTGTCGATCGCCTCAGCAACGCAGAACATCGCCTCTCAGGTGCCGTCGGTAAACAAGCATCTGGTGCTCGTCTCAGTCATGTTGGTGCTGCTGATTACGTTCGTCAACCTCCGGGGCGTGCGCGAGAGCGGCACAGCGTTCGCCATCCCTACGTACGCGTTCATCGTGGCGATCTTCACGATGGTCATCTACGCGTTGATTCGTATCGGCAACGGTGCTCAGATCCAAGCCGAGAGTGCCAATTGGCAGGTCAAGCCTGAGGCAGCCTTCGGTGGTCTCGCGCTGGTGTTTCTGTTGGCCCGCGCCTTCTCGTCTGGCACGACGGCGCTCACGGGCGTTGAAGCGATTAGCAATGGCGTTCCCGCGTTCAAGCGTCCCAAGTCGAAGAATGCAGCCACCACGTTGCTCATGCTTGGTGCGATTTCGATGACGATGTTCGTCGCCATCACCTGGCTCGCGCTCTACACCAACGTCAAGGTGGCCGAGAGGTCCGAAGACCTGATCGGACTTCCTGCGGGCCAGGCGCAGAAGACCGTTATTGCACAGATTGCGGATGCGGTATTCGGAGACTTTCGCCCAGGAGCTCTTTTCGTGTCGATCGTGACCGCCATGATTTTGGTGCTGGCCGCGAACACCGCTTTCAACGGATTTCCTGTGCTTGGGTCGATTCTGGCCCGCGATGGATATCTGCCACGCCAACTGCACACACGTGGCGATCGGCTTGCCTTCAGTAATGGAATTCTCGTGCTGTCGGCGATGGCGATCGTGTTGATTGTGATTTTCCGCGCCGATGTTTCGAAGCTCATTCAGCTGTACATCGTGGGCGTCTTCATCTCGTTCACCATGAGCCAACTCGGCATGATCAGGCATTGGACCCGTCTGCTTCGGGATGGGGTCACGCCCTCCGAACGAGCGCGAATGATGCGCTCTCGCGTCATCAACTCGGTGGGATTCATCCTGTGCGGAACCGTGTTGATCATCGTGCTGCTCACGAAGTTTGCGCGTGGCGCGTGGATCGTGTGCATCGCTATTCCGTTGCTGTACCTGTTGATGCGGAGCATTCGCAATCACTACGACCGGGTGGCCCGCGAGTTGGCGCCCGATATCGATGAGACGGTGGCGCTGCCGCCACGGGTGCACGCGGTGATCCTGGTGTCGAAGGTGCACCGACCCACTCTGCGAGCGATTGCCTACGCCCGGGCGACCAGACCTTCGATGCTTGAGGCGCTCACGGTGGCCGTCGACGTGGAAGACACGGACAAGTTGGCCGAAGAGTGGGAGCGTCGTGAAATTCCGGTGCCGTTGAAGGTGCTGGATTCGCCCTACCGAGAAATCACCCGGCCGATCGTCGACTATGTGCGTTCGCTCCAACGAAGTTCACCGCGCGATGTGGTGATCGTGTACGTCCCCGAGTACGTGGTGGGTCGATGGTGGGAGCAGCTCTTGCACAACCAAAGCGCGTTGCGGTTGAAGGCTCGGCTGCTCTTCACCCCCGGCGTCATGGTGGTGAGCGTCCCTTGGCAACTCGTCTCGTCTGAAGGGGCTGCTGAGCGGCCCGAGCCAGTGGCACCCGGAGCGGTCCGTCGCGGTCAGCCCACGTCTGAAGAGGCTGAACTGTTTGTTGAGCAGGAGGTCGGACTGACACCGACCGACGGCGACCTGCCGACGACTCGATGACCAGCGCGGTGAGTACCTCAGAGGAGAAGTCGTTGATCGGCACCAGGTTCGAGGTCGAGGTGGGTGCTGTGGCCCACGGTGGATTCTGCGTGGCTCGTCACGAGGGACGCGCGGTGTTCGTGCGCCACACGTTGCCGGGGGAGCGGGTGGTCGTTGAAGTGACCGAGGGACACGACGAATCGCGATACCTGCGTGCCGATGCGGTTGAGGTGCTGGTGGCCTCGCCAGACCGCGTGGAATCAGCGTGTTTGGTGTCGGGGCCGGGCGGGTGTGGTGGCTGCGATTGGCAGCACGCATCCCTCATCGGTCAGCGCGCGCTCAAGGCCGCAGTGGTGACCGAGCAGTTGAAGCGACTTGCGGGAATCGATCGCGAAATCGAGGTGCAAAAGGTGCCCGGCGTTCCTGGTCAACCCGAGGGTTTGCATTGGCGCACACGCGTCAAGTTCGCCGTTGACGCCGAGGGGCACGCAGGCCTTCGACGCTCGCGTTCACATGAAGTGATCGCCCTGAGCACGTGCCCCATCGCCCATCCACGTGTGCTGGAGGCCGGCGTCCTCGAGGTCACCTGGCCTGGTGCCGCTTCGGTTTCAGTGGCGGCACCGACGGGACCGCGAGTCGAGACGAACGAGTCTTCGGTCCGTGTCGAATACCTGCAGAGCACGACCAAGGCAGACGAAGCGGAGAAGGCTAAAACCTCCCGCAAGAGGCCTGGCGCAGGACGCAAACCTGTCGCACCGAAGACGACAGGTCACCAGGCCATGGGACCGCTGACGGTGGTGAACGACGCTGCCGGGCGGTTGTGGCGTTCGCGCGTGGACGGCTTCTGGCAGGTGCACCCCTCCGCGCCCGACACGTTGGTGGCGGCTGTCTTGCGGGTGCTCAAGCCTGGTGTTCACGATGTCGTGTGGGATCTCTACGCCGGTGTTGGCTTGTTCGCGGGGGCCATCGCACCCTCGGTTGATGCCGTTATGGCGGTGGAGTCCGAAGCCGACGCATGTCGCGATGCTGAACGGAATCTGAAAGATCTCCCGCAGGTGAGCGTGGTTCACGCCCGCGTGGATCAATGGCTGCGGCCAGGCGCAAGGGGCAATCTCGATGAGAACCCCGATCTGGTGGTGCTCGACCCTCCGCGTAAAGGCGCCGGTGACCAGATCGTGCGGGCGATTGCTGCGGCGGCGCCTCGTGCCGTTGCTTACGTTGCCTGCGATCCGGCGGCGCTGGCCCGCGACGTGGCCCTTTTCGCTGCTCAGGGTTATGTGCTCGACTCCCTCGAGGCCTTCGATCTCTTCCCGATGACCCATCACGTCGAGTGTGTGGCGGGATTCGTGCCTCAGGCGTGATTTCTCAGTTCTAGGCGCCTCTTGGGGGCGCTGGCCTGGCCGCTAGGATAGTAAAGTATCTTGACGTCGAGATAGTTTGTCGCGCACCGGAGGTCCTCATGAGCATCAATAGCTTCGATTCCCGCACCACGTTGACCGTGGGGGACCAATCGTTCGACATCTTCTCCATCGCCAGCGTTGAGGGCTCAGCCCGGCTGCCCTACAGCCTCAAGGTGCTGCTTGAAAACGTCCTGCGCACCGAGGACGGCGCCAACGTCACGGCTGACCACGTGCGCGCGATCGGCGGCTGGGATCCGGCCGCCGAGCCCGATACAGAGATTCAGTTCAGCCCGGCCCGCGTGATCATGCAGGACTTCACCGGAGTGCCCTGCGTGGTCGATTTGGCCACGATGCGTGAAGCGGTACGCGACCTCGGCGGCGACGCCTCGAAGGTCAACCCGCTAGCGCCGGCCGAACTCGTCATTGACCACTCGGTGATCGCCGATCACTTTGGAACTCCGCAGGCCTTCGGCCTGAATGTGGCGTTGGAGTACGAGCGCAACTTCGAGCGCTACCAGTTCTTGCGTTGGGGCCAGGGCGGATTCGACGAGTTCAAGGTCGTTCCCCCCGGCACCGGAATCGTTCACCAGGTCAACATCGAATACCTGGCGCGCGTCGTGATGGTGCGCGGCGGTCAGGCTTACCCCGACACCCTCGTCGGCACCGACTCGCACACCACCATGGTGAACGGCTTGGGCGTTCTCGGTTGGGGAGTGGGTGGCATCGAGGCCGAGGCAGCGATGCTCGGCCAGCCGGTATCGATGCTGATTCCTCGCGTCGTGGGCTTCAAACTTCATGGCGAGATGCCCGCCGGTGCTACGGCGACCGACTTGGTACTGACGATCACCGAGATGCTGCGAAAGCATGGCGTGGTCGGTAAGTTCGTGGAGTTCTACGGGCAGGGCGTCAGCGCAGTTCCGCTGGCCAACCGCGCGACCATCGGCAACATGAGCCCCGAATTCGGCTCGACGTGCGCGATCTTCCCGATTGATGACGAGACGACTGCTTACCTGCGTCTCACCGGTCGCAGCGAAGAGCAGATCGCCCTTGTGGAGAGTTACGCCAAGGCCCAAGGCCTGTGGCATGACCCGGCGCACGAGCCGGTCTACTCGGAGTACCTCGAGCTCGATCTCGCCAGCATCGTCCCCTCGATCGCCGGCCCCAAGCGGCCTCAAGACCGCGTGGTGCTCGCCGAGTCGAAGGAGCGCTTCGCCGAAGTGCTGCCCACGTACACCGATGACATCGCGCGAACCGTCGAGGTCGAGTACGCGGGAGAAACCTTCGGTTTGAAGAGTGGCGCTGTCGTGATTGCCTCGATCACTTCGTGCACCAACACCTCGAACCCCTCGGTGATGCTCGGCGCAGCGATACTGGCCAAGAAGGCCGTGGAGCGTGGGTTGAAGAGCAAGCCGTGGGTCAAGACGACACTGGCTCCGGGCTCAAAGGTCGTCACCGATTACTACGCCAAGTCGGGCCTGCAGCCCTACATGGACAAGCTCGGCTTCGACCTCGTCGGCTACGGCTGCGTCACCTGTATCGGCAACAGTGGGCCGCTGCCCGAGCCGATCTCTGAGGCCGTCAACGCCGCTGACCTCGCCGTGGTGTCGGTGCTGTCGGGCAACCGCAACTTCGAGGGACGCATCAACCCCGACGTCAAGATGAACTACCTCGCCTCGCCGCCGTTGGTCGTGGCCTACGCGTTGGCCGGCACGATGGACTTTGATTTCGAGAACGAGCCGCTGGGCCATGACGACGCTGGCGTTGCCGTGTTCCTTCGCGACATCTGGCCATCGCCGACCGAGATCGAAGCGACGATTGCTTCGTCGATTGGCGCCGACATGTTCCGTGAGCGCTACGCCGACGTTTTCGCTGGTGATGAGCGCTGGCGCAGTCTGCCGACGCCCGCCGGCGACGTGTTTGAGTGGGATCCGAAGTCGACCTACGTGCGCAAGCCCCCGTACTTCGACGACATGCCCCGCACACCCAAGCCGGTCAACGACATCCCCGGTGCGCGCGTTTTGGCCAAGTTGGGGGATTCGGTCACCACTGACCACATCAGTCCGGCTGGTTCGATCAAGGCCGACAGCCCGGCCGGTCGCTACCTGGCCGAGCACGGCGTCGATCGCAAGGATTTCAACTCGTACGGCTCGCGCCGCGGCAATCACGAAGTGATGATCCGCGGCACCTTCGCCAACATTCGTTTGAAGAACTTGCTGCTTGATGGCGTCGAGGGCGGCTTCACGGTCGATCTGCTCGATCCCAACAAGCCGCAGACGAGCATCTACGAAGCGTCCGAGAAGTACCAGGCCGCGGGTATCCCTCTCGTGGTTCTCGCGGGCAAGGAGTACGGCTCAGGATCCTCGCGCGACTGGGCGGCCAAGGGCACTGCGCTGTTGGGCGTCAAGGCAGTGATCGCTGAGTCGTACGAGCGGATTCACCGTTCGAACCTGATCGGGATGGGTGTGTTGCCGCTGCAGTACCCGGTCGGGCAGACCGCAGACTCACTTGGCCTGACCGGCGAAGAGACGTTCACCTTCCGTGGTGTCACAGCGCTCAACGATGGCCTCACACCGAGGACCATCGACGTCGAGGCGATCAAGGAAAACGGCGACACCACAGTGTTCTCGGCGGTGTTGCGCATCGATACGCCTGGCGAGGCCGACTACTACCGGCACGGCGGCATCATGCAGTACGTGCTGCGCAGCCTTCTCGATTCTTAAGCAGGTGGAGTCGAGCAACCCCACCCTGACGAGGTTCCTAGTTGCTGGCGGGCGTCGTTCGGTGGCTAGCGCGTGTATTCGCCTCACGCGGCAATGGCGCTAGTGGAATTGTCAGCACATGCCCATCTTCATCTTCGTGGTCGAGGATGCCCGCGCCATGGGCTGGGCGGCTGAGATCGCCCTGAAAGCCGATTCCCGGGGCGCCGCGTACCGACACCTTCGCTCGCTTGGCCTCCATAAGAAGCAATTCACCCTCGGCATAGAGCGGACGGCACGGACGGCAAAGCCTGGCGAAGTCACGGAGCCGGAGCCGGGGCAGTTGCTTCGCCGCCGATACGACGATGGGTGGACTGACTGGGCACCTGTCACGGAAGCAGATCCGCTGAACTGGAAGGACGACGCCCACGGCCCTTGACGGGAAGTTGGGTTGCT
>Ga0105047_10011383_pt1 | contig 14433 bp, 6 predicted proteins | sample MAT04_FD_78384 | JGI IMG/M metagenome (GOLD analysis project Ga0105047, IMG submission 78384) | Freshwater microbial communities from Lake Fryxell liftoff mats and glacier meltwater in Antarctica - MAT-04 (megahit assembly) | ecosystem: Environmental > Aquatic > Freshwater > Ice > Liftoff... | reverse complement strand
GTCGGCGCCGGGGCCCAGCGCCTCGACCACGCCGGCGAACTCACTGCCCACGGTGAACGGCAGGCCCGGCCGCCACTGGTAGCCGCCACGGGCGATCAGCAGGTCGAAGAACGAGATGCCGCAAGCCTGCACCCGCACCCGCACCTCACCGGTGGCGGGCTCGGGCGTGGGCAGGTCGTCCAGCTGCAGCGGCTGGTCGAAGGCATGGACGCGCAGGGCTTGCATGGACGTGGCTGTGAAGACACTCACCACCAGAACCACAGCCGCAACTGGTCGATGAGCCGGTGGGTCCAGATCCACAGGATCGGCCGGTCGCCGGCCTCGACCCGGGCCAGGCCGCTCATGCCGGGGCGCCACCAGGGCTCGGCTGCCTCGTCGAGCCTGACCTTCAGCGCGAACTGGCTGCCCTGGGTGCCCCGCACCTGCGCCACCGGCACCATGGCCTCGACGCTGAAGCGGATGTCACGGCCGGGCTGGCCCAGCAGGCGCAGCGCGCCGCGGGCCTGGGGCGGCAGTTCGCGCATGTCGCGCTCGGGCACGTGGATCACCGCATACAGGTCTTCGACCCGCGCCAGCCGGAACAAGCGGTCGCCCTGGCGCACCGGCGCGCCGGCCAGCTCCTTGCGCTCTCCCTCGACGATGACGCCGTCGAACGGTGCGGCCACCTGGGCCTGGGCCAGCTGCAGCTGCACCCGCTGCAGCCGCGCCTGGGCCTGGGCCGCGCGGGCTGCCGCCACCTGGGTTTCGGCGGTCTGGCCCAGGGCGCGGCTGCGGTCGGCCTCGGCCTGGTAGCGCGTCCGCTCGGCCGACAGGTCGGTGGCCTGCAGCTGCAGCTCACGCGTGTCGAGCCGCGCCAGCAGCGCGCCGGCGGCCACCCGGTCGCCCAGGTTGACCGACACCTGGCCCAGGTAGCCGTCGAAGGGCGCGCTGATGACCTGGATGCGGTCGGTGGTCAGCTCGGCGGCGGCTTCGATGCGGTAGGGCCAGCGGCCCAGCGCCAGCGCCACCAGCAGCAGCGCGGCGGCGCCGCCCAGCCACAGGCCACTGCCCTTGCCGGGCTGGGTCCAGCGCCGCACGCGACGGCGGGTGCCCAGCGACACCCGGTCCCAAGGGCCCAGCGCGCGCTCGCGGCGGTCGGCCAGCCAGGGGCGCAGCAGGTGCAGCGCCACCGACACCTGCTGCAAGCGGTCGGCCGACAGCGGCGCGTCGCGCCGGCCCAGCAGCAGCGCCAGGCGCGGCGCCTCGGGCTCGCCGCCGCCGAGCAGCAGCGTGGCCAGGTGCGCGTGGCCGACAGCGCGCGCCAGCTGGTCGTGGCACAGCGTGACGAGACCGGTGTCGCGGTTGAGCACGGTGTCGGCGTCGGGCCCGTCGGGCCCGTCGGCGAATGCGGCGACTGCGGCGACTGCGTTCGTGGCGCTAGCGGCGTTGGTGGCGTTCGCAGCGCTGGCAGCGGACCTGGCCACCGGTGGCGGATAGACGATGTCCACGCCCTGGTCGAAGGCCTCGTCCAGCGCGGCCTCGAGCAGCTGCACGTTCTCGGCGTTGCGCTCGAAGCGGTCGATGTGGCTGATGGCCAGGGCGCGCGCGCAATGGCCGTCATGCACGCCCAGCACCACCTGGTCGCAGCCGGTCTCCACCGCCAGCAGGTTGACCAGGGCCAGCGCGGCGGCGCCGAACTCGGGCTCCTGCATCACCCGCGCCACCAGGTCCAGCAGGCCCACCAGCTGGGGCGAGACCGCCGCGAGCGCAGCGCCGGGGCCGGCCGTGGCCAGCGCCGTGGTCAGTGCCGTGGGCGGTGCGGCCGGCAGGTCGGCCACCAGCTGGGCGCGCAGCAGCCATTCATTCAGGCCGGCGCGGTCGCGGGCGGCGATCTGCAGCAGCGCCAGCGTCGGCCCCTCTGCGGCGAACAGGCGCACCGCAGCCACCACGTCGCCGCCGGCCTGCGGTGCCTGCGCCTGGCCCTGGGTCAGCGCCCGCGGCGCCAGGTCGGCCAGCAGCGTGGCGGTCTGGGTGGCCAGCAGGCTGTCAGCAGGCGCGCTGGTGCCCAGCACCTGCCATGGCGCGCCGCCACGGCCGCGCAGCACCACCACGCCACGGGCGCGGCACAACAGGGTCAGGCACACCGCCAGGCGGTTCCAGAAGGCCGCGTCCTGCGGCGCGCCGCGCAGTGCGCGCAGGCTGTCGAGCACCTGCTGCGCGTCCATCGTCGATGCCGGCACCGGCACCGGCTGGTCGACCGGCTGGTCGGTGATCACCGCTGCGCCCCGCCTGCCCGGCACCACCCGGCCCGCGCCGGGCCGGGCGGCAGCAGCGCGCACGGCCGGCCTTGCAGCAGCCGGGTCATGCGCCCGACTCCACCCGCAGCCGCGCCTTCACCCCGGGCCGGATGCGGCCGGCGGGATTGGGCAGCTGCACCCGCACTTCCACCAGGGCGCTGGCGGCATCGACCACCGGCGAGACGAAGCCGACACGGCCGTTGACCGGCAAGGTACCGTCGGCCGGATCGTCGATCAGCACCCGCACCACCAGCCCGCTCTTGAGCCGGCGCGCCGCTGCCTGGCTCACGTACACCCGCAGCTCACAGTTGGCCGCGTCCACCAGGCGCAGGATGGGCTCGCCCGGCGCCGCCCACTCGCCGGGCTGCACCTTGAGCATCGTCACCACGCCGCCGATGGGCGCGACCAGCTGGCGCATGGCCTCCTCGCGCTCGGCCAGCGCCAGCTCGGCGGCCTCGCGCTTCTTGGCCTCGCGCAGCTGCTCGCCGCGGCCACCGGTGGCGTCGAGCTCCATGCGCAGCTTGGTCAGCTCGTCGCGGCTGACGGTGCCGGCCTGCTCGTACAGCGTGGTCGCGTCCTTGACCAGGCCTTCGAGCGACGCGCGCCGGCGCTCGATGGTCTGCAGCTCGGTGGCGTCGCCTGCGATCAGGCGGCGGCGCTCCTGCTCGATGCGCTGCAGCCTTGCGTCCTGGCTCAGCAGCACCTGGCCGGCGCGCACCGACTGGCCGACGCTGACCATCACCCGGTCGACCACGCCCGGCACGTGCACGCTCAAGGTGAGGTCGCTCTGCGGGTAGACGATGCCGGTGACCTCGGCCGGCGCCGCACGGGCCGGCGCGGCGCCCAGGCCCGTCAACAGGACCAACATCAGGCCCGACAGCAGGCTGCACAGCAGGCCGCGCGGGGTGGCCGACAGCGCACGCCGGGCGGCTGTCAGGGTCAAGGGGATCATGGTCGGGTCTCTGGGGGAAGTCGCGCGTCGAAGTCGCTGGGCGGGGATCGCTGGGGCGGGGTCGCTGGGGCGGGGTTGCTGGGCGGGGTCGCTGGGGAGGGTCGCAACGACTAGCGCCCATCATCGGCGAACGACAGCTGCTTGCGCATCTGGCGCTCGCGCTGCTGCAGCCAGCGCCGCTGCAGCGCGGCATGGCGCCCGGCACGCGACTGTGCCAGACGCACCAGCGGCGCGATCAGCAGGCCACGCAGGCCGCTGCTGCCGGCCAGCGCGCTGCGCAGCGGCCGCAGCCACCAGGGCAGGTGGCGCAGCAGCAGGTCGTCGTCCAGTGCCACGCAGGGCTGGGCCGCACCGGGCTGGCCCTGGCGGCCGGCACGGCCGAAGAGCTGCCAGTCGACCCGGGCGGATTCATGCGGCTCGAACATCAGGACCTGCAGGCCGCCGTGCTCGCGCACCGCGCCATCGAGCAGGATGTCAGTGCCGCGGCCCGCCATGTTGGTGGCCACGGTGATGCTGCCGGGCCGGCCGGCGGCGGCCACCACGGCAGCCTCCTGTGCGGTCTGGCGGGCATTGAGCACCGCCGCCACCAGGCCGCGCCGGGCCAGCTCGGTGGCCAGGGCCTCGCTGTCCTCCAGCCGGCGCGTGCCCACCAGCACCGGCAGCCGCAGCGCATGCAGGCGCACCACCTCGTCGAGCAGCGCCGCGCGCCGCGCCTGGGCATTGGCAAAGTGGCGCAACGGCGCCACCTCCAGCCGGCTGGGCAGGCGCGTCGGCACGGTGAAGCTGGGCAGGCCGTAGGTGCGCCACAGCTCGCCATGCACGCCCTGCAGCGTGCCGCTGGCGCCGGCCAGGCGGTGGTAGCGGCAGAAGAAGTCCTGAAAGCTCATGCGCGCCAGGGTCTTCGAAGGCTGGGTCAGCTCCACGCCCTCGCGGGCTTCGATGGCCTGGTGCAGGCCGTAGCTCCAGGTGCGGCCTTCCATCACCCGGCCGGTGTTCTCGTCGAGGATCTCGATCTTGCCGTCCTGCACGATGTAGTGGCGGTCGCGCAGGAACAGGTCACGCGCCGACACCGCCTGGCGGATCAGGTCGTCGCGGCGCTCGGGCGCATGCCACACCGGCGGCAGGGTGCGCGTCAGGTCTTCCAGGTGGGCGCGGCCGGCGTCGGTCAGGTCGACCTCACGCAGACGGGCGTCGATGCTGTAGTGCAACCCGTCCTGCAGGCCGTCGGCGATGTCGCGCGCGGCCAGCACCGCCGCCACCAGCAGCGGGTTGGGCTGCGGCGCGGAGATGATCAGCGGCGTGTTGGCCTCGTCGATCATGACGCTGTCGGCCTCGTCGACCAGGGCCGCGTGCAGCCCGCGGGTGCGCACCTGGGCCGCGCCGCCGGGGCGCAGTTCGTGGATGCGGCGGCGGGCGGCGTCGGTGGCGCCGCCCAGCACGATCTGGTCGCACAGGTGGTCGGCCAGCAGTTGCTTGCTGGTGGCGTAGACCAGGTCGGCGGCATAGGCGGCGCGCAGGGCCTCGGCCGGCATGCCGTGCACCACCGCAGTGGCGCGCAGGCCGCAGCGCGCGAACAGCGGCGCCATCTGCTCGGCATCGCGCTGGGCCAGGTATTCATTGGCTGTCACCACATGGCACGGGCGGCCCTGCCAACCCTGCAGCACGGCGGCCAACGCCACCGCCAGGGTCTTGCCCTCGCCGGCTTTCATCTGCACCACCAGGCCCTCGTGCATGGCCAGCGCTGCCAGCAACTGCACCCGGTAGGGCCGGCGCCCGACGCTGCGGGCCGCGACCTCGGCCACGGCGGCCAGCGCCAGCGCCAGCACAGCGGTCTGCGGCACGGCACGGGGCATGGCCCGGAGCGTGGCAGCGCTGGCAGCGCCGGCAGCGTTGGCGCCGCTGGCGCCGCTGGCGGGAACGTCGCGCGCGGCCAGCGGTCGCCCCAGGCGCAGGGCCTGGCGCAGGCGCAGCAGTTCGGCGTCGAGCCGGGCATCGTCCCAGCCGCAGGCCAGCTCGGCTGCGGCCAGGGCCTGGTCGGCCTGGGCATGCAGGCGGCGCGCCAGCCAGCCGCTGCGGTGGGCCAGCCAGAGGCGCCAGGCCGCCGGGCCACTGCTGGCCGCGCCGTCGGCCAGCTCACGCGGGGGCGCCCAGCGCAGCAGGCCGGTGCGGGCGGGCGGCAGCACCTCGGCACTGGCGATCAGCGGGTGCGGTTCCAGGCCGGCGGGGCTCACAGCTGGTACCGCTTCTGCATCAACTGGCGCAAGGCGCGGGCCACCTGCTGGGCGGCGGTGCGCGGCGGCAGGGGCACCCGCAGCCAGCCGGTCATGCCGTGCAGGGCCAGCGCATCGCCACCATCGGCCACGCCCGAGGCCGACGCAGAAAACTGCGCCTGCAGCTCGAAGTACGGATCGACCGCCTTGACGCCCTGCGGGTCGTCGGGCTGCACCGCCACCGAGCCGCCGCCCTGCCAGCCCAGGGCGGGCGACACCAGGCGCTGGCTCTGGTGCGGCACCAGCACCAGGCGGGCCGGGTGGATCGCTGCGTCGGCCTGGCCACGCAGGCGCAGCTCGGTGTCCTGCAGCGGCCGGTCGAACAGCGACTCGGCCTGCTCCTGCGAGACCACCGCCGAAAAGCGCAGGCCGCCCGGCGCGCTCAGCTCGCCCAGGGCCTGGCCGCGGCCGACCCAGTTGTGCTGCCGCTCGTGCAGGCCCTCGGCCAACCAGGTGCCGTCATGCGCGGCACGCACCAGCAACTCGGCCTGCCGCACGCGCAGCTGGGCGAGTTGCTCGTGGACTGCGGCCACCCGCTGGTCGTGCACCGCCACCTCGGACACGGCCCGCTCCAGCGCCAGGCTGCGCAGCGCCTCGGCCTCCTGCAGCGCCGCGTTGGCGCCCTGCACTTCCAGGTCGAGCTCGGGGTTGGCCAGGCGCAGCAGCAACTGGCCGGCGCGGACCGTCTTCTGGCCGGCGCGGACCGTCTCGCCATGGCGCACCAGCAGCGCCTCCAGGCGGCCGGGGCTGCCGGCGGCCACGCGGGTGAGCTGGCGCGCCTCGACCACGCCCGGCGCGCGCAGGGCATCGGGCAACGGCACCAGCCCGGCCAGCAGCAGCGGCACCACCAGCAGCGCCACCGACACCGCCAGCGCACGGCTGCGGTTGCGCAGCAGCGCCGGGCTGCGCAGGTGGGTCCACCACTGCCAGGACGGCCGCAGCACGCCGACGAACAAGATCACGCCGGCGAACAACACCGCCAGGCCGAACCAGTGGTCGGCCAGCAGCAGCAGGATGGCGGCGAACACCAGCACGCGGTAGACGAAGCTGGCCGCGCCGTAGCCGGTGAGCCAGGCCCATTCGCGCCGGTCGCGCGCCGGCGACTCGGCCTGCACGGTGCCCAGCAGCCAGCGGTTGGCAAAGTACTTCCACTGCTGGCCCGAGCGCTGGTAGAGGTTGGGAATGTCCACCAGGTCGGACAGCACGTAGTAGGCATCGAAGCGCAGCAGCGGGTTGCCGTTGAACAGCAGGCTGGAGACCGAGCCGATGACCATCACGTTGAAGGCCAGGCTGTTGACCAGGCCGGGCCCGGTGGCGGCCCAGACCATCGCGCCCAGGGCCGCCAGCACCAGCTCGACGATCACGCCCGCAGCACCCACCAGGGCCCGCGCATGGCGGTCGCGGAAGGCCCAGCTGCCGGTGGCGTCCACGAACGGCAGCGGCACCAGCAGCAGCAGCATGATGCCCACGCTGTGCACCTCGCCACCGAAGCGCTTGACGACCAGGGCATGGCCGTACTCGTGCAGCGCCTTCATCAGCGCCATGCAGGCATACAGCCACAGCAGGTTGTCGACCGCGAACAGGCCTTCGGTCTGGCTCCACAGGCGTGGTGCCTCGGCCACTGCCGCCGCCCCGCCGGCAAGCGCCACCAGGGCCAGCAGCAGCGCGAAGGGCCAGCTGACCAGGGCGCGGGCCAGGCCGCGCTGGCTGTCCAGCCAGCGGTTGGGGTCCCACAGCGGGATGCGGATCGACAGGAAGCCCAGCAGCTTGCCCTGCAGCTCGCGCCGGCGGTGCTCGCGGCGGCGGGTGAAGATGGTCTGGCTGTCGGCCGGCGTGTCGTGGAACAGCAGGTTGGCCTGGTGCAGCTGCGACAGCACCTGCATCGCCTCTTCCTGGCCGGGGGCCTCGTCGGGCTTGTCGCGCAGGCAGGACTGCCAGACCTGCTCGACCGTGCGCTGCGGCGACAGCCGCGAGACGAAGGCATAGGCCTGGGGCGTGATGCGGTAGAACTTCTGGTTGTAGGTGTCGCGCAGCACGTACCAGTCACGCCCGCGCGAATGCTGCTTGTGCACCACCACCGTGGGCAACAGGCCCAACCGGGCCTCGGCCACGCGGTGCCAGGACTCGCTGAAGGTCTGGCTCATGGGGTGTCTCGGGCTCTCAGGCTCTCAACCGTCCAGGCGCACGCCGAAGCGGGTGAACAGGTCGCCGGTCAGCGCCTGCAGCGCCAGCTCGGCCAGCTGGGCGCGCACCTCGGCCTCGATCAGCCGGCTGCGTGCGTCGGTGAGCCGGTCTTCGGCCTCCAGCAGCTGGCGCAGCCGCGCGCGGCCCAGCGCATGGTTGCTGCGCTCGGCCTGCCACAGCGCGTCGCGGCTGGCCACCTCCTGGCGCAACAGCGCCAGCTCGCGCTGGCTGGTGTCGCGCTGGGCGGTGCGGGTGGCCCACTCGTTGCCCAGCGAGCGTGCTTCGGATTCCATCAGCAGCCGCGCGGCGTCGCGCTTGAGCTGCTGGGCTTCGCGCCGCGAGCGTGGTGCGGTGTTGCCCAGCGGCATCTCCATGCTCAGCGCGACGTACCAGCCCCGGTGCTGGTCGCCCAGGCTGGACTCCAGCGCCCGCCGGAAGCTCGGCGCGAAGCCGTTCTGGTTGTAGCCCAGCTCGACGTTGACATCGGGCTGCTGCTGGTTGCGCGCATGGTCCAGGCGCAGCTGCTCCTGCTCGGCGCGCAGGCGGGCGATCTGGTAGCCGGGCCACTGCGCCAGCAGCCGCTGCAGGGTGGCGCTGGCGGCATCGACGGGGGACAGCACCGCCGATGCCGCAGGCGATGCATCCGCCGTGGCGGAAAGGGCGGCTGAGGTGGCGGCTGACGTGGCGGCTGACGTGGCGGCTGAAGTAGGGGCTGAAGTGGCGGCTGCATCGGACGCGACGGCAGGTGCGGCGGCGCTTGCCGCCACAACCGCAGCGGCCGGCAGCGATTGCACCGCGCGGTAGCGCTGGCCGGTGCCAGGCCCGCCGGGCAGGTTCAGCAGGTTGCGGACGCGGGCCTCGGCCTCGACCACCAGCTGCTGCGCCCGCAGGTGTTCGGCCTCGCGCACGCCGTGGGCGATGTCGGCCTCCAGCAGGTCCACCCGCGGCGCGACGCCACCGCCCACCCGGCGCCGGGTGTCGTCGCGCAATTGCTCGGCCGACGCCCTGGCACGCTCTCGCAGCTGCGCCTGCTCATGGGCGCGCACCAGCTGCCAGTAGGTGCCCGCGCCCTCGCCGACGATGTCGACCAGCTGCTTCACAAAGCGCTGGCGCTCGATCTGCTGCTCCAGCTCGGACACCCGCAGGTCGGCCTCGGTGGCATCACGGCCCCGGTTGCGCAGCACGGGCTGGCGGATGGCCAGCGTCAGCGTGCCGCGGTTTTCGCGCGCGCTGGTGGTGGCCAGCAAGTTGCTCTGGCGCCGGTTCATGTCGTGCGTCAACTCGAAGCTGGCGCCGCTGGGCAGCTTGCCGCGCACGCCGGCCGAGCCGCTGAACAGCTGCTCCAGCGCGCTGGTCTTGCCGATGTTGGTCAGGCCGCTGGTGCGCTCTTCAAAGGTCCGCGGCCGGTCCACGCCCTCGCGCCGCAGACGCAGCGTGGCCAGCGGTTCGTACAGCGCCTGCTCGGCCTGCAGCAGCTTGCCGGCCGAATCGGCCTGCAGACGCGCCGCCTGGGTGGCGGCGTTCTGCAGCAGGGTCAGCTGCACCAGCTCGGTCAGGGACAACGGCAGCACGTCGTCGGTCGGCAGGGGTGCCCGTTCGGCGGCCTGGGCCTGGGCCTGGGTCTGGAACACTCCCACGGCCAGCAACCAGACCAGCGTCAGCGCGGCCCGGCCCACGCGCCCGACCGCGCGCCGCTCAGGGCGCCGCTCAGGGCGCCGCATCGGCCGTGCGGTCGCGCACGTAGAGCACCCGCGCCGCATTGCCCTGCAGCAACGGCGAGATGTCGCCAAAACTGAAGTCGACCGCCCAGGCAGCAGTGGCGCTGCCGCTGGCCGGCACCACCGGAGAGCTGCTCCAGAACAACTGCGAGAACGCCGCGCGCTGCGACGCGTCGCCGTACACCGCCGAGTCCAGCGCCGGGCCGCTGGTGCTGCGCAGCGCCAGTGCGTCCAGCTCATGCCGGTTGGGCAGGCGCCAGTCGCCGTGGCCGCCCGGGCGGGTGGCGTTGACCGTGGCCACGCTGTCCACTGCCTGGGCCCAGGTGCGGGTGCTGCTGCCGTTGGGCACCAGCCACATCAGGTCGCGCTGGTTGTCCACCAGCGCATGGTCGGCACCGGCGGCGCTGCGCACCAGGGTGACCGCAGCATTGTTCAGCCGCGCCGCGCCGCCCACCCAGCGCAGCCGGGCGTTGGCCACGGCGGTGGTGTAGATGCCGGCCATGCCCTGGTTGGCGAAGTCCACGCCCCAGGGCCGGGGCGGGCTGCGGCCGTCCTGGTAGGTGTCGCTGGCCAGAAACACCACCAACGGCGTGTCGGGGAAGTGGTCGGCCTCGACCGCCGCCACCGCGCCGGCGCGGCCGGCGTGCACGATCGACTGCAGCTCATGCACCGACGGCACCCGCCAGCCATCGGCGGCCAGGCCGCACTGCGCACCGGGCGCGGTGGCGTTGCCGGCCACCGCAGCACGCGCCCACAGCAGCCCGGTGGTGTTGTCACGGGTGCAGGCCCAGGCATTGGCCGGGTGGGCGGTGGTGGCGGCGCAGGCAAAGCCCGGCGCGGCGCCGGCGGTGTCGCCGCTGGCGCACAGCCGCGTGAAATCGAAACCCAGCGCACCGGCGCCGGTCTTGCTCAGCCGCGCGGCCTCGGCGTCGCGGCCACTGCTGCCATCTGCGCCCAGGGCGATGCCGGTGTCATTGAGCAGGCTGTGGCTGCACTGGACCACCAGATTGCTGGTGTCGGTCGTCAACACGCCGGTGGCGCCCTGGGTGATGCGGCAAATCTGGCCTGCCGGGTGCTTGACGATGCTGACGGTGTAGGCGGCGCCGCTGGCGAAATCGCGCGGAAAGCCGAACCGGAATCCGGCGTAGCCACTGGAGGCCACCGCCTGGCTGGCGTCCAGCACCGCCAGCTGCAGTTCGCTGCCGGGGCGCTGGCCGGTGATGCTGCCGCTGAGGGTGTAGCGCTCGCCTCCACCGCCGCCGCCACAAGCCGCCAGCAAGAGCACCCCCAGCAGCGCCCCCGACAGCGGCAGGGCGGTGCTGTTGCGGGTATCACGGCCCGCGCGGACTGTACGACGACGCATCATGTCAGGCACTCACAGTGTCAGGGTCTCGACCCAGTAGTCAAATTCGGCGAGCGAAGTGTCCGCCATCACGGTGCCGGCCCACAGCGGCTGGCTGGCCGGCGCGCCCAGCAGGAAGGCGCGGTCCAGGTCGGCCGACGGGTTGTCGCCGGCATCGCTGCCGGACTGCCACTGCACATCGGCCGTGGCCAGGCGACCGACGCCCGCGCCGCCATCGGCGAGGCTGCTGTTGACCGCCAGCGACGACAGCAGCTTGCGCACCGCGTCGCTGCTGCCCTGGCCCCAGGTGCCACTCCACAGCCCGGCATCCCCCCAGCCCGATGGCGCGGCACCGGCCGGTGTCTGCAGGCTGGGCACCGGTGTGGCCACATCGCGGCCATCGGTGACGAACTGGCGGTGCACGTTGACCAGCTGCTCATGCAGCTGGCCGTCGGCCATCACCACCACCCGCACGTCGCCGTTGGCCTGCGTCTGGCGCATCACCAAGCCCGAGGGCGTGAGCACGTCGACCAGGGCCACGTTCACCCGCAGCGGGGTGCCGCTGCCGGCCACCGGCCCCATGCCTTCGAGCACCAGGCTGCTGGCGGTGATGTTGGTCTGGTCGGCCGCCAGGCCCGAGCGCAGCACCGCGCCGCTGCCAATGGCCTGCAGGCGCAACACGCCACCGGCGCTGAGTTGGGTGACCACCGCGCCGCCAGGCACCACCAGCGCCAGGTCACCGGTGGCCGACAGCGTGCTGCCTGCGGCCATCTGCAGCGACTGGCCCCAGACCACCAGGTTGCCCTGGACGGCGGCCTGGCCCAGCACCTGCACCGCGCCGGTGGCGCCCGCCTGGCCGACCTCGACCTGGCGCAGGCCGGCACCGATCGCTGCCAGCAAGGTCTGGTCGAGCTGCCAGCCAGCCGCGCTGCCGGCCCCGCTGCCCAGCAACACCGGCAGGCTGGTGTCGAGCTGGCGCAGCGCCAGCGTGGCGCCGCCGGCGGTGGCCGCCCGCACCGAGCCGGCGCCGCCGCCGAACTGCAGGCGCTCGGCGCTCAGCACCACATCACCCACCAGCCGCACCGCGCCTTGCAGGTCGATGCCCTGGCTGCCCTGCATGCGCACGGTGGCGCTGTCCAGCAGCAGCGGCGCAGCGCCGCTGACCTGCAGGCCGACGCCGCTGACCGTGCCGCGCAGCACGATCTCGGCACCGGCTGCGGCCTGCACCATCACCGGGTAGCGGAAGGCCAGCGTGCTGGCCGCCCCGTCCAGCGTGATGCGGCCGGTGTGGTCGGCACCGCCGATCACCACGTTGCCGTAGCCGTCGGCCAGCTTGGCCAGGGCGGTGTCGTCGAAGTACCAGGTGGTGTCGCCAGGCAGCGGGTTGGCGGGCGCCGTGCCGCCGATCACGATGTCCTGCGTCGGCAGGAAGGAATTCAATGTCAACGTGCCACCGGCACCGGCCTCGGTGCGTTCGGTGCCGCCGTCGGCACCCCAGCGTACGCTGCCCAGGCTGCTGAGCGTGACGTCGCCGCTGCCGGAGCGCAGCACCGCGTCGACCTCGATCCGGCCTTGCGCAGCCACCATGCTGATGCTGCCGGCGCCGCTCTGCACGTCGGCCTGCACCTTGACGTCGCCGCTGACCGCATTCACCGTCACCGTGCCGCCGCCGGTGACGCTGACGGCCAGGCCGTCGGCGTCGGCACCGTCGGTCAGCGTGACCGTGCCGCCGGCGTTGACCAGCACGCTGCCACCGCCGGTGGCCGTCAGGTCTGACAGCGGTGCGTCGGTGACCACGCTGGTGCTGCCGCTGGCCGCCACCCGCTGGACCGACAGCGCAGGCGTGGTGCCCACGGTCAGTGCCGAGGCGTCGGACAGGCTCAGGCCGGCGCTGCCCACCGCAGCGGCCACCAGCGACACCTCGGTCTCCAGCGGATCGGCCGCGCTGCCCACACCGCCCGCGGTGGCAGCGGCTTGCAGGCGCAGCGTGCGGGCCTGCACGTCCAGCGTGCCAGCCGCGTCGCCGCTGCTGTCGAGCACCCGGCCTGCGGTGCTGACCAGGCTGACGCTGCCCCAGCCAGCCTGGGCGCCGCTGTTGCGGGCATCGAGCGCGCCCACGCCCAGGTCGCCTTCGGCAGCAGCGCGGATGTTGCCGCCACCCGAGCGCACTTCGCTGCCGTCGGCCATGGCCAGCGTGCTGCCGGCCAGCAGGTCGATGCTGCCGCCGGCGGTGCGCACGTCGGCCTGCGCCGACAGCGTGATCGACGCGCCGGCGGCCAGGCTGACCGGCCCGCCGCTGCTCGACACGTCGGCAGCCAGGTTCAGCGCGCCGTCGCTGGCGGTGGCCGCCAGCAGCAAGGCGCCCGCAGCGGCCACGCTGCCAGCGCCGGCCTGGCTGGTGAGGCTGCCGGCGCCCAGGCTCAGGGTCAGCGCGCCGCCCGAGACCAGGCCGGACATCGCGGCGTCGGTCACGTTGCCCAGGCTGCCGTCGCGGCCCACCAGGGCGGTGGACACCGCCGCCAACGCATCGAGGGCCAGGCCGTCGGTTTCACGCAGGAACACGCCACCCGGGCCGCGCACCTCGGCGGCCAGGCGATCGACGCTGATCTCCAGCGCGTTGCTGCCGCTGCCCAGGCCTTGCCCGGCTGCGGTGCCGGTGGTCAGCACCCGCAGGCTGGCGGCGCTGACATTGACCGAGTCGCTGCCGCCAGATCCGGCGTCGGCGATGGCCGCCGCCTGCAGCACCACCGCAGCGGTGGTGGTCAGCCGGCCGAGTGTCAACAGGCCGCCGCTCTGCACCCGGATCTGGCCGCTGTCGGTGCGCAGCGTGGTGTTGGCGCCCATCGACAGCGCGCCGCCGGCTTGCAGCTGCACATCGGCGGCACCGCTGGCCGCCAAGGTGCCGGCATTGGCCAGGGCCATCGCGCCGCCTGCCAGCAGGCTGATGGCGCCGCCGCCGGTGGCGATCAGCGCGCCGTTGACACCCAGGCTGCCGCCGGAGGCCAGGCGCAGGTTGCCGGCGTCGAGCAGCACGGCTGCGGTGTTGCTGGTGCCGGGCTGCAGCGCCAGGGCACCGCTGGCGACCTCGATGACGATGTGGCCGGCGTCGGTGGCCGTCAGGTCCTGCAGCGTCGCGGTGCTGGTGCCCGGCGCACCGGCCGGCACGCTGCCGTTGGCAGCCACGCGCTGCACCGTCACGGTCTGCCGGTCGATGGTCAGGCCTGCGGTCTCGCTGATGAACAGGCCGCCGGCACCCACGCTGGCGCTGAGGGTGTCCACCGCAGTTTCCAGGTGGCTCAGGCCGCTGCCCACGCCGGTGCCGGCGCGCAGCACCAGGCCGGCGGCTGTCACATCGGTGAGGCTGTCGTCGCTGGTGCCGGTGTTGACGTCAGAAATGGTGGTGGCAGCCCGCAGGCTCACCCGGCCGCTGCCGGCGTCGATCTCGCCGACCAGCACCGCACCGGCATCGGCCCACAGTGCGATGTCGGCATCGCGGCTGGACAGGCGCGTGCCCGCAGACATGGTGATGGCGCCGCCGGCCAGCAGGTCCAGGCTCTGGCCGGCGCCAGTGGCGGCAACGCTGGCGTTGACCAGCAGGTCGCGCCCGGCGTTCAGGCTGGTGGCACCGGTGGCATTGCCCAGCGCCGCACCGAGCGTGATGTCGCTGCCCGCGCCGTTGGTCTGGATCAGC
>Ga0105047_10011382_pt1 | contig 14434 bp, 17 predicted proteins | sample MAT04_FD_78384 | JGI IMG/M metagenome (GOLD analysis project Ga0105047, IMG submission 78384) | Freshwater microbial communities from Lake Fryxell liftoff mats and glacier meltwater in Antarctica - MAT-04 (megahit assembly) | ecosystem: Environmental > Aquatic > Freshwater > Ice > Liftoff... | reverse complement strand
GAGCAGACCGCCGTCTCGTCCCGCGCTCACGCCGTGGTGCCGGGCTCCGTCACGCGGCGACCTCACGACGCGAGCGCGAGACGCTGCCACTCAGCAGGGCCCGCAGAAATCGAGCCGGAACACATGGTCACGGTCCTCACGATACCGTTTGCCTTCGATCAGCGCCGGCGGAGAGGGGCGCGCGTCGGCCACAGCCGCGTCGGGAGGCGAGAGTTCGACAGACGACTAGCCACAACCAGCGTCACTCGCGCCGAGAACGAGCAGCGCGAGGGTCGAGACGAATGGCCGCATCGTCAAAGAGTAAAGCGCGCCCCGGCGCGCCTGCTTCTCATGCCGCGCGATCGAGTCAGCGGCGGACGCGCGCGGCGGCGTGACGCCCGCGTTCACGACCTTCGCGCCACCTTCGTCACGGTCCGCTCGCCACGGGACCGAGTCCTCCGAACCACTCGCGAGCGATTCAGGGGCCTCGTCCAGCTCGGCGGAAGTCTTAGCGGAGAGCAAGGGATTCGAACCCTTGGTAGCTTTCACTACACCTGATTTCGAAACCGACCCCACGCCGCCCCAGGATACCCCGATGCGCGATCGTGCGGGAAATCCCGGATCCGAAGCGCACCGAAGCGCAGCGGCATCCCCTGGTCGCGCATGCCCCGAGAACCCCGAGACAGGTCCCGAGACAGACCTGCGAGCGGCCGCAGCGGGAGCGCTCGCCTTGCTCGACCACGGCATGATCGACGAAGCTCGGGCCGTGCTCCGGCTGGTACTCGGACGATGAACAGGACGGGGCGCGTCGACACGCGAGGCGCTGCGGCGTTCGTCGCGAAGGCGCTCGGGCTGGCGACGCTCGCCCGCGACCTCGCCGCCGCGAGCGGCCCGCTGACGTCCGACGAGTTCCTCCTGTTCGAGACCGCGCTGGACGGCGTGCACGTCGAGGCACGCACGCCGGGGAGCCGCGAGAGCCTGTATGCGATCGTCGCCGACGTCCTGTTCCTCGCGAAGCACGAGACGCCGACGACACGCGGCGAGCGAGCCTCGGTCCTGGTCGGGAGCGCGCCGTCGGACGCGATGAAGAAGATCTTCGCCGACGCCGTGGCCCGAACCGAGGAGCGAGCACGGGCAAGGGGCTACGTCGTCCGCGCGAGCCGTCGCACGCCCGAGAAGCCGAGCCGGCGGGGCATGCGGCGACGGCTGCGCGCCCTGGTGAACGCCCTGGTCGTCAGCGGCGTCGTTACGCGCGCGCCGAAGGCCGCCGTCTACCTCGTGTTCGTCGTCGGCGGTCCGAGCGGCGTCGCTCTCGTGTTCGGGGATCCGCGCGAGAGCGACAGCGCGGTCACGTACACGGCTCGGGCGACGAAGCTGATCGCGGACATGATCCGCGACCGAACGCAGTAGCTCGCGATTCTCGTCTCGGGAGTGCACCCCGGGGGAACTAGACGGATCGACGAAGGTGACGCGCTTGTCGCGTCACTCGTGCGCCTACCGGCGCACGGATCGTCCCTTCGGGACGATTGATCTAGTTCAGGTTGGATCTCACGCGAGCTCAGCTCGGCGTCGCGTCTTGGATCTCCGTACAGAGAGAATCATTCCTTCTGTGTCTGTAAGAGAGACTAAGGCGGGAGTTTTGAAAGGGTGAATGCGCGAGCGTGATCCGATCGCCAAGGTCTCAACAGAGGCAAGCGATGGCGACCACGAACGACGACAACCGTAGCGACGCACTCCCGCTCGACCTGGCCTACGCCGCCGTCGGGATCGCGAACGACACTCAGGCTCACCGGCGCGGCGGTCCGAGCTGCAAGGCGCTCAAGCGGCTCCGGTCGGGCTGCGAGATCCGCAGCGACGCGACGCTGAAGCTCGCGAAGGTCCTCGGCGTGAGCGAAGCCGAGGCGCTCGCGGTCATGCGCGCTACGGCCCTTGCCGCGCGGGCGCGGAGGTCGGGACAATGAGCCCCGTCGCCAAGTTCACGCGCGCCGTCAGCGACGCGATCGTCGCACGGCTCATCCGCGAGACAGGCGACCAGGAACTCGCCGGCGCACTCGCCGCCGAACGCGCAGTCGCCGACGCCGAGCTGGCCGCCGCGAAGAATCTCCCGACCGCGGAGACGCGCACGATCGCGACGAAGGCCGAGCTCATGAAGCTCCTCGCGGTCCGCTCGCCGCGGACGATCGAGGCGATGGTCAAGAGCGGCTCAATCCCCGACAGCGCCATCGTGCGAGCGGGCCGCCTCGTCCGCTTCGACGTCGCCCGCGTCTTGGAAGCTCTGCGCGGTACCCCGAAGGCCGAAGGCCGCGGCGCCGCATGGGCGCGCGCTCGTGGCGCTCTGCGCGTCGTGGGGGCCGAGTCATGAACCGGCAAGTCATCGGGGCAACGAACATCGACCGCGTCGTCGCCGCCCATGCTCGCGAGCAGCTCGCGGCTCTCCGGAAGAACGTCACGCCGCCGCGGAAGACCGCCGAGGTGGTCTCCGGGCTGGAACGCTACTTCGCCGCGAAGCCGACCGACGACCTGGTCGAGTGCGAGAGCTGCAAGGGCTGGTCAACGGACGAGGTCAGCGCGTGCCCGTACTGCGGCGAGGCGGAGATCGTGGAGCGGGATCTGTCCACGCGCGTGGACGACTCGCCGTCGCAAACCCTGACCGTCGCGAGCGCCCCGGAACCGTCCACGCGCGTGGACGACTCTGGGCTGACGTCCGAGCCGATCCTCGACGCGACGATCGCCCGCTTCGCCGCCGCGTACCAGAGCGCCGTCGAGCACTACGCCGGCTACCGCGAAGCCGCCGCCGAGTCGTGCATGCTCGCGATGAAGCTCGCTGACCAGGACTGGCAACAGCGGACCAGCGACGGGAAGCCCAAGTACAAGTCCGTGACCCAGTTCATCGCCGCCGAGATCGAGCCGCGCTTCGGGATCAAGCGCTCCAGCTTCTACGCGATGGTCTCGATCGCCCGGAAGGGGTGCGCGCCCGACGTCGCGCTGTTCGGGATGAAGACCGCGAAGATCCTCGCAGCCGCGCCCAACGACCTGCGCGACGAGCTGCGCGACCTCGCACGCGAGGGAACCCCGACCCGGGAGATCGAGGCCGCGGCCCACGAGCTCCAGGAGCACCCGCCGACGACGACGAACGAGCCCGCGGCCATCACGATCGGCGTGCGCCAGAAGACGACCGAGGTGACGATGACGACGCTAGCCCCCGACGCCGCCGTCGCCGTCCTCCCGCTGACGAACGGGATGACGCTCCAGATCGCTCTCGGTCGCGCCCCTGACGGCACGCTTACACTTCATGTGCAGACGCTCGGCGGACACCGCTGACGACGTCCCAAGACTTCGACGGGGGCCTGAGCGCACCCCGAACCAGCCACTCCCTCCCCCGGGGAAAGAGCAGGCCCCCCGTCGAACCTACTCCGACACGAGAACGCAGAAGGAACCCCTGACCATGCCTCGCATTCGACCGCCCGCAGAGACGCCCGTGAAGACGCTCGCCGAAGCCATCCGCGCGCGAGCCTCAGCGACCACTCCCGAAGAGAGGCGCGCCGCCGACCTCGCGTGCGAGGTCGCCGAGATTCGCTACCACGCCGAGCGACGAGCACGGGAGAGCGCAGCTGTATCGACCACGCTGACGCCGACGTTCGAGACGAGCGGGGCAGAGCCGCGCGCCGCGTCCGAGCCCGCGAGCGCCTCGACGACCAGGGCGCCGACGACGACCTCGAACGCGGTGACGGATCCGAAGTCTTCCTGCGAGCACGCGATCGCCGTGAAAAGCCGAGGATCCAAGGGCGCCGACCTGTCTCGCCGACCTGTCACCGCGGCCGGCCGCACCCGCTCGGGAGGCGTCTGAACCATGGCCACGAGGCGACACGTTCGGCGGAAGAACCAGCGCGTCGTCTGCGCTACAGCTGCGCGTCCGCAGCGCACCAGCCGCGCGCTCGCAGCGCGTCCGGCCACGCCAGCGCCGTTCCCCGTCGCCGACGTCTGCGAACGCCTCGCCGACGACCTGGTCGCGCTCGCCCTCGCACGCGGTGACAAGGAAGCGGGACGCACGCCCGAGGAGACCACGCGCGCGATCGAGGCGAGGGTCACCCGCGCGCGTGCCTCGCTCCTCGGTCATGGCCCGCGCGGCGCAGAGCTGAACCAGCGGATCACCTACGCGCTCGCGTCGGGCCAAGGGCGCGTGCTCCAGACCGCCGAGCGCGCGTGCGTCAGCGCCCGCCCCTACGCCCGCCGAGCTGCGCGGTACCTCGTCGCGCTCGTCGTCGGCGGCATGGGCGAGCCGCTCGCCCTGGTGCGTGCCGCGAGCTACGCGCTGAATCAGGCGCTCGCAGATATGCTGATCGACCTCGCGTTCGCCGCCGACCCCAAGGCGGGGATCGCGGCCAGCCAGACGCGCACGCTGAAGGACGGGTCGAAGCTGACGCACTCGTTCGCGACGATCGGGGAGCTGGTCAAGCTCGCGAACGCGACGACGACGACCGCACGCCTGGAGCTCCTGACGGCGCTCGACCTCCAGGAGCGGGGGATCGCGGGACGGGCGCCGAGCGCGCCGAGCTTCGACGACCCCGCCGTAGCCGCACGCGTCGCGGCGCGTGAGGTCGAGATGAAGGAGCGCGAGCGCGCATGGCTCGCGAAGCTCGCCGCTGAGCCCGAGCCGGATTCGTCTGAATCCGGCGACGACGACGACGACGAGCACGATCACGAGCACGACGCAGGACATCCGAACGTCAGCGCCTCGCGGCTCGTCGGCCCGACCCCCACGCCGCAAAGCCTGGAAGCTCTGAACAGGGCACCACGCCCCGGCCAGCACGACGCCAGACCCGTTCCAACCGCCCTCGTCACCGCGCCGAAAGCGCCCGTCCTCGCATGGCTCCTGCCCGAGCTGCACCCCTGGTCCGCGAAGTTCGTGAACCTCGAACCGCTGGTTCCGATCATGCGCGTGCATGGGGTGTGCGGGATCGTCGGGACGCTCCAGGCGAACGGGGCGTTCGGCCGAGATGAGGCGCGCATCGTGGGCGCGGTTCAGAAATGGCGTGCGCTCGCGATGGCAACCGGGGTTCTCCCCACGAACGAAGGGACGGCACCGTGAACAACGACGTGATGACCAGCTGGCGCGAGAACCCCGAGCTGATCCGATGGCTCACGCCCGAGGAGCTGCACGAGCAGTGCGCCGTGATCGAGTTGATGGCGTGCCTGTACAAGCTCGCTCGTCACGCACGGCTGGTGACCTTGCGCGCGTGGGCGGTCGGGGGTTCGCGATGACCGCGAAAGGTGGACCGCTCGTCAACGTCGCAGCGTCGCTCGCGTGCGTCGGCGCGCAGCTGGCGTTGAAGATGATCTCTGGCGCCACCTACTACGCCGATGTGAAGGTTCGGCCGCAGCGCGACGGCACGGTGTGGGTCTGGTTCTGGGGAACGTCAGCACCGACGAAGATCAACGTCACCGACGTCGTGCTCGCGACCGCCGCCGACGTCACGAGCCACGCCCAGTTCACCGTGATCAGCACGCGACAGAAGACCGAGCTGGAAGGACCGAAACGATGATGAGCCTCACGCATCACACGAGCCCGGCGAGCCTCGCGCGCGCGGCAGGGACCGAGCTTCCGTCGTTCGCGATCGAGACGATCGTGGATGCCATCTACGCCCAGCCGCCCACGCCCGACCAGCTCGCGCTCTGGAAGGAGATCGCCCCGCGTCGGTCGTGGATCTCCGCGCAGGGCTGGCCGACCGCGCCCGTGAAGCGCGCCGCGATCTGCATTGGACGACGCGGCCTGAAGACCTCGGGCGTGCTCGCGTGGTCGTGCGTGTTCGAGGCTCTCTGCGGCCGTCACGAGAATCACACGCTTCCGGGCTCGCGGCTCTACCACGTGGTCGTCGCGCCCCGCGTCGCGCAGGCTCGCGAAGCGGTGCGCGCCATCCGTAGCGTGCTCGACCAGCTCGCGGTCCTCGGCGTGAAGTCCTCCGTCCGCGACCTCGCCGGCGCTCCCGAGATCGTGATCGAGGATGCGACCTCCAGCGTGGAGAAGGTCATCACAGTGATGACCGCCGACGCGGTAGCCGTGCGCGGGTTCGCGATCTGCTTCGCGGCGTTCGACGAAGCGGGCTTCTTCCCGACGGCCGAACATCACGCGCAGACCGACAAGGATGTTTTGCGGGCCCTCGTCCCGGCGATGACGACCTTCCCGGACGCGAAGCTGCTCCTCGTCTCCAGCCCAGGCGCGCCCCAGGGGATCTTCCACTCGTGGGTCACGAAGCCGCCGCGGGGAACGCTCGTAGTCCGCTGCTCCTCGTGGGTGGCCAACCCTCGCGTGACCGAGGCGAAGTGCCGAGCTGACTCGGTCGACGACGCGATGTTCGAGCAGGAGTTCGCGTGCACTCGGTTCGGCTACGCCGGCGAGAACTTCATCGACGGCGCCGCGGCTCTCGCGTGCATCGACGAGGAAGGGACGCTGACCCCGAAGGGCGCGCGGCCGATGAAGTCAGCGGCGATCATTGCAGTCGACACCGCATCGACCGGCGACGACGCGGCGTTCGCGGTGGGCTACTCGCTGTCTCGCAAGATCGGCGAGCACACCGCGCCGATCCGAGAGATCGTGATCGAGTTGGTGGAGACGTGGGCCGCGTCGCGCGCGAACCCCATCACGATCGAGCGCATCGCCGAGCGCGTCGCGGCGCTGTCCGCGAGCTACGGGGGGGTGCCTGTCATCGCGGACAATCGCGGCTTCACCGACCTCGCGGCGTACCTCGCCTCGCGTCACGGGTTCAAGATCTGCAAGGAGACCGACGAAGCCGATCGACAGAAAGTCATCGCGCGCGGGGGACGCGTCATCGTCGAGCGACCAATGACACCCGTTCACCAAACGTCTCGCTGGCGTCATCTGCGCGGACTCGTCGTGGGGAAGCGCCTTCACCTCCCCGCCGGCGACGAAGGTGAAAAGTGCGCGCGGCAAATGGGCCAGCTGAAGGCGACCACGCTGTCGTCGGGCTGGCTGAAGATCGATGGAAAAAAGGACGACGCCGCCGACGTCGTCGCGCTCCTCGCCGAGGCTTGCGAATGGCGAGCGCCCGTTAGCGCTGAAGGCGGGATCTGCCGGTGGATCGCCGACTCTACGTATTTCGCCCACGGCCGCGGGCTCCAGGTGTCCGGCGATTGGTGGACGGAATATCCCGACGGCCGCCGCGTGCGTGGCGGGCACATCGATGTCTCGCATCCGGACTTCTACTACGTGATGCGCGAGGCAATCGCCGCGGGCCGCGCCGAGCGGCACTTCGACGACGAGCTGGCGCGGCTCCGCGGGAAGACCATCGCAGCGCTCACGGTCGACGACGCGCGCTGGTTCACCGATCAGTCGGGGCTCGGCATCTCGACCGATCACCTCGTGCCGCTCGACGAAGTGACCGAGCCGGTGACCGAACCGGCGTGGTTCACGATCGCGAATCGCCGCCTGCCACGCATGTAACGCCCACGAAACGAAGGAAGAAGGAGAGACCCATGCTCGCGATCAAGTCAGACGAGAAGCCCACGACCCTCACCGATCGCACGATCGGCCCCTCGAACCAGAACCAAGGGGTAGTGACGAACCTCGATCAACTGGACGACGTACTGAAGATCTACATATCCGACCCCGCGTGCGCGGCCGTGCTGAGCGCGGCCGAGTCGCTCCGCTCTGCGGCTACGTTCGTCGACGCGTCGACGGCGAAGGTCGGGGAGATCCTGAGGAAGCACCGCGACGCGGTCGAGACCGCGAGCGAGGTCGCGCAGGCCGCCGTCCCGCTCCACGGTCATCACTCACCGAACGAGCGCGTCGTCGCCGTCGCCGCTGCGGGCGAGACCATCGCGCAGGCGTTCTGGAGGAAGGCCGTCAGCGAGGTCGTGGCCGCGCGCCAGAAGAAGGCTGACGCGCTCGCCGATGACTGCATCGTGTCGATCGAAGCAGCGAAGTTGAAGATCGCTGGTGCACACGCACAGGTCGCGCTCCCGCTCACGATGCGCATGAAGATCGGTGCAGACGATAAGGCGTTGATCGACCAACTCGCGATCGAGTTGGCCAACGACAAGCCAAGTGCAATCGAGGCGCTCGTGAAGACCTTCCAAGCCGTGCACGACGAGGATCGCGCGACGCTCGTTCTCATGGCGGTCACGCCGATGATCCTCGACTATCACTCCAAGCCGCAGTCGCTGGCGCGGTTCCGCCCGTCCGGGAACGTGGAAGTCGAAGCTGCCGCGGCTGGAAGGCTGAAGCAGTTGATCGACACGTCGCGCCGCGCGGAGATCCCGCAGTCGCTCTACGAAGCCGAGGCAGGCTACAAGCGCCTGTTCCCGATCTTCGGCTCGATCTTCAGCCGGCGCGTCACCCCCGAGGATCTGCGCGCGACGCCGAACTGGCTGGAAGTCGCGCTCGGAAAGGCGTCGACGTTCAAGCCGGGAGCGGCGCGGTGACGTCATGCAAGCCGAGCAATTCCAAACCGCCCTCTACAACCCGCACGGGACGCACGCGGCCGACGCGGTGTGGACCCGGCCCGAGTACGAAGCGCTGCAAGGACGTGCGCGTGCGGCGCTGCGGGCGCTCTGGCTCTATCGCGCCGTGAACAGCGTCAGCACGATCGGTCCGCGTGACTTCGCGCTCATGCGTTCGGTCCGCCGGCGCGGCGACGCACAAGAGATCTGCTCGGCCGTCCGCGAGTGCATGACCGCGGCCGAGCCGCAAAAACGAAACGGCTGACCCTCACCAGGAGGGGCAGCCGCCACTGACGCGGGAGAGCGGGCCCGCGCCACAACGAATCTAGGACGCCGCCGCGCGTCCCGCCACGACGAAGGAGAGAAGCACATGGGACTGGTAACGAAGACCGCGAAGGTGGCACTGACGGCGATCGCGCTGAAGAAGCTCGCGCAGCTCACGAAGCATGGGGGGCACGCGACGGGCAGCCACGCGCTCGAACACGCGATCCACGCGACGCATGCGAGCGCGTTCGGCGACGACTCGCGCGACGACGAGGACGACGAGAGCGCGAGCGACGACGACGACGACGACAAGTTCGCGAACGTCATGATCGACCCGAAGAAGGCCGTGGCGAAGGCGAACGCGCGCATCGACGCAGCGGCCGCTGACGTGCCCGACCACAAGCGCGGGGGGAAGGCGAGCCCGCTCGCGGGAACGTCGTCGATGAAGAGGTGGGCGCAGACTCCCGGCGGGCGGAACGCTCCCCCGCAGCGCCGCGGCTGAGCGAGCGGTCGAGTTGAGGTTCCGTTGCCCCGGTCCCTCTCCGCTCGATACGCTCCCCGAATGGCGCTCGATCCGTGGCTGGAGATCGACGTCACCGGTTGGTCGGTGGTAGCACCAGAGAATCGCGGCACGCGGTCGAAAGACTGGGTGGCCTCGGAGGACGGGATTCGATGGCTTCGGAAGACACCGCGGCGACCGAAAGATCCGCGAGCACCAGTCCGTGACGCGGAACTCGCGTTTGAGGCGATCGCGCTTCGGATGGCTCGTGCTGCCGGGCTAGAAGCACCGGAGAGCGCGGTCGCGACGTGGCGCGAAGCCGACGGGACGACGGCTCGCGGCATTGTGATCCGCTACTTCCTGTCTGACACAGAGGAGCTGGCGATGGGTAGCGAGCTGCTCTCGCGCTACTTCCCGAACGAATACGATCCGAAGCGGCACGAGCTCCACACGCTTGCCCGAGTGCGGCACGTTCTCGAAAGCCTGCATGCCGGTGAGTCGTTGCTGGTCCGGTTCGCGCGGATCCTGGCGTTCGACGCTTGGGTGGGCAACGGCGATCGTCACCAGGAAAACTGGGGGATCATCAGGGCGCCAGGGGTGCCCATCCGGCTGGCGCCTCTGTACGACCCTGCGGCCTGTCTCGGAAGCGAGCTTGCGCAGAGCGATCGGCGATTCAGGACCCCTGACGAGGTTTCACCGACATATGTGGAGCGGTGCCCGAGCGGGTTTGGGGACGGCCTTCACCTTGTGCAGCAGCCTGCCGTGCTAGCAGAACTGAGAAAGTGGCCGGAGTGGCAGGAACATTCTGGCACGTGGATTGCTAGCTTTGAGAGGGTTGCGGTCGAGGTTCAGGAGCTACTTGGGAAAGTCCCCGCAGAATGGCTATCACTAGAGAGGAACCGGCACGCGCGGGCGTTGTTGACCGCGCGGCTCGACTGGCTCAGGAGGACGGCATGAAGCGCGTCGAACGGCTCTTCGTCCTGTGGCGAGACCAGACTCAGTCGCGACGCGTCGTCGGAGAACTCTGGCGCACGGCGGAAGGCTTTGCGTTCGGTTATTCGGACGAGCTGCCCTCGGAGTCCGATGGCTTCATGCCGCCTGCCGAGTTCCCCGAGATTCGACGCACGAGCGAGCCGTATCGCGCCGCGTATCTGTTCCCAACGTTTGCTCAGCGGATTCCCGGACCTGGTCGGCCCGATCGAGATCGAATGCTGCGGGACTGGGGCGTTCTCAACGCCGATGACGTGCTGGAGATCTTGGCGCGGAGCGGCGGCGTTCAGCTTACGGACCGCATCGAACTGGCCGAATATCGAGCCGAGGACGATGAGCTCCGCGAGCCCGTTGAGTTCCGTATCGCCGGTGCCTCGCAGCCACGCTTCTCCGGGGCAGCGAAGCTTGTCAGCGTCGGTGATCGTCTCGGTCTGAAGCGAGAGCCCGAGAACACCCACGACCGGTTCGCGACGATTGTTCTTGAAGGCGCGGGTGCAGCCCTCGGCTACGTGCCGAAGCAGTACAGCCGGATGGTCGCGCGACTGCTCGATAGCGGAGTCGCCCTCGCGGCGACCGCGCAGCGCCTACTCGTGTCTCCCGACGCTGGACGCTGGGTCGTTCGGCTGACCCGCGCCTGATCGGGGCGGCGTACGAGCACGGGCCATGGCGCGGAGCTTCGGCGACCGGCCGCCGATCGTGCTGTGGTGAACCTGTGGACAACTGGTGGAACAGCCGAATCGGACGTGGGCTGTAACCGATCGTAAGCGCCCGAAGTTCTTGATGGATTACAGAATCCACGAGACCGGAAAAAAAGGAAACGACGAATCCATCTTGCACACCTGTCTAGTGCTGCTTAGGTTCTGCCCGTCGTGCTCGCTCCTCTTGCAAAGTAGGCGAGCCCGACGATCCCAGACACCCAAGTCGACCTAACAAGTCGAAGAAGGATTCGTCCATGCAAACGGTAAGGACCCTGACCTCCGAAGTCAACGACACCCCCGAGACCGTCTTGAACTGGGCTGCCCAGAAAGCAGCCCGTTACGAGATCCCTGGCACGACGGCTCGCCTGTGGGCGAACGCGATGCGCCAGTTCGTCGCGCTGCTCGACGACACGGACCCGAAAGATCCTAAGAGCCTTCTGGAGAACGCGACGGAGATCTGCCGCCGCTACTCGCTGAAGACCCAGGGTAATCCGGAGACGGCGAAGTCGTACGAGAGCCGCGTTCGCAGCTGCGTCTCGAACTACCTCGCGTGGAAGGCGGACCCCTCAGGGTGGCGCTACCGCGAGAAGGAGAAGAAGGCGAAGGCGTCGTCTGACGCCAAGGTCGCGAAGAAGAAGCCGGCAGGGGAAAATCCGGCCGAGCCCGTCGCGTCGGTGCCCGCCGCAGAGGCGGCGCAGCCCGAGCCCGACAACGCGCCCCTCCCGCGCGGCGCGAGCGGCGAGGAGATGCGCACGTACCCGCTCGGCGAGTCCGGCGTGTTCGCGTTCGTGCTCCCCGAGGGCGGTATCACCTCGTTCGAGGCGTACAAGATTGCGATGCACATCGCGACGTTCGCGAAGGATTACGACCCGTCGGGTAAGACGCACGACACGCTGCGTGCACTCGTGCTCGACAAGTAAGCGGCCGTTCTCCGTCCTGCGCGCGGCTGGTGCTCTTAGAGTGCCGGCCGCGTGCGTTTTTGTCCTTCGTCCTTCGAGGCGTCTGCGGCGATTGCACGTTCGCCGGCGTAAGTGCATTGTCATTACATGTCTACGCCGCGTGAAGAGCTGCTTCAGGTTCGGATGACCACCGCGGAGATCACGATGCTCCGCGAGCTGGCGGAAACCGAGGGCTCGACCGCGAGCGCTACCGTTCGCGCGCTTGTGCGGCGGGCGCATGCCGCCGAGTTCGGGCGCTCCGCGCCGGCCCCGAAGCCGAAGCGCTCGGCTGTCGCGGCGAAAGGCCGGAAGTCGTGATCACGGATTCGGCCGAATCCGTCGCACCCGCCGTCGACGTCGACGGCGCTCCGCTCGCGACGTCCGACGAGCCGCGCGGCGCGGAGTCCTCGGGGGAGATCGCCGGCGGGAGCTGGCGCGTCTACGTGCTGCGGGAGAAGGGACGCGCGGCGGGCTTCATGCTCCACGTGCGCGTCGCGCCGAACGTCCAGCGGAAGGCGAGGCTGCCCGTAGAACGCGAACAGCTCGACACACGCGCCAGGCGCGCGGCCTTCGCCGCCGACGCCGCCCCGGTCATCCTGGAGAAGTACCGCGAGGAGCAAGCGGCCAAGCCGGGCGCGACGCCCGCCGAGAAGCCGATCACCTTTCTCGACTTCGCCGAGCTGTGGACGGACGGCACGCTCCACGACCGCTACCCCGACCACGTGAAGAAGAAGAAGACGTCGGCCGACGACGCCGCGCGGTTCGAGTTCATGCGCTCGATCGTCGGGGACGTGCTCCTGCGAGACTTCGCGCTCGACCACGCCGAGAACATCATGCGCGCAGTCCCGCGCGAGCTGTCGACGTCGACGCGCCGCCACTACGCGCAGTCGATCCACAAGGTGCTGTCGATCGCCGTCTACCCCGCGCGACTGATCCCCGTGCACCCGCTCCCGAAGGGCTTCCTCCCGAAGCTCGGACCGCAGAAGGCGAAGGGCTACCTACGCCCCGACGAGGACGCGGCGCTGCTCGGATGTACGAAGCGAGGGAGCGACGGCGCGCTCGCCGTGCCGCTCTGGCGCCGCGTCTACTGGGGGTTCCTCTCCCGCGAGGGCACACGCGAGGGCGAGGCGATCGAGCTGCGCTGGGGCGACGTCGACCTGAAGCACGGCGGCGTGACGCTGGACGAGAACAAGAGCGACGATCCCCGCGCGTGGGCGCTCGACCCGAGCGTGACCGAAGCGCTCCGCGCGTGGGCGAAGGTTCACCCGCTCAGCGAGGAAGGGAAGGCGACGCCGCCGAAGACCGCGCGCGTGTTCGTCACCGCCGAGGGCGAGGCGCTCGACCCCGCGCACCTTCCGCGCACGCTGCGCGCCGATCTGATCGCCGCGGGCGTCGACCGTCCCGAGCTTCACGCGACGACGAAGGCGAGGCTGCGGCTGCGCGTGCACGATCTCCGCGGGACGTTCGTGACCGTCAGCCTCGCGAACGGCGCGACCGAGTCGTGGATCTCGGACCGCACCGGCCACAAGTCGAGCGCGATGATCAACCGCTACAAGCGCGCCGCGCGCAGCGTCTCGGAACTCGGGCTCGGACGCCTGAAGCCGATGGCCGAAGCGATCCCCGAGTTCGTCGCCGCGAAGCCGCCGGAGCCGACGCCCGAGGGCGAGCCGGGGGAGCCCGACCTGTCTCGGGATCTGTCTCGGGGGGAGCAGTCGTCAGCGGCGCTCGCCGGACCGTCTCACGAAACCCCTGCAAAACTAGCGGAGAGCAAGGGATTCGAACCCTTGGTAGCTTTCACTACACCTGATTTCGAATCAGGCACCTTCGGCCACTCGGTCAGCTCTCCACCGCGGAAATTCGTCCATCGGCGGCCTGGTGTCAAGCGCGCCGGGACGGGGGCGGGCGGTCAGGGGCGGTCAGGGGTCAGGGCGCGGGCGCGGCTGGCGGGACCAGGGCGGTGCCCGGGCGGCCGACGCGGCGCGTGTCGTCACCGGCGGGGATCACGCGGTCGCCGTTGTTGTCCTCGACGTCGAGCACGACCTCGATCGCGATCTTTGCCGGCTCCGAGGTGCGGAGACCGAGATCGAAGCCGACGATTCCCGCGATGACCTTCGGGATGAACGGGGCGAGGAGCGGGTCTCCCTGGCTCGAGCGGTTCTGCGTGTTGAACGCGCGGTTGAAGAGCGCGGGCCCGGCAAAATCGCTCATCGGGTCCTGCGGTGTCTTGTCGAGCTTCATCGCGGTGCCGAGATCGGTCGCGAGCTCGACGATGTCGTCGGGGGTGATGATGCCCTCGATGCGGCCGAGCGGCGGCAGGATGAAGAACCGGTCGATGCCGCTGAAGTTGGGCGTCGCGGCCTCGTTGCTCACCACGATGCCCGGCGAGTAGCGGACGAACTCGTTCCACGGATCGATGAGCATCTCGACCGTGCGCTGCTTGTCCTCGAGGTTCGAAAGCGTGAAGCGCGCCGTGATGCGCGTGTCGCTCGCGAGGTGGAACGGCGGACGCGGATACGGATCGGCGTCGCCCTTCGGACGCTCCTCGTCGGTGGGGCGGCGCAGGGGCAGCGGTACTGGCAGGTACGTCTCGTAGATCTGCATCTGCCCGT
>Ga0105047_10011380_pt1 | contig 14435 bp, 10 predicted proteins | sample MAT04_FD_78384 | JGI IMG/M metagenome (GOLD analysis project Ga0105047, IMG submission 78384) | Freshwater microbial communities from Lake Fryxell liftoff mats and glacier meltwater in Antarctica - MAT-04 (megahit assembly) | ecosystem: Environmental > Aquatic > Freshwater > Ice > Liftoff... | reverse complement strand
GTGGAATAGCCATGTTGCCAATAGAAGGTGTCTGATGGTGCGTAGGTGAAACCTTCGATTTTGCAGAGTGCTTCGGCAAGCATGGCGGCGTTATAGGTTTTGTTGATTACCCAGTTATCCCATTTGTCTTTTTCTAGTAGGGATGGTGCAAGCTGATAGTACCGAAACCCTCCGCCACCTTTCCACTTAAATGCTTTGCTAATTCCTCCTTGATCTTCGCCATCAATTACTTTTTTGAGTCGGGGAATGATATGGGTATGACAATGTTCGCCGAGTTCGATCATAATCCAGTGTCTTCCCATTTTCTGCGCGACTGCGCCTGTTGTTCCTGAACCTGCAAAGGAATCAAGAACAATATCTTTGGGATTAGTGGCAAGTTGAAGAATACGTTCTAGTAGCTTTTCAGGTTTAGGAGTTGAAAAGGGTTCTTGTGCATTAAGTTGCAACTGCTCTCGTTTAGCATCTTGATTATGACCCACTTCTTCCCATGTCCATATTGTTTGTGGTACTCCTCCTTTGTCAGAAACCGCACTTAATAATCTCTTGAAGCGAGGTACAGAGTTCTTTCCTTCTACTCCCCAATACACTAAGCCCTGTTGTTGATTATCTTCATGTCTCTCGCGCGAATATCTCCATACTGCCGTTTTCTTAGGGAGAATAATTTCACCAGTATTTGGATTAGTGATTGGATAGTATAGATTAGGACGCTGATCAATAGATTTGTTACAAGTATAATTGTCTGATTGCCAAGCACCACGAGGATCATTATCAGGATTTTTGTATGCTGAGTTTGATTTTTCAGTTCGAGGAAGTCTATTAGGTTTCCAAGAGGTTTTAACTTTCGCATAAACTAAAATATGGTCATGATCGTTACTGAACCATAGTGCATCATTCGATGCCGCATACTTCTTCTGCCAGACTACATTCGCAACAAAATTTACGCGCCCAAAAATCTCGTCACACATCACTTTTAAATAATGCGCTTCATTATCATCAATTGTAATCCACAAAGAACCATCATTAGATAATAAATTACGCAAAATCTCTAAACGATCGCGCATTAAACCAAGCCAGATCGAATGTTCAATTCCATCATCGTAATGTTCAAAAGCTGAACCCGTATTATATGGCGGATCAATAAAAATACACTTAACTTTTCCTGCAAACTCTGACTCCAAAGCCTTGAGAGCCAACAAATTATCCCCAAAAATTAAGCGATTATCAAAAATATCATTTTCACTCACCTGATGCGCCGCATGATAAGACCTCTCTGGATCTTCCAGCAAAATTCGCGGCTCCAGCTTGGGGCGAATATCCTTACCAATCCAAGTTAATTCTAGTCTCTGCTTCTTATTCATAATTAATATCTATCTCACAAGTTAAACTGTAGGTATATTCGGATTGTTAGCCTGAGCATCCCTACGATCTAACTCCTGCATCACCTGACTCGTTAAAGGTTTAACATCTGTGATATTCCTAAAAATAGCAAGATATCCCTTATTGTCACTAGCAAAGTTCGATTCAGCAACAGTGTAAACAACCTCAGCAAGCTCTAACCCAATTCGTGAAAGTTGCATTTTATCGTCCTCAGATAAAGAAAATTCATGCTTATTCAGCAAAGGTTCATAACGTCTTGCAAGAATATCCAGAATAAAAAATCTACCGTGCTTATACTACTGAGTCAATTCAGAGAAAAAAGAAACAAGGAGGAGGGTTTTTTGACAATTTCCCCCCTTCCCCTTCTAGTTAAAAATCCCTCAATTGAGCAGTGGTAACAGCAACTTCCTTAATCTGGGAACCGCGGCGCACCTTCAGCTTCAGAATTTGACCAATTTTGCTGTTTTCCACCAAATTTTGCAACTGTTCTGGTTGAGTCACTCCCTCGCCCTCAATTTGAACGATGACATCTCCCTTGCGAATCCCCGCTTTCTCAGCAGGCGTATTTGGCACAACTCGCATCACTAACACGCCTTTGATTTCCGGCACAATCAAAGGAGCATTGGGGTCAGCATTATTCTCTCTGGCCATTTCGGGAGTCAAAGCCACCATCTGAATCCCCAAAAACGGGTGGCTGACTTGTTCTCCCTTGGCTAACTGCGCGTAGATGGCCTTGGCTTTGTCGATCGGAATTGCAAAGCCAATACCCATCGCATCGGCTCGAATTGCCGTGTTGATACCAATCACTTCTCCTCTGCTGTTTAACAGGGGGCCGCCAGAATTGCCGGGATTGATGGCTGCATCGGTTTGAATGAAATCGAGCCGCTTGTCGGGGATGCCGACGGCTGCACTAGAGCGTTTGAGGGTGCTGATAATGCCCAAGGTGACGGTGTTGTCAAATCCGAGGGGGTTGCCCACGGCGATCGCCCAATCTCCCACTTTCACCGCATCGGAATCTCCCAAGGTTGCCACGGGCAAGTTTAATTCCTTGGTATCAATTTTTACAACAGCCAAATCTGTTACTTCGTCATTACCTTGGACTTGTCCTGGAAATGTCCGCCCGTCGTTGAGGGTGACAGTCACTCTATCGGCTTTTTCAACTACGTGAGCATTGGTTAAAATAATCCCGCTTTTGTCGATGATGAAGCCAGAACCTTGACCGCGCAAGCGTTCTTGTCTCGGTGTCATGCTTCGCAAATCTTCTCCCAAAAATCTGCGGAAGAAGGGGTCTTCCATTAACGGGTCGAGGTGGCGGCTGACTGTGCGCTCGGTATCAATGCGAACAACTGCTGGCCCGACTCGATCGACTGCAGCCGTCACAAAACTGTCGGTATTTGTCGCCGCCGGGATTTCCGGGATCTGCAGCGCTAGCATTTGCGGATTGGGAAGAGTCGCTGGGGAACTCAAATCTGCTTGCTGCACGGCTGTTATTGCCATTTCCCGCGAGTTGGGCGGATTTTTGTCAATTGCTAAGGCAAGTGCAGGATTGATTGCTAGAACGCTCAGGGCGATCGTCATTCCTAAAATTAGGGCGAAGTGGCGATCGCCGGTGCGAGGTGCGCGGTCAAAAAACTTAAATAGTCGCATAGCGTCAATCTTTGTTACTGTGAGTTATTCTGGTCAAGGTGTGCGATCGTGTGCGATCGTGCGGGCTTAATTATCTGCGACTCTCTAGATCCTAAATATATTTTGACAGTTACAATAGATGAGTCAGCAGCCTGGACAAATTCAACATATTCTCAATTCTAACTTGAAAAATTTCCCTACTAATATCAGTTTCACAAAATAATGCAACACTAGACACGCGAGCCAACCCTTACCAAATAACTCATTCCCAAATCTAAAATCTAAAATCTAAAATCTAAAATCGCATAACCCCAATGATTGTATCTGATACTTCTACTGACAAATCCTTGCCCTCAAATTCCCACCACCATCACAATGAATCGGCCCACTCTCACCATCACGATGAAGAATCGATGCGGCGGTTGGTCAATCGCTTGTCTCGGATTGAAGGACACGTCCGCGGCATCAAAACAATGGTGCAAGAAAACCGTCCCTGTCCCGAAGTTCTCGTACAAGTTGCTGCAGTTCGAGGAGCGCTCGATCGCGTAGCGAGAATCATTCTTGACGAACATTTAACCCAGTGCATTGCCCGAGCCGCTAAAGAAGGCAATATTGATACAGAAATCGAAGAATTGAAAGCGGCTTTGGATCGGTTTTTGCCTTAATTGCTGCCGATTTTTACCTCCCTATAGCAATCCTCAATCATTATCCTTACCGCGAACATAAATGTGATTTCCCCAAAATCCATCTGTAGGGACACTCAAGATGCCGTGTCCGGGAGACGGCATCTTGAGTGTCCCTACAGAAAATCATTTAGGATTGCTATATAACAAAACCTGCAAATTAGACAAAACTTGCAAGCTATAAATTATGGCACATTTTTTAATCATCTTTCACAAACTCTGAGAGCGAGTTTGCTTCACAAAACTGATGCCAAAGAAACCCGGTTTCTGCGATAATTCTTGGTTTGCTAGCGCAGTATCTAGGAATAAACCGGGTTTCTGACCCGCGCGCGCAATTCTTATACCATTTTTCTAAAGATGTGCTATAGATGAAGTCTGAGCCACCCCGAACTCGCGGGGGGGTTGGGGGGGTAATATCTAGCGCTACTTCATGAAATTGGTATTAGTTCAAAAACAATTAGTTGAGTTTGTACTAAAGATGCCAATCCTCAAAAGCTTCAAAACCTGCAAACTATTGGACGGTGATTTACTTGCTGCGCGAGTATCAACTATCAACTGTCTAGACTTTCGTCAGCTTGGCTTTTAGCTGATATCTGACTGTTGCGTAAACGGCTTTATAGGAAGCCTCTATGCTATATTCCTGCTGCAACCACTCTTGAATTTCTCCATAGCTTTTAAAGCCTTTGTGGGGGTCGCTGAGGCGCATTGCCAAGCTAGCGCGGGCTAGAGGAGGAATCGCAGGCTTGCGGCCGCCGCTGTGCTTTGTTTCCAGGAGTCCTTCAAGTCCGTCAGAGCGGTATTTTCTCAGCCACCGCTGCACGGTAATTCGGTTTACGCCGATTGTCATTGCCAATTCTTTAACTGTCTTAACTTGACAAATTTTAAACAAGTAAAGTGCTTGATTTTTTTGAAAGCCGCTTGCCGTTTGTTCGTTTAACAAGCTTTTCAATTCTTCAATTGTCTCTGTGATGCTAAGTTTACATACTCCAGCCATACCAATTACCTCACGATTTGCGTTATACAATAGGTTTGTTTGACAAGGGCTCGAAATCATCCCCATCCCAATCGATCGCCTGTTGTTTGCTAATCAAGCAATATACAAGCGCTCTCAATCAAATTTTTTAAGTCATCGGCTTACTCAGACGATCGCAAGCCGGTTCTTTGTTTAGCCCGGAGCCGGGGCTGCAACCAGATTTTTTGAGAAATTACCTACTTTTTGGGTAAGTTTGGTCTTCGATCGCACCAGCGTCATTGCTCACACTGATATTCGTTAATCGTTTGGCTGCTACATTCGCTGCAATAGTTGAATTTTATGGGATACCATTTTTGCTATTTTTACTCAACATTTATCATCGTTTTCATGGTGTTTTTCGGTATTTTTTGTGCCGATATTGGCAACTTTTAATCATTAGGTGCTAGCAAACAGGTTAAATCTGTACGCCAGCGATCAAAATTTTACACATACATTTCCCTGTACCCCTAAGTGCATTTCTGGCTCTCGCTGTGCCAGAAATCCTGCGACATCAGCACTTTCATCAGTCTGAACAGGTTGCGTCGAGTGACGCTCGAACCGACTTTCGTGCCACAGGCCCGTCTCTGTGAAACTACTTGCTCGATCGCCTGTTGAGTAAAACACGCAGACAGTGGCATTGTCAATTTCCGAGCATTACAGTACCACTATCGGCTATTTTTTGGGCTTTGTCGCGATCGAAACGGTTGTTTCTATGTGATACTACTAACATCAATTAGCGATCGCGGTCATACCACTACTCAGTAAACTCAACTATACACAAAAACTCATGGGTTCGATCGCCCTTTCGAGTTAAAATCCTTTGATTTAGTCAAAAAGTGCGATCGAGGTTGTTAAAAAAATTAATCTTAATTTTTGTTAATGAAGGGGCAAAGAGAATCCTGTTTTGCCCTTCAACTCCCCAAACAGTCTCAGAAGTCTAGGCCTGGGTGTGAATCTGTCAGCATCTAAAAAACCTGGTTTCCGACCACCCGTGCGTAAGCCCTATGTATGATGTCTATAATCAGGTAATATTGAGCAATATCTGTTATCTTGGGTTTCAATTGCTTTGATAAAAGCTATTTTAGATTTAATATTTTGGATTTTGGATGGTTAATATGAAACTTAGAATCCTTGCTGCAGCAACGCTGCTGAGCGCTCTAGCCCCTCTAGCTCCTGCAGGGGCCGAGAACATCCAACACACGCAACAATTACTAGCCACCAGACAGTGCCCCAACTGCGACCTGAGCAGTGCCGGCCTCGTTTTAGCCAACTTAACAGGAGCGAATCTCAAAGGGGCTGACTTGAGATTGGCGAACCTCAGCCGAGCCAACCTCACCGGGGCAGACCTCAGCGGAGCCAATCTCAGCGGCACAAGTTTGTTTGGTGTCAACCTGACGGGGGCCAACCTCACCGGAGCCAACCTCAGCGGTGCTGACTTGAGAAGCGCCTATCTCAGCAATGCCAATTTAACTGACACCAATTTAACTAACGCCCAATTGCTGGGAGTTAGGGGAATGCCAACTAATATCGGCAGCGCTGAAGATTTCTATCGCTTGGGAGTAATGGAAGCTCAAGCGGGAAACTACAGAAACGCCATTGATTATTACAATCAAGCCCTGAATCTGAAATCGGATCTAGCCGCCGTTTATTTTGCGCGCAGTATGTCTCGCGCTGACTTGGGAGACTTCGCCGGCGCGAGTCAAGATGCTGCCAGAGCAAACCAACTCTTTGCCACTCAAGGAAATCCTCAAGGTCAAGAATTGTCAAAGCAGTTAGCCGAAGCCATTGTGGCGCGCCAAAAGCCAACGGAACCACGTACTGGGCGTGGCGACTTTATGAGTCTTCTGGGATCGCTCGGTTCGGTGCTGGTGAAGATACTCTTGCCCTAAGAACAGTTAGCTAATTCAGCGGAATCTCGATCGAGAATTCAGTACCCAGACCTGGTACAGAAACACACTTGAGTACCCCTTGGTGTTTCTCAACTACAATTTGATAACTGATCGACAGTCCTAAACCCGTTCCCCGACCGACGGGTTTAGTAGTAAAAAACGGATCAAATATGTGAGAAATCAACTCTTTGGGGATGCCGTGACCGTTGTCGGCAACGCAAATTCTTACAGTTTTTTCATCGATTAATTCGGTACGAATCCGAATGCAATGGGATGGAAAATCAGGAATCAAAGACTCGGTTCTGGCATTTATATCTACTGGGTCGATCGCCTGTTTCTGCGAGCTTAAATATGTCGGTGCTGCACTTACTCCTAGGGCATTAACATTCATAAAGCCCTTTTTTTGTCCCATTTCTAGGGCATCAACGGCATTGCTGATCAGATTCATAAATACCTGATTGAGCGAGCTGGCATAGCAGTCTACTAAGGGCAAATTACCGTATTCTTTAATGATTTCTACCGTGGGGCGATCGGATTGGGCTTTGATCCGGTGCTGCAAAATCAACAGGGTACTGTCGATGCCCTCGTGAATATCAACGCCTTTCTTTTCAGCTTGATCGAGCCTGGAAAAATTGCGCAAAGATACAACTAACTGGCGGATGCGCTCAACTCCGACTTTCATAGATCCCAAAATTTTGGGCAAATCTTCGACCAGAAATTCTATCTCTATCGCTTCGGAGCACTCGCTAATTTCTGGGTTGGGATTGGGGTTGGGGTAGTGCTGGCGGTAGAGTTCCACCAAGCAGAGCAAATCTTTGGTGTATTCACTGGCGTGGGACAAATTGCCGTAGATAAAGTTAACGGGGTTATTGATTTCGTGGGCGACTCCCGCCACCATTTGTCCGAGACTGGACATTTTCTCGGTTTGAATCAGTTGGGCTTGGGTATTGTGCAATTCTGTGACGGTTTTAGCTAGTTGTTCGGCTTTTGTTCGATCGGCAGTTGCAGCATTGAGACTTTCTTGATATAGTTCTGCTTGGTGAATGGCGATCGCAGCTTGAGTAGCCAAATGTTGCAGCAACTCATGTTCTGCTGTTGGCCAAACCCTCGGCCCAGAACACTCATGGGCAATCAGCAACCCCCAACATTCGGCATCTTTGCCGATCATCGGCACAATTAAACTTGCCCTCACCTGCAATTTTTCCAAAAATTCGCGGTGACAGGGCGTTAAATCCTCAGTATCAATATCATTAATTGCTCGCACCCGTCCCGATCGATAAAAGCAGTCTGAGCCTTCGGGGAAGCAATTTTGTGGAGATTTGAGACCCAAAATTGACTGCAATTGACCGCGAACAGCTTCGACAACTACCTCACCGTGTTCACCTGCGGAAAATTGAAAAATTACCGTGCGATCCGTATCCAACAAATCTCTCACTTCTCGCACAATAGTTTGCAGTATGGTTTTTAAATCCAAGGTGCTGCGAATTTGGTCTCTAACTCGCGTCAATACTTGAGCAAAGTCCAAGGATTTTTGCAATTGGGCGGTACGTTCTTGAACTTGGCGCTCCAAGTTAGCATTCAGGGCTTGCACTTCTTTGTAAAGAATGTATTGCCCAATTGCCGCAAAAAATTGGCTGCCGATAGCTAAAGCTTGCTCGATATCCTCCCGATTCCACTCGGGCGACTGACCTTTTTTGATTTCTCGCCAATTATCAAAGGATTGTCTGGGAAGGGTTTGTGTAGCGCTGCTGTCAAAGCGCCCGGCCCACATTTTTTCGGTATCAATTTCATTGCGAAAAATGGTCAAACAGCCTACTACTTTTTGTTGGTGGTGGAGGGGAATTACCAGCAAACCCCGAATTTTAGTAGCTTGGAAAGCTGGAAATAAAACTCTAAATTGAGATTCTTTGTAGAGGTCTGTAATTATCCAAGCTGGGAATTGAGAATTAGTAAAAGTTGAGAATTTGGGGATTTTTTCGGTGTTTTTGAATCCTTTGCTCAGCCATTGCTGCCAGAGCGGATGAGCTTCGATGTTGGGAAGTGTGGGTTGCTCGCCTGTTGCGAACAGTTCAAAGGTAGCCTCGCTTTGGGCAGCAATGGCAAATGCTCGATCGCTCTTAACCGATAACTTTTCGCTGTTTTTGACATTCGGGGCGTTGAGATAAATTCTGCCACCGCTGCCGCCTTGGGCGGCTACAGTGGCTTCTAAAGCCTGTTGCAGTTGAATGTTGACGTGACCGTACAACATGGCTGTGATGCGGCTCACGGTGGCTTCGCGGGCTGCTTGAGAGCGGATTTGGTGGAGCAGGATCGAGTGGCCGATCGCATTTGACAGTTGATCTGCTACGATCTGAACTACTTCTAAATCTGTGGGTGAAATATTGCGGGGAACCGAGTGGTGAGCGACTAAGAGTCCCCACAGTTCGATGTGAGTTTGGCGATCGCTTTCAGGCTCGTATCTAGTCACGCACGCGGGGGCTTCGCAGATATCTGTTTTGCCGTTTTTCGATCCGCTCCGGCGGTGCAAAATCGGCACGACTAAGGAAGATTGCACTCCCATTCCCATCAGGTAAGCTGTGTGGCAAGGATCGAGCGATCGGTAGTGCGTTTCTTCATTTAGTAAAGGTTGACCAGTATCGGCGGCATCGAGGGGACTCAGGACGATCGTCCCGGAGTTAACATCTATGATTGTCCGCTGGCGCATCCTGACATACATCTCGCGGGCGCTGGAGGGAATGTCGTCTGCTGGAAAGTGCAAACCTTTCAAGGAAGGGAGACGGTTGTTATTAATTGATTCGGCAACAACTTCTCCGCTACCGTCGGCACTAAACCTATAAATCATGATACGATCTGTTTTCAAAAAAGACCGCACTTCTGCTACCGCAGTGGTTAAAATATCTTCTAATTCTAAAGATTGGCGGATGCGTTCTGTGATCCGCCGCACCACAATTTCTCTGTCTAGTTTATGATTTAATTCTTTTGTATTTTCTGTCAGTTGCATAAATCTCCTTTGGCAATCATACAATTACGATAAAAATAAGAAGTTTTGATGTGCTGTCGGAGCGATCGGACGAGCACTGCACCGGCCTGATTTTTTGATTTAACCGAGCTGTAGAATGAATCGGCCGCGCGGCGCGCTGCTTAGAGAGGGCGCCAGCGCGCTGGGCAATGAAAATGTGCGATCGCGCCGGTTTAGTTTTTGCCTTCAACAGACAGAGATGCTTAACCGAATGATAATTATTATTATAGTATTCTCATAAATTTCTCGCAATCTTAAAATCTCACTATCATAATTATTGATCATCCAGGTAACTTGACATTTGTTTATCTAACTTCATATAATAATCGAAAAAAAGGAATTTGAGTTTCTCTCAGCCCCCCAGAAGCTGACCAATTTCCTGCCGCACGCTCATCAAAATTTTACCCAAATGATTTTGGCCGGTTCCCTCGCAGCCGCAGCCCCAGTAGTAATCGGTTGGCGAATCCTCCACAATCACTCGCTCCCCCGTACCCAGAAGAATAGCTTGAATGTCTCGATGAGTGAGAAACTTAGTTAAAATTGCTTCGCGCATAATCGGAATTTTCACCGCTTCCCAATCGTCGCGAATCCGGTGATTGGGATCGCGACCTAATTTTGCTGCTTCTTGAGGAGTTGCTACGCCTCGAATCGCCGCCACCAATCTTCTATCGACGCTACCGACAAATTTTTGGGCTTGATAGTAATGTTCCACAGTCAACCAATCTTCACCATGCAGGTGAATGTCGTGTAGTGAAAAATTGGAAAAGCAGCCGTAAGGCTCCTCTACTTTATAAAAATAAATTATCATAGCAGAAGGAAGAAGGAAGTTCGGCTTCCGTCGCAGTGTACAAAATGTAACGGATGTAACGGATTTCAGGAAGAGGGAAGTTCGGCAACGGATTGTGTAACGGATGTAACGGATTTCAGGAAGAGGGAAGTTCGGCAACGGATTGTGTAACGGATGTAACGGATTTCAGTGCACTGCACATCGGTTGGCCTTGTCGCCTACCGAAGAACATCGGTTGACTGGCGTTTTAGCGTCTTGATTTGAAACCCAAATTTGCCAAAGTCATTTTCCTTGCTTGAAGTTTGACAAATCCAAAGTTGAAATAGCAATTTGATGCTTTTTATTTGGATTGTATCTGCCTTTTATTTGCGGTTTGCCGACTCTATCAAAGATTTACAAGAAGTATCAAATCAACTGGTGCGCATTGCACTATAAACTCTTTCGTTTGTATAGGCGCGGTTTCAACCGTAGGTCTGATCTTCAATATAACGATCGAGAATTGGGAATGAGGAATGGAGAATCAGGAATTGGGATTTAAGAATATTTCCTTTTCCTTGTTCCTGCTAAAATTCCTGCATTTTCCCCATGCCCAATTTCCCATTCACTAAACTTTCGTGATATCTTTCTCTTTGCTTGCCAGAACTTCTTCTATTTTGGCGATGTACTTATCCGTCAGCTTTTGAATTTTATCTTGCAAGTCCCGCGATTCATCTTTAGAGATATCGCTGCCTTTTTCCTGCTTGCGAATCCAGTCAACTGCATCGCGGCGGATATTGCGAATTGCGACTTTACCTTCTTCGGCAAACTTCGCGGCCATTTTGACAAATTCTTGTCGTCTCTCGCTTGTTAGCGGCGGAATGTTCAACCTAATAACTGAACCGTCGTTGTTAGGTACGAGTCCTACATCTGACAGGGAAATTGCTTTTTCGATCGAGGTAAGGGCTGTGCGATCGAACGGTTGAATGTTGATCGTAGTCGCATCCGGTGTGCCGATATTGGCAATGGATCTGATCGGAGTTGCAGCTCCGTAATAATCTACCATGACTCGATCGAGCAGGGAGGCGTTGGCCCGTCCCGTCCGAATAGTATTAAAAGACCGTTGAGTCGCCTCAACTGCCTTTTGCATATGATCTTCTGCTTCAGCTAACTTCACAAAAACCTCCGACAAGGGTTCCAATAGATTCTCCCATTACTGCTCGGTAGATGTTGCCCGATACTGTCAGGTCAAATACCACAATAGGAATATTATTTTCTTTGCAAAGGGCGATCGCGGTACTGTCCATCACCCGCAAGTCTTGATTCAAGACGTGGCTGTAGGTGAGGGTTTGATACCTGCGCGCCTTGGGGTTGACGTGGGGGTCGGCATCGTACACCCCATCTACCTTAGTAGCTTTAAAAATCACCTCTGCATCAATTTCCGCCGCCCGCAATGCGGCTGTAGTATCAGTAGTAAAAAAAGGATTGCCAGAACCGGCACCAAAAATTACTACCCGTTTTTTTTCGAGGTGGCGAATTGCCCGCCGTCGAATGTAGGGTTCAGCTATTTCTTGCATGGCGATCGCCGATTGCACCCTTGTGGGCACTCCTGCTTGTTCCAAGGCATCCTGCAAAGTGATAGCATTCATCACTGTAGCAATCATACCCACATAATCGGCTGTTGCGCGATCCATGCCTGCGGAAGCAGCTTTCACGCCGCGAAAAATGTTGCCGCCGCCGACAACGATCGCGATTTGAATGCCTTCGGACACGACTTTAGCGACTTCCTGGGCGATCGACTGAACGACTACCGGATCGATCCCGTAGCCCAAGCCACCCATCAGCGCTTCACCGCTGAGCTTCAGCAAAACCCGCTGATAAACCATCCCCATGCCGCCACTATTTTTTCTTTTTGTCTCCACCATAAGATAGCAGCACGGGTGCATTTTGAACATCAATTGCCTGGAACAAGCCCAAAAGCCCGTTCCAGAGCACCTTGCTGAGAAAGATTGAGTGAATTTAATCTTTGGGGACGAAATCAAGAGCAGCAGAATTCATGCAGTAACGCTGACCGGTGGGTTTGGGCCCATCGTTGAATACGTGACCGAGATGAGAGCCACAAACAGCACACAGTACCTCCGTGCGGCGCATGAACAAGGCGTTATCCGACTCATTCCTGACATTTTCTTCTTTGATGGGAGCGTAGAAACTCGGCCAACCGGTACCGGAATCGTACTTGGTTCCCGATTCAAATAGTTCTGTACCGCAGCAAATGCACTTATAAATTCCGGGCTTTTTGTTGTCGTGATATTCGCCGCTAAAAGCTCTTTCTGTTCCCTTTTTTCGGGTGACTTTGAACTGTTCCGGGGTTAGTTGCTGTTGCCATTCGGCATCGGTTTTTTGCACTTTGTCTGTCATGGTTTAATGTTTGGTGTGGATGAAATTAGATAAGAAGACCCGGCGGTTGAAACCGCGTCGATACAGACAAAACCCGCCTCCGCGGGTTGAAGAGCGGGTGGTTGAAATTATTTCTTCAGTCCGCGGAGGCGGACATCGTTTGTATAGGCGCGGTTTCAACCGCCGTCTGATCTTCGTTTGACAAGACGCGGTTTCAACCGCCGTCTGATCTTTGTTTGACAAGACGCGGTTTCAACCACCGTCTTATCTGGTTAACTCATGCCTCCATTAATATTAACCTAATTGGCTCAAGATGAACATACCAGGGAAAAGGATTGTCCTTAATCGCCCTCCACTTTTCCTTGAAAACTTCAGCTTGCAAGTGATAATCTTGGGAATCATGGGGAGGCGAGTGCAACTTGAGATATAATGTCACCCGGTGCGGAGTTTCCACCGTTGAGGCGATCCAACAAGCAAATGTATTTTCCCGATCGCACCCGCTCACAAAACTGACTTGATGAGCTCGAATTCCCACAAAAACTAAGGATTTGGGAATTGGTTCGGCTACAGTCAGATTGCAGCCCCAGTCGATCGCCTCCACGACAGTTTCTGCGATCGGTTTAGCGGCACAGAAGTTCTTACAGCCAGTCAACTGCGCGACGGTGAAGTTGCGCGGGCGATCGAAAATGTGCTGTTTGGTATCAAAGGCGATCGCACTTCCGTCAGCCAAAACCAACAGATTCTCGCACACCCGGTAAACCTCCTCTAAATTGTGACTGACAAACAAAGTAATGCCCCGATAATTAGCCAGAGTCTGCATTAACTCGCGTTCCAGTTGACTCCGCAAGTGCGTGTCCAAAGCCGAAAACGGTTCGTCTAACAGTAGTAAATCGGGAGAAGGGGCGATCGCCCTCGCCAAAGCCACCCGCTGCTGCTGGCCGCCAGAAAGTTGGTGGGGATAGCGGTTTTCCATTCCCGACATTTGCACCGAAACAAGCTGTTCTTTGACCCGAATTTTTTGCTCACTTGCCGATAAATGCTGCAAGCCAAAAGCAATATTTTGAGCCACAGTCAGGTGAGGAAATAAAGCATAGTTTTGAAACAAAAAACCAATGCGGCGGTCTTTAGAAGGTAAATTAATGCCCTCAGCCGAGTCAAATAAAACCTTGCCGTTAACTACAATTTTACCGCTGCTGGGAGTTTCCAAACCCGCGATGCAGCGCAGAGTCATGCTTTTGCCGGAACCCGACGCGCCCAAAATTCCCAGCACTTCCTGGCCGATCTCAAAACCGACCTCCAAGGCAAAGCCAGAAAGAGGTTTAAAAATATTTAAAAATAGTCCGCCTTCCCGTTGTTTTATTGGGGATTTTATGGTAATGTTAGAGGCAAATTGAGCGAAATTAGATTGCCGTTTATAGTTAGGATTTGGTTTGGACGAAATTCTCGGTAAATAAGTCCAGTAATTAACCAAAGTTAACACGCTCAAAGAAAGACTGAGAATAATCAAAACCCAAATACCAGCTTGCTTCATATCCCCAGCTTCCACAGCAAAATAAATTGCCATCGGGATAGTTTGAGTTTGTCCGGGAATATTCCCAGCTAACATCAGCGTCGCGCCAAATTCACCCAAAGCGCGGGCAAATGCCAGAATAGTTCCTGCTAGAATTCC
>Ga0105047_10011379_pt1 | contig 14435 bp, 8 predicted proteins | sample MAT04_FD_78384 | JGI IMG/M metagenome (GOLD analysis project Ga0105047, IMG submission 78384) | Freshwater microbial communities from Lake Fryxell liftoff mats and glacier meltwater in Antarctica - MAT-04 (megahit assembly) | ecosystem: Environmental > Aquatic > Freshwater > Ice > Liftoff... | reverse complement strand
CGGATTGACGACGAGGTCGTTGTCGCGACTGTGGATGCCGATGACCATGCCTTCATACAGCGCCTCGCCGGGCGAGACGAACATGCGGCCGCGATCCTGCAATTTCCACAATGCGTAGGCCACGGCCGGGCCGTCTTCGGCGGAGATCAGGACGCCGTTGCGACGATCGGGGATTTCGCCCTTCACTTCGGCATAGCCGTCGAACACGTGGCTCATGAGGCCGGTGCCACGCGTGAGATTCATGAACTCGCCCTGGAAACCGATCAGGCCGCGCGCCGGCACGCGATACTCGAGTCGCGCCCGGCCAAGGCTGTCGGATTCCATGTTGGTCAGGTCGGCGCGACGGGTACCCAGGGCTTCCATCACCGCGCCCTGGTGCGTTTCCTCGACGTCGACCGACAGCGATTCGTACGGCTCGCAGGTGACGCCGTCGATCTCGCGCATCACCACACGCGGACGCGACACGGCCAGCTCAAAGCCTTCGCGGCGCATGTTCTCGATGAGGATGGTGAGATGCAGTTCGCCGCGGCCGAACACCAAAAACGAATCCGTATCGCCGGTATCCTCGACGCGCATCGCCATGTTGGTCAGCAGTTCCTTGGTCAGGCGATCACGCAGGTTGCGCGACGTGACGTACTTGCCCTCGCGACCCGCGAGCGGTGACGTGTTGACCTGGAAGTACATCGACAGCGTGGGCTCATCGACCAGGATCGGCGGCAATGCCTCGGGATGCTCGACGGCGGCCAGCGTGGTGCCGATCGACATGTCGTCGATGCCGGTGACGAGAACGATGTCGCCGGCCATCGCCATTTCAACCGGGGCGCGCTCGAGTCCATGGAAGCCCAGCACCGTGCTGATGCGCGCCTTGGGCGCGATCTGGCCGGGGGCCAGCGGGCCGTTGAGAATGGCAACTTCCTGACCGGGTTTCAACTTGCCGCGGCGGATGCGGCCGATGCCAAGCCGGCCGAGATAGCTTGAATAGTCGAGGGCGCTGACCTGGAATTGAAGCGGGCCATCGACATCGGCTTCGGGCGCGGGAACAGATGCGATCACCGTCTCGAACAGTGCCTTCATGTTGGCTTCGCCGTCCGGCAAGCCGGTCTTGGCGACCTTGACGTCCATCGTTGCCCAGCCGTTCAACGCCGACGCGTACACCACGGGGAAGTCGAGCTGGTCGTCGTTGGCGCCGAGCTTGTCGAAGAGATCGAACGTGGCGTTGACGACCCATTCCGGACGCGCACCCGGACGATCGACCTTGTTCACCACCACGATGGGCTTCAGCCCTTGTTGCAATGCCTTCATCGTCACGAAGCGCGTCTGCGGCATCGGGCCTTCGACGGCATCGACCAGCAGCAGCACGCCGTCGACCATACCCAGAACGCGCTCGACCTCGCCGCCGAAGTCGGCGTGGCCCGGGGTGTCGACGATGTTGATGTGATATTCGTTGTAGTCGATCGAGCAGTTCTTGGCGAGGATGGTGATGCCGCGCTCGCGCTCGATGTCGTTGCTGTCCATCACCCGCTCGGCGATGTGCTGGTGCTTGGCGAAGGTGCCTGCCTGCACCAGCAGCTTGTCGACCAGCGTGGTCTTGCCGTGGTCGACGTGGGCGATGATGGCGATGTTCCGCAGATGGGTGCGCACATCCTTGGCAGTGGCTGAAACTTGCGGCGTGATCATGTGGGGTCCGGGGGTCGCGTGGGGCGACGACGCGTGGGCTGTGGAAACCATCCCCGGACAGCGGCGCATGGCCCCGACCGACGAGAGATCCCGCTTCACCGACGCACCGCAGCAAAAAAGCCCTCGATTGTAGCCCGTTTTGGCGGCGCCACGCCACAAATATTTTGATAAATCCGCAACTTAGGCTATAATTCGGGTTCGGGCGGCCGTTCCGGTCACCGCCCACCGTGCGCGGGGTTCAACGCTTCAGCAAACGCTGTCTGCCCCACTCCGCCGCAACCCCATCGCAACGTCGATCAACGCTGCCTGGACCGGAAACCGCGCTCACGCGAGGTTGGCCGCGCCAGGAGTCTTTCAATGAGCACCACGAGCTTTGTAGAGCTCGGCTTGAGCCCGGAAATCCTCCGGGCCGTGACCGAGAGCGGCTATACCACCCCCACCCCGATTCAGGCGCAGGCCATCCCCGTCATTCTGGCGGGCCGCGACGTCATGGGCGGTGCGCAGACCGGCACCGGCAAGACCGCCGGCTTCGGCCTCCCCATCCTCCAGCGCCTGCAGCCCCACGCCAGCAACAGTCCGTCGCCGGCGCGGCACCCGGTGCGTGCGCTCATCTTGGCGCCCACGCGTGAACTGGCCATCCAGGTGGAAGAGTCGATCAAGACTTACGCCAAGTACACCGGACTACGCTCCACCTGCGTGTTCGGCGGCGTGGACATCAAGGCCCAGCTGGCCATCGTCCGCGCCGGCGTCGAAATCTTGGTCGCCACGCCCGGCCGCCTGCTGGATCACATCGAACACAAGAGCGTGAACCTGGGTCAGGTCGAGATCTTCGTGCTCGACGAAGCCGACCGCATGCTCGACATGGGCTTCATCCCCGACATCAAGCGGATCATGGCGCTGCTGCCGGTCACGGCCAAGCGGCAGAACCTGCTCTTTTCGGCCACGTTCTCCAACGAGATCAAGAAGCTTGCCGACCAGCTGCTGAACGAACCGCAACTGATCGAAGTGGCCCGCCGCAACACGGCGGCCGACACGGTCACGCAGGGTGTCTACCACTGCCCGCAGGATGCCAAGCGCGCGCTGCTCGTGCAGATCGTGACGTCGCGCAACCTGACGCAGGTATTGTGTTTCGTGCGCACCAAGCATGGCGCGTCGCGCCTTGCCCGGCAGCTCGAGAAAGACGGCCTCACCACGTCGGCCATCCACGGCGACAAGACGCAGATTGCGCGCATGGAAGCGCTCGACGCCTTCAAGGAAGGCAAGCTGCAGGTTCTGGTGGCCACCGACGTCGCGGCACGCGGCCTTGATATCGATGATCTGCCGCTGGTCGTCAACTACGAGTTGCCGCATGTGCCGGAGGATTACATCCATCGCATCGGCCGCACGGGTCGCGCAGGTGCCGAAGGTGCCGCGATTTCCTTCGTGGCGCCAGAAGAAGAAAAATACCTGAGCGAAATCGAGAAGATGCTCAAGAAGAAGATCGACGTGCAGTCGCTCGACGGCTTCGATCCCACTGCCGCCAGCGCGCGCGTGCCGATGCGCGAACGCAGCGAGCGACCCGCCGTACGCGGTGGACGCCGTGACGGCCCGACGCCAACGTCTTCCGCACCGATCCGCACCGAAGTCCGCGAGCGCGCCGAACCACGTGCCGAGCCCATCCGCCGCGAACGCCCGCCGGCCGAGCGCATTGAACGTGAGCGCGACCGCGATCTCGCCTATGCCCTCAACCCGGACCAGCCGGCGCACGCCGTGCAGCCCGGTGGCCACGCCAAGTCCGCGGGTCACGCGCGCGTCGCGCGGCCCAAGCAGGTTCCCGTGCTGCTGATGAAGCGCCCGGTACGCGAACCCGAAAACGCCTGACCCTCGCCGTCGCACGCCGCCACGGGTGACATCCTTCACGGGAACGTGGGTTGCGTATTGCCGCGCCGGCTTCGAGTCCGAAGTCGCGGCGGATCTGCAACAAATGGCGGCAAAGCTGGATGCGCCGATCACCGTCGAGGCCGCGGCCGGCGCTGCGTTCGTGTTTGCACGCGGCCGCATCGCCGATCTTTCCCGACTGGAGGAGGCGCGCGCCGCGGCGCCGCCCATCTTCGCCCGCACGGTGTTTGCTGCGGGCGAGGTACTCGACCTGCCCGGAAGCGACGGCCAGCCCGGACGCGCGGATCGCGTCACGCCCTTGCTCGCGGCCATCAACGCGCGGCGGGGGCAAGGCGACGGTCCGTGGCAAAGCGTCTGGGTCGAATATCCCGATACGAACGACGGCAAGGAACTCTCGCCACTCGCCCGGTCACTCGAAACGCGCCTCGACGGCGCATTGCGCACGGGCGGATCGATTCACGCCGATGCGACGCTGCGCCTGCACGTTTTCTTGACGGCTGGAACCCACGCGCTGGTAGGCACCAGCAGCGACCCGGAGCGCAGTGCATGGCCGCTTGGCATTCCGCGCTTGCGGATGCCGGGAGGTGCGCCATCGCGTTCCACGCTGAAGCTGGCTGAGGCGTTCGCAGTCCTGCTCGACCATGGCGATCGCGCGGCGCTGCGCCCGGGATTGCATGCGGTGGACCTGGGCGCCGCACCCGGCGGCTGGACGTGGCAGCTGGCGCGACGGGGTTTGAAGGTCACCGCGATCGACAACGGTCCGCTGAAGGGCGGCGTAGCGGACGATCCACTGGTCACCCACCTGCGTGAGGATGGCCTGCGCTGGCGTCCGCGACGCGCGGTTGACTGGCTGGTCTGCGACATCGTCGAGCAGCCCATGCGCATTGCCGAAATGATCGGGCACTGGATCGCGGATGGCGCCACGCGCCGCGCGATCTTCAACCTGAAGCTGCCGATGAAGAAACGCTATGACGAAGTGCGCCGCTGCGAGGCGCGCATCGCGGACATCATCGACCGCGCCGGCCTCAACCACGCGTTGCGCATGCGCCAGCTCTATCACGACCGCGAGGAAGTCACGGCCTACGTGAAGCGGATCGATTGAAGCCAGGGGAACGGCTCAGCGTCGCGTCACCACCACGCGCCGGCCGTCGGTATCGAGGAACCGCATGGGCAAGCCGCCAGCCTGCAGCTTCTGGTACGTTTCCGGGCGCATGATGGCATACGCTTGGCGCTCCGCATTCCACCGGTCGGCGAAGGTTTCGAGCTCGGCAATGTAGTTGCCCGGTGCGGCGGCAATGCCCAGGGCCAGCTCGTTCTTTTCCTTGACCAGGATGACCGTGCGGCCGAGGTAGAACGGCACGGTGTGATCGAAGACGTCGACGCTGTAGAACGGCACCCCCGGCTGGAACGGCCGGTAGGACTCGCCGCCCGCCACGCGTTCGATCAGCTTCTCGGCGGAGAAGTAGGCATCCATCCCGTACCCCATCACGAAGCCCAGCTGGCACGAGAAGATCGAGCCCAGCACCAGCATCGTGAGGGACCGCAACGGCCGGCCGGACCGTTGCGACATGAGCGTGGCGGCGCCGGTGACGACAAGCCCGACGCCGGCGAGTACGAGCCAGCCCTGGTTGTCGCGATACGCTTCGTAAACCTGTTCCACGCGGATCAGGCGCGCCACCGGCAACGCCGAGACCACCAACACCAGCCCACCGGCAATGCATGTCCACGCCGTGATGCGTAGCGAGGCCCCCCAGCGCTGCGCCAGGGTCGGTGCCATCGCCAGCACCAGTGCTGGCAACGCGGGCAAGATGTACGCCGGCAGCTTGGATGCAGAGAGCGAGAAGAAGGCGATGATGCAGATTACCCAGCACCAGAGGAAGCGTTGCGTCCTGAAGGCGCCGGGCGTCACCACTGCCGGTGTGCCGGCCCGCCGCCGGGCACACGCGACGAGCGCGGGCAGCCAGGGCATCAACGCGATCGCCGCGATCGGCACGTAATACCAGAGTGCGCCGGTGCGGCGATGCTCGGGCGACGTGAATCGCTGCCAATGTTCGTGGATGAAGAAGTACGCGGTGAAGCCGGGGTTCTGGTGCTCGACGGCCACGAACCACGGCGCCACCAGCGCAATCAGGACGGCGATGCCCCAGCCGATGTGCAGGCGGCGAAGCAACGACCAATCCCACGAGCTGGCGCAATAGGCCACCACCGCCATCGCCGGGATGACGACGCCGATGGCCCCCTTGGCGAGCACGGCCAGCGCACTCGCGGCCCACGCGACGAGCATCCAGCGACGGGTGTCGTCTGCGGTAGCCCCCGGACGTTGGGCGAGCACAAATGCGCAGAGCGCGAAGGTGAGCATCGCTACCAGGCTCGTATCGAGCGTGACGAACTGCGTGCCGGCAAACGCTCCGAAGCACGACGCCATCAGCGCGGCCGCCATCCACCCCGCGCGCCGCGAATGCAGGCGCCGCGTGGTGAACGTCACCGCAACCAACGCCAGCAATCCCGCCATGGCCGTCCCGAGGCGCGCCGTCCATTCATCCTCGCCCGCCACATGGAAGATCGCCGCGGTGATCCAGTATTGCAGCGGCGGCTTCTCGAGATACGGGAACCCATTCAGCCGGGGCGTGACCCAATCGCCACTGGCCAGCATCTCGCGCGGGATCTCCGCATAGCGCCCTTCATCGGGGAAATACAATCCGCGCAACTCGAGGAAGCCGAACCACAGCGCCAGGAAAGCAATACCCACCAACGCGGTGCGGCCCAGCCGAAGCCTGCGCACCCGTCGCGCCGTCCGCGCCGGTGGCACGAGCGGTATCGCGGGCGATTTGACACTTTCCATGCTCATGCCGCGTTATCCGCCGAGCCGGTCGAACTGCTGTTGCAGCTTGTCGCGCGTGGACTTGAAGGATTCAAGCCGCGCACGCTCCTGCTCAACGACGGCCGCCGGGGCGCGCGCCACGAAGCTTTCATTGCCGAGCTTCCCTTCGGCCTTGACGATCTCGACCTCGATGCGGCTCTTTTCCTTGCCAATCCGTTCGCGCTCGACGACCGGGTCGATCTCGATGTGCAGCATCATGCGGAACACGCCGGCCACCGCCACCGGTGAATCGGTGGTGGGCAGGTCGTCGACGATCTCGACACTGGATACCTTGGCCAGTGGCAGCAGGTACGGCGTGAATTCGCGCAACGCTGCGGCATCGCCGGTGGCGATCAGCGGCACACGCACCGCCGGCGAAAGGTTCATCTCGCCGCGCAGTTCGCGGCATGCGACCACGATGGCCTTCAGTTGCGCCATCTTCGCGTCGGCCGCGGGATCGACACGGCCGAAATTAGCCACGGGAAACGGCTGCGTGGAGATCGAGATGCCGGACTTGCCCGCCAGCGGGGCCACCGTCTGCCACAGTTCCTCGGTGATGAACGGGATGAACGGGTGGGCGAGGCGCAGCGTGGCTTCGAGCTCGCGTACCAGCACGTTGCGCGTGCCGCGCGCGGCCGCCGCGTCGCCCGCGGCATCGGCTGCCGCCAGCTGCACCTTGGCAAGCTCCAGGTACCAGTCGCAATATTCATCCCATACGAATTCGTAGAGCGCACGCGCGGCGAGATCGAAGCGGTAGGTCTCGATGCCGTTGGCGATGTCGTGCTTGGCCTGTTGCAGGCGCCCCAGCAGCCAGCGATCGACGAAGCTCAGCGTGCGCGGCAGTGCGTCGTCGGTGCCGCAGTCCTTGCCTTCGAGGTTCATCAGCACGAAGCGGGTGGCGTTCCACAGCTTGTTGCAGAAGTTGCGATAACCCTCGCAGCGGTTGAGGTCGAAGTTGAGCGTGCGATTGAACGTGGCCAGCGACGCGAACGTGAAGCGCAGCGCATCGGCGCCGAAAGCCGGGATGCCGTTCGGATACTGCTTGCGCGTGCGCTGCGCGATCTTCTCGGCCTGCCGCGGATCCATCATGTTGCTGCTGCTCTTCACCACCAGCGCGTCGACACCGATGCCGTCGATCAGGTCAAGCGGATCAAGCACGTTGCCCTTCGACTTCGACATCTTCTGGCCTTCATCATCGCGCACCAGCGCATTGATGTAGACGTCGTGGAACGGAATGCGGCCGGTGAAGTACGTGGTGGTCATGATCATGCGCGCCACCCAGAAGAAGATGATGTCGAAGCCCGTTACCAGCACCGACGACGGCAAAAACGTGCGCAGCTCCGGCGTGTCTTCCGGCCAACCCAGCGTGGAGTGACACCACAGCGCGGAAGAGAACCACGTGTCGAGCACGTCCTCGTCCTGCCGTAGCGACGCCGGTTCGCGGCCCGTCCTGGCCACGGCCTGCGCCCGCGCGGCGGCCTCGTTGCGAGCCACATAGATGTTGCCGGCATCGTCGTACCACGCCGGAATGCGATGGCCCCACCACAGCTGGCGCGAGATGCACCAGTCCTGGATGTTGTTGATCCAGTGGTGATAGGTGGAAAGCCACTCGCCAGGCACGAAACTGACCTTCTCGGGCGCACCGCCGCCGGGAGGCATGAGGCCCTCGTCGACTGCCGCGAGGCACAGGTCCTGGATCGTGCGGCCCGGAAAGAATGGATGCGTTGCCGGTGCGGACTTCCGCATGTCCACGAACCACTGGTCGGTGAGCATAGGCTCCACCACTTCGCCGGTGCGGCCACTGCGCGGCACCACCATCCGATGGGGCTTCTCCGCCACCACCTGGCCAGCGGCGGCGAGATCAGCCAGCACCGCCTTGCGCGCCACGTAACGATCGAGGCCACGATATTTTTCCGGAGCGTTCGCGTTGATCGTCGCGTCGAGATTGAAGATGGTGATGGGCGCGAGACCATGCCGCTGCCCCACCAACCAGTCGTTGAAATCGTGCGCCGGCGTGATCTTCACGCAACCTGTGCCGAACGCGCGATCGACGTAATCATCAGCAATGACAGGAATCGTGCGTCCCGTCAGCGGCAGCTTGACCGACTTGCCGATCAGCGCCTGGTAGCGCTCGTCATCGGGATTGACCGCCACCGCGACGTCGCCCAGCATCGTCTCGGGCCGTGTGGTGGCCACGACCAGCGAGTCGATGCCGTTGACCGCTTCCGCCAGCGGATACCGGATCTCCCAGATCTTGCCCTGCTCTTCCTCGCTATCCACTTCGAGGTCCGACACGGCGGTGCCGAGCTTCGGGTCCCAATGGACAAGGCGCTTGCCGCGATAGATGAGGCCATCCTCGAACATCCGCACGAAGGTCTCGACCACCGCGGCGGACAGACCCGCATCCATCGTGAAGCGTTCGCGCGACCAGTCGGCCGACGCGCCAAGCCGGCGCATCTGCCGCGTGATGGCGGAGCCGGACTCTTCCTTCCACGCCCACACGCGTTCGACGAATGCTTCGCGGCCAAGGTCGTGCCGGGACTTGCCCTGTGCCTTCAGCTGCTGCTCGACGACGATCTGCGTGGCAATGCCCGCGTGATCGGTGCCGACCTGCCACAACGTGTTGTCGCCCCGCATCCGGTGGTAGCGGACCATCGCGTCCATCAGCGTCTGCTGGAACGCATGGCCCATGTGCAGCGTGCCGGTGACGTTGGGCGGCGGCAGCGCAATGCAGAACGGCGCGGCGCCCGGCTTGTTGCTGGCCTTGAAGAGCCCGTGGTCCGACCAGAACGGGTACCACTTCGCCTCGATGGCGTGGGGTTCGAAGCTTTTGGCGAGTTCCATGAGCGGCGGCGCCTCGTGGGCGCGCATTGGTTACGTAATTGCTTGATATTCTAGCGGAATCGAACTGCGCACCGCCACGCGCCTGTAGCGCAGCTAAAATGTGCCGCGCACTCCCACAACCACGCCGCGTGCCGCCATCGGCGCGATATTGACGAGATACGAGACGTGATTGCGCGCGTCTTCGTTCAGCAGGTTGACCCCTTTGACGAACGCGGTCAGTCCGTACCGATCGCGCGACAGGCGCCATGTGAAGGCCGCATTCAACATCGTATAGCCATCCGTGGGCAGTTCGTTTTCGGCGACCCGACCCTGCCGTTGCACCCGCGTTACGTCAATCCGTGCATCCCATACGTCGCGAGAGTACTGCAGGCCCCCGCCAAAGCGTACCGGCGAAATGCGCGGCAACGGCTGGCCCGTCGAGTCGTCGGTGGCACGCAGGTAATCGGCCTGAAAGTTCAATACCCAATCGCCTCCTCCATAGCGGCCGAGTTCGACATTGGCCTCCGCTTCGACGCCCTGGAACGTGGCCTTGCCGACCGCCTGGTAGACATAGAGGGGCAGCTCGTCCTCGATTTCGCCGGTATTGGAGAGGTTGATGAAATCGTCGAACCGGTTGTAGAAGTAGCCGAGGCTGCCCGTCCAACCGGGCCCGCGTTTCCGCAACGCGATGTCGAGACCGATGGATTTTTCTCGCGACAGCTGCGAGTCACCCACTTCGAACAGTCCCGTCGCGACGTGGGCGCCATTGGCAAAGAGCTCCTGATAATTGGGAGGGCGCTCCGTGTATGCCACTGAGGCCGCGACAGCATAGTCACCCATCACCGGCAACAACATGCCAATGGAGCCGCTCGTCGTGTTAAAGGTCCGCGCGACCCCCGGCCCGAATTTTTCATTGTCGGATGAGGACACCTTGGTATTGTCGTAGCGCAGGCCGAAATCGAAGGTGACGCCTGGGAGCTTTAACTGTTCGTAGATGAACATCGCGTTGTTGCGCGTCGTGGTGTCGGGCAGAAAAGCCTCGGCGCCCAGCGCGGAAAAATCGAAGTCAAGCGTTTGCACGCCGATCGAACCTTCGAAGGGCCCGAGCTTCCGGTGCACGAGATCGATGCGACCTTCGTAGCCTTTGCTCTTGAAGATCGTCCCGACCTCGGCCCCCTCGAATTCGGTGTGCTGATAATCCGATTGGGCAAACTTGAAGTCGATGGACTTGGCCACGGCCCACGGCTCGCGCACCTGTGCCGCGGCGTTCCACCGCTTTTGCTGCAGATCAATGGTTACATCAGGCTCGGCGACCGTGCCGTAGTTCGAATCGAACTGCGTGTATGAGGCGCCAACGAAACCCCTGGTCCAGACGTACGCGAGGCCTGCCGAGCCACCATCCGAATCACTGGCACTGTTGGGTAAGCGGTACTGCGGTCCCTGCTCGTCGGGGGCCAGCGTGGCCCGCAGTTGGGGCGAATACGCATAGCCGGCGATGCGCAGGTCGTCGGTGCGACGCTTGAAGCCGTCGACGTGGAACTGCAGTCCCCGCGCCGTTCCGAACTCCAGAAATCCCGATGCCGCCTTCTCGGTGGCGGCACTGCCATAACGGAGGTCGAGTGCGCCATTGGCGCCGGTCATCGGCTCGAATGGAATCCGTGAATCGATGGCGTTGACCACCCCGCCCACCGCCGTTGCACCGTAGAGCAGCGTGGCCGGGCCGCGTACGACTTCGATGCGTTTCAACGTCAGCGTATCGAGCGCCACGGCATGGTCGACGCTGGTGCCGGAGGCGTCGAACATCCCGAGGCCATTGGAGAGTACGCGAATCCGGTCGCCGTCGAGTCCCCGAATCACCGGACGGCTGGCATTGGGCCCGAAGTACGTCGAGTTCACGCCCGGCAGCATGTTGGTGATCTCGCCCAACGTGGGCTGCATGTTCAGCAGCAGGCGTTGTCCGGTGATCACCGAAAGCGGCGGCACCAGATCGACCAGGTCGCTGCCCAGTGGGTTGGCCGTAACGGCGATAGGCGGTAGCGTTGTTGGTGTTGGCTGCGGCACGGGCGTTTGCGCCACGACGGAGGCGGACACCAAGAGCAACGAAATACAGATCGGGATACGCGGCATCGGTCGTGGGCTGCGCGCTGCGCCCGGCATCGATCCGGACGTTAACGCAACAAAGTTGCATGAAGGCCCGATCCTACCGCAATGCAATTCAGTTGCATAGTGGGTGCGGCCAAAGTTGGCGGAGCCCGCGCGATGGCCAAGCCTCGCGCGTCGCGGCGACGCTAACGGGGCTGAGGAGCCGCCTTCGGTTTGACGGCCGGCGCGGATTTCGCGGTGGGGTCAGGCTTGGCCGGTGCCGTACCCACTTCGACCCGCACGGCATCCGTCATCTTGAACAACACGCCCGAGCCATCGTCTTTCTGCACCGAAAAGCGGCCGGACACGACGATCGGATCGAAGGTATAGGTGACCGCCGTGGTCGCCTTCACCTCAACGATGGCATCGGCGCCTGCAGGCAGGCAGAACGAGCAATGCGGCGGCACTGCCGAAATGAGGAAGTGCCGTTGCTTGTCGCCGATGTCGAGCGGGATCATGAAGCCCTGCACCTTCACTTCCTTGCGGTCGAGCGCGAGGATGTCGGGCGAGTACTCGTAGACCATCTTGCCGCCCTGCTTCACCAGCTGCACCTTTGCGAGCGTCTGCCAGGACACGACGCCTTCACGCTCGGGCAGCAGCGTGGCCGAGAAACTGGTGCCCGACGGCAGGCCGGCGCCGCCGATGCCCGTGTTGATTGCCGCGGCCGTTCCGGACACGGCGACCAGCACAACGCAACACCGGTGCAATAAATTTCGCATGCAGATCATCCTTCGGCCAGCGTGGCCGCGACATCGAGGCGTGAAGCACGCCAGGCAGGCCAGAGTGCTGAAAGTATACCCGTGCCCATCGCCAACGCCACCACGGCCCATTCGACGGGTAGCCAGCGCCACGCCGCCATAAAGTTCGACCAGGGCCCCCTCACGCCATGGCGGCCACCGCATGGTCGCGCCCTTCGCGCAGCGGCGCGCCGGTCCGGCGGCCGCGGTCCAGTGTCCGGCCCACGGCACGAGCCACTGCATCGAGCTGGTCCATCAACGCCGCGAACTCCGCAGGCGCAAGCGCTTGGTCGGCGTCGCACCATGCTTCGGCCGGGACCGGATGCACTTCAACCAGCAAGCCATCGGCACCTGCGGCCACTGCCGCACTGGCCAAAGCACGCACCATCCATGCCTTGCCACCTGCATGCGAGGGATCGACGATCACCGGCAGGTGGGTTTCGCGCTTGAGGAACGGTACAGCGGTCACATCGAGCACATTGCGGTACGCAGTCTCGAAGGTGCGGATACCGCGCTCGCACAGGATGATCTGCTGGTTGCCGCCTGCGGCGATGTACTCCGCCGCCATCAGCCATTCGCTGATCGTGGCGCTCATGCCGCGCTTCAGGATCACGGGCACGTCGACGCGGCCGACCTCTTTCAACAGGTCAAAGTTCTGCATGCTGCGCGTGCCGATCTGGATCACGTCAACGCCCGCCGCGAGAAACGTGTCCAGCAGCCGCACATCCATCAGCTCGGTCACGACAGGCAACGCATGCTTCGCGGCAGCCTCGGTGAGCAGGTGCAGGCCCTCGACGCCCGTGCCCTGGAATGCATAGGGGCTGCTGCGCGGCTTGAATGCACCGCCGCGCATCATGCGCGCCCCGGCCGCCGCCACCGCTGCGGCGGCCGCCTCCATCTGCGGCGCGGTTTCCACCGAGCACGGCCCCGCGATCATCTGCACCGTGTCACCACCCACGGGGATGCCGCGCACATACACCACCGACCCTGTCCGATCGGGTTCCCGCGCCACGAGCTGGTGCGGCTTGACGTTGTTCACCATGGCAATGCTCCTCTTCCGAATCGACAGTCGAAAAAAATCGGGCGGCCTGTGGGGCCGCCCGATTCGTGGATTCCTTATTGCTGCTGCGGAACGCTACGGTCGCGACTGCCCCTCTGGAATGGATCCCCAGAAATAAAACGTATACGCGAACGCGCGCAAGCGGGACGGCGACATGGTGTGAGCGGCCAACATGTAATTAGTCTAGCACGAGTTTCGCAGCGTGCAATCGCGACCGGTCAGGCCGGCGCGCATTCGTCGCACGAGCCCTTGACCGTGACTTCCACCGCGCGTCGCTTGAAGCCGCGCGGCAGACTGATCGCGGGCAGGCGCGCCTCGTCGAGGCAGATCACCTTGCCGCAATCGCTGCACTGGAAGTGCGCGTGCGCGTGACCACCGGCCGCGTTGCCAGGACCGGTCAGCGAGAATCGCCAGACGCGGTCGTCGCCCGATAGCTTGTGGGCGAGGCCCTGCGCCGTAAGCCAGTCGAGGACACGATACAGTGTCACCCGATCAACATCGCGGCCAGATTCGAGGCGCGCTTCGATTTCGTGGTGGGTCAGCGCACGTTCCGCCGCAATCAGCGTGGCCAGCACGTCGATGCGCGAACGTGTGGCGCGCGCACCCAATTCCACGAGGCGCGACTCCGCCGATTGCGCCGCAGGCACGGCACCGTTCGATCCGGGGACCGGCGCACGGCGGGGACGGCGGGGCTCTGGGGCGTGACGCATGGCGGATATCATAGCAACCTCCCGCGCGGTTTCAAGGCGGCGCACCGGACGCGTTCAGTGATCGCGCCGCCACTGCTCGATTTCGCGTTCGATCGCCTCGGCCACGTAGCTGCGCAACAGGTCGCCCACATGGAGGTTGATCGCGGCGACGAAGTCGGCGCTGGCGCGATCGGCGATGGGCTGCAGCCGTTGCGCCAACTGATCGCGGAGACCGGTATCGGTGAAGAGATCGATCCGCTGCAGTACCTGCATCCGGATTTCCTCCGTCGCTGCCACCCAGCGCTCGTCATCGTTGGCCATTGAGAGTGCCCCCGGAGCCGGGGTCTTGCCGGCGATCGCTGCCGTGCTCGCGGACGCCTCTGCCAGCACGGCGAACGGACCGGCGGTGGGCCGGGTGGCCGCTTCAAGTTCGGCCAGTTCGCGTTCGGCCGCTTCCTGTTCGGCGGCTTGGCGTTCGGCCTGCTCACGTTCGGCCTGCTCACGTTCGGCCTGCTCACGTTCGGCCTGTTCGCGTTCGGCCTGCTCGCGGTTGGCCTGTTCGCGGGCGG
>Ga0105047_10011378_pt1 | contig 14435 bp, 12 predicted proteins | sample MAT04_FD_78384 | JGI IMG/M metagenome (GOLD analysis project Ga0105047, IMG submission 78384) | Freshwater microbial communities from Lake Fryxell liftoff mats and glacier meltwater in Antarctica - MAT-04 (megahit assembly) | ecosystem: Environmental > Aquatic > Freshwater > Ice > Liftoff... | reverse complement strand
TGGGCGAACGAAGGCAGAGCGCACAGAAACAGAAGCGTGGAACGCATGTCCCCATGCTACTATTCTGGGCTGGTTAGAAGTCCGAGCGCATGCGCAGTAGGCTCAAGAACTCATCCCGCGTGGACTTATTGGTGCGGAACTCGCCGAGCATGGCACTAGTGGTGGTGCTGGAGCACTGCTTCTCCACACCACGCATCATCATGCAGAAATGCTTGCCTTCCGCGATAACCCCTACGCCGCGAGCCTCCAGCACTTCGAGCAGCGTTTCGGCCACTTGGTGCGTCAAACGCTCCTGCACCTGCAAGCGGCGGGCGAACATGTCCACAATGCGGGGAATTTTGCTGAGGCCGATGATCTTTTTGTTCGGCAGATAAGCGACGTGGATGCGACCGTTGAAAGGCAGCATATGGTGCTCACAGAGGCTGAAGTACTCAATGTCGCGGACGATGACCATCTCATCGACTTCGGCTTCGAAGAGGGCGCCGTTGACGATTTGCTTCAGGTTCGCCTGGTAGCCTCGCGTCAAAAAACGCATGGCTTTGGCGGCGCGTTCGGGAGTCTTTAACAGTCCTTCGCGCTGCGGATTTTCGCCCAAAAGTTCGAGCATGCCGTGAACGTGAGTGGCCATCGGATCCACCGGCTCAACTGCCAGGTGAACGCCGTTCGAGTTGCTCTTTTTTATTTCGGTGGGGGTCATTGGATTTCCTTATTGACTTCAAAAATATTGTTCCGCGTCTCCCAGATGCGCACGCGGTCGAGCGCTGGCCACTCCTGGGGCCAACCTCTGTCGAGACGCGCGTGAATCACTGCGGAGACGACTTCGGTGGTGGGCACCAAGCCCGCCAATTCCGGCACTTGCTCATTCAGATTCCGGTGATCGTAGCGCGAGACTATTTCCTGTGTAACGAATTCGTCGAGGGTGGGTAAGTCGTGCATCAGGCCGGTGACCGGATGGACGCTGCCGCGGATGGTGACTTCGAGCACGTAGTTATGCCCATGGCCGTAAGGGTTATTGCACTTACCGTAGGTGGCGTCGTTCTGGGCCTCGGTCAATTCATCGGAGTGTAATCGGTGCGAGGCGCAGAAGCGATAGCGCCGGGTGAGTCTCATGCCTGTTCTCCCGCGTACTCCACGTAGAGGTCTTCGGTTTCGTACAGGCGCACCAAGTCGAGCTTACCCTTGGCGCCGGTGAAGTGGGGTGCGAGACGGCGCCAGATCTCGAGGGCCATGTTCTCGGTCGTAGGCACGATCTTGTCGAAGGGCGGCACCTCGTAGTTGAGGTGCCGGTGGTCGAAGGGCGTTACCACCTCCTGATTCAAGATCTCTTTCACTTCCTTTAAGTCGACGATCATACCCGTGACCGGATCCGGCTCGCCGGCGATCGTCACTTCGAGCGCATAATTATGCCCATGCCCGTGCGGATTAGCGGCGGCGCCGTACAGCGCCCGGTTTTCGGCTTCCGTCCGGCCGGGAATGGCACAGACGTGGGAGGAAGAGAATTCAATACGCCGGGTAATTTTCATCTGGTTCTTTCTGTTAGATGCCCAAAATGCGTTCCGCGATACCGTAAAATAGCAAGTGGATGGCCAACACGAAACTCGATCTCCGCCCGCCGCTCGCTGCAATCCTCATCTTGTTGATGGGCCTAGGCTTCGTCATCTACGATACGCTGCGCGAGAAGGTAACGCAGGTGGGCGACACGGCGCCGGACTTTGCAATCACCACCGAGAGCGGCAAAAAATTGACACGCGCCGACTTCGGTGGCAAGATCCTGATGCTGAACTTCTGGGCCACCTGGTGCCCGCCTTGTATTGAAGAGACGCCGCGGTTGAACGTGCTGCAGGAAGAACTGGCCAAGGACGGCGTCGTAATACTTGGCATCAGCGTCGACAAGAACGAGAAGCCGTACAAGAAGTTTCTCGAGCGCATGCAGGTGAAGTTCGCCACCTCGCGCGACGCCGAGGCGCGCATCAGCGCCAGTTACGGGACGTTTAAGTTCCCTGAGACCTACATCATCAACTCGTCCGGCAAGGTGCTGGCCAAGTACGAAGGCGAGCCTTCGAGCACGTGGCTTGACCCCAAGGTGGTCGAGCAGATTCGGAGCATGAAATGATCGCGGCCTCCGTCAAATCCGAAATTCACAACCTCTTAGGTGCGCGTGGTTACCTTGACCAAAGCGCGGACCTAAGCCTCTACGAATATGATGGCAGCATCGACAAGGCCAAGCCGGAAGTCGTTGTGTTCCCGAAGAACACCGAACAGGTGTCGGCGCTGGTGAAGCTGGCCTTCGCCAATAACCTGGCCATCGTCGGCCGCGGCGCGGGCACCGGGCTTTCGGGCGGCGTGATTGCGCGGGCCGGCGGCATTATGATGTCGTTCGCGCGGATGAATCGCATTCTCGAAATCGACCTTGCCAATGAGCGCATGCTGGTGGAGCCGGGGGTGGTGAACCTCGATGTCACCTTGGCGGTCCAATGCGATGGCTACTACTTCGCGCCGGACCCTTCGAGCCAACGCGCCTGCACCATTGGCGGCAATATTGCTGAGAACGCCGGTGGGCCGCATACGCTGGTTTATGGCGTGACGACCAATCATGTCCTGGGCCTCGAAGTCGTGCTGCCTGACGGTACTGTTACCGAGATTGGCGGTCCTGAGAGTGATCTGCCGGGCTATGACTTAACCGGGCTGCTGACCGGCAGCGAAGGCACCATGGTGCTGGTGACCAAGGCTTGGCTTCGCCTGATGCGCACCGCCGAGACGGTGAAGACCATGCTCGCCATCTACGAGACCACCGACGCGGCGGCCAATACGGTGGCCGAGATTACGGCCAAGCAAATCACTCCGGCGGCGCTCGAGATGCTGGATGGGCCGATGCTGCGGATGGTGGAAGAGGCGACACACGCCGGCTATCCGATGGACGCGCAGGCGGTGCTGCTGATTGAGATTGAGGGCCTAACCGAGTCAGTGGAGAGTCAACTGGAGCCCATTCGTGCAACTTGTCTGGCTTCCGGCGCGCGTGAGGTGCGGTTGGCGAAGTCCGCCGAAGAGCGCGATTTGTTGTGGAAAGGCCGGAAGAACGCGTTTGGGGCGATTGGCCGGGTGAGCCCTTTCTATTACGTGCAGGATGGCGTGGTGCCGCGGACGCAAATTGCGCCAACTTTGCGGCGCATCGGCGAGATCAGCCGCGAGTTTGGTGTGCAGATTAGTAACATCTTCCATGCCGGCGATGGCAACATGCACCCGATTATTCTCTTTGACGCCCGCAAACCTGGCGAAGTGCAAAAGGCCGTGGCGGCGGGCGAGGCGATTCTGGCTTACTGCATCGAAGTCGGTGGGTCGATCACGGGCGAGCATGGCGTGGGCATGGAGAAGATGGAGTTGATGACGAAGCTTTTCTCCGAAGAGACACTCGACATGATTGCCAACTTTAAGCGGCTGTTCGATCCGCAATGCCGGTTAAATCCCGGCAAGTTACTGCCGATGGGCAAGGGCTGCATGGAAATCCACCATGCCCACGCCACCCCGGCGGCCACTTACTAATTATCTCTAGCTCGTACCCCAGCCTCCGGACCGGGACTTCCGCTCCCTGACGGTCGCGGTTCTGTTTTTAAACACTTAGACCCAAGCAGAACCCCGACCGTAAGTTAGGGGAAGTGCTGGATCTGGCCCAGGGAAGATTTTTTCACAGTCCCGTGAGAGACGGGTCACATTTGCCAAAGAAACTCCTGTTCGTACTACGAAATGCCGGTACCAGGGTGACCCACCGCTTACGCGATGGGCTAGCCGGTCCGCCCGCTTCCGAAGTTAGAATTCAACTGGTCGTGGCGCTAACCCAGAACTTAGCGTAAGGCGGGGCGCCGGGTTGAACGGCAGCGATGTTGTCAGCTTCCTGGCTATCGGCGGTATCCGGGCCGTCCGGGTGGAGGTAACGCGCGACAAACTCGGGCTTCATTTCGAGGCCCCAGCCGGGTGCGCGGCCAAGCTGATAGTGCCCGTCCACCACTTCCAGCGGATGCTCAAAGACTCCGGCTTGCAGGAATTCGAGATACTCAAGTAAGCGCCCTTCACTGCCGAACCAGGCTTGGTCAAAGACCGACATCGGGCCCACTAACTGGCCTAGCCCAATCCCGCCACTATGCGGACATACCGGCACCTTGAATTTCGCGGCCATCGCGACAATAGCGAATAACTCATTTACGCCGCCGACGCGGGCGCCGTCGATTTGGCAATGGGTGAGTCCGCCGCCGGCGAGTAACTGCTTGAAGGTGATCGCATCGGGGGCCTGTTCGCCGCCGGCGACGCCGATGCCCGAAGCGGCCAGGGCTTCGCGCAGCTTGATGTAACCGATGACGTCGTTATAAGCAATCGCTTCTTCGATAAACAGAATCTGGAATTCAGCTAACTCCTGCATGTAAGTGGCGGCATTTTTCCAGTCACCGAGGTTTTGGTTGGAGTCGGTAAGTAAAAGCGCGTCGGGACCGGTGGCGTCGCGGATAGTGTTCAGCATGCGGCGGTCTTCGTCGAGGGCTCGCTGCCGATCGTATTGTTGCCCGCGACCGACTTTGGCCTTGAAGGCGCGCGTGCCCTTGGCATAAAGGTCGCGGCAAAGATCGTGCACTTCGGTGAGCGGTCGTCCACTCCAACCGGCGGTGCTGTATACCTTGGGGCCGCGATGCTGGAGCCGCTCAAGATTGGCCGCTTTCTCAGGCTCGTGGCGTTGTAAGATCTCGAGCAACTCGTCTTCGGTGAGGACGTCGCGCAGATGATGAAAATCAATGCATTCGACGATCTTTTCTGGAGCTAGGCTGGTGAGTAACTGCCACATGGGCACGCCCAACGACTTAGCCCACAAATCCCAAAGAGCATTCACGATGCCGCCCACGGCCATGCGGTAAGTGCCCAGCGCGAGCCAGCGTAACTGGTGATGCTCGGCGAGGGACTGCGCGAATAAGCCCGGTTCGGCGATGAATTCTTCTAGCGAACGCCCGATCACCAAGCGGCGCAAGGCTTCGACGGCCGCCACCTGGATTTGAGTGCCATCTCCAACCGTGAAGATGAGGGCGCGCCCTTCGAGCCCGGTGTCTGTGCGCAAGATGGGGATGGCGCAGGAGTAATTGGGGGCTAAGTGGCGTGGGTCCGACCCGGCCATGCCGAGGCGGACGGTAGGGTAACGGATGTCGAGGACATCCAGGGAGATGATCTGGTGCTTCATGGACTGAGTCCATGATAGAGCAACTCGGGTAATTCGAACGCGCTCGTGAAGCCACTAGGGCAAGTTGCTTTGAGGTGCGTGATTTGCTAATGAAGGCCTGAGAGTCGGTCGCGCCCATAAGTAAGTGCAACGCGTAAAATCAGCGGTCAGGGTAGTTTCCTTTTCACGTCTTCGAAGATACGGACTTCGTTTAACGGCGCGCACGAGGCCCGCTCGATCAGCTTACAAGGATAGGTTTCCGACGGGGGCGCCTGCTTGGGGTTCCGGATACGCTCGAGCAGCATCGTGGTCAGCCGTTCGCCCAGTTGTTCGGCGAAGACCGAAATCGACGTCAGCGCCGGCTCCAGGATGGCGAACTCGGCGCGATCGCCCAGGCCCACCAGACTCATTTCGCGCGGAATAGCGATCTTGCGTTTCGATAGCTCGCGCCAAGCGCCGGCGGCGAGTTCGTCGTTGCCGGCGATGATCGCCGTGGGGGGGCGGCTCAAGCGCAGCAGTTGCTCGGTGGCGAGTTGGCCATAGTCCAGATCGCTCATCTGCCAGTTCTCTCCCACCGAGATTTCGTCGAGCCCATGGTCCGCTATGGCCCGCGCGTAGCCCTCATAGCGCCGCTCAAACCAAGGCCAGGTGCGGTTGCCGAGGAAAGCAATGCGGCGGTGGCCCATGCGGATCAGGTAGGCGGTGGCTTCGGCAATCGCCACGCGGTCGTCATAGAAGACGCAACTATGCTCGATGCTCTTGGCCGGGCCGGCGAAGGCATTGCCCAACATCGCGTAAGGCAAATGGCGCTTGTCGAGCACCTGCAGCAGATTGTCGTGGTGGACTCCGGCCAGCAGGACGCCATCGACGGCGCCCGCTTGCTCGAGCACGCGGGGCAGCGGCAACTCCGCGACGCGGGAGCGGCCGGAGTATTCGTAGCGGGCGAAGATGAGGTCGTAGCCCTGGCTGCGCAGCGCTCGCTCGCAGGTTACCAGCAGGTTCATGTGCATAGCCAGGATATTCTGCCGATTGCCGAGCAAAAAGAGAATGGTTTGCGAGCTTTGGCTCTTGAGCCGGCTCCAGTTCACGTTGCGCTGATAGTTAAGGTCGGCGGCGGCGCGCAGCACCCGGGCACGGGTTTCGCCATCGGCGTAGCCCGAGTCATTCAGCACGCGCGAGACCGTCGCTACGCTTACCTGGGCCCGTGCGGCCACATCGCGGATGGTGGGCACGTCAGGTCCAGAGCTCTTTCACCATGTGCTCGCCGGCGACGATGGTGGGCCGCTCGGCGCGGCCGTTGTGCAGATAGGTGAGTTGCAAATGGTCGAGCCCCAACAGCCACAGGATGGAGGCGTGGATGTCGTGCACGTGGGTATGGCGCTCAATGGCGCGTAGGCCGATCTCGTCCGTGGTGCCGATGGTCTGTCCGCCGCGGACCCCGCCGCCGGCGAAGAACATCGTAAAGCCCCAGGGGTTGTGGTCGCGCCCCGTGCCCTTCTCATTGAACGGCGTGCGACCGAACTCGCCGCCCCAGATGACGAGCGTTTCGTCGAGCATGCCGCGCCGCGCCAAGTCTTCGAGCAAAGCCGCCACCGGTTTATCGGAAGCCTTGCACCATTTCTTGTGATTGCCTTCAAGATCGGAGTGCGCGTCCCAACCGCTGCCGGAGCCGCAATAAAGCTCCACAAAGCGGACGCCGCGCTCCACCAGCCGCCGGGCCAGCAGGCAGTTGCGCCCGAAGACGGCGGTCTCCGGCTGGTCAAGCCCATACAGCGTCTTGGTCTCTTCGGTCTCCTGCGAAAGGTCCACCACTTCGGGGCCGCTCTTCTGCAGGGCGTAGGCCAACTCAAAGCTGCGAATGCGGGCTTCGAGCGTCGTGTCGTCCTCGCGGCCGATGGCGTACTCGCGGTTCTGCCCTTCGAGATAGGCGAGCCGGGCGCGTTGGCGCTCATCGGTCGTGCCGGCGGGCAGCTTGGTGTTCAAGATCGGCGTGTCGCCTTGCCGGAAGAGCGTCCCCTGATAGACGGCAGGCAGGAAGCCGGAGCCCCAATTCTTGGCGTTACCGAACGGCTCCTTGTCGTCGATCATGCTGACGAAGGTGGGCAGGTTCTTGTTGGCCGTGCCTAAGCCATAATTCACCCAGGCGCCGAGGCTGGGGCGGCCTGAAAGGATGTCGCCCGTGTTCATCTGGCCCACGCCGCCCGCGTGGTTGATGCCGTCGCTTTGGCAGGAGCGCAAAATGGCGAGCTTGTCGGCATGCTGCGCAATATGCGGATAAAGCTCGCTCACCCAGATGCCGCCCTGGCCGTGCTGCTTCCAGGTGCGTGGCGCGCCCATCAGGGTATTGCCACCGGTGCCCATGGCCGTGATCGGTTTGCCGAAGCTGGCCGGCATCGGCTGGCCGCTCAGCTTGTTCAGCACCGGCTTAGGGTCAAACAGGTCGATGTGGCTGGGCGCGCCTTCCATAAAGAGGAAGATGACGGCCTTGGCCTTGGGCGCGTGGTGCGGCTGGCGGGCGATGGCCGGGTCATGCACTGTGGCCGATCGGGCTTCTTCAGCGAGCATGGCCGTCATAGCCAAGGCACCAAGCCCGCTGCCGGCTCCACGGAGTAACTTGCGGCGACTGATTTCGTGGTTCATGGCGGTTAGTCGATATAGAGGAATTCGCTGGCGCTGAGCAGCGACAGGCACAGGTCATCGAGCGCCTCGCCCGGCGAGCCCTTGGCCAGAAACTCGCGGCTGCGGGCCATTTCGGTGGGCGATGGCGCGCGGCCCAGAGTGAACCGGAAGGCCCGATCCACCAAGCCTTCGGGGCTTTGCCCGGCGTCGTTTTTGACGCGCTTGGCTAAGGCGCGGGCGAAGTTGGCGGTGGCGTCGCCGTTCATGAGTTCGAGGGCTTGGTCGGGAGTGACAGTCTCCTGCCGGCGTCCGCAGCTTTCGATGGCCAGCGGCGTATCGAAGCTTTGCAACATCGGATAGCGAACTAGACGGCGGGCAAAGATGTAGACGCTCGCCCGATACTCATCGGCCGCGCCGGTGCTCTTGCGCCAATGCCGGCCTTCCTGAATCTCGGTGCCTTGGGGGACGGCGGGAAAGACGCCGGGGCCGCCCATGGTGGGGTCCAGCAGGCCGGAGACGGCCAGCATGGAGTCGCGAATCGCCTCACTTTCGAGGCGCCGGCGCGGATAGCGCCACAGCAGCTTGTTGTCGTTGTCGGCCGTGGCAGCGGCCTCGCGATAGTCAGAGGCTTGAGCGTAGGTCGCGCTTAGCAGGATCCGCCGGTGCAGCTTCTTGATGCTCCAGCCGTCAGTGCCGGTGAACGTGGCGGTAAGCCAGTCGAGCAATTCGCGATGGCTGGGACGCTCGCCCATTACGCCAAAGTCATTCGGTGAGCCGACGATGCCGCGCCCGAAGTGGCCTTGCCAGATGCGGTTGACGATCACCCGGGTCGACAGCGGGTTGCGCGCGTCAGCCAGTAGATTGGCCAGGGCCGTGCGTCGTCCACTCGAATTCAGCTCGGGCAGGGGAGTGACCTTCGCCGGTTCGGGATCGAGGATGCTGAGCAGGCCGGGCTGCACCTCGTCCATCGGCGACTCGAACGAACCGGCGCGTAGAATGTGCGTGGGCGGCGCTTCGATCGCCTGGTCGCGCATGATCTGTAAGGTAGGCAGCGGCTTCGGTTGCAAGTCCTTGAAGTTGTCGAGTTCGGCGAGCAGGGCCTTGTACTTCACCTTGTCGGCGCCCTTTACGTATTTGGCCAGCAGCGTGCTATCCGGCACCTCCACCTGCGTGATGGCCTTGTGGTAGATTTGCCATTCCATCGGCGTGCGCTCGGCAGGCTTCTTGTAGATGACCGCTTGCACCTCGTCCGGGAAGCGTACCGTGTACTCGTGCCGATAAGCCGCACGCGGACCGGCCAGCAGGGCATCGATCCGGTCCAGCACCGGCTTCGCGGCAGTTCGGTACTTGGCCATCTGCTCCTGATAGGCCTTGACCGCCGCCGCCGTGGCCGTGGTCGCTTCGTCGTCGATTTTCATGTTCGAGAAGAAGGCCTGCAGGCGGTAATAATCCTGGTGCAGCAGCGGATCGAACTTATGGTCGTGGCAGCGGGCGCAGGCGAGCGTCACGCCCAGGAATGCGAAGGCGGTGTTATCGGTGACGTCGTTTAGCAACTCCTGGCGGCGCATGCGGATATGGGCCTGGTTGAACTCGTCTTCGAAGAGCCGCAGAAAGCCGACGCCGGGCAACGCCTTTGTGTCGCCCGGATAGAGTTCGTCGGCGGCGATCTGCTCGCGGATGAAACGGTCGAAGGGCTTGTCCTCGTTGTAACTCTGGATGACCCAATCGCGATAACGCCACATATTGGGCCGGGTCTCGTCCTGCTTAAAGCCATCGCTATCGGCATAGCGGACTACGTCGAGCCATTGCCGTCCCCAGCGCTCGCCATAACGCGGACTCGCCAACAGCCGATCCACCAGCCGCTCGTCGGCACCGGGTTGGATGTCGGCGGCGTAAGCCTGGATCTCGGCGGGAGTGGGCGGCAAGCCGGTGAGGTCGAGCGTGACCCGGCGGAGGAAGACGGCCTTATCGGCTGGCCCGGATGGCGCGATGCCTTTGGCCTTCAGCTTGTCGTAGACGAAGCGGTCGATCTCGTTGCGGGCCCACTTCTGGCCGGCGGCGTCGAGTTCGGGTACGGGCGACAGGGTGACGGGCTGAATCGCCCACCAGCGCTTCTGCTGCGGCTTGAAGGTCGGGGTGCCGGCAGTGAGGGCGGCGACGAGGGCGGCGACGAGGATAAGGAATAGACACGACTTTGTCATAAAGGTCTCGCCAAAATTGGCTTATGTAAATGTTTTCACAAGCCCAAAGCCGTGTCAAGGGGGTACGTAAGCTGACCGGTTGACCCGCTTTGAAGCCCGCGGAGCGCGCAATGGCGGAGGGAATGCGAACCGCGAGGCTATTGCCCCATTTCTGGACCGTGAGCTAAGAGGTTTTCGCCATAGCTTGTATCCACTAATATCGACATGGCGCTGACGAACCATCCTGGGCAAGTTTCTTGCAACAATCCTCCATCGAATGCGTCTTAAGACTGTATATGCCCAAGCGGGTCCCCCTGGGAATCATCTTTGCTATTCTTATGAGCCATACTCTCCAAGCGGCCCCGCCGCGCCAACTTCGTGATCTGGCCTATGCCGAATCCCCCGCTGGAAGCCTGCGCTTCGATGCGTCGCTGCCCGCAGGCGATGGACTTGCGCCCGCGGTGATCATCGTCCACGGTGGGGGCTGGGTTCGCGGGGACCGGCGGACGAACGTGGAGCCCTTGTTCCAGCCCCTCAGCGACGCCGGCTTCGCTTGGTTTTCGATAAGTTACAGCCTGGCCGCCAATCCGCTCGAAGTGGGCACGGCCGTTACCGATGTCGAAGCCGCCATTCGCTTTATCCGCGCCCATGCCGCCGAATACCGCATTGATCCGGATCGGATTGCGCTGATTGGCGAATCCGCTGGCGGGCAGTTGGCGTCGATGGCTGCGCTTGGCCGCGATAGCGGGATAAAAGCCGTGGTCGCCTTCTACACGCCAACTGACATGGTGGCCTTGGCGCGGACGAGTCCCCTGATTCCGGACGGAATTCGCAAGCAGATGACCGGAACGGTGTGGGCGAGTTTAATCCTCGCCCGCCTCGGCCAGATGTCACCGGTGCAGGCGATCCATAAAAACATGCCGCCGTTTCTGTTGATCCACGGCGACCAGGATCCAATGGTGCCCCTCAGCCAATCTACGGCAATGTGTGAGCAGATGAATACGGTGGGCGTCGCTTGCCGGCTGATCACGGTGCCTGGCGCGGGGCACGGACTTCGCCGCTGGGAACCCGCCGCTTACCAGCGGGAAATGGTAAATTGGCTGCGCGAGCGCTTGTCGGTCGCCGAGATTTTATAAGTCCCGCTTACGGTAAGGCGAAGACTTGGATCGACGACTGGGCCGCAATTGCGACATACTGTTTGCCGCCCACGGCATAAGCCATCGGAGAGGCAATAATGTTAGCGCCGGTGTTGTAATGCCACAGGTATTTACCCGTCTTCGATTCGAGTGCTACCAGGTTTCCATCGTTACTCGACGCGAATACGACACCTCCCGCTGTGGCCAGCACTCCCGTGGCCGAAGATCCGATTTGTAATGGGAAATTCCATTTTACGGCTCCGGTTAACGCGTCCAAGGCGCGCACTGCCCCCGGCGTGCCAACCTTGGGATCCACTTCCACCCCGCCGCCGGTAAAGCCTTGCCCCGGCACGGGCGGTTTGGTAACGCTGGTGTAAGTGCCGCAAGCTTCGCGCACGGAAACGAGAAAGAACTTCGTCGCCGGATCGTACGAGGGCGAGCCCCAGTTCGCCGAACCGGAGGCATCGGGGCAGACATAGTTGCCCGATGTGGTAGGAGCGGTATTCGGCAGGACGATCGGCCGGCCTTTGTCGTCTAAGCCACTGGCCCAGGTCTGCTTGGCGAAGGCTTGCCCCGTCAGGAACTCGCCCGTCGTGCGGTCGAGCACGTAGTAAAAAGCATTGCGCTGCGCCGTAACCAGTAACTTGCGATTCTTACCCTTCACGAAGCCGTCAATTAACACGGGTGTCTGGTTCGCGTCCCAGTCATGGACATCGTGCGGTGTAAATTGAAACCACCATTTGATTTTCCCAGTCTTGGGATTAAGCGCTAACACAGAGCAGGAGTATAAGTTATCGCCCTCGCGCACCGGGCCGTCGTAGTCGGGGCCCGGATTACCGGTCATCCAGAAGAGCGTATCGGTGTCGGCGTCGTAAGTGCCGGTGGTCCACGTGGGCGCCCCGCCGTAGTCGGCCGAGGTTTCTGGCGCCCAGGTCTTTCGCTGTGGATCGCCCGGCTGCGGCGTCGAGTGCACTCGCCAGAGTTTCTTGCCGGTGGCGGCGTCGTAGGCATCGACGAAGCCGGTCAAAGCGCATTCGCCGGAAGTGACTCCCACGATAATCTTGCCGTCGATCGCCAAGGGCGCATGGGTGATGGAGAAGCCCTTCTTGTAGTCATCCACTTCAATATCCCAAATCACATGACCGCTCTTGGCATCGAGCGCGACTAAGTGCGTGTCGAGGGTGGCCATATAGAGGCGATCGCCCAGTAGGCCAAAGCCGCGGTTGGTCATCACCGTGCAGTGGCTCGCCACGTCGGGTAGCTGCCGGGTGTATTTCCACAACGGCCGCCCGGTGCGGGCATCGAGCGCGGCGGCGTTATTCAAGGGGCCGGTGACGAACATCAGCCCATCGACGACGAGCGGCGTGGTCTCGACGGTATTACCGCCCAGCTGATAAGTCCATGCCGATTTCAATAGCGCGGCATTAGCGGGAGTTACTTGTTTCAGTCCCGAGTAATGCGTACCGCGTAAGTCGCCCCAGTAAGTTAGCCAATTCTGCGGTTCGGCCTGGGCATTCAACAAACGGGCCATGGTGACGTTGAAGTCCGGTGCTGGCTTCCAGGGCAGGGAAACGTCATAGGCCGGCTTAGTCTTCCAGAGAAACGCCGTTACGTCCTGCCGCTCCGTGAGCGATAACTTGGCATGGGCGATCTTCGTCGACCGCAGATCGCGCTTGGGGAGTAAGTGCCACTTCTGCTGCGCGTCGAGAATCTGGACGGTAAAAGTATCTTCGCCCTTCTTCACGCCGGTTACCGCACCCGCCGTCGTCATCTCCACGGGGTCAATCATCCGCTGCGCAATCGCGGCCGGCTTTAACTTGGCGCGAATATTCGATAAGTCACCGCCCAGAATTCCGCCTTGCCCGCCAAAGACGTGGCAACTGCGGCAATTGGCCTCGAACAGCCCGCGCCCATTCGCCTCGTTACCCGTCACCGGACCCACCGATGCACTCAACGAGAGTAAGTACTCCGCCACCAAGCCCGCGTCCGAGTCATTCAACGGAAAGGCGGGCATCTGGGTGCCCGGAATGCCCTTGACGATATTGCGGACTAAGTCCGAACGCGAGCCGCCATTTTTCCACTCCCCGGTGGTTAAGTCCGGCCCACGGCCACCCTTGGCGGTATCGCCATGGCAAGCCGTGCAGTTGCGCAGGAAAAGCTTTTGGCCATCGCGGATAGCCTCCGGGTGCTGGGCCCAGGCGGAAGCGATCAAGAGTGGAAGGACGATTCTCATCGCCCTCCATCTTATTAGGAGTTGACCCCCGAGCAGAGGAAGCCGCCGTCGACGGCGATCGCCTGGCCGGTGATGAAACTGGCCGCGTCGGAGGCGAGCAGCACCGCCGCGCCCACTAACTCCTCGGCTTTGCCAAAGCGCTTCATCGGCGTGCGAAGCAGAAATTCGCGGCCACGGTCAGTGCCGTTAAGCAATGCCGAGTTCAGGTCCGTCAGAAAGACGCCCGGGGCGATGGCGTTCACGTTCACGCCTTGGCGCGCCCATTCAATGGCCAGGCTCTTCGTCAGCGACAGCACTCCGGCTTTCGACGCCGCATAGGCCGCCACTTCATTCAAGCTGACAAACGAGCTCAGCGAAGCAATGTTGATCACGCGCCCATGGCCACTCTTCACCAGCGGCTCATGGAACACTTGGCAGGCCACCACCATGCTGGTGAGGTTGGTGTCCATCACCGAATGCCATTCGTCCACCGTCATGGCGATGGTCGGCTTGCGCATCGTCTTGCCGGCCGCGTTCAGCAGGATGTCCACGCCGCCCAACTCCGCCACCACTTTGTCGCGGAAGGCGAGAATCTGGGCGCGATCCATCACATCGCAGGTCTGGCGCAGCGTCTTGCGGCCCAGCGCCTCAATCTCGATGGCCACTTCGTCAATCAGGTTCTCGCGACGCCCCGTGACGACGACGTTGGCCCCCGCGTTCGCCAAACCGAGCGCCAGCGTGCGGCCCAAGCCGGACGTGCCCCCCAAAACGACCGCCACGCGGCCGCTCAAATCCATGTAGTTGTGTACTGATGCCATGCGAATTTCAGTTTACGCCCAATCCACTACTGCCTTCACCACGCCGGCCTCCGGATCGAGCCAATGCGGGAAGCGCGCGATCATCTCGTCCACCGGCACGCGGTCAGAAACCCAGGGGTCGGTGTTGATCTGCCCGGCTTCAATCAGCTCGATGATCCGCCGATGCTCGGCCGGTGTGCTGTTGCGCGTGGCCAGCAAGGTAATCTCCTTGCGGTGGAAATCGGGATCGTGGAACGTCACGTCTCCCACGAATAGGCCGACAAAAACCAGCTTGCCGCC
>Ga0105047_10011374_pt1 | contig 14439 bp, 14 predicted proteins | sample MAT04_FD_78384 | JGI IMG/M metagenome (GOLD analysis project Ga0105047, IMG submission 78384) | Freshwater microbial communities from Lake Fryxell liftoff mats and glacier meltwater in Antarctica - MAT-04 (megahit assembly) | ecosystem: Environmental > Aquatic > Freshwater > Ice > Liftoff... | reverse complement strand
CAAAAGTAGTTGAAAACACAACAATTATAGTCACAGCACTTGTGTACAATATTCTTTTTTTTAACATTTTCATAAGTTTTCCTCCTTACATCCTCCTAGTAGTATTCTATTTACTTTATTTAACTTAATAATTCAGTAAAAAATTCCACTAGTTTGAATTTAACAAATATTTTTTTATTGTTTATAGTATTATCTATAGTATTATTTTTAGTATTATCTATAGTATTGTTTTTAGTATTACCTACAGTATTGTTTTTAGTATTGTCTTTGGTATTGTCTATAGTACTGTTTTTAGTATTGTCTTTGGTATTGTCTATAGTACTGTTTTTAGTATTGTCTTTGGTATTACCTATAGTATTCACATTATTATTTGTAGTTTTATCTATAGTATTGTTCACAGTATTATCTACTAATTTATATTCATCCTCTGATAATACTTCCTTCATTTCTTTTTCAGTCTTTTCGTAGGATACATTACCTTTTGTAATATCTACAAAACATAATGGTGGAAACATAACACACCACCAATTTTGACCGCTACCATTTCCAATGATTATTCTGTAAGCTTCATATTTACCTTGAGGCAAAGTTATATTTCCATAGGTTTTAACAGGAAAATATTCCTGTGATAAAGTTGTAGCTACTGAGTATTTAAATCCATTTTTATTTATAATTTTTTGTGCAATTTTTATAATATTTTTATCTTCATTATTAATAATCTCTCTTGATTCTTCTATATTCTTACAATCCACAAGTTTTGGTGATACATATTCCAAAACAGAGTCTCTTACTTTTAATTTTAATCCTTGATCTATTTTATCATCACTATTAGCTATTACATGAAATCTTATAAGCTTACCAGCAACATCAATTTGGCTGGCCTTTGTAGCTACATTGCCCCCATTTAAAGCTATAGAAATTATAATAATTATGGCAATACATGTTAATATAAGTTTTTTCATGATTATCCCCCTTGAATAAAATTATTTATATTAAAATTATTACCACATTCTGTAATTGTATTCACTGAACTGCTCCAATTCTTCGTATTTCTGTATTAACATTTACGTTAACAAATGCATTCTTATATTTCTCAGGCCAATCTTTTTCAATTTTCTTCCATAAACGTGGTTTAAACTTTTGAATGTGCTCTTTAATGCCGAAGGGGTCAATTTCAAATTCTTCTTTAGCGATTTCCATAATTTTTTCACACTCTTGACTTATTGAAATATTGTAATTATTTTGTAAACTTTTCAATTCCTCTTTTCCTAGGAGTGTCTTACCAACAAAATATCCACCTATCTGCCCCTCAAGATTGATATCTATAATAATAGCTAACTTATCTCCTTCTTCTTTCACCTTAATTTTCCTATCGTACCCATTAATTAGATAATCAACAGGGTGTCCTTCCATATAAATAACTTTCTTACCAGTATCAAACTTACCATTCAGCAATTGAATATCCATTAATTCTAAAGGAGTAAAATATCCTTTTAATTCATAATTTTTAATTATAGCAGCACCTGTTAAAATCAACTCATTTTTCTCCTTATCTAAAGTTATTCTAGGAAGTAATACATTCCCATTTTCACTTAAAAGAATAAGAAATTGGTTTAAATTTACGCTAACAATCCTAGAATTTTTTTTACTGTTAGCCATGAGCCCTGAAATATAATATTGAGTGCTATTTTCTGTGGCGGGTTTGAACTTTACATAATCCTCGGCGCTACCATCTGAAACAACTACCTCCATCATCCTATTTATGTTAGGATTCCGTTGAAGATAATCTACTATCTCTTTAACAGTATCCTTGTATTCTAATAAATTACTACTTAATATAAGTAGCTTAGTATGTCCCATATATATGTCTCTACTACTTTTAGCCATAGCTTCTGAAGAAGCATCTTCCATGGAGTAAGCTTGAGTGTTAATATATTTCTCCTGTGCACTTCCACTTTTCTCAGCCCCTAGCATGCTCATATCTGGAAATCCGTAAGTCACGTTTATTTTTTTAATCTTCCCCTCAGCAAAAGGTTCTTCCGGATTAATACTTTTTAGTTCCTTTTCTTTAACAATATCTTCTCCTGGGTCAATAGCTATAGTAGATATAAAATTAAGTCTATCGATTTCTACTTTATCCCAGCATCCACTAAGTAAAACGCAACTTAGGACAACAAATAAAACCTTTTTAAATTTCATGTAGGCTTTTCCCCCTCCCTTTACGTTTTTTAACTTCACCTATTAACAAAATAAGTATTGGTAATATTATGAAAAGAAAAATAGCCATTAATATAACAGGAGTAGTTTTGAATTGCAAAGTATAAATTTCTGCTATATTCTCTGGATATAATGCTATTACATAAATAAAAGGCATAATTAAAAGTGAAGATAGTTTAATATCTTTCAATTTAAATACATTTTTTATTATCTCGCTAGAAAAGAAATAAGTATTAACGAAGGTAGTGAAATAGAAAAGTATCCAAAGTGCCATCACTATTCCTTCCCATCTCTCTATAAATGTGCCTGGTATATATAGTGACCTTATCATGGAAATCGTTGGCCATAATAGAATCTTACTCTGTGTTTTAGAAAACACAGCTAAAACAAGTATCATTACAACTATATAAAAAAAAGATACAAACATAATACTCTTTCTTAAAACGCGTAATGAATTTTTCTTATTCTTAACATAAGGAAGGATAAGATAGGCTATTTCAATTCCCCCAAAGCAAAATAAAATATATCTAGAAGCTTTAAAGTAATTGGCTGGTTCATTATTAAGTATCGGTAACATATTTGTAAAATCTGCATTTACTGCAATAAGTATAAAAACTACAAAAACAGGAATGAACATAATCCAAAATGAAATTTCATTGAACTTAACCAAATCTCCTATCTCCCCTCTAACTAAGTACGTTCCTGTTAAAATTGTAGTTATTAAAATAAATTCTGAAGGAGTCTGTCTTAATAGAAATAATCTAATTACTTCTACAAATTCTCTCATCCCAAGGGAAACAATAAATATACTATAAATTGCAAAGGCAATAGCAAATATTCCCCCAAGTAATTTCCCAAAATTAATCTGTAATATATTTGAAAATTCTTGGAAATCATTTTTTTTCACAACCATATATATAAGATACAGTAATAAAAAAATTACTATTCCCCCCATTAGTGTAACTATCCATGCGTCGCTACCCACTTTATCTATAACTTCTTTTGGGCAGGAAAATATTCCTATACCCACCATACCGACCACTATAGTAGTAAATAACCCAAAATCTCCAATTATTTTTTTATCTTTCAAAATAGTTTCCACCTCCACATAAAAGATGATACAAATCATTTTTGTCTTATTTTATCTCCAGTTTTCATATACTTAGGCCTTTCTTTTAGCTTAGATATGGGCGCTCTAATATACATATCCTTTAAATCCTTAATATTAGTATCTACCGCTGGTGCTAAATAAGGTATCCCAAAACTTTTCATTCTAACCAGATGAATTAGAAGTAAAATGAGCCCAATAACTATTCCATAAAGACCTACAATTGCCGAAGCAATAATAAGTAGAAATCTAACAAGTCTAAAAGCTGCAGTAACCTCGTAATTAGGAGTTACAAAAGTAGTAATAGCAGTAATCGCCACAATAATTATCATAATGGGACTAACTATTCCTGCACTCACTGCGGATTGCCCTATAATAAGCCCGCCTACAATACCAATAGTAGCTCCAATTGGCCTCGGCAACCTAACTACAGCTTCCATAAGCAGTGCTAAAAACAATTCCATCATTATAGCCTCTACAAATGCAGGAAATGGGACTCCTTCCCTAGAAGCCGCTATAGCATATGCTAATTTAGTAGGTATTATAGCTGTATGAAAAGATGTAATTGCAACATATAGCGCGGGTGCAGTAAGAGATATAATTATAGAAAGCATTCTAATAAGTCTAACCATAGAACTATGCATCCATCTTTGATAATAATCATCAGGGGATTGAAATAAATTAGGTAAGGTGGCTGGGACGATTATTGCAAAAGGCGAATTATCTACAACCAATGCCACTCTACCTTCGTATAATGCTGCAGCTACTACATCTGGTCTCTCTGTACTTTGTATTTGAGGAAAGGGCGAATATTTATTATCCTCTATTAGCTGCTCTATGTAGGCAGAATCAAATACTGCATCAATGTTTATTTTATCTATTCTACGCTGTAGTTCATGAAGTACTTCTTTATTGACTATGTCATCAATATACATAATAGCCACATCGGTTTTCGATCTAGCTCCTATAGCTTTAGGCGTGATTCTTAGCCTTGTATCTCTAATTCGCCTTCTAATTAAGGCAGTGTTAAACCTTACCGTTTCTGTGAATCCTTCTCTTGCTCCTCTAATTACCGTTTCACCAGATGGGTCACCTACCCCTCTAGCTGGCCAAAATCTTGTAGCAATAACATATGCACAATCCAACTCATCTATAAACATTAATGTGTCCCCAGAAAGGGCAGCATTAACTCCTTCACTTAGTTTTTTCACTTCATGTAGATCAGTAACCAGAAGTATATTGTCTTTTATTTGCTCTACGCTCTCCATTCCCTTTGGGTATAACATTAATGGTTCTAATACATAATGGTCTAATAGCAATTTATCCGCCATTCCATCAATATAGACTAATGCCGCTTTCCAATTTCCCACATTGAAAGATCTAAAAATCACATCCGAGTTATCCTCTAGAAGTTCTTTTAGGTATGCTATATTTTTTTCTGCTTTAAGCTGAATCTCATCATTAATTGTCTCTTTCACAAGCTTCACTTCCTTATTTATGTATAAGATAGACTATAAGCATAATTATGCATATTTATTTGATTTATTTCTTATTTCTTAATTGCTGAGATATCCTTGAAATATACCCCTCATTATAAATAAAATTATAGCTATGATAATTACAGACCATCCTAAGGTGCGTGCTTTCTTACTTATAATGTAATTGCCAGAGTTCTTAAAACTTCTTGCATCAGCAGTTAGTACAACGGTCCCTTGAATCATCATCATTGCCAAAAAATACATATCAAATAAGTCTAAAATTTTCATTGTCACACTCCTTATTTTTATACTATTAACAAATCAGTATAAATTATAAAGTGTTTATAATTTACTAGATTCATTTTTCATTTGTTGTAGCTAGTTTTAACGACACTAGTAGAAAATATTCATATAGCCACACAAAAAAAATAAAAGAACGTGAAAAACCACAATGGCTTTTACACGTTCTTTTATTTCACTATGAAATTATATCTAAATTGTTCTTGTTATATACACTTCTTTATACTGAGTTTTAAATTTATCATAACATCTTTGGGCTTTTAACATATCATCAAAAAAAGCGAATACTGTGGGACCACTTCCACTCATCATTGCACCCATTGCACCCATTCTAACCATTTCTTCTTTTATTCTTTTCAGAACTGGATATTTTCTTAATGTAACATTTTCAAGTAAATTTTTCATTCCACTGCATACTTCCTCTAACTTTTCTTCTTCCATTGATTTTATTAATGCTTCTGTATCTGGATGCTTAAAGATTTTACTAATATCTAAATTCTTATAAACCTCCTTAGTGGATACTCCAAAATTAGGTTTAACCAGTACCAAAATTTGATTTTTAAAAGGCGCCAGCGGAGTAATAATATCTCCTATACCTTCACACAAGGCCGTTCCTCCCATTATGCAATAAGGAACGTCTGCGCCGATTTTTACGCCTAAATTCATAAGTTCATTGTCATCCACGTCTATTTGAAATATCTGTTTCAATGTTTTAAAAACAGCGGCCGCATCTGTACTTCCACCTGCCATACCCGCCGCTACAGGAATATTTTTCTTAAGATAAATATTTATGCCTTCGTGAATATCATAAGTATCCATAAAAAGTTGTGCAGCTTTATATACTAAATTCTTCTCATCTGTAGGTATGTAATGTTTATTACAACTTATATTAATACCCTTATTACATTTTTGAAAGGACATAGAATCATATAAATCTACATTTTGCATAATCATTTTTAGTAAATGATATCCATCTTCCCTCTTACCTATTATATCTAAAGATATATTTATTTTTGCATAAGCTTTTACTAACATAATTTTCCTCCAACTTTTTATTAAGAATCCACTAAGGTGGCTTAATCCACTAAAACGGCTTAACTAAACAACTTATTGGTTAATAATTGTTTAGTCGCCCTTAGGAATTCAGAGGCTTATATAAGATGAGCCTTTTCTTGTGAAATATTGTTAATAAAATTAGTATATTACAACAAAATTAATATTGCTACATATAATTTAAAATAAGTAACATGTAAATAAATAACAAGCCAATATAATAGTATACTGACTTGTTATTTATTTATATATGACTATATAGTTATTCTACCAGGTATTATAAGTTTTTGTGAAACTTTTATAACATTAGAATCCTCTATTTGGTTAACTCTTGCAACTTCTTGCATGGTAGTATTATATTTTTTAGCAATTTTCCACAAGGTGTCCCCAGATTGTACTACATAAATAGTAATACTAGCTTTTTTCTTAGGAGCTTCGCCTTCTATAGGGTAAACATCAACTAAAAATTTCTTTTCTACCATGTAGTTTACTCTTACATAGACTTTCACTATAGCTCTAACTGATATATTTCCTGCCTCAATATCTGCATTTATATTTTCCAGTGATAACTTACACACACTGTTCATATTTATCTTAGCGCCTAATATCTCAGCCCCACAGGTGAAAGGAATTTCTTCAGACACAGTTGATAGATATTTTTCTTCATCATCACTTCCATATAATACAGTTACATTCATTATACCTTCAATTACTACTTTATCCTCAATGACCTTTTTATCTGTTACACTAACGCTAGCATTACACATAATAACCTTGCTCGGTTTACTCATGTTACTATCTAATTCTATATCTCCCTTAACTAAGGTCTCAGTTAATAACTGTCCTTGCATTACATTAAGAGCATAATCTTTTTTATCCATTTCCAACTTTGTAGTTGGTGAATATACGTCCTCAATCATATCCACATCTTCTTTGTGCATAGCCCTTGTATTGGTTTTTATTATAAACTCAGCATCAATAATTCTTTTTTCTCCTAAGTCGTCTTCTTTAATATCAATATCCACAGCATCTACTCTAAAGTCTGTGTAATTATCCATGTAAGGATTTACTTCTTCAAAATCCAGATCTTTATTTAACATAACTTCCTGCTCAATATAAATTAATTCTCTGCTATCTCTTCCCTTATATATCATATTAATACATGCAAAAGCATTAATTGATATCTTTCCATCATATAATTTCACTTCTTTTTTATGAACATTAACATCATATTTTATAATCTTAGCAATTTCTGGTTTATCCATTGGGATTTTTATATTAGCTTTCCCTATAAGTTCACCATTAAAACTTCTTATTACTTTATCTATGCTAGTAGGATTTTTTAGATATTGAACATCCTTAACAGCTTCGATATCTTTAACTATTTGAAAATCAAAGTTTTTATATACTTCAGATTTTAATTTAAGAATACCTTCCAGACATATTTTCCTCTCATTAACTATCCTACACTCCATATGTTCTACAAAACACTCAGCATCACAAAGCATTTCTGGCTTGGCGCCCATTATATCAATTGTATTTGAAAACTTAGAATTATATACAACATTTTCCATATCAGTACGCTCTTGATCTTTTGTAATATAAAGTACATTATATTGAATTTGCCCTTCTAAATATACCTTATCTTGAATTATTTCTTTAGAACTTATAAGAGCTTTAGCATCCACCATAAGAATTTCCCTAACATCCGGCTGAGTATCTGGTATTACATATTCCTCTTTTACTACTGTATCAGCAGTATTTTCTCCTAGAAGTTGTTCATACTCTATATTCTCTCTTATTAAATTTATCTCCATACTATACCTCCTTGTATTTCTATTGGGGCAGCATTTATAAGTTGCAACCCTCCCAAAATACTAACTATTAATATATATAGAAATAGTAACGAAAATATGATATTTGATTATTTTAATCGTATTACAAAATCCGTCATTTTTTTTAAAATAAAAAAATAAAAGCATATATTATATGAAGTGCACTGTTATTACCAAAATGCATTTTATTTAATATATGCCTTATTAATTTCATGTTCATAAAACTAATTTATAAATTAAAAAAAACGGTACCATGGTACAGTATCGTTTTATCCTGCAAAAACTATTTGAACTGTTTTTGTCAAAACATCTGAATAACTATATGTCACTGTTCTATGTGTGTCATTTTCCAATCTAATAACAAAAATACTTGTATATGTCTTTTCTATAACTCCATTATCCACAAGAATTTTTCGTCTTCCTCCATTAGCTTTTAATGTTACTCTTTCGCCAACATGACTTTCAATCTCATCTTTTATTGAAGTCAATACATTTATCTGTTCCACAGTAAACACCTTCTCTCTACATTATACATTATACACGCTACATTTGTTTTTGTCAAGCAAACTAAATATTTTATCACTAATATAACAATATTGTCAATGTTAATTTTATGTTAACAAAATGAATTCTATAGATTATAGAGTACACACTTAACTTTTTAACGTTCTATAATATTTACATTATAGCCCACTAATATATTTTATTTACATAATATTTTATATACTGACTTTTATAGTATCTCCCTTAATTATTTATATATTCAGTTTTATAAGCAAAGCCTTCATACGAACTATGGAAGCTTTGCTCCAAAATTCAAGATAAAATAATCAGTATACTATTAATTTTTTTAAAATGTCTTGAATAGCTATATATACTGTGATTTAGGAAATCCTTCTCTGTACTTACCTCTAGTTTGTAAACCACCTATACCCTTCAGTCCCGTTATAGTATTTTGTATAACATCTTCTATAACTACAACATTTTCTATATTTGTATAGGCTATCTTCTCAGCTACTAAGACTGGATCCAAGCAATGAATTAAAACGCGATTTGGAGAAGAAGCAAAATTAGCACCAGCATCTAAAATTGCCTCATAACAAGATTGACATGCTCCTGCGAATATAACCAAATCATCATAATTACTATTATAAGATCTAAGTGCTATAACAGACTCTACAAAGTATTTTGAATTTCTGTAACTATTTAAATTCACATAATCAGTTATTCCTTTTATCATACCATCATGCCCTGTAATTACTACTATATCAGGTTTGATTTCTTTAACTAAATTCAATATTTCATTTGGTTGATTTTTTTCTGAGATTACTCTACCTACTGCATCTAAAGATAACTGTTTATAAGTTTTCATACAAACCTCTAGATATTCCGGATCCCCATCAACGTGTAGTATTTTCCCAGGTCTTCCAAAAACCATATCTTTATTTTTATATTCTTTATACTTATCTTGCTTTGACTGCATTTCTTTGATTTTCCCATTAATATCTATCGCCCCTGATCTGTATCCTCTAGTTCCTTTAATCCTACTCACTAATATTCTTTTAATAGCTGTATTTACTTTTTTATTAAAGATTTTGTCTATGTCATTAATGTTATTTTCTGATACCAATTCTAAATCGTCTCTTAGAGAGTCTGCTTCAATTCTTAAATTTATTCCCTTAAGTAAATAAAGCTCAATATTATTCACATACATAATATCTATTATTTTAAAGGCAATATCTCCACCATAAGATTTTCTTATTACAACGTCCCCTATTTTCATAATATCATCTCCATATTAATACTCATAATATATATTATGAAAATATAGCTAATAGGTGAAAGTAAAAAAGTTATGTAAACATTATATCTACATAACTTTTCTAATTAGTATGATTTATGCTATCTCTGATTGAAGGCTTTCTTATATTCTTCAATAAATACCATGCACTTCTCTTTTTCAGAAATTAACTCCTCCATTTTCTTGTTAAAGGTATTTTGAATCCAGGTAACTTCATTATAATAGTATCTATTACAAAGCCTCCAATAGCGTTGTGGAAATACTAAAAATGCATATATAAGCCTATACTCTTCTTCTAACAGAGGATTTACACTACTATATGCTTGTAAAATTAATTCAGCATATTTTATGTCCCAATCCTGCTTCTTAAGCACTTTTATCAAAAAATTGGATAGATCAAATGCTTTCACTTCTCTTTTGCAATAATCAAAATCAATTATATTAAAATCATTATTTTTATCAATAATTATATTATGATGTGTATAATCATGGTGACAGAACCCTTTTTCTTCTTCTGTTTGCCTACATATATCAAAATACATAGAATCATCTAATATAGCCATAGCTCTTTTTGCTAATTCCTTTTGAGATTCAAAACTTTTAATATAATTAATATCAAAGTCAGTTTTAAAATTTTTCTTTTTTCTTATCATATCTTTCATTTTATCAAAGGACTTTATTCGTTTTTCCATTAAATGTGGCCATCTACCAAGATCTGTTTTCAATTTACTATTCTCCGGTGGTTCATATCCCTTAGATGCGATATGCATATAAGCTAATTTTTTTGCAGCGTAAGTTAACTCTTCCTCATTATGAAAATCACATTCCCTACCATCTATCCAGGACGATAACGTATAAATATCTTCATTAACTAATGCATAAGGATTTCCTTCAGTATTCAAAAAATACCTATCTACCTTATCAAATCCATTATTCGCAAGATGTTCTTTAGCTCCGTACACAAACAAAAGTTTTTGTGTCCCATAATTGATTTTCTTTAGACACTTAGTTCCATCATCTGTCTTTAAGAAATATACCCCCTTATTAGGGCGTATACTTTCTATTTTAATACCATATTGTCTTTCAATTTCAAATTCCCTCATCATGTTACTCATCCCCCCCCTATAATTTATATTACAAATATATTTTTTTAGAATATAATCTTATACTTTTAATAACATTTATGCTTTCTTTTAATATAATAAAGTATATCCATATATTAAATCAGTGTTTAAGGAGTCTTAAAATGAGAATTGGAATTGATTCTAGAGCTGCAAAATGGTATAGGGGAACTGGTATAGGGAATTATTGTTACCAACTAATTCATTCTTTCAATGAAATAGACAATTATAATGATTATTCGCTTTTTGTACCCCAAAACTGCAATTTAGATATCCCCTTTAAAAAAAACTTTCATGTTAAAAGTATAGTACAAGAAAATCAAAACAACTTTTGGAATGAAGTAAATATTCCCAATACATTAACAGACAAAAATATGGACATATACCACGTTCCTCAAAATGGTATAGGTTTACCTTCAAACAAAGATTGCCCATTCGTTATTACGTTGCATGACGTTATTCCTTATAAAATGCCCGAAACAGTCGGTGAACAATATTTGAAAATTTTCAAAGAAAAATTACCTGATATTATTCCTTTGTGTGATGGAATCATTACTGTGTCACAATATTCAAAACAAGATATCATCGAAGCTTTTAACTTCCCAAGCGAAAAAATATATGTTACTTATTTAGCTAGTGAGGATATTTACAAACCTTATGACAAAGGGCTCAGTAAATTTATAATCAAAAAAAATTACTCTATTGAGGGCGATTATATTCTATATATTGGAGGGTTTAGTCCTAGAAAGAACATTCTTGGATTAATAGAGTCTTTTAGTCTACTTTTACCAAAACTAAGTAAAAATATGAAATTAGTCATTGCAGGTAGTAAAGGAAAATCCTACGATATTTATAAGAAAAGAACCCAAGAACTTCATATTGAAGATAAAGTAATTTTCCCAGGGTTTATATCAATGAACCATATTCCTTTTATGTATAATGCTTGTGAGCTTTTTGTATACCCTTCTTTTTATGAAGGCTTCGGACTACCACCAATTGAAGCAATGGCTTGTGGCGTCCCTGTAATTGCTTCTAATGTTACTTCTATTCCAGAAATACTTGGGGATTCAACTTTACTTGTAAATCCGCATGATGTCAACGATTTATGTGAAAAAATGTATACCGTGCTAATTGATAATACCATAAGGCAATCCCTTATAACTAAAGGATTAAAAAAAGCCTCAACCCTAACTTGGGAACATACCGCTAAAGAAACTCTAAATGCTTATGGAAATATACTATTGAATAAATAGCTATTAAAGCAAACAAAATTTAAGACCCCTATATAGTGTGTTTAGCACTATATAGGGGTCTTTAACTAACAATTATAATGATTCTTAAATTCCTTTAAAAATTTTTCTCTATCTTCCCTATATTCAACTTTTCTCTTTAATCTATTTAAAAACACCTCTTCACTCCACTGTTTTTTCCTCGTGTAATAATCTCTAGATACACTATAAAAATCCTCTGGAAAACTAAGAAAACCATACAATACCTTTAACTCTCTCTGATCTAATGGGTTTATATGTGTATATTCATTTAAAATACTGTAGCATTTTTCTGTATCATAACCAAAATCTTTAATAGCTTTATTTATAAAATTACAGATATCATGTACCCTTAAATCTACCACCGCATAATCAAAGTCTATAAAATATACTTCTTCCTTATTAATCAATACATTATGATGAGCTAAGTCGTGATGACAAAATGCTATTTTTTCTTTTTCCTTACATAAATTGTGATATTCCGATTGTTCCAAAATTTTTATGCTTTCTATTATATTTTCCTCATAATATTTTTCATGCTCTAGGAATATATAATCAAATTCATTTTTATTTTCATATAAAGTTGCAATACTTTTAAAAAACTTAAGCTTCCTTAATTTTTCATTGAAAATTTCTATTATCCTACCGCATAAATACCTTTTTTGATTTTCTAATAATAGCAATCCAAAGGCCTCATCATTTATCAACCCTCCTGATGCCTTGTGAAGCTCTGCTAGTGCCTTCGAAGTTAACATCACATCCACTGGATTGCTATACTCACACTCTCTCCCTTCCACTAAATTCATAATACAATATATATCATCTTTCCACAGAACATATATGAGATTATTTTTAGTCTTTTCGAATTCAATAATTCTATTAAAGTTATTATTTTTAATATACTCAATTCCATAATTAATAAATCCTAGCCTGGAAATACTGTAGCTTATTTTTTTTAGAACCTTATCCCCTTTATCAGTATCAAGTATAAATACTTTCCTTACTGGAATAACATCATGGACCACTAGCTCAAATTCACTAAATAAATCTACATCTAAATCAAATTTACTTAAATAATTTCTATCTTTATATCTAGCATCTAACATGGTCTCACCTCTTTAATCGTCACCTTTGTTGCTACAAAATTTTTATTAGTACATTTCTAATTTATAGTAAAGAAGCCCCATCTTGAATTAAAGCTTTCATAAGTTTCTTTGAAAACTTTTCATTATTATCCTGTTTTTCAGCTTCTTTATACCTATTACAACACTTTATGAATTCATTGGGATAAGATAATAGGGCAATTAGAAATTTCGAGCTGCTATCATCTAGTCCCTCAATGTAACAGAATTCATTAATAAGTTTATGAAAGTCAACTTTCAGCCCTTTTCTTTTTAATTTACTAAGCAAATAGAAACAGTCTATTTCAACCATGTTATAATTACAGTCTTCAAAACTAACTACTTCAACAAAATTATTTTTTTGAAGATTTTGAAATCCTGTATTGCCTAAACATATTTCGCATCTTCGCATGCTCCTTGTTATAATTCCTATATAATCAGATTCATATATTGCTCTTATACACTCTTGCCCCCTGTTTATTACTTCTTCTCCATATTCAAGAATTAATTTTTCAAATGGATTCCTAGATTTATTTTTTTTAATATTATTTATGACCACAGCAAGTCTTTTAATACAAATTTTATATTCTTCTATGATTTTACCTGTATTATTATTCAACCTATTCCTGAGATACCCGTTAAACCCTAAAGATTTTTCATGAAAAGCATAAATAGCACCAAACTGCTCTATTATTAATTCCTCAGTTATGTCTAAATCCATATTCTTATATTTAACTTCATCTAGTTCTACATTTTTAATGCCTTTAAACACCATATAGTCAGAAAATTCATTATAGATGCTTATAGCCACTCGCACCACCTCTAATCAAATCTATTGATTAATTACTATCTAATATCCAAATGCAATATAATTGCCTAATACTATCTGTTTTTTTTATAATTTTTATCCATCTTTTTTAATATCTCCTTTTGTTCAAATTCTAGCTCTCTAAGTTTCTTTTGTCTTTTTCTTATTTTTTTAAGTTTTTTAACTTCCTCCTTCATATTATCAAGCCTCTTATCATATTCCTCTACAGTAGATTCCTGTGACGAAATGATGTCAATGTCAATTTCATTTTCTTCGTTGTATAATTCATCCTTACTTTTTCCCACAATACTACCTCCCATATTTTATTT
>Ga0105047_10011373_pt1 | contig 14440 bp, 11 predicted proteins | sample MAT04_FD_78384 | JGI IMG/M metagenome (GOLD analysis project Ga0105047, IMG submission 78384) | Freshwater microbial communities from Lake Fryxell liftoff mats and glacier meltwater in Antarctica - MAT-04 (megahit assembly) | ecosystem: Environmental > Aquatic > Freshwater > Ice > Liftoff... | reverse complement strand
TGTCTCAGGCCTGTCTCAGGCCTGTCCTAGGCCTGTCTCAGGCCTGTCTCAGGCCTATCTCAGGCCTGTCTCAGGCCTGTCTCCTTTTACTGTTCCGGCCTCAGGCCTTGATCAGCTTGGTGACCTCAATCGCAGTCAATTGCTCGGCAGCACGGCCGGCCGCCACATGCGCCGGGTCCGCGAAGAGAAACTTTCTTATGGCGAGCGGAAGACTGGACGCAAACGGCAGCCTGATGAAATCATTCTTTATTCCGGTCAATGAATTCGACTCCTTTTCCATGTCTATGTCACGGAAGCCGTTTTTAATCGCAAAGTGGAATTCCGTTCCAAGCATGAATCCTCCAGGGCCTCGAGGGGTCTTTGAGCGTATTGTGCCCAAATGATTGGAAGAAATTCTCTTTCTTGGTGGCGTCGATGCCCAGGGGAAAAGCAAGCTGGGGTGGGAAGTTGGAGAATGGTATTACTTCGCCAAGAGTTTGAAAGAAGGCTCCGTCGGCGATCCCCACGTAGGCCAGTTTGACCCCAAGTTTCGTCAGCGCTTCGGCGGCCTTGAGGGCCGGTAATCCGCCCGAGCTTTCACCGAGGACGACTGTGATGCCGTTTTTGGACAAGAGGCGAAGTCCTACCACGAGTGCGGCCGCTGCCCCCGAGCGGTCGTTGGAACCGCGCCCGCCAAAGAAGCAGACCGGCGCTACAGGCTGATGTGTTTGGAGGTAAGCAGGTGTGTTGAATTTGTTTGCGAAGTCATCCCTAGACCCATCATCGGTAGTGCCTTCCGTCTTACCCAAGGCACCCGCGAACTGAACGATAATGTCGAGCGGCTTATCACGGTCGATCCCCGGCGTCGCGTCCCCCACAGTATTAACGCCCCGCCGGACGACCCCACGAGTACCCCCGCCGCCCTTTTCCTTTGCCAGCATCTCCGTGTCGCGTACCGCGATCGTCTTCTTGCCGACGATGTCGTCGATCTTGCTTTGAAAATTGAGGATCTGCCGTTTCCGCTTGAACGCGCTGACCGCGGCAGCGGTGCCTGAACCATAAGCCCCATCTGCAGTGATGGCTGCAGCATCTAATTGGATCAACGCTTGCTGAATCTTGGAGACGTGAGGCCCGCTCGTACCCCGCACGATATGGGCATTATCAGAGACAGAGGAGGCTTCGAGTTTCGCATCGCCACGAAACAGTTTTGATTGAAGAGCCATAGGGATACTTCACTATCTAGAGTTGAACGGTTGCGTTCAAAAGACGGCGACCGAGTACCACGTCAATCACTTCCCTGCAATCAATTCCTTTTTAGGGAAATTGCGGACAGGAAAATCGAATTTCTCTCCAAACTTTCACGCTCCGGCCTCGAAAGTTGAGCGCAATTGCTGAAAAGTAGCTTGTCGAGAAAGTCGCCGAGTCCCGGCCCCGTTGACAACGCGAACCGGAGACGCGTGCGGTGAGTCCGCTCGCCGGGGCGAGTGCAGAACCCCGCAGCCAATCGTATGCGGGTGAGTACAATCTCACGATGTTGGATTTCGCAACCACGGCATTCGTCTCGATTCTTTTCCTCGTCGATCCGCCGGGGATCATCCCGGCGTACCTGTCGCTGACGGCCCAGTACGATGCGAACCGCCGCCGGAAGACTGCGCGGACCGCGTGCATCGCCGCGACACTCGCTCTGATGGCGTTCGCCGCGGGCGGGACGTACCTCTTCCACTACCTCAGTCTGACGTTGCCCGCGTTCCAGATCGCGGGGGGGTTGATCTTGTTCAAAGTCGCCCTCGACATGATCAACGCCCAACGGCCGACGCAAGAAGACCCCGAAGAAATGCGGGAGGGGGTTGCGTCGTCCGACGTCGCCATCACGCCGTTGGCCATCCCGTTGCTCGCGGGCCCAGCGGCACTTTCTACGGTGGCCGTGCTGAGCGCCAAAGCCCAGAATTGGGGGGAGGTCGCACTCGTTCATATCGCCATCGGCCTCACGGGATTGGTCTGCTTCATCACGCTCCGACTCGCCGCGCCGATTCAAAAACAATTGGGTACGAGCGGCATCCACGTCCTCGGTCGGGTGCTCGGCTTGGTCCTCGCCGGGATCGCGGTGCAGTTCGTTCTCGACGGCGCCGCAGCGGCGAAAATCATCCCGCCGGTGCGGGGAGAATGATGCGCCATCGACTCTTCGCCGAAGCGGGTACCGTCGTCGTGAAGGTCGGCACCAACGTGCTAGCCAATTCCGAAGGCGTGTTGGATCGCACCCGAATCGCATCGCTCGCGGCTCAGATTCATTCCGTCCGTTCGCGTGGCTGGCGAGTCGTCCTCGTCAGTTCTGGGGCCATCGGCGCGGGCGTCGGCAAGTTGAACCTCGGCAAGCGGCCGACCGACCTGCCCCACTTGCAAGCCTGCGCCGCCATCGGCCAGACGGCGCTCATGCAGATTTACCAAGAAGGCTTCGCCTCGCACGGTATCTTGCCGGCGCAGATTCTGTTGACCGCAGGAGATTTTGACAGTCGCGCCCGCTACTTGAACGTGCGGAACACGATTCTCACGCTGTTCGAATACCAATCGCTGCCAATCATCAACGAAAACGATACCGTTTCGGTGGCGGAGATCAAATTCGGCGACAACGACCAACTGGCGGCGATGGTCGCCAACTTAATGCAGGCGAAATTGTTGATCTTATTGACGAACGTCGACGGGCTCTATTCCGCCGATCCGGGTATCGATCCCAAGGCGACGCTTTTGGAAACCGTATCCGAGATCGACCGCAACGTCACCGACTTGGCCGGAACCACCAAGAGCCAGCTCGGCACCGGCGGGATGCGGAGCAAACTCAAAGCCGCCCGACTGGCCACGTCGGCCGGTGGGGCGGTGATTATGGCGAATGGCTCGACAGACGGAATTTTGGAAGCCGTTTTCCGGGGCGAAACCGTCGGAACCCTGTTCCTCCCGCAATCCGACGGCATCCCGGCTTGGAAGCGCTGGATCGGCCTGACCGCCCGGCCCAAGGGGCTTTTGCGGATTGATGACGGGGCGCAACAGGCCGTCGTCCAACTCGGCAAGAGTTTACTGCCCGTCGGCGTGCGAGGAGTCTTAGGGGATTTCGGAAAAGGTGATCTGGTCAGCATTTGTGACGCATCGGGAACCGAGCTCGCCCGCGGACTCAGCAATTATTCCTCCGATGCCGCCGCGAAGTTGGCAGGGTTAAATACCCAGCAAATCGCGGAATTGCTCGGCAAAGTCCCTTACCCCGAGTTGGTTCACCGCGACAATCTGGCTCTGATGAAGTGATCCTTGTTAGCTTCCGCCGTGTCACCCGTCTGTAACTGTGGCGGACGCAATTATGAAGCCTGAACGGCGAAAGCCGGATATGCGACGAAGCGAATTCGAGGCTTTGTACGCGACCCATTCGCGAGAAGTTTGGGCATTGGCCTACGCCCGTTGGATGGACGCCGATTCGGCCCAAGACATTATGCAGGAAGTATTCCTGCGATTTTGGAAACAGTTAGAAGCCCGGGATACCAACGGGGCGATATTGAATCCGAGGGCTTGGCTGCTCCGGGTGGCCCGGAACTTGGCCGAGGATTATGCGAAAAGTTCGTTCCGCCGCCACGGGACGCAACCGTCGGAAATGCTGGGCGGTCTGCAAGGCCGGGACGTTGACCCTTTGGCGAAATTGGAACGCGAAGAAGCCTTCGCCCAGATTCGTGGGATCTTAGACGAACTGGCGACCGCCGACCGAGAAATCTTAACTCTACGGTACGCTTTCGATTACGAAACGACCGCGATCGCTGAAATCCTCGGCGTGGCTTCCTCCGCCGTCCACATGCGGTTGAGCCGCGCCCGACAGAGACTGGCCGAACGACTCTCGGCCGCAGGAGTGAATCAAGAGCCATGAACCGCAATACTCTCCCCCACTCGACCCAGCCGCACGACGTGCTCGACCGGAAGTTCTCCGCCTTCTTCAAGGCGCAACTGCCGCAACCTTGGCCGCAAGCCCCGATCGCCCGCGTCGGAATCGCCAATCGACCCGCGTCGCAATTCGACAAAGGCCGCGTGACGTTGGCCGCCTCCATCGCTTGCCTACTGGGCTTGGGGCTGGCACTTTCCTATGGCCCGACCTTCCCGGGCCGCGCGACCCCGAATGGTGGCCTGCTTCAAAACAGCGACGCCGACGGCAAGAATCTCCAAAAGCGCATGGCACCGGAACATCAACCGAAGTTGCCATAATCGCGTGGTGCCAACTTCCCGTGGAATTGAACCGCAGTGAGTTTCGCACCCCACGGGGGGCTTGCGCCGGCCCGCTCAGGTCGATCACCTCCAAAAATCGTTGCTACACTTCCGTTTGACGGCCGGCCGGGATTCGCTAGAATTGCGACACTCCGAATTTCTCTCGGGGAAGCTGATCGAACCGCGGTGTCGCCCCACGCTTTGCGCTGGCGGCGGCGATCCAACCGGACGAGGGGTCGGCTCTACACCAGACGGGCTTCATGCCCAAGGAACACGCCATGGCGTTGGGTTTACTCGGTTTCAAAGTCGGGATGACGCAAGTGTTCGCTGCGGACGGGTCCGCCGAACCGGTGACAGTGATCGAAGTCGGGCCTTGCCCGGTTCTCCAGATCCGCACCCAAGGCGCCGACGGATACGAAGCGGTGCAAATCGGCTTCAAAGACAAATCGCGGAAGAACGCTCGTCGCTCCGAACAGGGGCACGTCGCCTCGAAACTCGAATCGAAACGCAAAGCGGCCCGTCTCAAGGGGGGCGTGCAACTGCCGGCGAAAGCCGACTGCGAACCGCAGCGCCACGTCCGCGAGTTCCGGACCGCCGGCGCCCCGACCGTGGCCGTGGGCCAAGTGCTGAAAGTCGCGGATGTGTTCAAAGATTGCAAAGCGGTCGATGTCGTCGGCACCTCGAAGGGGCGCGGCTACCAGGGGGTTATGCGCCGGCATAACTTCGACGGTCTCCCGGCCGCGCACGGTGCGAAGAAGGTTCACCGGCAAGCCGGTTCGACGTCGTCGCTCGCCAGCAACCGGGGTAGCGGTCGTCCGAAACGGGGTCTCAAGCGCGCCGGTCAGTACGGCAACACCCGCGTGACGTGCCGCAACTTGAAGGTCATCAGTATCGACGAAGTGAACAACCTCATCCTCGTCCGCGGGGCGATCCCCGGTTTCAACGGGGCCTTCGTGATGGTCCGCCCGACCAACAAGATGACGTCGCGGCACGGCAAAGTGGCCGCGGTGGCCGAGTCGAAGACGAAGGTCGTGCTGCAGAAGAAGGGTAAGTAATCCGCATCCGAGCCGGGGCACGGGCCTCGGCTCGGGGATTCTCGACCGATCACTTCTTGACCGTCAACCCCGCCCGATCCCGCATCAGTTTCGCCGTGTCGGCTTCGCTCAGCACGAAGACATCTGTGCGGCCCGGTTCGTTCACTTTGGCGTAGACCTGCTTACCGCCCGAGCCGCCGACTTCGCCGCCGAGTTGCAGCGACTTCGTCACTTGGCCTTCTTGCATCGACAGCACGATGACGCGTTTCGGCTCCTTCAAGCCGAACAGTTCGAGGTTCGCGTCCTTGTCGGCGACGTAGCGCTCGGCCTTCAACTGCGCGAGCGCCGCGAGCATCTCCGTGACCTTGCCCGCATCGAACGTGTCGGTCAACTTCTCCGGGTCGGCCCAGACCGGGCCGGCTTTTCGCAGGACGAAGTTGGTTTTGCCTTCGCTGATGGCGAGCAGGTTCACCTGCGAGGCGTCCACCCCCGTCCAAGCGGCGCGTTTGCGGAATTCGCCCAGCAGTTTCCCGCTGAGCCCGGCGTCGAGCAGGCCGACGAGTTCGCCTTTTTCCACCATTGCGTGGGCGCGCGGGCCGTCCTTTTCCGACGAGCCGACGAGCACGCTGAGCACGTCTTTGTCGTTGAACAGGAATTTCACCTTGGCCCGGGGTGCGTCCAATCCGAACGGTTTGAGGTCGGCCGGCTTCTCGGCGACGAGTTCGTCGGCGCGGAACTTGGCCACGGCGTTCACGAGTTCGTCGAGGTCGGCTTGCTCCGCCTCGGCCGCGACGGGGGCGGTCATTTTCCAAGTGCCATCGACCTTCGCGAACGTCGCCTTCCGATCCCCCCGTTCGAGGACGACCTTGTCGGCATCAACAAACTTCGCAGTGTTCAGCGTGCGCTCTTTGAACTTGATCGGCTCGCCGAGGAGCTTGCTCAGCACCGCCCCGGAGACGATCTTGACGATGGGTTCGCCCTTCTCGGCAATCCTGGCATATCGATCGCCGACGGGTTTGGTGTCGTCCACCGGCTTGCCGATTTGCAAATTGAACTTGGAAGTGAGATTGCCGTCGACGGTCGTGATCTCGACCTCGGCCACCGGCACATCCAAGCCGAACAGCTTCAAATCCTTCGGCCCGATCGCGGCGACTTTCGTGGCTCGCAAACGCGACAGGGCGTCCGCGAGTTCCTCGGCGGTCAGCGGGTCAGCGGGGAACTTGGCTGGCTTCTGCACCTCCCACTTCTCGGCGACTTTGGTCAGTTCTAAAACGTCGGCCCCTTTCTTGCGCACGATGCTCGTGAGTTTGAAGGGGTCGAAGGCGAAGAGGCCGCGGTCCGCGAGTTCGAGTTTGCCCCGCGCGAGCGCGGCCGTGGTCGCTCCGCTGATGACGCCGACGGCCATCTCGTCGCCGATGCGGATGTATCGCTCGCCGGTCGGTTCCTCTTTGCCGAGCTTCAGCACCACCGGTACCGGCTTCTCGGAGGTGGTCAGGGTGAAGGTGTACTCCGGTTTTTCGAGGCCGTAGTCGGCCCATTTGATGGCGGGGCCGTAGGCCGCGAGGCGGAGCACCGGCGGGTTGGTGGCGTTGAACACCAAGTTCGACACGAGCAATTTGTCGAGCGGGAATGGTGTCCCTTCGGGCTTCCAATCTTGCTTGTCGGCGCCCAATAAGGTGAGGCTCGATTCGGGCGTCGGTCCGGCGATCTGCACTTTCGTAACCTTGGTCGGATCGAGAATCAAGAGGTTGCGGTCGAGCCAAGCGAGCGCCGGTTTGTCCGCGACTTTGAAGGCTGCATCGGCGACGACGAACACCGCGGTGTTCGCTCCGGTCGTCAGTTTGGCGTAGCGCGCGTTCGGTTCCTCCGCGACGGCGTTGCCGATTTGCAACGTCCGCGTCACGGGGGCTTCTTCGGGCGGTGTCGTTTTGGAATCGGGCTTCGGTTCGCGCACTGTCACGGTGACCGCGAGAGCCGGTTTCTCGAAGCCGTGTTTCGCTTCGGCCGTCATGGCATCGTAGCGGAGGGCTTGCAGTTTCCCGAAGAGGGTCGTCAGCGGGAAGACGTCGGTCGCGGAGGCGCCGGCGTCGAACGGGCCGCTGAGCTTCCACTTGGCCCCGTCGGGGGTGAGCTTGTACTTCTCCGCACCGCGTTCGATTTCGAATTGGGTCACTTTGTCCGGGGTCGCGTTCCACAATTGCAGGGGCAGCAGATCGAGCGCACCGCGGTCGAGCGCATCGGTCAGGGTCTTGGCGACAGTGAAGATCGGTCCGGTGCCGTTGCGGCGGGCGTAGATTTCCCCGGCCTTCGGCATGGCGATGACGAGCGACTCCGGCGCGGCCCCTTTACCGGTGAAGCCGAGGTTCACGGTCAATTTGCGGGCGTCCTTCAGTTCCGGTTTCGCGCTCGGTTTGAATCCGTACTTGTCCGCGAGATCGGCGCCGCTCGGATTCTCATCGACGTAATCGACGGCTTCGAGTTTGGTCAAATCGTCGATCAGCTTCGCCACTTTGCTGGCATCGGCCGCCGTCGCCACCGGCTTGACGAGTTGCCAATCGAGGCCGCTGTCGGTCTTGGTCGACGCCAGTTCGAGCAAGAGCTTTTCGGCGTCCTTGTCCATCGTTTTCTTCGTTTCGGTGACGTCGAGCTTCGTCAGCTTGAGTTCGGCCGTGTCGTACTGCTTGCGGCTGCGGTAAGCGACGGCCGGGCGCTCGACGAGTTTCGCGATGGCATCATCGACGAAATTCACGCGATCCCAGCCGGTGACGCGGACGGGGATCTTTTTCTTCGCGGCATCGGCCGCACCGAAGTTCAGGACGTACGTCCGACTCGCCGGGGGCGTGTCTCCTTCGGGAACTTTCGCTTGCGCGACGACTGTGACGCTCGTGGCGTCGGTCTTGGTTCCGTCGGCCGCGTCGAGTCGATCCGCCGGCGTCTTCGCTTCGAGCTTGCCGAGTTGTTCGAGGAAATCACCGACCTTGCCGGTGTCCGCGAGGCGGTCGCCCAAGTACCAGCGATCCTGCTTGTCTTCGTCCTTCTCGGCGTCTTTCACACTGAGTTTGCGCGTCAGCACGAAGGCTGGGGCACCTTTGAGTGAGATCCGCACTTCATTGACTTCCGGCGTCGTGAAGCGCGCGAGCGTCGCATCGCGGAGGTCTTCGGGAGAGAGGAACAACCCGTCGATTTTGTCGGCCTTCACTTCGAACACCAGCGGGTTGTCCTCGAACTTGGCGAAGTAGTATTTCTCCTCGACGATCCGCGGCATCGGCGGCGGCGCCATCGGCCCCATCGGGATGCCCGGTTCGATGCGCGTGGTCGAACGCGACACATTCCCGAGTCGCAAGGTGCGGACGCTTCCCGATTTCAGCCTCAGTCCGACGCTGCGCTCCGGGGGAAAATCGACCGTGGCCGCATGAGCCGCTGCCATTCCCGCCAGGGAGCCGGGGGGCACGAACCGGGTCGACAAGTAGTCGCGGGTGAACCCGGTTTTACGAGCGTACGCCTCCGACGCCGGCCCGCCCGAGGGAATGTCGGCCGGTGCGATGAAACCGTCGACCCAGAGGTCGGGGACGGTCGTCAAGATCGTCCGCAATTTCGCGGGATCGATGCGATCTGCGGACGGGGCGCTCAGCTTCCAAGCGTCGGCAAGTTCGTCCGCGAAAATGGCCTTGCTCGCGCCGGTGCGGTCGCCGTCCCGGCGCGGGGCCGGATTCTCTTTGGTGCGCTGCAACGTGTACGTTCCGGCCGGGCTCGCGACGTTGAGTTCGCTGACCGCGTCCGCGACGAGGGGGATCGGGGCCGCCATTTCATCCCCGCCGAAGCGCGTTCGGGTGGCTTCGCCGAAGAGTTGCCGGCGACGGTACTCCTCCACGCTGCGCGAGACGATGTGCACGGAGTCCGGGGCGATCCGCAGGACTTCATTCGCCGCGCCGACGCGGACGTACGCCGGGCGATTCTCGGACGATTTCCCCGCGTCGGCTGGGCTTCGGCCGAAGACAAGTGCGACGTCGCCGGAAACGGAATGCACAGTCGCTCGCACCGGTTTCTGGCTCGGGTCGAGGCCGTAGTTCTTCAGGTCGGCCGCGTCGCCGACGAGTGCGATCGGGGCGAAGCGCGACCCCAGATTCGACAACACCTCCAGCAGTTCGTCGACTTCCTTCTCGCGGACGCGCCAATTCCCGGGTTGCGTCCATTGCCGTGCGGCGTTCCGCTCCAGCGTCAACGGCGGTTGGCCGGGGACGTTCAATTCGATTTTGGTGATGGCCGCCGCCGGTTGCATCCCGGCGAGCGCGGGCGCCGATTCCGCCGTCGGCGGCGGCGCTTTTCGCAACCCGACGGTCGACAAAATGGAATGGCCGAAGAGCGCGAAGGCCCCGCCGACGGCGACGAGGGTCAGCAAAAGCAAAGTCGTCAACCAGCGCATGGGGCCACCGGGGTGCAAGTGGGGCGAGCCGAACTCCGCGAGGAGTCGGGTGAGTTTCAACGCAAGCGGCGGAGCATGAGTACGATCAAACCGAAGTAAGCTGCGAGCATCGGCAAGCCGAGGAACGTCCCCCAGCGCCACGCGGCGTACTCGACCGGCGTGGGTTTTAAGCGCGGGTAGCGCCACGTCCCGGCGACATCGGCACCGCGCGGCATTTCGGTTTCCCGGCCCAAGCTCCAATGCACCGACTGCAGCAGGAGTGTTTCCCGGCCGGGGTCGAGCTCTTTGCCCACGAAGAGCCCGCCGTGGCCGAAGACGACGATGCGGGTCGTTTTGGGCTCTTTGTTCAACGCGGCTTGGAATCGATCCGGGTTCGTCGTGGCGAAAGCGAAACCTGGCGGGGACGCGGCGGCGGCCCCGACGAGGCTGGCAGCGTAGGCGACGACCGCTTTTTTGTCATCGAGCCACTCGGCCGGTACGGGCACTTCCGCAGCGACCGCGATCGGGAAGGAACCTTTGCGCTCTTCGTTGCGGGTGCCCCTTCGTTCGTCGGTCGGCTTAGTGGCTTCGAACTTCGGCAGGTAGCGCGGACTGCCGAACGCGGCCGTATCGGGCCAGTTTTTATTCCAGCTCTCGGGGTTGGTGAAGAGCACTTCGGCCGCGGTCTTCGCGGGGGCCGACGGGTCGAAATAGACCGGCCGGAAGCCGCTGCGGACGACTTTCAATCGATCGGCGAGCGCGCGATTCGACAAGTCGAAAGCGACGGCCACGGGGTTCGGGGCGAGGCCCGCCGGCGCGGGGAGAATCCGCAGCGGCGGTGGATCTTCCGATGTGGCGAACTGGTCGGTCCGCTGTTCGGCCATCCCTTCGTATTCGACGTCGGTCACGATGATCTGCGGCCCGAGGACGACGCCGAGTCGACGGATCAATTTCTCCACATCGTCCGGCCCGGCCGGTTCATCCGGGCGCTGTTGAACCGGCCCGAGATCGCCGGCGCCGAGGCAGCAGATCGCCGGCTTGCCCGACGCCAAGTACTCTTTGATGACCTCGGCTTGATCCTTGCTCAGGTTGTGCAGGCCCGGCGGCACCGAGCGGCGTTCGGCCAAGCTCATCACCGTGAGGCGGCTCAGGATCAGCAGGTCGCACTCGGCGAGCGTTTCGCGCAATTTGGTTTTGATGTTCGGATCGCGCCGCGCGGCCATCAGGGCGTCGTCGCGGGTGAACTCCAGATATTCCGGCTCGTATTTGGCCTGGCGCTTTTTGGCGTCGGCCAAGTCGGACTCGCGCAGCGCGATACTCGGATCGATGACGTCGTCCAGCAAGCGCTTCCGGTCCTCTTCTTTCGAGATCACCCGGCCGATGGCGCGGCGGAAAATGCGGTCGAGTTCGGCGAGGGAGCCCTTCAAGCTCTTCTCGCGTACGAGCTTCAACTGCTGCAACTGCGCCTCGGCCTCGGTGGCGTCGTCGAGGGCGAGTTGCAACCGCGCTTCCACTTTTTCGAGTTCGCTTTCGCGGATGCTGCTCGCGGCCGGGCCGAGGGGCGATTCGCCGTCCCAGCCCTTCTTCAGGACGAGATCGACGACGTCGTAGCCGTTGAGTTCGAGTGACTTTCGAACGCCGGGCGTGGAGTATTCGTCGCGCTTGTATTTCGAGGTCAGCACCGGGTGAATGACGGCAAGCGCGACCTTGGGCCGGCGAGACTCGACGCTGAGGACCTTGCGGACGAAGGCTTCTTTACCCTGCGGGATCAGCACGAGATTGCGCCCGTCCGGGTCGCCGTCCGACCGCGAAGCGGTTTTATCGAGCAGGTAGAACTGGTTGAACCCGAGGCGCTGGACGCGGCCGTCGTGGTAGAAAAAGATACTGTTCTCCGGGGCGGTTTGGATCGCCGCGCGGAGCTTCGATTTCTTCGCCAGTTCTTTCTCGTCGCCGATTTTCGTCAGCGCGTCGAGCTTGCCGTCGAAGTCTTCGTCTTTGGTGTGCAAGACGCGCACGTCGAACTGCGGGCCGAATTCGCGGATCTCGTCGACGAGGTCGCGGACCTTTTCCACGATCTTCGCTTGGGCCGCGCTGGTGAGCGCGTCCGACCGATCCGGCTCGGCCGCGGAGGTCTTGTCCATCTGCAAGACGACGATCGTCGTCGGCGACTTCGGATCGAGTTTCCGCAGTTGGTCCCGCAGCTCGGGGGCGAGCGTGAATCGTTTGTCGCGCGTGCTGTCGTTCCGCCCGTAGTATTGGAACGACACCGCGTTCACGACCACGACCAACCCCACCGCCAGGGCCATCTGGGCCGTGTTGTTGGCGCCCGCCCCACTCTTGCGTCCGGCGACCAACGCCAAGCCGCCGAAGACTTCGATGAGCAACCAGGCCGTCAGGCCGCCGGCGCTGAGCAAGATCAGGAACCCGGCGGTTTTGGCGGTTTCCCCGAACGTGCCCTTCAATGCCTCTTCGGCCGCGTCCCAGGCGGGCCACGTCGCGGAAGCGAGCACCGCCCCCGCCACGAGGGCCAAGAGCGCCGTCAGACCCAAAGCCCGCAGGAAAAAGCGGAACAGCGAACCCACGGAGGTTTTGTGTCGGCTATCGGTCTTCATGGACAGAAATCCTTCGTTCGGAGCCGCACAACCGAACGTCGCTCACGCGTCCGGGTTTGAAAAAATCGACTACGCACGCAACCGGCGTGACTCCAGCGAGCGCACCGTGAGGAACAGAGTGAACACCGTGATGCTCGCGTACAAAATCAGGTGCCGAGAGTCGATGATCCCGCGGCTGAAGTCGCGGCGGAAATGCTCCGGTACGCTGATGAAATAAATCAGCCGGTACGTCAGCGAGCCGCTATCGAGGTCGGGCCGCCAGAACGCCGCGAGGACGAACACCAAACTGACGACCATCGAAATCATCGCCGCGACGAGTTGGCTCTTCACCAAACTACTCACGAATAATCCGATGCCGAGAAACATTCCCCCGGCCAACAAGACACCGAGGTACGAAGTCAGCACCGGGTACGGGTCGATGCCGAAATACCACGTCTGCGGGTTCCAATTGGGGAAGGTCATGTCGGTCAGGATCGGCACGTACAGCAGCGTCGGTAGCCAGAGCACGAAGTAGAACAGGCAGGCCCCGATGAACTTGCCCGCGACGACTTGCCAATCGCGGATCGGCGAGGTCAGCAAGCTTTCGAGCGTCCCGGTGCCGCGCTCTTCGGCGAGTAAACGCATCGTCAAAAGCGGCGGGATGAACAAGAAGACGAGCCAGAACTTCTCGTCGCCGAGCAGCGCCTGCATCGGGTATTCGATACCGCTCGAACCCGGTTTCGTCAGGCCCGTCAGCACCAAGTAGAAGAGGTGCCCCGTGACGAGCAGAAAGACCGCCAGCGTGACATACGCCACGGGCGACAGGAAGTAGGCGGTGAACTCGCGCTTGATGAGGGCGAACAGCGGACGCATCTTGGGGGACCCTTCCGGCGTTAAATGCCTTCTTGCCCGGTCAGGCGGACGAAGATGTCCTCGAGGCTCTGGTTTTTGTGCTTCTTCCGCACTTCTTCGAGGCTGCCGTTCTCCACGACCTGCCCTTGATAGATGATGATGACCGTGTCGGCGACCATTTCCACCTCGCTGAGGATGTGGGTGCTGAGCAACATCGTGTGCTCTTGGCCCAGCTCGCGGATCAACTTGCGGGTCTCGCGGATCTGCGTCGGGTCGAGCCCGGCCGTCGGTTCGTCGAGGATCAGTACCGGTGGATCGGCAAGCAGCGCATCGGCAAGGCCGACGCGTTGGCGGTAACCCTTGGACAGCGTGCCGACGAGTTGCCGCTTCACGTCCTTCAACCAGCATTTTTCGAGGACGTAATCCATCCGTTTGCGGCGCTCGCCCCAGCCGAGGCCCTTGAGGCCGGCGCGGAACTTGAGGTACTCGGTCACGCGCATTTCGGGGTACAGCGGACAGCTTTCGGGCATGTAGCCGATTTGCCGGCGGGCCCGGATCGGGTCGCTGAAGACGTCGTACCCCGCGATGCGGGCCGAGCCGCTGGACGCCGTGAGAAACCCGGCGAGGCAACGCATGGTGGTCGATTTCCCGGCCCCGTTCGGCCCGAGAAACCCCACGACGCGCCCCTTGGGCACCTCGAAGGAAACCCCGCGCACGGCTTGGTACTCGCCGTAGTACTTCACGAGGTTCTCGACGACGATCATGGCGTTCGGCTCGCGGAGGGAGGCAAAGACTCCCTTTAACGATTAGGCGATCCGCGCGGTTCAGGCAAGGGGAGGATGGTAACAAGGTGGGAACGAGGGGAATGAAAGCTATCCTCAAGAGGGCAGCACGCCGAACTTTTACCTTGATTTACTTGGGCAATTGGGTAAATTTAGTATTTAAAATAATCGGTTACAACAAACCGCTAAATTGTGTTCGGCTTTAGATGTGAAAAACGATGATCCGCTTCGCTTGTTCCAGTTGTGGCAAAGTCTATAAGGAATCCTTGGAGTTTGTGGGCAAAAAAACGTCCGCAAGAAATGCCATGCGTTGTTGTGGTACCCTCTCCAGAGGTGACACCCGAACCCAAATCGACCATCGCTATTTTTGTTCCAAAGCCTTTCAAGGATTCACCGCCCAGTACGACTCCGCTTCCACCACCGCCTATAAAACCTACTTGGAAGGCTGCTTCCGGTGTATATACGGAAAAACTACCACGCGGTAGTTCGCTTGAGTTAAAAGCAGAATCCTTCCGTATCCACTACTATTTTCCCGGATCAAATGCACGTCATAAGGGGAGTTGAGTCGAT
>Ga0105047_10011366_pt1 | contig 14451 bp, 10 predicted proteins | sample MAT04_FD_78384 | JGI IMG/M metagenome (GOLD analysis project Ga0105047, IMG submission 78384) | Freshwater microbial communities from Lake Fryxell liftoff mats and glacier meltwater in Antarctica - MAT-04 (megahit assembly) | ecosystem: Environmental > Aquatic > Freshwater > Ice > Liftoff... | reverse complement strand
GGCGAGATCGCGGTCGAGTAGATATACGCCCGGCCGAAGTTGAGGACCGCGTCGATGAATCGCTTCGACGCACATACCGCCCCGCCGCTGACGCCCAGGGCTTTGGAGAGCGTGACGATGCTCACATCCACCGCGTCGCGCAACCCCAGTTCCGCGACCAGTCCCGAGCCGGCGGGCCCGTAGACGCCCGACCCGTGCGCTTCGTCCACTAGCAGCACAAAACCATGCTTCTGCTTCAACGAAGCGATCGCGTGCAGGTCGGCGGCGTCGCCGTCCATGGAGAAGATCGATTCGGTGACGACAACCTGCATTTCATCGGGTTCGGATTCGGCCAGCAGGCGTTCGAGCTTTTCGATGCCATTGTGGGGGAAAACGCGCAGCGTCGCGCCGGTCTGGCGGATCGCGTCGATGAGCGAGGCGTGGGCGAGCTTGTCGGCGATGAACCGGATCGACTTACCTTGAGATTCAGCGACCGCAGAGAGGGTTTGGATCGCGGCGAGGTTCGCCTGGTAGCCGCTGGGCAGCAGGATCGCGGATTCGGTTTGCTTCCAGCTCGCGATCGCGGTTTCAGCGCTGGCGTGGTCGGGCGTGTGGCCGGTGATGAGGCCGGCAGCGCCCGCGCCGGTGGCGTCGAGCGGGACGTCGAGCATCCTGGGGTGATGCGTGAGGCCTAAGTAGTTATTGGAGGCGAAGTTGACGAGGCGAACGCCTTCAAGCTCGACGTGCGTAGCACTGATCGGCGTGACGATCCGGCGGACGCGAAGCAGGTGCTGCTCGCGACGCTCCGATAGCGCGGCGTCGATCAGGTCGTCCAGGAACATTCGTTCCGAATGATACCGCCGATTCACGCAAAGCCAGAAGCCGCAATGCTACGCATTGCGCGCCCGCGTCGATTGGCGGGCTCAAGCCGCGCAATGCGTAGCATTGCGGCTAATTGGCTTACGTCAATCGCCTTAGCTCGCCGTGGTCGTTGCGGGCTGGGCGGGGGCTTCGCCCTTCGCCTTGGCGTGGGCGGCGGCAAGATCGACGAGCTGCTGTTTCATCAGCCGACCGACCTTGAACTTAACCGTCCGCTTTTCCGGCACCGCAACGGGCGCGAGCGTCTTGGGGTTCTGCGCCTTGCGGGCCTTGCGAACCTTGCACTCGAACACGCCGAAGTCGCGAAACTCCAAGCGGTTACCTTTCGCGAGTTCGGAAATAATTTCGTCGAGGAACAACTGCACGACCTTCTTCACCTGCACTCGCCGATCATTCACATTCTCGGCGATCCGGTCGATGAGTTCCTTCTTCGTAATCGTTGACATGGGCAACCCGCCTCTTTTTAGGTAAACATTGACGTGACGAAGACTTATGGGATTGTGACGCGGTTTTCCCCGAATGCAAGAAAAAACGTGGGCTGTAACACTGTGAAATTTCGGACGAAGTCGTGCGTAAGCCCTTTTTGGGCCTAGCGATAGGTGGTGCTGGCGCGGCTGGAGTGGGTCGTTCGGTTGAATTGGTCGGGATAACCGGCACCGTTCTGCTGATCGCGCTGGTACAGGTAATACGTATCGACGGTCGGCTGCTCGTAACCGTAGAAAGCGGCAGGACTTCGGCCTTCCCGGCTGAATGCGGGCAAGGGAGCGTACGACACCATCGGCGGGTCAAACGCCAGCGCCGCGGCGGGCGCGGGGGCATAGTAGCGCTTCGCGCTGGGCCTCTCCGCAACCGCAGGAACGCGCTCCTGGTGAGTCGCACAGCCAACGCTCGCGATGCCGAGAATCATCAACATCAGTGTTCGCACGAAACACTCCACTCAAACTCAGTGCCACACATCATAGGACGCGAGGATTATCGCTCGCGCAGCTTTTGCCGGATTCCGGTTATGACGGATGTTGTTTTTCGGCAACATCCCATGGCGCGCAGACTCAACGCGCGGGCACGCATGGGGTAGACTTCGCCAATGCGCTTCCTGACCCTCGCGTTGTTGCTCATGATCGCTGCCCCGCTGCACGCCCAGTGGACGGTCGAACTCACCCGCGATGCCGCGTTTCTCATCCGCTACGACGGGGCGACCGTCGTTCGCTCCAAGTATCTCGCGTGGGGCCCGGACTGGAAGTTCGCGGGCGTCGAATCCGCAATCGGCAAGAACGAAGGCGAGCGGTGGTCGATCGAAGGCGAAATCAAAGAAATGGGCCTGATACTCGGCGGCCAGATTCATCGCGACGCCGAGAAAATGATCTTCCGGTACGACATCTCCTCAGGACGCGCCAGCGAGAAAAACATCGGCGGATTCGTTCACTTTAATCTGCGCCTCGATCCCCAGGTGTTCGGGCCTAACGTTGCCAAGCCCGTGCTGAACGGAACCGGCTGGGACTGGACGCCACGCCCGGGAGAAACGATCTCGGTCCGCATGAGCGGGATCGACCACGAAAGCTATTTCGAGAAGAATAAATCCGACGAGATCCGTACGTTTTTTGTCCCTCGCACAATCGCTGCGGGCAAGCAGAGCGTGACGATGACGGTCACCCTTCCCGGCGGTGCGACGCGGACTGACGGGGCGTCGAAACGCTATGAGCAGATGAATCGCGAAACGTGGCTTCAGAACACCGTGAACTGGAAGCAATGGCCGATCGATCTGTCGCACCTGAATCACAAACCCGCCGGCGCAATGGGGTTTGTGAAAGCCGACGGCGAAAAGCTCGTCTACGGCGACGGGTCCGAAGCCCGCTTCTGGGGCACGAACATCATGGCGTACGCCCTGTTCAACGCCACGGACGACGCGATCGAAAATCAGGCGAAACGCATCGCGGCGCTGGGGTTCAATCTCGTCCGCATCCACCACCACGACTCGGCGGACTGGTCACCGAGCGTCTTTTTCGCCAATGCGGACAACACCAAGTCGTTGGATGAGAAAAGTCTCGACCGGATCGATTATTGGGTGAAGTGTTTGAAAGACAACGGCGTGTACGTCTGGCTAGATCTGCACGTCGGCCGACCGTTCCGGCCGGGGGACGGGATCGACGGTTACGACGAACTGAAGGCCGGCAAAACCGGGCGCCAGGCGAAGGGATTGAGTTACGTCAACAAAGACGTCACCGCGAGGATGAAGGAGTTCGCCGAGGCGTATCTGACGCGCACCAACCGCTACACGCACACCCGCTACGTCGATGAGCCGGCGATCATGGGCGTGCTGATCACAAACGAAAACGACATCACGCAGCACTTCGGCAACGAGTTCCTGAAGGAAAAGGGAAAGCTGACGCACGCCGCGTGGTTCGGCGCGATGCGCGACCGGATCGCGAGCGAGCGCGGGCTGGATAAATCCTTGGCGTGGAAGACCTGGGAGGCCGGTCCGTCGAAGGTGGTGTTGAACGAGATCGAGTACCAGTGGAATATGGATTTCATCAAGCACCTGCACGCGATCGGCGTGAAGGTTCCGATCGCGACGACTAACAGTTGGGGCAACGACCCCCTCTTCTCCCTCCCGGCGCTGACGGCCGGTGATGTGATCGATGTGCATGCGTATGGGCAGACGGAATCGATTTCGAGCAATCCGAAGTACGACGACATGAGCAGCCACTGGATCGCCGCGGCGCAGGTGGCGGGAAAGCCGCTGGTGATCACGGAATGGAACACCGAATACCCGCAGCGTGACCGCTTCACCCAGCCTTTGTTCATCGCCGCGACGGCGGCATTCCAGGGGTGGGACGCGCCGATGATCTATGGGTACGATCAATCGCCTCTGACCGACCCGGACAAGATCGACAAGTTCGGGATCAGCAACGACCCGTCGATGATTTCGCTGATGCCGACGGCGGCGCTGATTTTCCGCCGGGGCGACGTAAAGCAGGCGGAGCGGACGGTGGTGTTCGCGCCCGGCGAATCGCTTCTCATGACCGCGATCTCCCCGGAAAACTCGCCAAGCCTGCGTACGATCAGCGAACGGCATCGCCTGGTGATCGGCATGCCGAAAACGCCGCTGCTTCCGTGGCTGAACGGCGTTGACCGCGGCGACGCCAGCGATCCGTCGATGGTCGCCGAAGGCACGGGCGACACGTCGATCCAATCCGACACCGGCGAGATCACGCGCGACTGGAAATCAGGCATGATCACCATCAACACCCCCCGCACCCGCGCCGCCATGGGCTGGTTCGAGGGCCGCGAAGTGAAGATAGGCGATATTTCCGTCTCCACCCCGACCCCAAAGGCCACGATCGTGCTGACGTCGCTCGACGATCAGCCGATCGAAAAATCACAAAAGCTTCTGCTGACAGCAGTTGCGCAAAGTGAATCCCGCAACAAACCGGCCGTGGCGGTGTTCGCCGAGCCTGTGCCGCTGACGCTGAAGCTGCCCGGGCGCTTCAAAATTGCGGCTCTCACCTTTTCAGGTGCCACCTTATCGGACGCAACTTTCATGGATATACTATCGTTGTCCGGACGCGAGCGAACCCACTGGTACGTGATCACGCGTGAGCGGCCGTAGCAACGGTTGCGGCGGGTCACTTGGGTTGAGGGGCTATTGTTCGGATGCTCGCGTGCCAACTGTATCAGGCGCGCAAGGATCTCGAAGTCCGATGTCATCCAAATTGCTGTCGTACTCGTCCACACAGATGGGCGTGTTTGGTCGATTTGTTGAACTGTTGAACCTTTACAAGCGGCAGTCGAAGAACATTCCACAGCAGGTGTCGACGCTGATCGGTCGCTTACGCGATGCCGAGCAGACCGTCTACGCAGTGGCAGGCAAGCGATTCGAAGGTCTGCGCGTGCTCGAAATCGGACCCGGCCAGAAACTCCGGCAGACGCGGTTCTTCGCACGCCGGAACGACGTCACCGCGATCGACATCGACGAACTCGTGCAGTCGCCGAATCTCGGATCGTACTGGCGCATGCTTCGCGCCAACGGGATGACGCGCGTGTTCAAGACCGCCGCGAGACGCTGGCTGGGAATCGATGCGGCGTATGAAGCGGAGATGACCAAGCAGCTTGGCACGCCCACACCCACCAAGCTCGACGTCCGCCGCATGGACGCCGCCGCGATGACGTTTGATGAGCAGACGTTCGACCTCGTCTACTCCTACTCCGTCTTCGAGCACCTGCCCGACAGCGCCGGCGTGCTGCGCGATATCGTGCGCGTACTCAGGCCCGGAGGCGTCGCGTACATCAGCCTGCACTTGTACACCAGCGACAACGGCTGCCACGACGCCCGCATCTTCAGCGGCCAGCGCAAAAACCTGCCCCTGTGGTCTCACCTTCGCGCGGCGCACGCCCCGAACGTGCGGCCCAATTCGTATCTCAATAAGCTCCGCATCGCCGAATGGATGAAGCTGTTCGAGACGCAAATGCCCGGAACCCTTTTCCGAAGGCTGAAATATGGCGAAAAACGCCTTCTCCCCGAAATCGCCAAACTCCGCGCCGCCGGCGAACTGGAAGGATATGAGAACGACGAACTGCTGACGACCGATTTTGTCGCGGTCTGGCGAAAGCCAGACGAACCGCGCGGTGATGACGCGCTACGCGAGGCGTGATGGGTCGCGCGCGGCTTCGGCTTCGTTCATGGTGAGATATGTCGGCCCGCTTCGGGCGGCATAGACCGCCGACAGCGGCGCGATGCAGGGGCGGTATTCGCTGGTCAACCGATCGACGACCAGACCGCGGGCGATCTGTTCCGTTTCGTCCTCCATCCCCAGGTCGCCGAACCGATCCAGTTCCCGCGCCAGCGCGGCGCGCAGTTCGGACAGCTTGCCGGCGAATTGCGCGTCGCCAGCGAGATGATGCACCATCTCCGGATCGGACGACGCATCGTACAGTTCTTCCGGAGGCTTTGACGGCTGCATGAACACGTTGTTCGGGTACGCCAGTCGATCGCCGGCATCGAGCAGGCGAAGCGTTTGCGTTGTGAGTTGGTTTTCCTGATACGCATTCCGCTGCGCGTACGTCAGGTGCGGGAAATCATTGCGGATGTAGCGGAATCGACCGTCGGTGATCGTGCGGACGCGATCGAACTGCTCATCCATCCGGTCGCGCCCACTGAAGGCGTATTTGCGGTCGCTGGAGAAAATCGACTGCCCTTGATAATGCGCCGGCACGTTTGCACCGGCGATCGTGAGAATGGTCGGCGCGACGTCGGTCCAGGAGACGAGCTGACTATCGACGGTGCCCGGCGCGATACGTCCCGGCCAGCGCACCACGAGCGGAAGGTGCAGTCCGGCGTCGTAGCACCATCGCTTTTCCCGCGCCAGCCCGCGGCCGTGGTCGGTAAGGTAGATGACGACGGTGTTGTCCGCGACACCCGCCCGTTCGATCGCCGCCAGCGTCATGCCGACTTCATCGTCCTGGATCGCCAGCATGTCAAAATACCGCGCGATCTCACGGCGGACCTCCGGCGTATCCGGCAGGTATGCGGGCACGCGAACGGTGGCGGGGTTGGTCCGGCGCTCGGGCGCCAGTCGTTGGATCGACGTCAGATACCCGCCCCCGTGCGGGGTGGCGTCCCACATGCTGGATTCGTGCGTGATGCCGAAATTGCGGTACGCGAAAAATGGCGTCCGCGGAAGGCCGGTGTTCCACCATTCGTCGGTGTTGCTAGCGAAATCCGTCGGCGGATTGAAATTAAAATCCGTCTTGGTCGGCCAACTGACGGGATATCCAGCGGCCTGCAATTCGTGGGTGAACAATCGGGGCGGCTTCACCAGCGTGGATCACATGTGGTGAGTGCCGATGCTCCACGGATAGCATCCCGTGACCATGCAGCATCGACTGGGCGCACAAACCGGGCCGACGGTGTAGGCGTGCGTGTAACGCGACCCTTCCGCAGCCAGCCGATCAAGATTCGGCGTCCGCGCCTCGGGCTGGCCGTAGCAACCGAGGTGCAGCCCGGTGTCTTCTCCTACCAGCAGCACGATGTTGGGTCGATCCGGCACAACTTTGGGTGTACCATACCGACATGGAATTTCGCAAGTTCGGGAATACGCAAGTGTCGGTTTCGGTCGTCTCGCTCGGCTGCTGGATTTTTGGCGTCGATTGGTGGGGACACCGTACGCAGGACGACTGCAACCAGCTTTGCTCGTTCAGCCACGATAAAGGCGTGACGTTCTTCGACAACGGCGACGCCTACGGTAACGGCCGGGCGGAGGAACTGTTCGGGAACTGGGTGAAATCGGCTAAAATCGACCGCTCCAAGATCCAAGTCGGCGGCAAATTCGGGTACGATTTTTATACTGACCCCGGCGTCCCCGGCTCGCACACCGAGCGGAAGCAGGATTTCAGCCCGCAGTTTGTCCGCAAGGCGTTGGAGATGTCGCTCAAGCGGCTGCAAACCGATTACATCGACCTGTACATGGCCCACAACATCAAGCTGCCGCAGTTCCGCGACGACCTGTGGCCGGAACTGGATAAGCTGGTGGACGAAGGCAAAATCCGCACCTGGGGCGTTTCGCTCGGGCCGGCGATCGGGTGGCGCGAGGAGGGTTTTAAGGCGATAATCGAGCACGGTGCCAAGGCGTGCCAGACCGTCTTCAACCTTTTCGAGCAACACCCCGGCCGAGAGTTCTGCGAAGTCGCGGTCTCGCAGAAGGCCGGCATTGTGGCGCGCGTGCATGACAACAGCTCCGTCCTCAAAGACATGATCCGGGCCGACACCGTCATCGACAAGAACGACCACCGCAAGTTCCGCGACCAGAACTGGAAGATCTACGGTGCGAAGAAGGTCGAGTTGATCCGTAGCTACGCCGACAAGCTCGGCATGAACATCCATGAGCTGGCCTGCAAGTGGCTGATGCAGCAGCCGGGCCTGGCGAGCATCACCGGCACGTTCCTGAACGAGAAAGAAGTGCAGGAAGCGGTCAACGCCGTCAGCAAGCCGAACCTGAGCAAGCAGGACTTAAACGAACTAAACGAGTCGTACTCCAAGGACTGGGATCTGGGTCCCGACGCGCACCCGTGCAATCTTAAGAGCAGCACCGACCCCACCGGCGCTGTTCGCAGCGACTACGTCGCCCCGCCGGTGCTGATCGCGTAATCGTCGGGTGTTTTTATTCGCGGGAGGACGTCCCGCGCGTCCGCCGGCTGCGGGTTGAAGACGCGCAGGACGTAGTCCTGCGGCTACTCGGATGAGCCATGTTATCTTCGCCGATCCAATCACCGAAATCAGGCCCCAGCGAGCGGGTTCGGAACCTCATCACCCGCGCCACGCTGTTGCTGGTGACGATCGTGCTGCTCTATTGCGGCTATCGCACGGTGACGACCGCGTATGCGGCGCATCAGGAGGCGAAGGAATTGGCGACCAAGGGCATGCCGCCGGGCACGCGGACGCGCGTCGTTAGCGCGGCGGGGTTGCCGATGGTGGTGGGGATCGGTCTGGGCTGCCTAGGCGTGTTGACGGGGCTGGGCGCGGTGATGCCCTGGCATTTCTTCGGCCGCTTCGTCCGCCCGCCGAGCGATGCCGCGCAGCGCAAGGCGGCGGCGCGGGATTACTTCCGGTGATCCTTCGCTACGTCATCCTCCACCATACCGGCTGGATCGAAGACCACTTCGATCTCATGCTCGCGTGTGACGAAGCAGGTCCGCTGCGGACGTGGCGGCTGGATGCGTTTCCGAATCCGACGGTCATCGATCCGCTGCCCGCACACCGGCGCGCGTATTTAGATTACGAGGGGCCGGTTTCCAACCATCGCGGGCACGTAAAACGAGTCGCGCACGGCTCTTATGGAACCGTGCGCGAGAGTGCGTCCGTGATGCGTATCATCCTCGACACCGGCCAGCAGCTAAGCGTGCCCTGGCCGGCGCGATGAGTGCGTTTGCGTTACTCCGCCAGCGGGTCGCTACCGATCGTGCCCAACAGCGAATCCAGATACGCCGGCGATTGCACCCTGTTCTGCTCCGCCTCCACCCACGCCAGACGCTCGTCGATGCGCGCCAGTGCCGTCGGGGTATCGATCACGCTTTCCCGCTTGCTCGTCAAATACTGCTCGTGGCGGCGCAGCAGGCGCAGTTCGTTTCGCTGCTGGCGCTTCAGCCGGTCGTTGTACCAGTCGCTCGACTGAAGGTATTCGCGCGTGAACATCGAACGGAACTTGGGATCGTCGATCTTCATCCCGTTCCACGCCCCGTTCACCATAATATGCACCAGCGCCTGAAGCGGCGGGCAGAGGTCGTCCACGGTTCCGTCGTCGATCATCTGCTGGCCGACACGGTGCTGGGCTTCGACGATGTTCGCCACGCCATCGACAAACTGGTCCATGTCCTGAAGTTCCGGCTTGAGCATGTCTTCCGGGAAGACCGCCACCGGGTTGTCGAACATGCGGCCGAAGTATTGTGCGACGAATTTGCGGGTGATGCGGTATCCCAGCCGCGACGCGAGCACGGTCTTGCCTTCGTGTTCGAAATCGGTGAGCCGTTGGAGGCAGCCGCGCTCGATGAGCGACCTGGCGGTGCGCTCGCCGGCGCGGAGTCGGCACCAGATTTCGGGGATCAGGAGTGATACGTCGTGATCCACGCGGCACTTGGGTCCGACGTAACCTGCGGCGGTCGTGAAGCCGTCGGCGCCGGTGAGGATATAGCTGCACAGGGCGTTGTTCAGATCGGCTGCGACGCGGATGGCGTTGAACGGACCCTTCGTGAGCGCCCCTTCGCTGCCGGCGCCGGTCGTCGAGGGGCTTTTGCCGGTGAGCGAGCAGATGAAATCCATGAACAGTTCGGGCAGTTCCTGGTAATGGATCGGGTTATACACCGCCAGCGGCCGGACGCCGGGCTCGCGCGGGTTATTGCGTCGGCCGGCGAGGGTGGCGCTGACCGGGAAGGTCGCCGGGGCGTTGATCGCCACGCGCCGGTGCAGCCGCGCGCCGATTTCCGCCAGATGCCTGCCGCGCGGGGAAGAAAAGTCCGGCCGGGTTTGCAAAAAGCGCGGGTTTTTCGTCGGCTTCCCGTCCACAATGCGCGGCCGCGCCGAGCAGACCATGAACCCCTCGCCCGATGCGCCCAAGGTCAGCGCCTGCTTCATCGGCGGGGTGAAATTCTCAAACGCCAGCACGTTGTCGACAATCGCCTTCACGTCACTCGACGCCAGCGGCTGATAGTTCGACGCAAACAGCCCCGGCTGCGACATCTCCAGTTCCGTCTGCTTATCGATGCCCGGATGCACCGCATCGTCCGGTCGTTGGAACAGGCGCGCCTCGCAGTTTTCAAGCAGCTTCACGCTCGGCTGTTCGATGTGCGGCTCGGGCGCGGGCACGAGACCGATCGGCATGGTGATCGACACCGTGATGTCGTCTTCGAACTGCACCTTTGCAGCCGGGAGGAAGTCCTGGCGAAGCTTATAGAGACGCCAGTTGCCCTCTTCCGAGAAACCGATGCGCAGGTAGCTGCCAATCAGCTTACGCCCGTCCAGCTTCAGCTCATGACCGGGCTGCCCGTTCACTTCATCGACACTGAAATGCTCGCGCCAATTTTCGCCCCACTCTGGCTTATAGAATCGCTTGATGATGAAGATGATCGCGCGGAGGTGGTTTGGAATCGATTTCAGCCATGCGTTGTACTCGTCCGTGTACTCGCTCGAGGGCGTCAGCAGCTTGATCACCGACCCGACCGACCGCTTCGGCGACAGCACGCCGCGCGACGGCGTCTGCACCTTGCCCGCAGGCAGCGGATTACGGAAGCGGGTGTAGTAATCTTTGTTGAAGATCGCTTCGACTGCTTCCAGGTCTTCCTTGATGTTGCTGACGTAGATCGGTCCGTTCACGATCGCGTCTGCGATCGACTTGCTGATCTCGCTCTTGCCGCCGCCGGAGACGGTGCAGGGCTTGTGACAGACCGTGCCCTCGGCGCGGGTGCCTTCCAGACGCCAACTGGGTGCGCCGGGGTGGCGCGCGTAGCGTAGCTTGTAGCCAATGGGCAGGATGTAGTCGGTCGCGGGCACCAGCCTGATCGTCCGCTTCTCGCCGTCCTTGTCCCATGTGACCGTTTGCAGGCGGGCGTCGAACGTGGCGGTTTCGGGGACGAAGACGATCGACGGGTCATCTCGATCAACCGCGTAGCCTTCGGGCTGGACGACGGCTTTTTCGCCCAGCGCCTTCATGGCGTCGGCGAACGTGTAGCCTTGCGCCAGGACTTTTTCGTCAAGCTGGAAATGCTCGCCGTGGTTGAACGACGGGAACGCCAGCGCCCCGCCGGCGTGTTCTTCCTCTGCCATGCCGGAGAGGTTGGCGGAGAAGCTGATCTGCGTCTTCACTTCCTTCTTGCAGTAGCCGAAGTAGTTGTCCGCAAGGATCGTGACCATCACGCCGTCGCGAGAGCGGCAGGTGATCTTGAATGCCGAGCCGTTGTTGTATTTTTCGTCGTCGCTCTCGTAGCACATGCCGTCGTGCTTCTGGCGCTCGGTGGCCTGGGAGACGTGCGGCAGGCCAAGGGCTTTCTTGTTCATCCCGACGATGTGCGGTGCGAGGATGACGCAGCCGGTATGGCCGGTCCAGTGCTGAACATCGAGGCCGGCGTCGTTCTCGGGCAAGAACGGGTCGCCAGCGTTGCCGAAGATGGATTCGACAAAGTCGAGGTTGCAGACGAGGCCGCCGGGCGCGAAAAACCGGATCTCGGTGCGCTTCTTGGGTCGAACGCCGGGAACTTCGGGCGCCACCAAGGGGCGCAGCAGCAGCGACACCCATATCTGCACGGGTTTGTCCGACTTGGCGGTGAAGGGCAGGCGCATGAGGTCCGCCGGCGGGGTGAGCGCGGCTTCCAGGAGGCGTCCGTAGGCGACCAGCGGGACGGCGAGCTTGTCCCCGGGCACGGGCAGGCCGGCATCGGCGACGTGAAACACACCCACCGTCGTGCGCCGGTCGGCCTTGGGGTTGTGCAGCACGCCCTGCTGAGTGCGATAGCTGCTGAGGATCTCGTTCGTGAACGTATTCTCGTCCAGCGGCATCGACAGTTCGCGGGCGATGCCGTGGCGATCCAGGAGCAACGTGCGCGACGGGAGGGCGATTTTCTTTACGTCGATCACCTCGCCGAGCATTTGATTCAGGAAATCCTGGATCCGCTGATCCGCAGGGCACAGGTAGTGGCGGAGCAGGCGGGCGAGCTCTTTGTAGTGGTCCAGCAGGTCGCTGGCGAACGAGACCAGGCTGGACTCGCCTGCGGGCCTTTCGTTGAGGGACGCGAGTTTCAGGTCGATATAGCGAACGACGTCACGCCGCTCGGGTACGAAATTGCTGCCGTCGGGATTCAGGCCCAGTGATCTTCTGCGTTCCATTATTACCTCAGTCGCTTACCAAGTTGTTCGGGCATAAGATGCAGGGAAGCCCGGTGAAAATCCACCCCGAAACCGAATGCAAAAACGAAATGCCGAAAAAATCGATCGTTGGGTGGAAATCCTCGGTCACTCCGCCGACGCGTTGAACCCGATTGACCACGCCGATCCGCAGGCGCGTCTGTCAATTGCGGCAGGAAAACACCGCGTTTGGATCGTCGCCTGCCTGAACGCGATCGACGCCCACCGCACCGGGACGAAGATCGCCTACGACGCCCCGCTGCGGCAATTTGTCTTTCCTGCACCGGCGTCGATGGGGGCGAAAGTCGCGGAATCGGTTTGGCAGGCGTATTTGCAGTACGTGTTAGGATCGGTCGAGTCGGCGGAGTGGCTGGGAGAGGCCGTCCGCTCGCTGAACCCCACCGCGCTGACCGCCGGCATCGACGACAACCCCGAGCCGTGGTGGGCCAACGAATTGCTCATCCTGCACGCGCTTCAGTCGTTCGTCACCCTGTCGGGATCGATCGAGTTGCAGGCGAGCCTCGACCGGTGCGTTGATTTCCATCTGGCAGAGATTCAGCCGGATCATGCGACCAACGAACCCTGGGCCATCCACGCGTTCGCCGGTCATGAATCAGGCGACACCAGCGCCGGCGCCCTGCTCCACGCCGCCATGGTACAAGGAGGCGGATCGCTCACGCCGGTTGCCCGACTCATCATTCGCGACGCCCTCTATTGCCTTCGCAAATAGAAAGCCCCGGCCCCCGGCCGGGGTCCTACAACCGCTCGCGCAAATACCCCTCAACCTGCGAGATATTCACCTTGTCCTGCGCCTGCGTATCTCGATTGCGAATCGTGACAATCTGCTGGCTTGTCGTATCGCCGTCGATGGTGACGCAGAACGGCGTGCCGATTTCGTCCATGCGGGCGTACCGCTTGCCGATCGACTGCTTCGGGTCGTATTCGCACGTAAACTTGCTGCGCAGGTCCAGATACAGCTTCTCGGCGATCTCCGGCATGCCGTCTTTGTTCACGAGCGGAAAAATCCCCGCCTTTATCGGCGCGAACTGCGGCTTGAACGAGAAGTATTCCTTGCTCGGCCGGGTTTCGTCGTAGCGGTAGGCCTCGCACAGCAGCACCAGCACCGCGCGCGTGAGCCCCGACGCCGGCTCGATCACGTTCGGCACATACCGGCTCCGCTGCTTGATCTCGTCGGCCGCCACGCCCTGCTCCTTCAACCGCAGTTGCAGATCCTGATCGAAGTAGTCGAGCTTGGCGCCCGAGTGCTTCTGGTGCTGCGTGAGGTCGTAATCGCCGCGATGGGCGATGCCTTCGAGTTCGCCGAAGTCGGGCGCGGTGAAGGGGTATTTGTATTCGATGTCGACCGTCGCCTTCGAGTAGTGCGACAGCTCGCTCTGCTCGTGGTCGCGGAAGATGAGGTTCTCGGGCTTGATCCCGAGTGACAGCCACCATTTCATCCGCTCATTCTTCCAAAACTCATACCACTTCAGCGCATCGTCCGGCGGGCAGAAGAATTCCATCTCCATCTGCTCAAACTCACGGCTGCGGAAAATAAAATTGCGCGGCGTGACCTCGTTGCGGAAACTCTTGCCGATCTGCGCGACGCCGAAGGGGACTTTGACGCGGGTGGTGTCAGCAACATTTTTGAAGTTGAGGAAGATGCCCTGCGCGGTTTCCGGTCGCAGGTAGACGAGGTTTTCCGGCGTCTGCTGGAGACCTGCGTACGAGATCATCATCAGATTGAATTGCTCGGGTTCGCCGAGCGGCCCGCCGCAAAGTACGCAGGGCTCTGGTTCGCCGCGCGTTAGTGCGGCAACGAGAGCTTGCGTTCCCGCAGTCGCCGGGGCAAACATGTCTGCCCATTTATGTGCAGGCAGATTGGGTGCTGACTTCCTGGCCTTGTTTTTTAACCACCGAATGAGCGTGTCGGCATCAGTCTTCTCGCCATTCTCAGTTGCGTTCATTAGCTCGGCGAACCACTTTGAGGTGGTGACGAGGATGTCCCAATAATGATCGGCGCGAACGATGTGCCCACACTTGATGCAACGACGCATCGGATCGGCGAACGTCGCGGTGTGGCCGCTTGCTTCCCACGTTTTCGGATGCTGAATAATCGAGCTGTCCAGACCCACCATGTCCACGATTGACCCGTCCGGGCCGATCGGGGGGCATTCGACCATGGCTTTCCACCAGTGGTCGCGGATGTTGTT
>Ga0105047_10011365_pt1 | contig 14451 bp, 7 predicted proteins | sample MAT04_FD_78384 | JGI IMG/M metagenome (GOLD analysis project Ga0105047, IMG submission 78384) | Freshwater microbial communities from Lake Fryxell liftoff mats and glacier meltwater in Antarctica - MAT-04 (megahit assembly) | ecosystem: Environmental > Aquatic > Freshwater > Ice > Liftoff... | reverse complement strand
AGCTCTTTTTGATCAAAGTCACACGCACCGACATCATCCCGGACCTGAAAAAATTCGACCAGAAGACGATCACGCTTGTCGGCAAAGCCCGCGTCAAAGGCAAATACCTGCTGGTTGAAGCCGTCAACATTCCGCAGCCCGGTCCGACACGCGACCGCCGCGGAAAGCGCACCGGAAGTTGAGCGCTTTACTTTAACAGATCGCGCGCAGACGCCGTCGCCAACTGTTTCATCTCTTGCGCCTTATAAATGTCGCGCCCGGCACCCACGCGCCATCAACAAATACCGTCAACTGACGCTTTGGAATTCCGGTCTGATGCGTGCGAATCTGGCTGTCGAGCAGCTCCACCGCCGTCTTAAGCACGAGGTCGTCTTGCGGCCAGACGCCTGAGACAACCAAGTCCCAATGGATCGACGGATTGGGGCTGGAATCCAGCGCGACGAAAGAAATTTCATCCGGCACCTTGAAGCCCCATTTTCGAAGCCATCCATAAATCGTGTTGTTAAATCCAAGGACCGCCTGCGGACGAATCTCGCGTATCCACGCCGCGAATTCGGCCTGCTGAGTCAGACGGAACTTTTCGATGAAAAGCGCGTCGCCTGTTTTGAACAACTCTGACTTTGCATAGAGAGCCGCGGACAACTTATCTTTGATATCGATCGCGCCGGGTTCATCAAGCAACGCGACGGCCGCACGGCGATGTCCGGCAGCGTGAACTTTCTCCAAAGCAGAAAACGTCCCGTTCCAGCGGTCGGGCGTAACAAGATGCAGCGGCGGCCGGTTATATCCCAGATGCGCCGCCACGGCCGTGAAGCGGCCCAGGCTAAATCTCTCGCAGAAGTCCGCAGTATAAACTTGCCCAAGCACAACGCCGCTGACGCCGCGACTGTACAGCACGTCGCTGAGTTGCTCCGGCGACTCGAAATCCGAAACTTCGAAAACTTCGAGTTTGTAGCCGAGCGATTTGGCCTGCTTCCGCGAGGGGACGATCCACTCCTCGGGCGCCCTGCGAAAAGTATTGTGAAAAATCAGAGCCATCAGCGCCAGCGATTCTTTCATCGGCCGGCGCCAGCGCTGCGCCGCCACACGGGCGAGCACCGGATCGGGATTGTAATTCATCCTCCGAGCCAGCTTTCGAATCCGCGCGCGCGTCGCGGCACCGATGCTCGGATCGTTACGCAGCGCCATCGAAACCGCAGCCTTGCTGATGCCGGCCTTGTCTGCAATGTCCTGTAGTGACGTGCGATACCTCATCCACCGAAATACCCCGCACGTTACTCAAACGCAGCAATTTACTTAACGGGTTCAGTAAAATACAAACGCTGCATTTAAAATCGCTCCGGATAAACGCCTAATGCACTGGTGTAGTATCTTGTGTTGCACGCACTTCATTAACGCAGCCGTCAGAGATTGAGAACAACATGACAACCAAGCTTTACCTCCTGACCATCTTCAGCGCACTTGCTCTGCTCAAGCCTTCTTTCGCCGGAAGCGACTTCATCTGGATTGAAGGCGAAGAATCGAAATCCACGACCTTCACGCGCCACCCCTGGTGGTACGACAAGGTCAAGAAGAACGAACTCTCCGGCGGCGAATTCACCTCCAACTGGTCCGATGCCCCCGGCGAAGCGCTCTACAGTTTCGCCTCGCCCGCCGATGGCGAATTCACGCTCTGGGTTCGGGCCAACACCACGGGGAGCAAGCTTTCATATCAGCTCGACAAGAACGAGTGGAAGCTGATCAATACGGACAAAGACAAAACCGGCGAAAGTAACATCGCTGAAGACGGCAAGCCCGACCTGCGCTTCATTGCATGGGTGAAGGTTGGCGCAGTCTCATTAAGCAAAGGGCCGCACGAAATCCGCTTCAAGATGCACAGCGAAAATCACAATCACGGCATGCTCGATTGCTTCGTCTTCGGCGACAGCGCCTTCGCACCCAACGGCGCACTGAAGCCAGGACAGAAGGCCGACACTGGCCACGAGGTCTCCGGCGGAAAGTGGGCGTTTACTCCGGCGAAGGATACGTTCAGCGCCGACGCGCTTTTCGATCTGCGCTCACTTAATGAAAAAGTCGCCGGCGAATCCGGGTACGTCGTTCGTTCGAAAGACGGCAACGAACTGATGCTCGGCAACGGCAAACCCGCGCGCTTCTGGGCGCTCAACGATGGCGCTCACGAGAACCCCAAGGTCGACCTCGCGCGCCACGCCCGTTTCATCGCCAAGCGCGGCATCAACATGGTCCGCGCCCACAGCAACATCACGCCGACCGATGGCAATCTAATGAACGCCGACACGAAAGAACGCGAGCATCTCTGGAAGCTGGTTGCAACGATGAAGAAGGAAGGAATTTATACGACCTTCTCACCGTACTGGGCCGGCCCTTCGCGCGTGAAACCCTCGATGGGCGTACTCGATCCCGGCAAGAACGGAAACTGGGGTATGCTCTTTTTCGATAAGAAACTTCAGGAGGCGTACAAGTCCTGGATGAAGCAGGTGCTGACTGAAAAGAATCCGCACACCGGCATTCCACTCGCGCAAGATCCGGCGCTGGCAATCATCCAGCTTCAAAACGAAGACTCGCTCCTCTTCTATACCTCGCAGGGAATTGCCGGAACCGCGGCGACTGAACTGCGTCGTCTATACGGCGAGTTCCTCATTAAGAAATATACCTCGCTGGAAAAAGCCAAAGAAGCCTGGTCCGGGATGAATGTTAAAGAAGACAACTTCGCAGCAGGCGAAGCGGGCCTGATCGGGGTCTGGTCGCTGACCCAGCGGCAGCGCAATCCCGGAGAGGCCGCGCGACTCGCCGACCAGATGCAATTCATGACCGAGACCATGTACAACTTTAATAAAACGATGGGCGATTACATTCACAACGATCTCGGCTGCAAGGCGCTGATCAATGCCGGCAACTGGCGCACCGCCGACAACGTCACCATGCTCGATGCCGAACGCTACTCCTATTCGCCTAACGAAATCATGGGCGTGAACCGCTACTACGGCGGCGCGCATGAAGGCCAGCACAACGGCTGGGCGATCGTCAATGGCGACACCTTCACCGACGAATCGGCGATGCTCAATCCGCGCGCCATTCCAGTCACGCTCAAGCAGGTCGATGGCTATCCGATTCTGATCTCTGAAAGTTCGTGGGTCCCGCCGCAAGGCCGCCAATCCGAAGGACCATTCCTGATTGCCGCGTATCAATCCATGAATGGCGTGGGCCCGTATTACTGGTTCGCCAACGGCGTTGAAGACTGGCGCGAGCCTGGTTCGGCCAATGGCTTTCTGCCCTCCGAAGGAAAATGGGTCTGCGCGACGCCCATGCTGATGGGCCAGTGGCCCGCCGCCGCGATGCTCTACCGAATGAGCTATGTCAAAAAAGGTGAGCCCGCCGTTTACGAACAGCGCACGCTGAAAGATTTGTGGGACCGCAAGATGCCGATCATTGCCGAAGACGCCGGCTACGATCCCAATCGCGATAAGGACAATTTGAATAAGGAATCGAACGTCAAAGACGGAGTCAATCCGCTCGCCTACCTGGTCGGCCCGGTCATGGTCAAATACGGCGGCGATCCGGCGAAGAGCAAAGTCGTCGACCTTAAGCAGTACATTGATGACGCCGCCAAGAAGGCCAAATCGATTACTGGCGAACTCGAGATGGATTATGGCAAAGGCATTTGCGTCCTAAATTCGCCGAAGGCGCAAGGCGTGACCGGATTCCTGAACAAGGTCGGCGTATTCAAGCTGGGCGATGTGGAGATCAAATCCGCGAACGAATATGCGACGGTGCTGGTGGTCTCGCTCGACGACAAAGAACTGAAGAGCAGCGCAAAAATTCTGGTGCAGGTCGGCACCATCGCCCGTCCGACGGGCTGGGCCACCAAGAACGTGAAAGTGCAGAAGAAAGACGGCGAACAAGTCGTCAATTTCGGCAAGGCGCCTTGGCAGATCATCGAAAGCGATATCACGCTCTCGATCAAGAATGCCGTTTTGAAGACGGCGGTGGTGCTGGACGCGAACGGAATGGCAGTCAAAGAAATTCCGCTGGTCGACGAAGCGGGCCGAAAATCCTGCAAGCTGCCGGCCAATACGCTTTACGTTGTTCTGAAGTAAAGTTTGAGCGGGGCAGACATTCCTGTCTGCCCGATCGAGCAGACAAGAGTATGATTTGAACGGGTTGAATTCGTTCTCCCCTCGCCCCCGCTGTTCAGGGGGAGAGGGGTCGGGGGTGAGGGGTTTCCGATGTAATCTAGAAGTGCCGCGTTCCCCTCATCCCGCGAGCTCCGCTCGTCGACCTTCTCCCCCGAAAGGGGGGAGAAGGAGAAGGAAAAGCGCCGCGTTGGCCGTAGTCAGAAACCCGTTCAAGTCATAAGAATGTCTGCTCCACCGCCTGACGGTGTACTCAGGGAGACTCCACCCGAGGCACTCCGATGCGCATCGCTTTCAGACTCCAGATTGTTTCTTGCGCCGTCGTAATCCTTCTTATTTCGTTTAAGAGCACTGCCGCGGAGATCTTCGTTTCGCCTGATGGAAACGATGCGTGGAGCGGCACGCTCAACGCCGCCAACGCAGCCCGCAACGATGGCCCGTTTGCCACGCTGACGCGCGCTCAAAAAGCTGTGCGCGATTTAAAGGCGGCGGAGCCAGCGCGCAAGACGCCGATCACCGTTCAGCTTCGCGGCGGAACGTATACATTGAAAGAGCCTCTGGTGTTTACTGCTGCGGATTCCGGTTCGGCGGATGTTCCCGTTATTTACTCAGCCGCGCCGAACGAGACTCCAATAATGAGCGGCGGCGTGAAGCTCAGCGGATTCAAGATCGACGAAAAAGGGCGCTGGGTACTTCAGATTCCGGAAGTGCAGCGCGGCGAGTGGACGTTTAATCAACTCTGGGCCAATGGCGAGCGTCGCTACAGGCCGCGAATGCCGAAAAATTCTTACTACTTTATTGAAGCCGAAGTGAGCCCGACGAAAGCAGCGGCCGGCAAAGGTTTCGACCGCCTGAAATACAAAAAAGGCGACATCAAGCCGGATTGGAAAAATCTCTCCGATGTCGAAGTGCTCACCTTTCATCAATGGGCGATGTCGCGTTTTCCCATTGCCAACGTCGATGACGAAAAACAGATCGTCCAGTTCTCTGGCTGGACGATCAGCGCCGAACCCTGGTCGGGATTGAAAACCGGCTGGCGCTACATTGTTGAGAACGTCGCTGAGGCGCTCGACCAGCCCGGAGAATGGTATCTCGACAAGAAAAGCGGCACGTTGACTTACATTCCAAAACCCGGCGAGGAGATTGCCAGCGCTGAAATAATCGCCCCGCGCGTTGAGCAGTTGATGTTGATTAAGGGTGATGCTGCAAAGCAGAAATGTGTTGAGCATTTGCGTTTTGAAAATCTCACTTTCGCTCACAGCGCGTGGAAGCTGCCGCCGCAAGGCTACAGTTATTATCAGGCCGAGATGGTCATCCCAGGTTCCGTCAGCGCGACCGGCATGCGCAACTGCTCGTTCACCGGATGTGCGATCGCGCACACAGGCGGATATGGAATGGAGATAGGTGGAGGCTGCAAGAATAATCGCGTCGAGAGCTGCGCGCTGTACGACCTTGCCGCCGGCGGAATCAAAATCGGCGAAGGCGGCATCCGCGATAAAGAGGACGAACAGACCAGCCATAACACGGTCAGCAACTGCGTGATCGCTTACCTCGGTCGCATGCATCCGGCCGGGATCGGCGTGTGGATCGGACAGTCCTCAAATAATGTCGTCGAGCATTGCGAGGTTTACGATCTATATTACTCCAGTTTTTCCCTCGGTTGGACGTGGGGCTACGGCAAGAGCAACGCGCATCACAACACGATCGCATACAACCACATGCACAAGATCGGGCAGGGCGTGCTCAGTGACATGGGCGGGATCTATAATCTAGGCGTCTCGCCCGGAACGGTTTTTCATCACAACCGCATTCATGATGTGTCGTCGTTCAGTTATGGCGGCTGGGGCATCTACACTGATGAAGGAAGCAGTGGCGTGCTGGCCGAAAACAATATTGTTTACCGCACCAAATCCAGCGGCTTTCATCAGCATTACGGCAAAGACAATCGAATCCTGAACAACATTTTCGCATACGGCGAGGAAGCGCAGCTCATGCGCACGCGCGACGAAACGCATCTCTCATTCACAGTTGAACGCAACATCGTTCTCTATAAGGATGCGCCGCTGCTCGGCAGCAATTGGAATGGCGACTCAAAGAAGTTCGCGCTGAACAAGAACCTGTATTGGAAAGAAGGCGGCACGGTCGACTTCGCCGGAAAGTCGTTCGATGATTGGAAGAAGAAGGGTCTCGATGTGGATTCGTTGATTGCAGATCCGATGTTCGTCAATCCCGCGAAAGGCGATTTTACGCTTAGGCCTGGTTCTCCTGCAGAGAAAGTTGGCTTCCAAAACATCGACGCAAGCACGATCGGAATTCAAAAAGTGAAGCTGAGCGGCGCGCTGAAGTCGTACATCTTGCAATACGAATCTGGCATTGCGAAGAACACGGTGCAGGCCGCGTTTCCATCCCCGCCGCCACCGCCTCCGCCGACACCCATCAGTGATGACTTCGAAGAGACCCAGCCGGGACAGAAATCAGTCGGAGCCGTCACTTCCGAAGACCCGAACGTAAAGACGGCAACGGTTCGTGTCAGCGAAGAAGCATCCGCATCAGGCAAGCGCAGCTTGAAATTTATAGATGCTGCGGGGCAGAAACATTCCTTCGACCCGCACCTCTATTACCAGCCGCACTTCAAGACCGGTCTGCTCACGGGAAGTTTCAATTTGCGCATGGACCCCGGCGCAGTCTTCTTTCACGAGTGGCGAACGGGAGGACATCCGTATCACGCCGGCCCATCAATGCGCATCGAAGCCGACGGGACTGTCAAAGCCGGCGAAAAAGAACTGCTCAAAATTCCGATCGGCAAATGGATCCGCTTTGAGATCTCAGCCGGCCTTGGCTCGGAGGCCAACGGGAAGTGGACGCTATCGATGCTGCTTCCAGAAGCCAACGAGCCTCAGACTTTTTCCGCGCTGCCTTGCAGCGCAAATTTCAAATCGCTCGAGTGGCTGGGTTTTGTCAGCAACGCGTCCCAGCCCTCGGCCTTTTTTCTTGACGATGTGAGCCTCAAACCGAAGCAGAAATGAAGCAGCGCGTCCACGTGCCTGGACGCACGCCGGTTCAATAAACCTGCGGCACAATGATGTCCGTGGGGACCGGGTTTCGATGGTAGTCCTCGTGGTGCTCGCGCTGCGGCAAGGTGATAACCTCGCGCTGAACTTCATTATATTTTATCTGGCTCAGCAGGTGGGAGATGCAATTCAACCGTGCCTTTTTTTTGTCCACGGCTGGAACGACCCACCACGGAGCTTCAGGAATATTGGTGCGCGCGAGCATGATTTCCTTGGCCTTTGTGTAATCCTCCCAGCGGCGGCGAGATTCAAGGTCCATCGGGCTGAGCTTCCACTGTTTGAGCGGATCGTGAGTGCGGCAGCGAAAACGGAACTCCTGCTCCGCGTCAGTGATTGAGAACCAGTACTTGATGAGCTGAATGCCGGACCGGACTAGCATCTTCTCGAACTCCGGCACGGTCCGGAAAAATTCTTCGTACTGTTCGTCGTTGCAGAATCCCATCACGCGCTCGACTCCGGCGCGGTTGTACCAACTGCGATCAAACAAAACCATTTCACCCGCCGCGGGCAGATGAGCGATGTAGCGCTGAAAATACCACTGCGTCTTTTCGCGGTCGGTTGGAGCGGGCAGAGCAGACACCCGGCAGACACGGGGATTCAGGCGCTGCGTGATGCGCTTGATCACACCGCCCTTACCGGCTGCGTCACGGCCCTCAAAGATGATGACCACTTTGTGCTTCGACTGCACGAGCCAGTCCTGCAGTTTCACCAACTCGCTTTGATGCCTGAAGAGCGTTTTAAAATAGAGCCGCCGCTCTGCTCGTGTAGCATCTTTCTGCTGCTGCGTTTGGGGCGTCGAATGCACCGCCGGTTCGTAATCGTCCATCTCCATTTCCAACTCTTCGTCGAAACTATCAACAACATCTTGATGGATGCGCTGGAACAGATCGGAATCGCCGGAGTCCGGATTTGAGCTCATTGGATTTCATCCTTTATAAAGGTTGATGTGTGCTGCCGGAGCGCATGGGTGTGCGACGCGACTAAACGACAGATTTTTTGCCAACCCCAATTGTCTGATGAGTGGGAATCTTAGCGCGAATATTTATGCAGGCAAGTGGGAGCTTTGAGGAGATTGATTCTGCGCCGCTGCGTTGATGTCGTTACCGTTGCCGTTCGCCCGTTAAAGGTACTTCAACAGATTCACCGAACACAGGCGCAGTGTCCGCAGCGACAATGCCGTCTCCGCGTTCAAAGCGGTCCAGCACCACTGCGCCGGTCATGTCCGCGATCACGTTCGTCGCCGCGCGACAACGTCCTACCAGCCAGTCCACGGTAAACAGCAGCGGCGTCACCAGCGCAATCTGTTCGATCGAGACGCCCGCCACACTGAGCACCAGCGGCAGCGTGATCCAGCCCGCATCCGGCACGCCGGCAATCCCCACCGCCGCCATCCCTGATGCCACCGCCACCGCGACCTGCTGCGCAATCGAAAGATCGTAACCCAGCGCCTGGCAGACGAAGATCGTCGCCGCCGCTTCATAGAGAATGATTCCGTCGTTATTCAGATTCGTCCCGACACACGCGGCGAGCCGCGCGGATGCCTCGGAGACATGCAAATTCTTATCGAGACAACGCAGCGTGACCGGAAGCGTCGCCAGGCTGCTGCCAGACGATAACGCGGTTATGATCGCATCCACACCGCTTTTAAAAAACGCGAACGGCGAACGTCGCGCGACAATCCAGACAACAAAACTGTAGTAAAAGAACGTATGCAGGAATAGTCCCAGCAACACCGTCACCAGAAAAATGCCCAGCAACTGAAAAACGCCGATGCCGGTTTTTCCCACCACCTGCGCGATAATGCAGACGATCGCGATGGGGATGATGAACACGATCCATTCCAGCATCAAGGTGCACGCACGCATCGCCGCATGCACCGCATTTTCGATCGTCTTGATGCCGCTGACCACGCTGGGTTCGTGACTGCCTTTCAGCGAGCGCAACGCCGCGCCGGTCAGGATTGCCAGCAGCACGACGGTGATCACATTATTCTTCTGAAACGGATCGACGATGTTTTCAGGAATGTAGGCGGAAACGTTCTTCACGATATCCAGCGAGCCCTGCACTTCGACCTTTGGCCCTTTCGTTTGCACGCTCGCGGTGATCTGGTCCAAGTGGCCTTTCCACTGTTCTCCGCCTTTAATGGCGTGCGCGACCGTCAACCCGATCGTGACCGCCACCGCAGCATTAAAAAAATAAAGGGCTATCAAGCGCGCGCCTTGTTTAACCGGAATGCTGGTCTGCAGAATAGTATCGATCACCGCGAGCAGAATCAGCGGCGTGGCCAGCGTTTTCAGCAGTTGAATGATCAGCTTGCCGACGTCGCCCAGCGACTGTGCGGAGGTGCCGAGATAAATTCCCAGGCCGATGCCGAGCGCCACGCCGCCAAGCACGCGCGCGTACAGCGGAATTTTATGGACGCCGCTTTTCTCTTTCGCCGCGATGCCCTCAGAAGCACTCATGCATTATTTCCTTTGGTTCCGACGAGCATTCAAAATAGTGGAGCTAAGAAAATACTGTGTGCCTCGCGTCCCGGCGAGTGGCAATTGCCCTCTCGTTACACAGAAATAATTGGACGTTAATCGATTAGTGGAAGTCTCGCGACTGGTGCCTGCAGCGCGGGCACCGACTCGGTCATGTCGTCTGCCCTGAGAACTTGCCTTCCTTCACAGCAGCCTTGCCCTGACTGGCGAACTTTGAGAAGCGCGCAAAAGAACCATCTTGGGGCGGACGTAAAGACGGTTACAGAACTGGCCAGGCACAGCGCCACAACGATGAGTCTAGACACGCCTCTGCGAAACCGGCGCCACTGCGCGCAGCGGTTGAAAACGCGGCACAACAGATAAGAAACGCTTTTCTGCCAAGCGTAGTGCACCGGTGTTGCACAGAAGGTAGTTGGAAGCGACGAAGTCTGCGTAAGTAACGAGGTCGAAAGCACTTCGAACGTCTTAAGTTGGTTGCCCCGCCTGGATTCGAACCAAGATACCCAGAGTCAGAGTCTGGTGTCCTACCATTGGACGACAGGGCAAGTACAATTGCAGAAGAGTGGTATTATACGAAATGGCTTTTAGATGCAAGAGGCAGTGGCGAAAACGTGGAATCAATTTGGCAGGCATGGTTCGCAGGTGCGGACCAAATCGAGCAGTGCGTCGAGATCGAAGGGCTTCGGCAAGACGTATCGCAGTCCCAGTTCCTTCGCTTTGTCGGCAGCATCGTGTGCGCCGGTCATCAGGATGATCGGCGTGGCGATGGCGCGACCGCGCAGGTCAGCTATGAAATCGTCAGCGTTGATTCCATTCATGTAGTAATCGAGAAGAATGACCGAGGGATTTGTTTTCAGAATAATTTCGGTCGCCGAATTGCGATCCTTGGCGACTTCGACAGAATAGCCCTCGGCTCCCAAGGCCAGCTCAAGCACTTCCCGAATTTCCGGATCATCGTCCACGACCACAATGCTGAGTCCGCCTTTTTTCATATCCGATTTATCCCGATGCCACACGCTAAAAACCTTACCACTGTCGAATTCGTCAAGGCGGATAGTAACGTCACTTTACTCACAATAGCCTGATCTCTCACAATAGCCTGATCTCTCACATGTGCCGGAAAATTCCATTCTGTCAGCGTAATTTCTTACCGTCAAAAAAAAAGCCGGGCCTTTCGCCCGGGATCTTTCATTCTGAATGCGTGCTGCGATTTATCTCTTCGTCGCCACACTGCTGGCGGCTTTCACTTCACCGCGGTACTCGGGCTTGCGCACTTCCGGCTGGGGCTGGCGACCGCGGACTTCGGGAACCGGCTGGCGGCTTACTTCTGGCTGCTTGCGGACTTCAGGGCGACCCTTGCTGATCTCGCGGTCGTGATTGCCGCGTCCGTTTGAATCGCGGTCTCGACTGCCGCGTCCGTTTGAATCGCGGGCTCGACTGCCGCGTCCGTTTGAGTCGCGATCGCTGTATCCGAAGAACCCGCCGAAGTCGTGATTTCTGTCGTTCCAGCCGCGGTTGTCAGCGAAGTCGCCACGGTGATCGTTGCACTGCACGTCTTCCCAGTAACCGGGGACCACCACCTGAGTCGCGACCGTTTCGTACTTGGCCGGGCACTGAATCTCTTTCCAGAAGCCGGGCTGAATCAGGATGTTGAAAACCTTGCCGTAGTAATCGGTGCGCGTTTCGTAGACCGGCTCGACGAAGACACGGTCCATATGCGCGGCTTCAACCAGGACCACTTCATTGCGCGTCTCGTAGCGCTCCGGCACCCAGCGGCGTTCGGTGTGCACCGACGTCCCGCGCGCGTTGCCGAAGCCAAGGGCGAGATTCCAGTCGGACGCCTGCACACTTCTGCTTAAACTTGCCATTCCCAGAACCAGCCCCAGCACCGCCACCATCGTGTTCATCGTCGTCTTCATGATTCCCTCCTTTTTTTGTTTTGGGTTGAACGTCTTTCGTTCCACTGCTCTTGACGGGCAATGCGGAGGGGTATTCACGATTTTTTACGTACACGTACTACTTTCATTGACCACTTTCACGGAGAAAAGCAGGGAGGCACGTGTGCAAAAAAGTGCGAAAGCTCTGCCGCAAACAGGCTTACGTCAATTGCGATTTGCATTCCCTTTCATATTTAAAAGGGCTGACAATTGCGATTTTGATGCAAATTAAGAGCTGTGAAGTAACGGTTCTATAAACCGCTTTGAGCAGCATGGGGTATGCTAGGATTCTTGGTTGACGTTTTAAGCAGGCTTTAATTAACCAAATGATTTGATTCCGGAGCCGTGGCCTCCGCTCAAAGAATATTATTAAAAATCAGCAAGGTCTTGTGGGGCGATCAGCTCTGCAAAATCAGAAGCTGCGCTCACCGTCAGTCCGCTCTTTTCGTTATGGGCCAGCCTGCACCCCTTCCACGTCCCGGATGAAAAGCGCCTCGCGATCGAAGGCCGCACGCTGGGCATGCTCTCCTGCGCGCGAAGGTGCGAGGATATGGGTTGAACCGAGGAACGCAGAATTGATTTAAGATATTTGTAAATGCCGAGGAAGGGAGTCGAACCCTCAAGACCTTGCGGTCACTAGCTCCTGAAGCTAGCGCGTCTGCCAGTTCCGCCACCTCGGCTTACGGTCGAATTAATTCTTCGACTCGCGCTTCACTGCGTGGCCGCAATGAAGAGGGTATTATGTAAACGAGCGCCTCCGGTTCGTCAACGAGAAACCCCTTTTTGAGTAACGGGTGGCGTGTGACGAGTGACGAGTTGTTTAGGTCGGGCACATCCCTGACAGATGTTCGGGGACATATCTGTCACTTTCTAAGAGCATGAACGCTTCTTTAATTTGGAGGTTCTCATGCCCTGGAAAGGTTCGGTCATGTCTCAGCGTTCTCCTTTCGTCACCCAAGCTTCTCAAAGCGATATTTCCGCCATTGCTGGAGACATCGACACCCGTCTGGCCGGGGAACCCGCTAAGCAGATCCCATGCGCAAAATGTGATGCCCGACGAGATCGCGCCACTAACCAAAGATTAGGCATGATTTGCCCTACATGGCGAGCCCCAGTACCGCCTTTTCGCCGTCTATTTCAATCTCCAGAGTCTGATAATCCGCCGGCAGAGCCCCGACTTTCAGCTCCGTCGACAGCGTCTCGCGCGCGACATATTCGCTGAACTTTATCGCCACGTCCTCCAGCTTCACGCTCCCTTTCAACGCCACGCGAATGCGCTGCTCGTATGCCAGTTTCAAATCGCCGCGCCAGCCGTTGATGCGATTGACCAGCTCGCGCGCGATGCCCTCTTCGAGCAGCTCCGTTGTCAGATGCGTGTCGAGCACCACGACCACGCCGCGCCCGCTGGCCGCCGCGTAGCCTTCCTTCGCCTTCAGAGCCACCTCGACTTCTTCTGAAGACAATGACACCTCCTGCCCGTTTTCAAGACGCAATTTATTGTCGACTCTCATCGCGAGTTGTGCTCTGAATGCATTTAACCCATCCGGACCTGCATTCGGAATCGCGCCGGAAAGTGCCTTCTTGATTAAAGGAACCAAGTCTCTGAACTTTGCTCCGATTGCCTTGAAATTCGGTTTCAACTCATAGTTGACATACTTGTCTGCCAATTGGGCAACCTCAACCGCCTTGACGTTTAATTCATCTAAAATCACCTGCTCATGCTTCCTGAGAATTTTTTCCTTTTCCAAGTGAGTCAGCACCACGATCACTTTCGTCAGAGGCTGGCGCGTCTTCAACTTATTGGCACTGCGCGCCGCGCGCCCCAGGCTCGAAATCTCGCGCACCAACGCGAACTCCTCACTGAGCACCTCGTCGATCAGGGCCGTATTCGCCTGCGGATAATCGGTCATGTGCACGCTCTCGGCGGAACCGTCCGGATTGCCGAGCCGTGCCAGATTCTGCCAGATTTCCTCCGCGAGAAACGGCACGAACGGCGCCGCAAGCTGCGCTGTCGTCAGCAGACACTGATAGAGCGTCTGGTACGCGCTGAGCTTCTCCTGATCGTGCGGACTCGTCCGCGCCGACGATTCCCACGACGACCAGAAGCGGTCACGCGATCGGCGCACATACCAGTTCGAAAGCGCCTCGGCAAACGTGTTCAGCGCCTGCGCCGCGCCATAGATGTCGTAATCATCCAGCCGCGCGCGCACGCTCTTCGTCGTCTGATTTAGCTCCGATAGAATCCAGCGATCGAGCTGCGCCAGGAAGCGCGTGTCGGCTTCTTCTTTCGCCGGCTGGTAGCCGTCGATATTCGCGTAGATCACAAAGAACGAATAAACGTTGCGCAGCTTGATGATAAATTCTTTCTGCGCCTCACGCACCGCCGGCCGGGAAAAGCGCGCGCTCGTCCACGGATTGGTCGTCGCATAGAAAAACCAGCGCAGCGCATCAGCGCCCTCTTCATTCAAGATGAGATTCGGGTCCAGGTAATTGCCCTTGGACTTGCTCATCTTCTCGCCTTTTTCGTCGCACACATGCCCCAGCACCAGACACGTCTTGTACGGCAGCGGATACTCCTTCTGCTTCCCCGACGTTTTCTCGAAACTCTCTTTCAGCAGCGTCGCTTCGGTCATCAGCGAATAAAACCAGCCGCGTGTCTGGTCGATCGCCTCGCTGATAAAATCCGCCGGAAAGGCCCGGTTGAACTGCTCCTTCGAACCGGGCAGATGCGGATAGCCCCACTGCGCAAATGGCATCGCGCCGCTGTCGTACCAGCAGTCGATCACCTCGCTGGTGCGTTTCATCTCTT
>Ga0105047_10011364_pt1 | contig 14455 bp, 12 predicted proteins | sample MAT04_FD_78384 | JGI IMG/M metagenome (GOLD analysis project Ga0105047, IMG submission 78384) | Freshwater microbial communities from Lake Fryxell liftoff mats and glacier meltwater in Antarctica - MAT-04 (megahit assembly) | ecosystem: Environmental > Aquatic > Freshwater > Ice > Liftoff... | reverse complement strand
GCTAAAACGAAGAGCGAAGATTTGCCTACAAAGGCCGCCTTTGGGAGTCTGGGCACGTAAAAACGCAGGAATCGAAGAAATTGGGGAAATCTTCGTAAAGGAAAATGGCCATCTTTCATTGGGGAGTCGGGGTTTTCGGTCAGGCACTATTTGTTGGCTGCGGCTGAGCAAAGAGGCAGTGACACTTGGGCCATTCACCTGCTCGATGCCTGCGAACAGGGATTCAATCCGAGTCACACCATTGCGGACGCCGGCCAAGGACTGCGCGCTGGTCAAAAAGTAGCGCTACCCGGCACGCCCTGCCATGGCGATGTTTTCCACATTGCACAGCAGTGCGAGAGCCTGGCCAATGTGTTGGCTCGCCGGGCCAAGGGAGCTGTCTCCCGGTGCAAGGTGTTGGAACAGGAGATGATTGGTGCCAAGGAGATGGGCTGCAGCAATACCCTATCAAGGGAGCTGGCTCTTGCGCGTCAGGCCCAACAGCAAGCAACAAGGTTGGCCCGGGAGGTGCGCACACTGGTTGCTTGATTGCGTCATGACATTTTGGCGCTGGCAGGTCCCGATCTGGCCGGGCGGCGGGTGCTGTTCGATTTCATCGCGGCCGAGCTGCACCAGCGTGAACATTTGGACACAGCCCGCATTCGTCCAGTGCGCCGGGCGCTGGAGAATCAACGTGACGATTTGCTGGCGTTCGTCGGGGTATTGGATGCCAAGCTGGAGACCATCGCACAGGGCAGCAAGGTCTCGATTGATCTGGTGCGAGATGCCTGCTTGCTACAACGCAAGTCAGCCCTGTCAAGTGCGTACTGGAAGCGCTGGAATCAACTCCATGAGAGTCTCGCAGACAAATTCCATGGTGTCATCGATGCGGTGGTCGAGGCCATGAAGCACATCCCAAGGGCCAGCTCGATGGTTGAAAATCTCAACTCGCGGCTGCGCACCTACTTTACCTTGCGTCGCCAACTGGGCACACCCTACCTTGGCCTGCTGCAGTTCTTTCTGAACCACCACACCTTTATGCGTAGTCGTTGCCCTGAGCGGGTTGGCAAAAGTCCGTCGCAACTATTGAACGGAAAAGCCCATGCGCATTGGCTGGAGCTGCTGGGCTTTCCCCGGATCCAGCGGACCTGATGGTTTCTCTGAAGAGCCAAACGCGGCCTCTTCAGATATACACTTTTAAATCAAGTTTGGCTCATTTCTGGGCCGGAATTTCTGCGCCTGTGTTACCCAAACACGGCACTTTTTGAACCACGCCAAATAAACGAGCCACATCTCTGTCTTTGAATGTTTGTCCGTATCGTGCCATTTCTATCTTTCATCGCCGCCCCCAGGTTCTTGGTTCTATTGGGGCGACAACTAGTCTGACACAGTGGGATACGACCTTGGGGTCGGTGGCCAATGCGACAGAACCCAACAAAGACCTTCAAGGCTCGCGTGACCGCACTCAATATCCCCCATTTGGGGGATATACAGGCGGTTGCCTACCACTCAAAATCAGACGTAAAACCAGTTACGAGAATATCTACCCATTTTTTTGACTTGAATTGACCGCATGACCGTACAGACTTTGCCACAAGAAGACGCCAACCAGCGACGGCAAACAATTTGCAGCATTTGCCGCTGTGGCCGCAACGGATCTGGCAAAAAGACAAGCATGGTGCCTAGGTGGCGTGCAACTACCGCTTTGAACATTTTGGTAGGCCTAAAGACAAAATGATTGGCAAAACCGACCATGACTTTCTCCCAGCCAAACTGGCTGAAGGCTGTCGGGTCATTGATATCTTATGCATGGCATCTGATACGCCCTTGGTACATGAAGAGTTACGAAGGCAGACAGGGCATTCCGACATGAAAAACAAATCGACCCCGAGGAGTGCGACCTTTTCAGCCCGCCATCTGCCGTCATTGGGGCGAATGCCCAGCCCTGGGAGCCTTGCCTCGTGATGAGTCAACCAATCAGAAACGGCATCGAAGCCCAAAACATCGCCGACGCCGAGCCGGTGATTGTGCGGCGGCTCGTCTCTGAAATGGTGAAGCGCGGTATCGACACGTCATTACTGTGTCGGGGCCTGGGCTTCGAAGTCACCGACCTGGAGGAGCCGGCGTTTCGCATCTCTTACCGACAGGTTTGTAAGGTGATTCGACGGGCCTTGCCGCTGCTGTGCGACCCACAACTCGCGCTGCATCTCGGCGCCAGCGCCAATCTGGTGTCGTGGGGCTTTTGCTTCGTAGGGATGATGGCAGCTTCCAAATCGAGGGCGGTACTCGAGTTTGCCATCGACTTTCTACCGTCAACCGGCCGCTTCCTCTACATTTATGGTCAAGATGATGGACGGCAGTTCTCTGTGGTCGCAGATGCGCGTTATTACGATCCAGACGTGTATGCGTTTCTGGTGGACACGACTTTTGCATCGATGATGCAGGTTTGTCATCAGGTCGTCAGCAAGACATACGGGCCGGTTTCGGTCGAACTCACGGTCGCGCGGCCGACCTGCGCAGCCTTATACGAACAGGTATTTTGCTGCCCGGTGTTCTTCGGGCGCGAGTCCAACCGAATGAATTTTTCGTTAACCCAAGTTCCAGTGGCTTCGGCAGATTCATTGGTTACAAGGCGATCGCGCGAGTTTCTTGCTCTCCATCAAGACGGCGTAAATGCCGTGAGTGAACTGGAGGCGCATGTCATCCGCACCATTCGCAGCGATCCTCAAACAATCCCGGCTCTGTGCGACATCGCCGCGTCAATACATCTTACCGAGCGCACGCTTCGCAGACGCTTGGCGCATACGGGCGTGACCTTCGCCACGATTCTGGACCATGAGCGTATGCGCCGTTCGCTTTATCTACTACGGTATGGTCGGCAGCCACTGGCTTCAGTAGCAACGGAGGTGGGCTTTGCAGACACCCGTAGTCTGAGGCGCGCCACCATGCGTTGGGTTGGCCAGACTCCGACGCAGATCATTGAGACTCATTCAAATTTTCTGTAGAAACAGAATTAATCATCCACTCCTGCGGGTGGCGTTCTGGGGTGTACGGTGGCAGAAAGTGCAACCTCAAGTTGTAGGGTAACTGGAAGGTGGTCTTGTGCCAGCCGGCGCCGGCGACCACCACGGCAATATTCTCTTGGGGCTCGTGGATAGGCCCTGTCAAAGGCACAACGTATTCGCGGGCGAACCATTGATGGCATGCATCAGCTTTGGCGCAAGTGCACGGGAGCTCAAAGACCGGGAGCGCTTCATCGGGTGGCGGCTGGGCTAGTCGTTCCGGATAGCTTTGTCCGTTGCAGCCCCCTTGTTGACCGACGCTGTCCTGTGGTTCCTCAATCGGCTACCGATAATAAAAGCATGGCTTACGGTGCCTAGCCCAAAGCCCTCAGTTACTGCCCCTCCCTAATCGCTGACAGCCATGCTCCTAACACCCATGCTCCCCAAAACCAATCAACCGAATGCTAAGGCCACGCCTTCCCTGGCAGCGCCCCGCCGACCGCGCCACCAACAATCGGTGCTTGTTGTTGACGACGACAAGTTCATGCGGGCGGTGATGGGCGACCTGCTGCGCGAGCAGGGCTTCGCGCAGATCGCCGAAGCCGCTAGCGGTTTAGCCGCAGTGGGGACGCTGCAGCGCCCGCGTCCGGCACCTGATCTAGTGATCTGCGACCTGAATATGCCCGACGGCGACGGCTTCGAGTTCATGCAGCAACTCGCCGCCGCCGACTTCGTTGGTGGCGTCCTCCTGGTGTCCGGAATGGATTCGCGGACCCTGAATTCGGCATCGCTGATGGCACGCTTTCATCAGCTGAACATCCTGGCGACGCTCGCCAAGCCGGTCGATGCTGCGGCGCTGGGCGCTGCACTGGCAAAACTGGCATGAACGCGGTCCGCCGCCCCACACCGATGCAGGAGATTCTGACCGGTGCTGCCGAGCGCCCCACCGTGCTGGTGGTGGACGACCAGCGGATCAACATTCGAGTCCTGTCTCACGCGCTCTCGTCCAGCTACGAGGTGCTGACGGCGACCGACGGGGCCCAGGCCTTGCAAATTTGCCGCGGCCAGCGGCCCGACCTCGTTCTGCTTGATGTGATGATGCCCGGTATCGACGGTCACGAGGTCTGCCGCATGCTCAAGGCCGACCCGTTGACGCGCGACATTCCGGTTATCTTCGTCACCGCCCACGAGGATGCTCACCAGGAAACGCTCGGCCTCGAACTCGGCGCCGTGGACTTCATATCCAAGCCGGTGGTTGCAGCAGTGGTGCACGCCCGAGTCCGTACCCATCTCGGTCTCGCTCGCTCGAACGCGTTGCTGGCCGCCACGCTGCAGGCCGCTGCCGAAGGCATGCTGGTGGTCACCCAGGGCGGTGCCATCAGCCGGATGAACCAGGCCTTCGTACGAATGTGGCTGCTGCCGGCCGAGTTGCTGGACGGAGCCGACACCGCTGCCGTCTTCGCCTTCATGCGCGAGCAGTTGCTCGTGTCCGACGCGGACAGCCCGCCGTGGTCGGCCGCACCTAACGACGCCGACCGCGAGCACGGCTTTGACGCGCTGGCGCTGCACGGCGACCGCCACTTCGAACGCCGGGCCACGCCGTTTCACGTTAACGCGGGCCTCGGCGGCCATGTGTTCGGTTTCCACGACGTGACCGAGCGCGTGCGGTTGCAGCGCGAATTGACGCTGGCGAACCAGACGTTGGAGTCGCGCGTCGAGGCGCGAACCCGCGACCTTGAACTGGCCGTGACGCTGGCCGATGCATCCAATCGCGCCAAGAGCGACTTCCTGTCCAACATGAGCCACGAAATCCGCACGCCGATCAACGGCGTTCTCGGCATGACCCACCTGGCGCTGCAAGCGAACCCCGAGGCGAGGCAGCAAGACTTCCTGACCAAGATCCAGCACGCCGGACAGAACCTGCTCGCGATCGTCAACGAAGTCCTGGATATCTCGAAGATCGAGGCTGGCAAGTTTGACCTCGAAGAGACCGACTTCGCGCTCTCCGCACTAATCACCGGCATTTTGGACCAGACGGCTCCGGCGGCCACGACCAAAGGGCTGAAGCTAATCTTGCAGATCGACCACGCGCTGGTCCGCATGCTGCGCGGCGACCCGCTGCGCATAGGGCAGGTGCTTCTCAACTATATTGACAACGCTATAAAGTTCAGCGCGGCGGGTGACATTCACGTCAGTGCCCATATTTTGGAACGTGATGACTCAGGCTGCCACATCCGGTTCAAGGTGCAAGACCACGGCATCGGAATCACCCCGGCTCAGATCGGCATGCTTTTCCAACCTTTCCATCAGGCCGACAGTTCGACAACTCGTGAGTATGGCGGAACCGGGTTGGGGCTGGCGATCTGCAAGCGACTGGCGATGATGATGGGCGGCGATGTCGGTGTCGCGAGTAGCCCCGGCGAGGGCAGCACCTTCTGGTTCACCATCCGCCTTCAATGGGGCAGTCCCGACCTGGCCTGCACCGGGCTCGCGGCCGACACCTGCCAGTCGGCCCGGATCCAGGGTGCGCGCATCCTGCTGGCCGAAGACAACCTGTTGAGCCGCGAAGTGGCCAACGGGCTGCTTCAGGCTGTCGGTGCCGTGGTCACCAACGCCGCCAACGGACGCGAAGTCGTCGATCTGCTGCTGAGTCAATCTTTCGACTGCGTATTGATGGATGTCCGGATGCCGGTGATGGACGGCCTGGAGGCGACGCGGCTGATCCGCGCGGATCGCCGTATGGCCTCGACCCCGGTGCTCGCGATGACGGCCAACGCTGGCGCGGCCGACCGTGCGCGCTGCATCGAAGCGGGCATGAACGACTTCGTGGACAAGCCCGTCGATCCGCAACAGCTGTACGCAACCGTGACCAAGTGGTTGCGTGGTCGCCAAGACGCGCCGCCACCGAAGCCTGCCGCCGACCTGCGCGGGTCAGTGATGCCAGCGGGCGACCCCGACATTATCGATCTGGCTATCTTGTCGCGTTCGGTCGCCGGCGATTTGCAGAAGGTTCACCGCTACGCCGACATGTTCGCCGAGGATATCCCTGGCACCCTGGCCGAACTCCAGGCCACATGGGCTCTGGGCGACCTGCAGAAACTGGCCGACCTGGCCCATCGCTGGAAAGCGTCTTCGAAGATGGTTGGCGCCATGGGCCTGGTTGCTCTGTGCCAATCGCTCGAAGACTGCCGCGACAACGGCACGCTGGAACAGGCGGGCGCCGTCATCCTGGCGATGCCCGCCATGCTCGCCAGGGTGTCTGACACCATCGCTCGGGAGCTCGCATGACGATCCATCGCCGGTGGCTTGATGCCGCCTTGCCCCTATTCGCTGTCGCCAGCGCGGGCTTGCCGCTGTTCCATCGCGTCGGCGTCCCAGAGGTCATGGCGGCAGTCGGCGTCGCGGCCGCCAGCGTCTGGGCCACCGTCCGGGCGACCCGGGCAGCCTCTGCCTTGGCCGCAGATGGCGCGTGGCAAGGCACCGACCCCGAGGCCTGTGCCGGGCCCCGCCCCGGCGACGAGTTGCCGCCGCTGTTGCGCGGCATCCTCCCCGTGTGGCGTGAACACATCGAATCGGTCAGAAGCCAGACCGATGCAGCGGTCGGCGACCTCGTCGTCAACTTCTCGGCCATCACGGAGCAGTTCGAGGCGGCTGGCTTCACAGGTACATCGGATGCGCCGACCAACGACCAGGCGAGCACGCTTTCCCTGCTAACGCTGAGCGAACGCGAACTCCAGCCGGTGATCGCGTCGATGACCCGGATCACCGACAGCAAGGGTGCCCTGGCCGCCAGTGTCCATGAGCTGTCGGTGATCACAGGCGAACTCCAGACGATGGCCAGCGGCGTCGCCGACATCGCGGCCCAGACCAATATGCTGGCCATCAACGCAGCTATTCAGGCCGCCAATGCGGGCGAGGCCGGGCGTGGCTTCGCCGTCATCGCCAAAGAGATACGCAGGTTGTCGCAAGCCTCGGCGCAGACCGCCAACCACATCACCGGCCGCATGGCGAACATCATGACGATCATGCGCAACACCTCTGCGGCTGCGGCCCAGACCGCGGTCAGCGATCAGAGTGCGATCGAGCTGTCAGGCAAGGTGGTCGAGGACGTGCTGGGCCACGTCCGGGCGCTGAGTGCTGAGGCGAAGACCATGCGCAGCAAGGGCAACGTGATTCGATCAAACATCGAGGCGCTGATTGTCAGCCTGCAGTTCCAGGACCGCGTGAGTCAGGTTATCTCAGTCATCGACAAGGACATGGCGCGACTGCGCGACACGATCGAAGGCGATGCACCCCTGCCATGCGCAGACGAGTGGCTGGTCGATCTGCAGGGCTGCTACACGATGAAGGAGCAGCGGCGAAGCAACGGCTCCAGCGCCAGTCCGGCCGCAGCGAGCGCTGCACGTGCGGTTGTCTTTTTCTAAAAACCACTTGAGAGATTCCCCATGGCCAAGACCGTTCTCATCATCGACGACTCCAGCTCCTTGCGCGCCCTGGTCAAGCTGTCACTCTGCCGCGCGGGCTATGCCGTGATCGAAGCCTGCGACGGCAAGGACGGCCTCACCCAACTCGACAAGGCGGCCAAGGTGCACCTGATCGTCTGCGACGTGAACATGCCCAACATGGACGGCATCACGATGGTGACCCACGTCAAGCAGCACGCCAAGCACAAGTTTATCCCCGTGATCATGCTGACCACCGAGGACGAGAGTTCCAAGATCGCGCAGGCCAAGGCTGCCGGTGCGAGAGCCTGGCTGACCAAGCCGTTCAACCCGCCGCAATTGCTCGACGCGGTTTCCAAGCTGGTTCTTGCCTAGGAACGCGCAATGCAACCCACCTACTCCCTGCCCAGCGAAGTCACGGTCTACATGATCGGCGAGATTCATCCCCAGTGCCTGGCCTGGCTGGGCGCCGATGCCCATGCCGTCGCCGGCGAACCCGCCGCCGATGGTGGCCTACGAGTCGATGCGCACGCGGTTGCGGAGGTCGATGCGGCAGGCGTGCAACTGCTGTTGTCCTTGTCGAACGCCTTGGCACGTCAGCAAAGGGCACTTGTCCTGGTGAGGCCCAGTGTGCCGTTGATCGCGGCCTGCAAAACACTCGGTGCCATCAGCTTGGTGGCCCACGCCGAGCTGACGGGAGAGACGCTGTGAGCATCACCCAGGACGACGGCATCATTGCCGAATTGCTGCCCGCCTTCATCGCCGAAGCCAACGAACAGATCGCCGCGCTGGAGCATTTGCTGCTCCAGCTTGAGGACTCGCCCGACGATCGCGAGCTGCTGGATGCACTCTTTCGCTGTGCGCACACGATCAAAGGTTCGGCCGGTGTCTTTGGCCTGTCCAGCGTAGTGACCTTCACGCACCACGTCGAAACCTTGCTGGCCCGCCTGCGCGAGGGTCACGTGAAGCTGACACCGGCGCTGAGCACCTTGCTGTTGCAAAGCAACGACGTCATCAAGACGTTGATCGGCAACGCGCAGGATGCGCAAGTAGAAACCGCCGAGGCCGTGCGCGCCCACGACACGGTCGTGCAACGACTTCGGGATGCCACCGGCAAGGTGCCAGGGGAGACGGATGCGGCAATCACGCACTCGGCAGCCGAAGCCGTGCCTGAAGAAGGAAGTACGGCAGTCCGGCGCTGGCATCTCTCGGTGCAATTCGGCGTCGAGACCTTTCGCCACGGCATGGATCCACTGACCATCCTGAATTACGTCGGCGCGCTCGGGTGCATTGCGGCGGTCGTCTGCGACACGCTCGCGGTGCCCGCTCTCGGAACCTTCGACCCCGAGAGCTGCCACCTGGCGTTCGAGTTCAGCCTCGACACCGTCGCCACACGGCACGAGATCGAGCAAGCCTTCAGCTTCGTGCGCGAAGACTGCGTGCTGCGCCTCGTCGAGCCCGATGCCGGCCCGCCGCCGCTGGGTGAAGTGCTGCAGTCCGCCATGGGGATCAACGCCCAGGTGGTGGCTGCGGCACTCGACAAGCAGCAGCGCCAGCGCGGCGGAGTCACCGCAGCTTCCGATGACAACGGCTTCATCCGGGTTCAGGCCAACCGGCTCGATGAAGTGATCGACCTGCTGGGAGAACTCGTGATTGCCGGTGCAGGCGCGTCGTTGCTGGCACGGCAGACGCGCCAACGTGGCTTGATCGAAGCCAACCAGCGCATCACCCGACTCATCGAGGGCATCCGAAACAGCACGTTGAAGTTGCGCATGGTGCCGATCGGTGAGACCTTCGCCCGCTTTCGACGCGTTGTGCGAGACACCGCAGCAGAACTCGGCAAGGACGTGGTGCTGGAGATCGTCGGCGGAGACACCGAACTCGACAAAGCCGTGGTCGAGCGCATCGCCGACCCGCTGATGCATCTGGTTCGCAACGCCCTGGACCATGGCCTGGAGACACCAGCGCAGAGACAGGCTTCGAACAAACCGGCGCAAGGCAGGTTGACACTTGCCGCCAGCCATGAATCCGGAAGCATACTGATCCGCATCAGCGACGACGGCCGCGGCATCCAGCGCGACAAGGTGCTGCAGCGAGCCTGGGAACAAGGTTTGGTCGAGCAAGGCGTCGAACCGCCAGATGCCGACTTGCTGAAGCTGATCTTCGAGGCCGGTTTTTCCACCGCCGAGAAGGTCACCAACCTCAGCGGGCGAGGCGTCGGCATGGATGTCGTGCGTCGCAACATCGAGGCCTTCCGTGGCTCGGTCGCGCTGTCAAGCGAGCCGGGGCAAGGGTCTTGCATCGAGATCCGCGTGCCGCTGACGCTGGCCATCATTGACGGCTTCCTGCTCGGCGTCGGCGCCTCCAAGTTCATCCTGCCGCTTGATGCCGTGGTCGAAGTGATCGCGAGCCGCCCGGTTGCGACTACTCGCGACCACCAGGGCCGCAGCTGCGTCGAGCTGCGCGGCCAGATGCTGCCGGTGGTCAACTTGCGCGCGCTGTACGGTCTTGAATCGCCGCAGCCCGAGCGCAGCAGCATCGTCGTCGTGCGGTCGGGCTTGCGCCGCTATGGCGTGATAGTCGATGTGCTGCTGGGCCAGCACCAGACCGTCATCAAACCTTTGGCCCCGATGCTGCGCAGCCTGCGCGGCGTCTCGGGTTCGTCGATCCTCGGCAGCGGCGAAGTGGCGCTCATCTTCGACGTCAGTTCGCTCGGCGAACTGGCCGCGGCGGGCGCGACGCGCGCCAACGCAGCCCGCGCTGCGGGGCCGCTGCGACCACGCGTTGCACGCTCTGGCGCCTGACGCGGCCTGGCCCGTCGCGCATTTCAACCCCATGCCCAACGCCATGTTTCCCCGTCAGCAGCTTTCCTCTCATGCCCTACTCGGCACCTCAACACCCTACAACGTATCTGTCACTGGAACCACCATGAAACACCTCAAGAACCTCAAAATCGGCAGCCGACTGGCGCTGGCCTTCGGCGTCGTCCTCGCCATGCTGCTGGGCGTGGCGGGTCTCGGCTACTCCCGTATGTCTGAAGTCCAGGAGAAGCTGCAAGAAATCGCTTTGGTTAACAACCAGCAAACGGCGCTGGCCGTGACCATGCGCGGCGCGGTGAACCGGGAGGCGCTGGCGGCCCGCGAGCTGGTGCTGATCCGCGACCCAGAGCAGGTGCGCCAAATTAACCTCTCCATGGTTGCGTCGAAGGACGAGTACGATAAGGCCAAACAGGTGCTGGGGTTGATGTTCGAGAAGAGTGCAGCGACCACGGCCAAGGAGATAGAACTCTTTAAGACCATCGACGAGGCAAGTAAACGCACCCGTCCGCTGTTCGACGAGCTAATCGCGATTGGCCAAGCAGGCAATCAAACGGAAGCGGCGCGCCACATGATCGACGTCGTCAAGCCGGCTCAGGCAGTTTGGACCGCTGCGCTGCGCGAACTGGCCGCTCTGGAAGAATCGTTGAACCAGGACGCCTACAAGGCTGCCGAAGAGGCCTACGCCTCCGGCCGCAACCTGCTCATCGCGCTCTCCGGCTTGGCCCTGGTCTGCGGCGCGCTGGCGGCGTGGCTGATCACCCGCTCGATCGTCGGCCCGGTCCGGCAGGCAGTGCAGGTGGCCCAGTCCGTCGCCGACGGGCGCATGGACTCCGACATCGACACCCGCGGCGGCGACGAGGTCGGCCAATTGATGAAGGCGCTGGCAACGATGCAGCAGAGCCTGCTTGAGCGTGCGCAGCGCGACGTCGGTGTTGAGAAGGAAGTCGCAGCCATCGTGGACGCCGCTTCGCAAGGCGACTTCAGCCAGCGTCTGAGCCTGGAAGGCAAGGAAGGTTTCTTCGCCAACCTGAGCAAGGGCATGAACCAGCTGCTCGACACCAGCGAGCAGGGCCTGACCGACGTATCGGAGGTGCTGGCCGCCTTCGCTGAAGGCGACCTCACCAAGCGCATCGAGCGCGACTACGCCGGCCTGTTCGGCAAGGTCAAGGACAACGCCAACACCACGGCCGACAACCTGACCCGCGTGATGGGCGAAGTGCGCGCCGCAGCCAATGCGCTGACCGGTGCGGCCAACCAGGTCAGCTCGACGGCGCAGAGCCTGTCGCAGTCGGCCAGCGAGCAAGCCAGCTCGGTGGAAGAGACCACGTCGTCAATAGACGTCATGTCAGCCTCAATCACGCAGAACAGCGACAACGCCAAGGTCACCGACGGCATGGCCACCAAGGCCAGCAAGGAAGCCGGCGAAGGAGGCCAGGCGGTGACGCAGACAGTCAGCGCCATGAAGCAGATCGCGCAGAAGATCGGCATCATCGACGACATCGCCTACCAGACGAACCTGCTGGCGCTAAACGCGGCGATCGAAGCGGCGCGGGCCGGCGAGCACGGCAAGGGCTTCGCGGTGGTGGCCGACGAAGTGAGGAAGCTGGCCGAACGCAGCCAGGAAGCGGCCAAGGAAATCGGCGACCTCGCTGCTAACAGCGTGTCCACAGCAGAGCGCGCAGGCAAGCTGCTCGACGAAATCGTGCCATCGATCCAGAAAACGTCCGAGCTCGTGCAGGAGATCGCTGCGGCCTCGCAGGAACAAAGCCAATCGGTGACGCAGATCGGCGGCGCAATGGGGCAGCTGAGCAAGGCGACACAGCAGAACGCATCGGCCTCGGAGGAACTGGCGGCCACGTCGGAGGAGCTCTCCGGCCAGGCCGAACAGTTGCAGCAGTCGGTGGCGTTCTTCAACCTGGGCGACAACGGTGTCCCGGTGCGCAAGGGCAGGCCTGAGGCGGATGGCCCGACCGAACGCCGGACCCAGAACTCGTCGTTGCGCACGTTGGTCAAGGCCGCTGGCACAGCACCCAAGGTCGCGGCGGCGGCCGGCTCGCGCGGCAACTTCCGGCCATACTGAAAGAGCCCGACATGAGCAAGCAAGAAACGCACAGCGAAGCCAAGGCTGCGGGCAGCAACACGCCAACGCAGTACCTCACGTTCTGGCTCGGCGAGGAGATGTTCGGCATGGATATCCGCACCGTGAGTGAAATCATCCAGTGTGCTCCGATGGCCACGGTGCCGCTGATGCCGGACTTCGTGCGCGGCGTCATCAACCTGCGCGGCAAAGTGGTTCCGGTGATCGACCTGCATGCCCGCTTCGGCCGACCGGCCGCCAAGCTGGGCAAGAAGAGCTGCATCGTGATCTTCGACGCCGTGCGCGCGGGCGAGCGCAGCGAGCTGGGCCTGCTGGTCGATGCGGTGAGCGAGGTGATCAAGATCGCGCTGACCGACATCGAGCCGCCGCCCGACTTCGGCAGCGCTGTGCGCCGCGATTTCATCCGCGGCATGGGCAAGGTGGCCCAGCGCTTTGTGATCATCCTTGAGCCCGACCGTGCGCTGGACGTGGCCGAGATGGCCGGTTTGTGCGAAGCAGCGCAAGAGTCTCTGGCGGCATGACCATGCACACCTTGGGCGACACCACTTATCGCAACATCACCGCGCTGATGTACTCGGCCGTTGGACTTTCGTTCGCCGACAACAAAAAGGCACTGGTCTCGTCGCGCCTATCGCCGCGCATCCAGCGGCTCGATCTGGGCAGCTTCGAGGACTACCTTGCGCTGATCTCCAGCAGCCAGGACGGTGGCGAATTCCAGATGGCGGTCGATCTGTTAACCACCAACGAGACCTACTTCTTTCGCGAGCCCGCCCACTATGATCTGCTGGAAAACGAACTCGCAGCGCGTAGGCCGCAGGCCTTGTCGGTGTGGAGCGCTGCATCGTCATTCGGCGATGAGGCCTACAGCGTTGCGATGCTGCTGTCCGACATGCAGCAGCTGGGCCGCATCGCGAGCAATTGGCGCATCCTCGGCACCGACATCAGCGACCGAGTTCTGCGCAGCGCCAGCGAGGCGGTGTATCCGCAGGACCGGTTGCGCAACGTCTCGCCGCTGCGGCTCAAGCGCTATTGCCTGCGCGGCGAAGGCGAGTCCGATGGCCTGGTGCAGATGCATCCCCGGTTGACCGAACGCGTGTCATTCGGCCAGCTCAACCTGTGCCAGGACATCGATGTGCCGGGCCCGTTTGACGTCATCTTTCTGCGCAACGTGCTGATCTATTTTGATGCCCAGACCAAGCGCGAGGTGGTTGACCGCGTGCTGACGCAACTGCGCCCTGGCGGCCTGTTCTTCATCGGTACGGCGGAGGGCCGGGTGCCATGCGAAACGCCCTTGCAGACGATCGCGCCGGGCGCTTTTCGGAAGGCACCAGCATGAGCCCGACGACAGCCGTCACCACCACGCTGCATCCGGGCGATGTGGCGCTGGGCCTGCGAGGTGACCGGCTCGAGACCCTGCTTGGCTCCTGCGTGGCCATAGTGATCACCGACCCGCGCCGAACCGTGGGCGTGATGTGCCACATCGTGCATTCACGGCCACCGTCTAGCGCCGCACTCGCGACAGGCGCTTATGCCGATGTAGCGCTCGACACCATGGTGAGCTTGCTGCAGCAACGCGGAATCACGGCCCGGCTATGCGAAGCCTATGTCTACGGCGGTGGCAACATGTTTCCGAACCTCGAGCAAGGCCCGACCGTCGGTGACGACAACGCAGACTGGGCTCTTGGTGCGCTGACCACACTCGGTATCTCGGTGCTGGCTGCCGACGTCGGCGGTGCCGCGTACCGGCGCCTGAGCTGGACCGTCGGTCGTGGCGCGCCGCAGGTCGTATCAACGGCAGTCTGAGAGGCAACCCATCATGACCATCAAAGTGTACGTTGTGGACGATTCGGCCGTGGTGCGGCAGGCGCTGATCCACCTGCTTCAGGGCGACCCCGAGATCGAGCTGATGGGCAGCGCGCCCAACCCTTTGATCGCCGGTCCGGTGATCCGCAAGACCAGACCCGACGTGTTGTTGCTCGATATTGAGATGCCGGGCATGGACGGCCTGACCTTCCTGCGCCAGGTGATGGCCGAGATGCCGATCCCGACAGTGATCTGCTCGACCTTGACCGACAAAGGCAGCAAAGTCGCGCTCGAAGCGCTGGCCGCTGGTGC
>Ga0105047_10011360_pt1 | contig 14458 bp, 9 predicted proteins | sample MAT04_FD_78384 | JGI IMG/M metagenome (GOLD analysis project Ga0105047, IMG submission 78384) | Freshwater microbial communities from Lake Fryxell liftoff mats and glacier meltwater in Antarctica - MAT-04 (megahit assembly) | ecosystem: Environmental > Aquatic > Freshwater > Ice > Liftoff... | reverse complement strand
ATCGGCCACGACTGGAGCAGCGGATAGAGTGTGTTGGCAACGTCGGCAAACAACAAGAGAACACCGGCTTGCCCAACGCCGCCGGCGCGCGTTACATGCAAGGGCGCGCCGATCACCAGTTGCGGAGGATCTTCGGGCGCGCACCGGTGCAAATCACTAAATTTCACCTTGCCCGTGCTCAACACGGCGCTGACCAGGGTTTCGTTGGCCAGACAACGCGGCGCCGGGCGCTCCGCATAGAGCCGTAAGCGCTCTTTGCCATTGGCGTCCAGGAGCAGTATATTGCTGTAGGTGTCATCGCTATTGGCGACAAGCAGGCTCGTGCGGATCTTGTCGGTCTGTTCCGGTTGCGCATCCTTTACCCATGCGGCGTAGGCTTCATTGAAGTACGGGTTCCCACCCAACAGGGCCGCGTCGCGCTGGCGGTCCTGGCGCCACTCGGCCAATTGGCGCAGGGTTAGCGCGGTGATCGGCTCCAATCGCGCCATGGCCGCGGTGCGCGCGGCATCCAACTGCGCTTGATAGTCCACCCACGCGGCGACACTGGCCAATACGGCGACGACGATCACGATCGCCAGAAGCCACCACAAGGATCGATGAGGCGGATCGCGTAAGGATGCTGCCGGCACGGACTGAGCCTTTCTGAAGTGACGTGCATGCAACTTGCGTTTGACGAAGGCCAAGAGATAATTCTAGTATAGCACAGTTTGCCGGGTGCGTTGCAGTAGATTTGGCGCTGGATTGCAGTATAATCGGTTCACATGAGCCCTCCTCTGCGACGCAAGCTCCTGTTGTCCCTTGGTGCAGCGATCCTGCTTTATGCAGCCCTGGTCCTGTGGAGCGATTGGCGCGAACTGGCGGCGGCGATGGCGGCGTTCCCCTGGTTGTGGCTGCCGGCGATTATCGCGCCCACCCTGGTCAATTATGGACTGCGCGCGCTGCGCTGGCATTGGGCGTTGGGCCTGGTCGGCGTGACCATTACACGCCGCGACAGCACCCGCATCTTCGGGATCGGCATGCTCATGGTGCTCACGCCAGGCAAGGTGGGCGAACTTCTCATGAGCTACATGGTCAAGCAGGTGACCGGCGTTCCCATGAGCGTGACGGCGCCGATCCTGGTCGCCCAGCGCATGATCGACGGCATCGCCATGCTGCTGCTGGCGGGCGTCGGGCTGATTGCCTTCCCCGAACCGCGCGCGCGCGTCGTGGCGCTAGTGGTATTGGCGCTCTTTACCACAGGCATCGTGATCATCCAGATTCGCCCGCTGGCCATGAAGGTGCTCGCCTACACCCACCGCCTGCCTTGGGTGCATCGCTTCGCCGATAGCTTGTCGTCGATCTATGAGAGCAGCTATATCCTGTTCAAGCCGCGCAACTTGCTGCTGGCGCTGCTGGTCGGCTTAGTCAGTTGGGGAATGGAGGGGATCGCGTTCGGCTTCGTATTGGCTGGTTTTGGCGCCCCGCTGACCTGGCAAACCATGTTCATGGCCGTCTTTATCTTTAACATCAGCACCGTAATCGGCGCGGTTACAGCGATGCCGGGTGGGTTGGGCGGGTTTGAGGGCAGCACCGTCTTTTGGGGCAGCCGGCTATTCGGCCTTGATCGCGCCACCGCCACGGCGGCTGCCCTCATCGTGCGCTTCTGCACCCTCTGGGTCGGCGTCGCCATCGGCGCCGTCAGCTTGCTGCTCTGGCCCGAACTCCTGGCCGGCGCCGATGCTCTGGAACGCACTGGCCAATCCCGTCCAGCCGAAACCGCGCCATGAGACTTATGCGGTATTCGCCAATCGGCGCCCAATGATCACGCGGCGCAGGCCGATCCAGGGCATGAGCGAATCACGCGTGGTCGTTTCCAACCACTCCCCCCATTCGACCAGTCGCGCCGGGCCGCCGGGCACGGCGACCGTGGTCTCGGCGTGCTCGATCTGAAAGCCGGCAGCCCGGATCATGCGCTCCAGCCGTCCGTAGCGAATAAAGCGGTGCGGCCCCTCGGAGTGGTGCAGACCGGTAATCGCGGCCAGGGCGTGCACGGGTTCCCACAGCACATTGGGTGTGGTCAGGATGAGGACGCCGCCAGGTTTGGTGACCCGCCCCAATTCCGCCACCAGCCGTTCCGGCTGCGCCACATGTTCCACCGTTTCAAAGCAGAGCACCGCATCGAATTCGGCGGCCGCCAGCGGCAACGGATAGTCGAACAACTGCAACCACGTGAAGTTGTGAAAGCCACCAGCATGCAGCCGCTCACGGCAGATTGCTCCCATCTGGGCCGACACGTCGGCGCAGACGGCCGAGCGCACCTTGCCGTGCTGGTGGAAGTAGAGCGTGCCGTTGCCCGTGCGTGCACACAGGTCGAGGACGTGCAGATTGTCGGGCAAGTTGCTCAGGCGCAGGCCATCGACAAAACGCCGGAAGTACGAATAAGTCTCCTCGTTGATCGAGTCGTAGTCTTCCACCGCATCCCAATGCGCGCCGATGTCGGCAAACGTCCAATCGGCGCGCCGCCAATGGCCCAGTTCGGTTTGAATCCGGTTGGAAACGCTGTCCGGCATGGTTCATCGGCTCCTGATCGCGGTTGTCATCGGTGCGACGCACCCTGTGCACCGTGGGTTTTGGGTTGATACGCCGCCGGTGGGCGGACGACAAAGCGCGTCGTGGCCAGCCCATTGCGTTTTACCGGCTTGGAGAGCTGTTTCCAGCGTTTGCGCGCCGTATTGAAGAGCGGTCCCAAAATGGTAATCGGGACGCGTTCCACGATACGCCGGGCGATTCTGGTCCTGCCCACGGCAAAGATCGTCGAAATAACCAGTTCGACCGCATAGCGCGCCCACGGTATCTGCACGGGCGCATAGCCATAGTCGGGCACGGCCTGGCCACGCGCCCGGCGCCATTGCATGCGAATAAACGACCCGCGCTTTTTGAAATCGAGCATGTGGCCGTGCATGGCCAGCGCCTCGTCCAGACTGATGGCAGCCAGCGCGACCTTGCCTTGCGCCTGCATGGCGTGCAGCAACTGCTCGCCGCGCGCAGTGCGCGCCAGCATCACGGAGAAGCCGCCGCGCTGCGTCTCCAGGCGGGGATGCCAGGCGTCACCCACCGAAAGATCGGTCAACTCGTTGGTAAAATCGACGGAGAACAAAGTGCTGCGCGTCACGAAAAAGGGAATCAGATAGTTGTAGTAGAACTTCTCCGTACGCAGGATGCGCCCGGCGCGCGTTTTGACCTGGAGATACCCAGGCCATTCTCCCTCGCGGTAGCGCAGCTCCGTCACCTCGTCCAGATCGTGGATGCCGTTGGCGCGTAGATAGCTTTCGATGGCGGCCCCATACATATTCGTGCCGACATAGGGACCCAACACATAATCGACCTTGCAGGCGCCCGGATGGCCCGCCTGTTGCAGCCGGCGCAGCGCCGCCACCTGGTCCGGCAAGCCGACATAGGCCAGCCGGCCTGGAAAAGTCGCCATCTCCTCCAGCAAGATGTTGACGGGCACCGGCGCGTAGACACTCTGGCTGGCCGCCAGGATCTCGTCGACGCTGCGCGCAATGATGGGCTCGGCCAGCCAGGGGCGGGGCTGCCCCTGGCTGACGACGACCGCCCCCTGCACAAGCCCCTGCTCCAGCAGGTAGACCAGTGTCTGCGTGATCACCCCGCCCGACGCCGCGCGCCGGCGAATCTCGGCGGTCTGTGCAAAGCCCAGGTAGGCACTGCGCACGACGCCGGCCAGCCAACTCTGCGGTTCGCACCCAAAGACAGCCCTGGCCAGCGCCGGGTAATCGAGACCCTTACCGGGGCAGGCGTCGAAGGCGAGTGCAGGCAAAGCGACCGGCACACCGATGGCTGCAGGCAGGGGGCCTTCGGGCGCCGGCGCCATCGCCAAGGCGCCGCGGGCAAGACCCACGCACGTGCCGCAGTGGGTACACAGGCCGGGCCGAATTACCTCGCTTTGCAGCCGGGCGAAAACGTCGACCGCGCGGGGGGCTTCCTCACCTGTCATGGTTATTCTGTCGATCGGCATTGGATCATTCTTCATCATTCCAGAAATAGGGAATCCGGCGGTTGATCAGTTCGGCCAACAGCCCGACACCGGCGACTTGAAACGAGGTCATCACGATCACCAGCGTGCTCACATCCGCCAGCCGCCCAAGCAGCTTCTCACTGATCATGCCCCAGGCAACGGCCAGCAGCAAGAGCACCGCACTCAAGGACAGGAAGATTTTGAGCGGCGCAAAGTAGAGGCCAATACGCAGGATCAACTGGATAAAGTTGAGCGTATCGCGCACCGGGTGGATCTTCGATTTTCCTGTGCGCGCGTAGTAGTCGATCGGCACGTACTTGACGCGATAGCCGTTCGTGAGCATGGCCAGCGTAATCGTCGTCGTGAACGAAAATGCATCGGACAGCACGCGGAAAAAGCGCAGCGCAACCGACCGCCGAAAGACGCGCAGCCCCGAGTTGATATCCGGAATCTGCTCACCGGAAACCCAGTTGGCCAGGCGGCTGATCACCCATTTGGCCGGCCGGCGCAGCGCGGGGATGGCGACGTTGGCGCCCTGCCGGGCGCCCACCACCATATGCTCGTTGCCCGCAATCGCCAGCGCCACCAACGCGGGGATGCGTTGATTGGGGTAGGTGCCGTCGGCATCGGTAATACAGATCCATTCGTACTGCGCCCGGCGGATCCCCGTTTTGAGGGCTGCGCCATAGCCGCGGTTGTGTGCATGGCGCACCACGGTCACCCCTTCAAATTGCTCGGCAACCGTCGCTGTCTGGTCTTGCGAGCCGTCGTCCACCACGATGATCTCGAAAGGGAGCAGCGCGGCGCCCATGACGGCTTGCACTTGGGCGAGCACGGCAGGCACGCCATGTTCTTCATTATAGGCGGGAATGACCACAGAGACACCGGGCGGCGCTTGCGCCATTGGGGTTGTCCTATTCAGTGACATGAATCACCACCAATTGCGCGCTCGACCCACCATCCCGGCTTTCCAGCACTGTCGCGGTCGCCGGGTCATAGAGCAAGGCAACCAGATCGTAGTCGCCGGGCGCCGTGTTGGGCGGCACAAACAAGCCAAAATGGTCATCGGCGGCCAGCGGCCGGTCGTGGCTGGCCACGACGGCGCCATCGCGCCCGACCAGGCGTACCGACAGTTTCAGCGCGTCCGCCGGGAGTTCGGCAAAGCGGGTTTCGATGGGCAGCACTTGACCCGGGGCCAGCGTCGTCAGCGTGCGCAGGCCCACCAGCGCACTATCCGGCCACTCCACCTGTACGGGTAGGTCGCGCAGCGGCGTCTGCGGTCGCCCGTAGATAGCCACCGACGCAAAATCGTCGCCGACCTCGGTCGTGCGGTAGGCGTGCTCGTCCATCCACGCCGCCAGCCCTGCGGCGTTGTGATCCCAGACCACCAGCAGCGTATCGTCGAGCGGGTCCAAGGTCGACGCGTCCAGCGCATCGTCGCCGCGCAGCACGTGGACGCGTGCGGCCGCCGGATCATGGATGCCCACCCATACCGCCAGATCAGAATTGGCGTAGATCAGCGACGCATGCGGGCTCCAGGCTTGGACAATCGCATCGGCGACGCCCTTCGTCCGTGCCAGCCGCAGCGGCAGGTCCAGTGGCCGGCCCGGGCCTTCCGTCCGATGGTAGAGATAGGCGGTCTCGCCGTTGGGCAGCACATAGCGTTTGACCTCTGGGTAGAGACGCTGGAACAGCGCATCGCCGGCCAGGATGCGTTGGATCAGCGCACGCCCTGGCGCCTCCACATCCTTGTTTTCGCCCTCGTTTACCAACAGCCATGGGCTGGAAAGCACGCCGAACCAGCCCGGCGAGTCTTTTTCGGTGAGCGTTTGAATCTCCACCGGTCGCTGCTCGACCCCGATGAGGTATTTGAACATGCCGCGATGCAACTGCGGCGAATTGGCCAGCACACCGAGCCGCTGCACCTCGGCGCCCTGCGTCGCCGCGATTTCGTCCAAAACGTCCGGCTCGATCCAATAGCCGGGGTCGGTGTCGAGGCTGCGTGGTTGGACGGCATAGGCGCGCCGGACCCAGAGCGGCTCACTGCGCGCGTAGAGCGGCCCCAGGCCGTCGAACGTAAACAGGCTCCATTGCAACAGCAGGATGCCCACCCAGCCGGTGCCCAGCGCCAAGCGCACTCGCGGTCGATACTGCCATAGACTGATGGCGCCCAGGACAGCGACGGCGGGCAGCGCCGGCGCCAGGAAGCGTGGGCTGCTCTGCGACAGCAGCAGCAAAATCAGGTAGGTCGAGAGCAAGGTAAACCAGAATAGGGCGCTGCGTGCGGCGAGCGGCTTGCGCACCCACAAGGCGCGCAGCCAGGGGAACAAAGCGGTGGGCACGATGATCCACGTTGCCAACGCGCCCAGATGGAAATCATAGAAGAACGAAAAGTAGCGCAGGTAGTTGTAGACGTTTAGCGGTGTGGCGCCCGTGTCGCCGCGCGTTTCTTCCGCGCCAAGCAGTTTTGACAAGAAATCAATATGCGGAAAGTACCAGACGCTGGCAATCAAGACTGCTGTGAAAACGCCTAGCCACCAGTTGCTGACCCGTGCCCCCCGCAGTTGGAGTGTGTAGATCCACAGGGCGCCCGCCAAAAACCATGCACTGAAGAGCAGATCGCCCAACAAAAATTGCTGCATGGCGGCGCGATTGGGCAGACACCACACAATCGTGACCACCAGGCTGACGCCCACCGCGCTCAGCAAGGCGCGCCCGTTCACGCCAAAGTGGCGCAAGCTTGCCCAGTTGGCTTGAATCAACCCGTTCTTCCAGATCACCCACAGCGTGGGCAGCAGGACGTAGATTGGCATCGCCCACTTCGTGAGCAGACCGAGGCCAATACTGGCGCCCCAGACCAGCGACCAGGTACGGTGGCGAAAACCGTCGCTCTTGAGTAGCGCCAACAAGTTGAGGGCGACCAGCGTGGCCAGCGGTAGTTCGGTGTAGAACAAGCGGGACATGGCCATGACCATGGGCAATAGACCGACGAGCAACGCACTCATCAACCCAACGCCCGGTCCCCCGGCGCTGCGCCCCAGTTCAAAACAGATCCAGACCAGCGCGGCCAGCCCCAAGACATTGACCCACTGAGCGCTGTCCATGTTGATGCCGAACAACCAATAGAAGGGCTGCGCGGCAATGAAAAGGGCAGGCGTCCGGTATTCGGGATAGGTGAAGGCCGTGAAAAGCGTACGCAGGGAGATCGGCGTGAAGAACTCGGCATACTCGAGCGTTGTGGCCAGATATGCGCTGGCATCATTGCCCACCAGGACGACGTTGCGGTTGATCCAGAACAGGCTGCCGAGCACATTACCGAGCATAATGGCGAGCAAAGCGACGGTCAACAGCGGCTGCCGCACCATGAGCTCCGACCATCGCCATCGACGTACCTGGGTTGCCTGACCCGTAAGTGTGTGCGGATTCACCATTCATTCATCCCAATCCAGGGTGGCGCCTTGTGCGCGGCGTCTGCTAGCGCAGGCAAGCCAAGTTATCGAATGTAGCGCAAAACGCGGCGAAGGTCAAATCCCAGCCGTTTTTTGCAGGTGCGCATTGCCGTTGGCGGCTGCGTGTGCGCACAATCATGACAATTTGTTCAGGTAGTGCTACAGTATGGTTGTAGATTAAATTTGCCGGGTCTGGCGCAGCCAATCGTCGGCGCGAAACCAAGGGAGGAACCAATGCGACAGGCGGATCGATCGTTGTCATGGCGCACCGCCATCTTTGACCAGGTGCGCGACCCGGTTCTGGTCATCGATGCGCAAGGCAGACTGGCTGACTTGAACCGCGCGGCCGCCGGTCTATTGGGCATCGATCCGCAGGCGGCGCCGTTGCCGCCGCTCGCACATGTGCTGCCGCAAGCGCCATCCCTATTGGCGAGCCGGCAAACCGGCCAGCCTGCGGCAACGATCATCACATTGCCGGGTGACGGCAGTCTGCGCAGCTTCGAGTGTTTGATGACTGCGCTACAGAACCCCACCGGCACGCTGTTGCAACTGCACGATGTGACCGAACAGCAGCGCATGGCCGCGCGCTTGCAGGAGGAGGAAGCGCGCTTCTACCGGCTGGCCGAACAGGCACCGGACATGATCTATCGTGCGCGGCTCTGGCCGGCGATGGCGTTCGAGTATATCAATCCCATCGTGACCTCATTGACCGGCTACACGCCGCAAGATCACTACCGCGATCCTGCGTTGGGCGTCAAGCTGGTTCACCCCGACGATCTGCCAATTCTCATGCAGATGCAGACGGCGCTGCCGGACATCGACTATTCCCGCTACATGATCCGCTGGATCAGCAAGGATGGCCGCGTGCTCCACACCGAGCATCATTGCACCGTGATTCGGGACGCGGGTGGACGCGCTGTGGCGATTGAGGGTATTGCGCGTGATATGACGGCCACGGTGGAGGCGCAGGCTGCTCTACGCCAGAGTGAGGAGCGTTACCGGATGCTCTCCGACGACGCGCCGCTGCCGGTGGTTGTGTCTGATCTGGCGACGGCCAGAATCGTCTACGCCAATCAACGCGCAGCGGATCTCTTTGGTCTTTCGATTTCCCAGACATTGGGCAGCGCTGCTGCCGATTTCTATGCCGATCCCGCCGATCGGGCGTTGCTGCTCGAACTGCTAAATGCCCATGGTCGCGTCACCGATTTTGAGGTGCGCATGCACACGGCCGCAGGGCGAGAACTGTGGTTGTCCCTCAACGCCATTTGCTCCGTCTACGAGGGTCGCTCTGTCGTGATTGGGGTCTACGTGGACGTGACCCAGCACCGGCAGCAGGAGGAAGAAATCCGCCATCTAAATGCCACGCTGGAGCAGCACGTGGAAGAGCGCACGGCGCAACTCGCCGCCTCGAATGCGTCGCTTGCCCATGCACTGCGCGTCAAGGATGAGTTTCTGTCCACCATGAGCCACGAGTTGCGCACGCCGCTCACGGGTGTGTTAAGCATGGCGGAAGCGCTGCAGGAACAGGTCTACGGTCCCCTAAACGAGCGTCAACTGAAATATGTGTCCACCGTCGAACGCAGCGGCCGCCACCTGCTCGCCCTGATCAACGACATCCTTGATCTATCGCGCGTCGACAGCGGCCGGCTTGAACTGAATCAAAGCCAGTTCAATGTGCAAACGGTCTGCCAGGCCAGCCTGCACATGGTGCATGAGATGGCAATGCGCAAGCAGCAGGTACTGCATCTGCGATTGACGCCCGTCCAGATGGAAATGGTGGGCGATTACCGGCGTATCCAACAGATGCTGGTGAATCTGTTGGGCAATGCCGTGAAGTTCACGCCCGAAGGCGGGCGGATCGAAGTGCGCGCTGAAGGCGATCCATCCACCCAGACCGTTACCTTCAGCGTACAGGATACGGGCATCGGCATTGGCGCCGCCGACATTCCCCGTCTCTTCCAGCCCTTCGTACAACTGGATAGCGGGCTGGCGCGACAGTACACAGGGACAGGACTCGGGTTGGCGCTGGTGCGGCGCCTGGCCGAGTTGCATGGCGGCTACGCCGGCGTCGCGAGCACGCTTGGCGAGGGCAGCCGCTTCTATATCACCCTGCCCTGGTGGCAAATACCGTCGTCGACGGACACAGCGGCGACCGAACCCGCAGCGGCGCCAATGGTCGCCGTGACCCCCTCGGCATTGATCTTGGTGGCAGATGATGACCCAATCAACGTCGAGATTGTTGCCGACTACTTGGGCATGCGCGGCTACACCGTGGCCACGGCGGAAGACGGCGAGGCTGCGCTGCGCCAGTGGGAGAAGCTGCGACCCAACCTGATCCTGATGGACATCCATATGCCCGGCACCGATGGCCTGGAGGCCATCCGCCGCATTCGCAGCCATGCTGACCACGCGTTGGCGCGCACCCCGATCATTGCCTTGACCGCGCTGGCAATGCCCGGCGACCGCGAGCGCTGCCTGGCCGCCGGCGCTGACGATTACCTCAGCAAGCCCATGAGTTTCGCCGCCTTGATCACAGCGTTGGAAGCCCAGTTACATGGCGAAGGAGCAGCGGATTCATCCAGCAAAGAGTCTGCATTCTGAGGAGATAGCTGGCAAAACATTAGAATCAGTGGAGCGAGTTTCCACATCTGGTTGATGGCTCAGATATGTTTCAATTCCATCAAAGATGCGCCGCCGGTCATATTTCCGAAACGAGTGCATATCTTCGATCGCATCTTCCATACTATCAATATCGAACATACCCTGGCTAGCCTGGAATCGATGAAAAAAGTTTGTGTATTGTACCGCATCTCAGCCAACACGATGTATGAACGTTCTGACATCGCCTTGCTCGACATTCCTGAGCAGTGCCACCACCAGTACCAGGTTCAACACCGTGATCGTCGCGAAGATGCCCAACTCCACGATGGAGATGGGCACGCCGACGCGCGCCATGTTGAGACCCATCACCGTCACCGCCGTGCCCATGGTCAGGAACTTCAGCAACGCCACCGCGGCAAGCAGATAACCCCAAGCGCTGCGCCGCAGCAGAAGGATGGCCGCCAGCAGACAGAGCGGCACGATCAGCACCAGATCCATGGCCTGAATGAACAGGCTGGTGACATTCTCCAGTGGCGGGATCTGGTCCTGGAACAGGCTGGGCACGATACGACCGAGCCAGGCGAGCGACAGAAACGCCGCGGTGAAGATGAACAACGCCGCAATGCCGCGGCGGGGCGTGTGTGCGCTGAAATGCTGCGGCAGCGTCTTCAGATCAAAAGAGAGCATGCTCAGGATGAAGGCGTACAGGCTCAGGCCAAAGAGGGCAACATACACCAGGAAGAACTGGTTGTAGGCGGCGCCAAAGCACATGGACATGTAGGTGTAGAGAAAGAACCCCAACGTGCCGGTCAACAACAACTGCCCGCGGAGGGACCCGCGCCGCGCCAGCCAGAACGAAAGCGCCAGCAGGGGCAACCCCAGCAGCAGGGTGACCAGGTCGTTCGCCTGCATCTGGGCGACCGAACTGACCGTGTCCCAGGAGTAGAGCCCGCGCGCGTTGATCGTCACCTGTTCGCCGCGGAAGCTCGTCAGCGGATAGGATTCACCAGCGCCCGGCCACAGACCGGTCAGCGTCGCCGCCAGCGCCAGCACAATGATCGGCGGGATAAGCCAGTTTAATGCCTTGATTGTGTTCACGCGATTTCTCCTTGGTCAGTCGGTTAGCGGCCAAACGCCGCTATCGGTTATTATCTGTGCTCAGTCTATACCGGCGCGCTTAAAAGCGAACCACATGTTGATGTAGGTTCTCTACGCTGCCGGATGTAGTTGTCCGCGTACCCCGTTATGAAGTCACCCTGCGGTCGGCCTGCGGCTGATCGATGGGATGACGAAGGCCTTTGTCGGCGTGGGTTTGACGATGGCGAGGAGAATGGCTTTATGGCGACTGCTCCCTTAAGAATTCTGGCGGTTGCTGAAAACCCGGATACGTCGATCGCGCTGAATACCCTGGTGCGCACCGCCTTGCCTGGCGCCGCGCTTGCGACCGCATGCACGGGATCCCAGGCGATCGCGCTGGCACTGGCTGCGGATCCGGACGTGATCGTGCTTGACGGCGGCATGGCCGCCGTGGACGGCTGCGACCTCTGCCGGCAATTCAAGACCGACGCGCTCCTGGGCGACATCCCGGTGCTCGTTCTCACTGCGCCGCACACGGCGCTCACCAGCCGCGTGGCGGCCCTGGAGGCTGGCGCCGACGGCTTCCTGGCCATGCCCCTGGATGAGCCGGAGCTGATTGCCCAAATCCGCGCCATGGCCAAGATCAAGGGCGCCAACCGCAGGCAGGGGTCGGGGCGGGCGGGTGTGGAAGATGCGCTGCAGAAGAGCGAAGCGCGGCTCAAGTCGGCCGAGCGGATTGCACAAATCGGGCATTATGAGATCGATATCGCCGCCGGCACGGCCTTCTGGTCGGAAGAAGTTTTCCGCATCTTTGGCATGGATCCATCCAGCCCGCCGCCAACCGTCGAAACCTATGCCCAATTGATCCATCCGGATGATCGGACCATGCTCTACCAGATGTTCGAACAGTCGTCGAGCGAGGGCAAGCTATTTGATCTCGAGTATGGGATCCTGCGTGCCAACGGCGAAACCCGTACCATTCGCAGTATTGCCAGAGTGACACAAGATTTACAGGGCCATGGCGTCATGTTCGGCACCATTCAGGACATCACTGAGTATAAGCAAGCCGAGGCCGCCTTGCGCGAAAGCGAAGCGCGTTATCGTAGTCTGCTGGAGTTGGCGCCGATCGGCATTGCGGTGCATTCCGAAGGCAAGATCGTCTTCGCCAATCCGGCCGCGGCGCGGCTGCTCGGCGCTGATTCCCCAGCGCAACTCGCTGGCAAGCCCGTCAGCGAAATCATCCGCCCCGATCATTGGCCAGCGACACTGGCACGCATCCCACATTTGATGGCTGGCGAACAGGGTTTGTACCCGGTCGAAGATGTCTATCTACGATTGGACGGAACGCCCATCGACGTGGAAGTAATTGTGACGTCCCTCGCTTTCCAGGGCAAGCCGGCCGTACAGGTCATTGTTCTCGACATCACCGAACGCAAACGCGCGGAAGCCGAACGTGCGAGCTTGCTGACGCAGGTGCAGACCCAGGCCCAGCAGATCGCCCAGATTTTGGATACGGTGCCGCAAGGTGTGATTCTGCTGGATGGAGATGGCCGAGTGTTGCTGGCGAACCCCACCGGGGTGCGTGACCTGGCTGTGCTGGCCGATGCCGCCGTCGGCGCGCGGCTCACCCGGCTTGGCACGTTGCCCCTGGCCGCCCTGTTGGCATCGGCGCCTGGCGGACCGTGGCATGAGATTCGGGCCGGTGAGCGCATCTTCGAGGCCATTGCCCGGCCCATCGTGGCCACCCAGCCCGACCAGGCGCCGGGGCACTGGGTGGTGGTCATCGACAATGTGACCTATCAGCGCGCCGTGCGCGAACAACTCCAGCAGCAGGAGCGCCTGGCCGCCGTGGGCCAACTTGCCGCCGGTATCGCCCATGACTTCAACAACATCCTGGCCATCATCGCGCTCCAGGCATCCATGGCCGCGCGCGCGCACGATCTCGCGGTACGTGAGCGTGATCGGCTGACCATCATCAGCGAACAAACCGCCAACGCGGCGGCGCTGATCCAGCAAATTCTCGACTTCAGCCGTCGCGCCGTCCTAGAACGGCGGCCGCTTGACTTGCTACCCTTGCTCAAGGAGCAGGTAAATCTACTGACGCGTACCTTGCCCGAGAACATCCAGGTCAGCCTGGTCTGCGAAGCCGACGAGTATGTCGTGCTGGCAGATCCCACGCGCATCCAACAGATGGTGATGAATCTGGCCGTCAACGCACGCGATGCCATGCCACAAGGTGGGAGCCTGTGCCTGACCCTTGCCCACCAGGCCAATTCACTACAGCCAGACCTGCCGGCCGGTCCCTGGCTCCGGTTGACGATTGCCGACACCGGGGTGGGGATTCCAGACGAGGCACTGGCGCATATCTTCGAGCCGTTCTTCACCACCAAGCCGCACGGCCGGGGCACGGGCCTGGGGCTGGCGCAAGTCTACGGCATCGTCAAGCAGCATGCCGGCGAGATCGACGTTCACTCGGTCACCGGGCAGGGCGCCACTTTCACCATCTACCTGCCCGCCCTGGCCCAGGCGGCGCCGGCGGTCGCCGTGGCCGCGAGCGAGCCGGCGAGGGGCAACGGCGCAACGATTCTCCTCGTGGAAGACAACGCGAAGTTGCTGGAAGTCATGACCGACGTCATTGAGATTCTTGGCTACACCGTGGTCGGCGCGAGGAACGGCATAGAGGCATTGGCCGTGTTGGAGGAGCGCAGGCGCGCCATTGCCCTGGTGCTGACGGACCTGGTGATGCCGCAGATGGGCGGCGACGCGTTGCTGACGGCCATACGCGCGCGCGGGCTGACGACACCGGTCGTGATCTTGAGCGGCCATCCGCTGGAAAGCGAACTGGCGGGGTTGAAGGCGCGCGGGGTATCCGGCTGGCTGCTCAAGCCGCCCAAAATGCGCGATCTGGCGCAGATGGTGGCGCAGGCATTGGCGGAGTAGGGCTTTACGGCGCGCCCGCCACTGCCAGCGCGCCGGCCGCGCCACTGGTTGCGCTGGACAGCCGTGCTTTGCGTTTTTCGATCTGGCCCACCACATATTGGATGTGTGTGCGCAAGTCGTAGACGCTCGGCATGTACGAATTGGAGACTGTCAATTCGCGCACCAGCTTATCATCTAGTTCGTCCAGCTCGGCAATCGCGGCGTCGATCTCGATAAGCTGCATCCGGTCAACGCGCAACTCGATGCCATGCACGATCTTATCTGAGTTGCGGCGTAATACCCCTGGCTTCAGACATGGGGATGTAAGCCGCATGGCGCTCCTTGCGCCATATCCTTTATGTTATTTGCGAATTGCATAATTCATAGTATAATGTCT
>Ga0105047_10011359_pt1 | contig 14458 bp, 9 predicted proteins | sample MAT04_FD_78384 | JGI IMG/M metagenome (GOLD analysis project Ga0105047, IMG submission 78384) | Freshwater microbial communities from Lake Fryxell liftoff mats and glacier meltwater in Antarctica - MAT-04 (megahit assembly) | ecosystem: Environmental > Aquatic > Freshwater > Ice > Liftoff... | reverse complement strand
CTTCTTCGAGGGGTCCAGCATGCTTTCGAGGAGTTCCTCGCGTTTCCGCTGCTTGCCGATGGCGGTGAAGTCCGGGCCGACGTTCGTGCCGCGGTCGCCGACTTTGTGGCAGTTCGCGCACTGCACCTGGTTGGACCAGAAGAGCGTCTCGCCACGTTTCGCATCTCCGGCAAGCGGGAGGATCGCCGCGGGCCGAGGATTCGAGCCCAGCTTGCGGCCCCTGCCGTCCGAGGGCAGATAGCCCTCGAAGAGATCGCGGATAGGGCCGCCCGGCAGCTTGGCGGCGGCCAAGAGCCACTTGTCGCGAGACTCCGTGGAAAGCGCCTGGGCCCCGATCAGGTGAGAAAGTGCCATCGCGGCATGGGCAGTCTTGAGTTCATCCTCCACGCTTCCCAGCGCCTTGGCATCCGTGTTCCAGGTGCTCGTCGAAGCACCCTCGCCGAGAGATTGAATCCACTCTCCCATGAGGCGAACGCCCTGAGAATCCGGCCACTCCGAGCCGATGTGAGGCATCCGGTCCTTGCCGAACTTTGTCATGCGGTAGAAGAGCGTGCTTCGCTCCGGATGACCCTTCGCCACGATTCTTGCGTCCGGTAGCGTGAAGTCGCCGCGCTGCGGTGCGATGTCAAGAATCTTCAGATCCTCCAGCGGCTTCGTCGCCACGAGTTCCAGCGACACGGCTCCGCCGCCGCCGAAGCGATGGCAGTGCGAGCAGTTCGCGTGCAGGTACGAGCGAGCCTGCAAGTCGAGCGGCGCCGGAGAGTGCATCGGGTGAAGCTTCGGTTCTTCCGTTGCCGTGAACTCGGTAAAGGGCACTTCCGGCTTCTCTTCGAGCGTACGCCGGTTCAGCAGGCCGGTCTCGCTGAAGCGCACAAGCTGGTTGCAAGCTCCACCGAAGCCGTCCGGGCCGTCGCGATTGAGTTGGCCCAGGTTGAACGCCAGGGCGTATTGCGGCCACTGGTTGTGGCAGGTCATGCACTGCGTTCGGCTGTGGAACGTCCACACATGCTCACGCTTGCCCGCAGGAATCGCTGCGTCCTTCACCTCGAAGATCTTTTCGCCGCCGATGCTTGGCATCAGGTCCGCGTCCTGGCCGTCGTCGCGCCAGGCGTACGTGTAAGGCCTCCAGTCGAAGCCGTCGAAGTGCAGAAGTTGCGTCTCGACCTTTCGCCGCGTGCTTGGATCCCCCACCACCGTGTCAAGAGTCAGCGTCTTCACCAGGACCGTGTCCTTGGGGAAGTGCATGCGGAACTTGTGCCAGTACACCTGGCTGGGGATCGACTTGCCTTCATGAGGATAAAGCGTCACACCCTCGATGTTCGGCAAGGCGATCCAGTGCTTCGCGACCGCACCATCTTGCCATTGAGGCACGTTGATCTCGAAGGGCTGAACGCCGGTGCTGGGCACCTGGCTCGACGTATTCGCGAAGAGGCCCGTCTTCGAGAGAACCGTGGGGAAGTCCTTGTTTTGGCCTTTGCCGTCATTGCGTTCGAGGGTGTTGATCCGGCCCGTGTCGTAGTCGAGCGCGTAGATCTCGCCGTCATAATCCTCGGCAAACGAGGTCACACGCACCGTCGGCCTGGTGATATCCTCCATCGATATGAGCTTGTCGCCATCGAAGCGAGCCGCCCACCAGCGGCGGAACTCCCAGTCGCCGAACAGATAAGCGCCCTGGAGTTCCGGGAACTTCTTGCCGCGATACACGAAGCCGCCCGCCACGCTCGCCGAGATCGTGTGAGGCAGCGGGATCATTGGAGGAGTGATCGTTGGGTTCGGTCCCGGCTTCTGGTCCGGTTTGATCGGCTGCGGCCCCTCCGTGATGCTCCAGCCATAGTTGCCGCCCTTGGTGATCTTGTGGACCATCTCCCAAAGTTCCCAGCCGACATCGCCCAGCCAGAGGTCGCCAGTCTTGCGGTCGAAGCTCATGCGCCAGGGATTGCGGAAGCCGAACGCCCAGATTTCGGAACGGACGTCCTTCTGCCCCACGAACGGATTGTCCTTCGGCACCGCGTAGTTGAGCCCGGGGTCCTTGTGATCCACGTCGATCCGCAGCACGGACGAGAGCAAGTCCGAGCAGTCCTGGCCGGTGTTGAGTCGGTCCGGCGGGTTCGGTTCGCGGGAGTCGCCGGTGGAGAAATACATGTAGCCATCAGGCCCGAAGAGGATCTCACAGCCGTTGTGCCCGCCGGATTCCCAGGTGACGACGACTTCCTCGCTCGCAGGATCAAGCCGCGGCGGATTGGTGGGCGTGACCGTGAAACGCGAGATGCGGGTGCCATCCTTGAGGTTCGGCCCCCGCTTCGGAAAGTGTGTGTAACAGATGTAGCAATAGCGATTCTGTTCAAACTTCGGATGGAAGGCCACCGCATAGAGAGAACTGAACTTTCCGACATCGGGGATCAGGTGGGCCGTCTTGAGGTCCTTGCTGAAGTCGAACATGAACTCGGGCACCGCGTCTGGTGAGTTCCGCAGCGAGAAGAGATTGCCACGACGTTCGCCGATGAAGTAGCGGTTCTCTCCAGGGATGCGGACCATCAACACTGGCTGGAAGAACTCGGCCTTCGGGAAGGCTCGCACCGCGACAAACGGCGGCGGAGCATCCGGGGAACCGGTCACCTTCGACGTGGTCCACGGCAGCCGAATCGGGTGCGGCGGCGGTGCCGTGTCGAGGGATTCGGGGCGCACGCAGCCCGTGACGAGGATCGCAAGCAGCGAATAGATCACCAGGAAACGAGCCATGCGGCACTCGCGGAAAGGAAATTATCATAGTGTGGAATTGACCTCAAAGGTCGCTTCCATTCTACTCGTGAAAGAGAAGCAAGCCAGCCCGTGCCACGGCAAGCTTGTGCCCTACCCACCAAGGAGCCTTCATGGTCCGTTTCTGCCTGCCGCTGCTCTTCCTCATCACCAGCACCGCGAACGCCGACGAGCCTGCGAGTCTTCCGACGGGGTACAAGCTGCTTTACTCGCAGACTTTCGACACTCCCGAATCGCTCAAGGATCTCGTCGTTCGCGATCCGAAGGTCTGGAAGCACGCCAAGACCGACGGCGGCGGTTCCCTCGAACTCGCTTACAAGAACTACAAGGATCCCTCGCCCGCCAAGTATCGTTCGCCGTTCCACATCGCCCTGATCGCGGACAAGATCTTCACGGACTTCGCCATGGACCTGGAAGTGCAATCCACCATCGCACCGTATGGTCACCAGGATCTGTGCCTCTTTTTCGGCTACGAGAACCCGGAGCACTTCTACTACGCCCACATGGCAGTGAAGACGGACGACCACGCCCACAACGTCTTCATTGTGAACGATGCACCAAGGCTCAAGATCTCAAAAGAAACGACGCCCGGCATCACCTGGGGCGTCAAGACATGGCACAAGGTGCGACTCGTCCGCGAGGGCAGCATCGGCAAGGTCGAGGTTTACTTCGATGATATGACCAAGCCGATCATGCGAGCCGAGGACAAGACCTTCAGCAAGGGCTGGGTCGGCTTCGGTTCCTTCGACGATGTCGGCCTGATACGCAACGTGAAGATCTACGGACCAAGCATGGAGGAGAAACGCAACCCGTTCCTCAAGGCGATCAGCGGGAATTAAAGAGGTTGCATCAGAACCCGGTGCCACAGTCCCGCAGTCCCTCGTCACTTGATCATCGGCGGCTCGGTGAAGGTCTTGGGTTCCAGCTTTTCGGGTGTCTCCAGCGATTCGACCTTCATCTGGAAATAGGGAGTGCCGCCGATCGTCAGGCTGATCTGTTTCGGCAGCTTCACTCCGTGTTCCTCGGCATAATTGCCAAGGACCAGGCTTTTCGCCTTCAGGATCGAGCCTTCGAGCCCCTGGTAAAAGATGCGATCCAGAAGGCCCGTCTTTTCGTCGAACCAGAGCGTCCACTCCGGCTGGCCGGGCACGTAGCAGCGGACGGTGCGGAAGCTCCGGTCATCGAGCGTGGACGTGCCCGGATGGTGGTACATCGCCCCTGGGTTCGCCAGTGCCGCGATCGTGCCGCCCCAGGCTAACACGGCGCAGTCGTGGTGAATGACCCTGGTGTCCGCCGGGCTCATGGGCACCACGGTTCGGGCATCCTGGCGCTGGTATCCGCCGTTCGGAGTGACTGCCCAGCTCAATGCCGTCTGGTCCCCTTTGTCGAAGCGAATCGCAAACTGATCTGGCCAGGCGGACCATGTCTCGATCCCCATATTCACAAAGCTGCGATCCTCGGGCGAGACCATTCGCCCTTTCATCACGATGTGGTGTGTCTTGAATTTCTCGAGTCGCTCGGGCTTGCCGCCCGTATGGGCCGCGATCGCCTTCTCGACGATCGCACGCGCAGCCGGGTCTTCCTTCTCCGGTTTCACGGCTTCAAGGCTGCTGGCGCTGGGCTTCACTTCCGAATCCGGCGGCCGCTCCGGAATGCCCTTGTCCTCGGCACAACCCACAAGGCCGAGCAAGATCAGCCAACTGATGACGATGACGCTGTGTCGCATCCGGGCGTTCCTCCCTGTCAGCCGTAACGGAGCACACCTCGAGACGGCGGATCCGATCCTTCTTCTTAGCTGGTCCGGCGGGTTCGCGTCTATTCAAGAACGGGCCGCGAGCGTCTCAACGCGATCCGTGGATGCCGACCCTGCCGGTTCCGCGTCGTGGGGGGCCGGGAAAACGATCCGGAAGCAACTCCCTTGCCCCACCTCGCTCTCCACCGCGATCGTGCCATGCAGACGATCGACATACTCCTGCACGATCGCCAGCCCCAGCCCGGCGTGAACGCCCGTGGCGTGGCGGGAGAGATCCGCACGGAAAAAACGCTCGAAGATTCGCTCCCGAATCTCCGGCGTCATGCCGATGCCGGTATCCCGAATCTCGAAGTGAATTGAATCCGCTTCACGCCAGCCACGCATCTCGACCAGCCCCGACGGGCGATTGTACTCGATCGCGTTGTGGAGGAGGTTCATCAGCACTTCGCGAAGCTTGTCCGGATCGGTCTCGAGTTCGAGCGGCGACTCGACGTCCACATTCAGTTCCAGCCCATGCGAGATCGCCAGCGGCCGAATGACCGCGGCGCAGGAGGCTGCGATTTCTGACGCATCCACGAGGATCGTATCCACCTGATCGTTCCCGGAGTCAAGGGAAGCCAGGGTCATGATGCGTTCGACAAGCTGCCCCAACTGCTTGTTGATCAGTCGGCACTCCTCGAGCGTGGTGCGATATTGCTCCGGCGTCCGCGGCTTGCGGAGAGCCACGTCAAAGGTCGCCTGCAGCGAGGCGATCGGCGTGCGAAGCTCATGGGAAATATCCGCCACGGCCTGCTTCTCGCGGGCGAACGCTCGGCGAAGCATTCCCAGCGTCTGCGTCAACCGCTCATGGATGGCGCGGAGTTCGAGAGGCAGGCCTGCGCCGTCGTGAGGCAGTTTGAAATCCTTCTCGGAAACCTGGCTGACCGCTTGCGACAGATCCCGCAGCGGCCGCAACCCCAGGCTAACGAGCAGCGGCCCGCCGACGGCGATGCCCAGGAACGTCACGAGGCCGATCACCAGCAAGCTCGCGCGTAGCTGACGGCGTTCCTCACGTATCTGACCTGCTACGGTGTCATTCTCGGAATCCCGCTCCTGTTCGTAAGCTTCGAGCCGGGCCAAGAGCGGTTCGATCGGCCTCGCACATTGCACGAAGACCACGAGATTCTCATCGACGATTTGGGGCACCGCAGGCCGTGCTCCGAGAGGTCCAAACCCCGAGGGACGCGGTCCGGGCCCCATCGGGCCAGATCCAGGCCTTCCGCCGCCGAGACCACCAGGAACGCCGGAACTGGGGCCCCGCGAACCGGGACCAGGTCCCCCAGGCCCAACACCTCCGAGGCCAGGGCCACCTGCACCGCCGAGGTTCAAGCCGACTCCTGGCAGACCTGCAGCAAGGCCGCCAGGCCCTCCGGGTCGGAGTCGGCTTCGGAGGGACGGCGGGTTATTCAGCGAGACACGCATCACGACTCGACGCACGGGCTCCTTGGAGGGAATCAGTTCCGACTCGTTGAACGACCAGTCCTCCACCGACATGAAAGGCAACGAGTCACCAAGCAGCGACTCGGAGCGCCAACTGGCGCGACCGGACGCACTAAAGATCTGGTAGTAGTCCGCAGTCTTTTCCGGATCCTCCACGCTGCGAAGCAAACCCTCGTCGATGGGGAGGCGTGAGAAGAATTCCCGCAGGTGGCCGAAGTAAAGTGCGGGGTTCGCCAGGAAGACCGAGGTGAGGAGAGGTTGCCCCGGGCCATAAGCGATCAAAGCCCTCGTGAGGTTGAACCTCGCGAAGTCTTTCTGGAATCGGGGGACATATTCCTTGTGGAATTCCCGCCCGAGCTTGCGGGCCTCCTGGAGCAACTCGTCGTCCATGCGTAATCGCTCGTCACGGCAGCGATCCACAAACTGAGCCTCGATCAGGGCCCTCGAAGCGGTCTGACGAGCTTCGAGCGAGCGACCGGTCACCTGATCGATCACAATGCCCACCACGGCCAGTGTGACAACCAGCAGGGCCAGGAGATAGCTCGTGAGTGATCGACGCAACGAATGCATGGCAGCCAGGCCTTCGGACTGTTCAATAGAGAACCGCTCGTTATCCGTCCTCGCCGCGGAGCATGTAGCCCTCGCCCCAGCGCGTCATGATCAACGGGGTCTCAAAGCCCTTGTCAATCTTGTTGCGAAGATAGCGGATGTACACATCCACGACATTTGACGTATTCTCATCGTACTCGTCGTAGAGATGCTCCCAGATCATGCTGCGAGTCACAACCTTGCCTTGATGATACGCCAGGAATTCCAGGAGAGCGTATTCCCGCGGTGTCAGATGGATCAACTGTCCGGCCCGCTTCACGGTGCGAGCCGCGGTGTCCATCTCGAGATCCCGGCAGCGCAGCACAGGATCCTTGACCTGATGCCCACGGCGGACCAGAGCCCGCACCCTGGCCAGCAGTTCATCGAGTTCAAAGGGCTTCGTCAGGTAGTCATCGGCGCCCGTATCCAGTCCAGCGATCTTATCCTTCGTGGTGCCGCGGGCCGTGAGCATGATGACATGGGTCGAGATTCCAGACTGTCGCCAGCTTTTCAGGAGCGTCAGCCCATCCATTTTCGGCAGCATCACGTCGAGAATGATGACGTCGTACGAGGTGGTTCGGCACTTCACGTCCGCTTCATCGCCGTCCATCGCCACATCCACGGCAAAGCCTTCTTCTTCGAGCCCCTGGCGCAAAGCGCGGACGAGCGGTTGGTGATCTTCGACAAGCAACAGTCGCACTCCTCGCCCTCCCTCAAAGTGGATGTTGACACAGTTCAATCTATCCCGCTTGGAATGAGGGAAGAATGAGAAAGACTTCCGCGGACGTGGAAGCCGATTCGGACCAGGACTGCTACGGTAATTCTGCCGACCGTCGCGGAGGCGATTTCCTCACGCGAATCATCCCACCTGCCAGGAGTTCCTCTCATGATCCGTGCCCGCCTGATGGCCGCCTTCGCCGGCCTGCTCTCGCTCACCTGGGTTGTTGCGGCCCAGGACGCCAACCCCGCCGCCAAGCCCGAGAATCGCGACAACCCTCGTCACAAGGAGTTCCTGGAACGTGCCAAGAAGGCCGAAAAGGTGGACGTCCTTTTCATCGGCGACTCGATCACCCAGGGCTGGGAAGGCGCCGGCAAAGAAGCTTGGGTCAAGACGTTTGCCCAGTTCAATCCCTTCAACCTTGGCATCAGCGGCGACCGCACCCAGCACGTGATCTGGCGGCTCACCGAGGGCAAGGAAATCGAAGGCCTGTCCCCCAAGGCCGCGGTCATCATGATCGGCACGAACAACAGCGGCGGGAACTCCGCCGAGGAAATCGCGGGCGGCATCAAGAGGATCATCGAGATCCTCAAGGAAAAGAAGCCCGGCATCAAGATCCTGGTGCTCGGCGTCTTCCCCCGTGCCGGGATGAAGCCCTCCGCCGAGGCCACGGAGACCAAGGCCGTCAGCTTGCAGCCGAAGATCAAGGCGATCAACGACATCGTCGCCAAGTATGCCGACGGCAAATCGGTGAAGTACCTGGACATCGGCGACAAGTTCCTGGACGCTTCGGGCAACCTGCCGAAGAAGATCATGCCGGACTACCTGCATCTTTCTCCCGAAGGCTACAAGATTTGGGCCGACGCCGTGGAGCAGCCGATCAAGGATTTGTTGAAGAACTGAGTGTTTCGAGCCCAGGGGCCTCGGTCTCTGGGCTCGTCGGAGATATGTGTGAACCTTGACGCTGGCAGCCGCTCTCTTAGAATGCGGTGACCGAGCCGAAGTGGCGGAATTGGCAGACGCGCTAGATTCAGGTTCTAGTACTCGCAAGGGTGTGGAGGTTCAAGTCCTCTCTTCGGCACTCCGGAAAACCAAGGGCTCGCAGAGTAACATTCTGCGAGCCCTTGGTGTTTCGCGGGCCTCTGTTGTAACATGCGTGTATATAACATGCGTGTAACGGCGTTGCTCTGTTGTTGGTCAGTGTTGGAGAGATGGGCTCACGAATGGCTTCTATTCACAAAGACCCTCGCAATGGCATTTGGCTAATCATGTACCGGTATGGTGGCGAGCAAGCGCGGTAGCGCCTCAAAACGCGAGATAAATCTGAAGCTGAAGCTTTCAAAGGGCGGATCGCGTTAACGCTCCTCGAAATCGAACGTGGGCGGAAAGACCTGCCACCCGGCGCGGACCTATGGGAGTTTCTACAGAGCGATGGCAAACGCTCTCAGAAGGTCGTCGCCCCAGCCATCGTCACGATCGGCGAATTATTTGACCGTTACCTAGCCTAGCTAGAGAGGACATTAGGTGGCCCGAAAACGAAAGTTACGATTGGCAACTTCTCCAGAGCTGGCAGCTTCAGTACCTCGGGAACCCTCGACCTGACCGGCGGAACCGTGATGGCAACGTTGAGCACTCTCACTATCGGTCAGTTTTCAGTCGACGGTACCACCACAAATCGGTCCGGTACGGGAAGTTTCACAGTGGACGGCTCTTCCAGTGTGGTTACCGCCGAAACCATTCGCGTTGGCCAGGGGCGGGTAAGCCGGCGGGCTCTTCCTCACACTGTTCCATTCAACAGAACCCCGGCCGATGACATGCCAGCCACAACGACTTCACCACAGTTGACGGCCGAATCAAATGGGGAACGGGAGGTTGATTGGTTGATTTCCGTTCACTCTCCAAGACGAACAAGATAGATACAATTCAGACTTTCGGATTAATCCTCTGGCACCTTCCATGGTTTCGACTCCTGCCAGTTTGCTTGATCAACTCCATTCGCCCGACCGGGCCGGTGCATGGCCCAGGTTCGTGAGTTTGTATGCCCCGCTGCTGCTCCGATGGGCGAGGCGATTTGGGGCCCGGGGCCCGGACTGCGAGGATTTGGTTCAGGAAGTCTACGCCGCTCTTCTCATCGCACTTCCCGCATATCGGTACGACGGATCCCGCAGTTTCCGGGCCTGGCTCTATACGATCATTCTGAACAAATGGCGGGACTTCCACCGCCGTGCGGCCGCCGTTCCAGCCCATGTCCCTTTGGATGGCCAGATTCCCGATCCCGTGAACGATCCGATTGCCGAGTTCGACGAGGCGGAATATCGGACCGTGCTAATCTCTCGCGCCGCGGCGCTGGTTCGGGCCGACTTTAATCCCGCGACATGGCGGGCCTTCTGGGCCACGGCGGTCGAGGGTCGATCGACGGCGGAAGTTGCCTCCGAACTCCATCTTTCTGCGAACGCGATTTACCTGGCACGATTCCGCGTGATGGCGCAATTGAGAGCGGAACTGGCCGGGTTTCTCGATTGAAGTCGTGCGATGTTTTTTCACACTTCTCCCTTTTTCGCGAAAGATCGCGCCGCGATTGTGCGTGCTCTTAAAGGTAACGCACGCACCTCAGGACCCCGAGGTTCCCATGGCTCGAAACACCGCTGACGCCTTTCCCGATGATGAGACCCTTCGTCGTTTCCTTGCGGGCGATTTGCCAGCGGGTGAAGGCGAGCGAATCGCTGCGGTCCTTGAGCGGAATCCGGAACTGGTCACCCGCCTTCCTTCGCTCGATGCCCCGGATCAATTGATTGAGACTCTCCGCGGCGCGGCGACGGAGACGGCTGCTGAAGAACCGGAAATGGCAAAGGTGATCGCCAAGGCTGCCGCGCTGGTGCCGGCGGGGAATAGAGCAACGGTTGATCTGGCTCCGGTCGAATCGCTTGTGTTGCCCGATCCCAAGGAAGCGTTGATCTCGCCGGAGCGGACGGAAAATGATGTGCTTGGCCTCCTCGCCGCGGCAGAATCACCAGAGGAACTGGGCCGTCTGTGCGGATATCGCGTTCTTCGCATCCTGGGCAAGGGCGGCATGGGCGTGGTTTTCGAAGCGGAAGACATCGCGCTCGGCCGCAAACTCGCGATGAAGGTCATGCTGCCGAGCGTGGCGGCCAATCCTGCCGCACGCAAGCGATTTCTCCGCGAGGCACGAATCGCGGCGACTGTGGAACACGATAATGTCGTGCCCATTTTCCAGGTCGGCGAAGATCGCGGCGTTCCATTCCTCGCGATGCCGATGCTCCGCGGGGCCGCCCTGGATGCGAAGCTCGACACCATGAAAGGGCCCATGCCTGCTCTCGCGATTGTGATGATCGGCAAGCAAGTCGCCGCGGGGTTGGCTGCCGCGCACTCGAAGGGTTTGATCCATCGCGATATTAAACCGTCCAATGTCTGGCTGGAAACGGATGAGAACAACAAGGTGCGGCGGGCGAAGATCCTCGATTTCGGTCTGGCCCGCGCAATCGATGACGACGACGGCCTGACGCGCCCCGGCGCCATCCTTGGCACCCCTGCATACATGGCCCCCGAACAGGCCCGCGGGCAGGCCGTCGATGGCCGGGCCGATCTCTTCAGCCTCGGATGCGTTCTCTATCACATGGCCACGGGCAAACGGCCGTTCTCGGGGAACGATCCCTACGCGGTGCTCACGGCTCTTGCGCTCGACACACCCGCACCGCCCATCGCAGTGAACCCGTCACTTCCCGCCGCGCTCTCGGACTTGATCGTGAAACTTCTGGCAAAAGACCCTGCCGACCGTCCGCAGACCGGGAAGGAAGTTGTGGAGGCGCTCGCAAAGATCAGTGTCGCGAAGCCCGCTGAGAAAAAGCCGATTCCAACACCGCTACCCTCCAGCCCCGTGGTGGAGCCTTCCCCGGCTCGCGTCATCGAGCGCGAGCCGCCATCACCGGCTTCACGTTCCTCAAGTCGGTCACGCCGATTGGTTGCCGCTGGCTTGCTCGGCGTGCTCGCCGTCGCATTTGCTGCCGTCGTCATCATCAAGATCAAGCACAAGGATGGCACCGAGACCATCACTGAACTTTCGCCCGGCAGCAAAGCGACGGTGAAGACGAAGGACGGGACGCTGGTCATTGTGGAGAATCCTCCCGAACCCGAGGGCAAACAGGCACCGGCCTCCATACCGCCGAAGCCGCTGATCCCAACACCGCCTAAGCCGCCCGTCGCTATCGCCAAAAAATTCCCCTTCGATGATCTCGACCCCGCGAAAATTCCACTGGCCGAGCGGTCGTTCCTCGGCAACGGCGACCCGGCCAAAGCCCAACCCGAAATCGTCGGCGTGCTCGGCAGCACTTCTTTCAAGCACTGGGAAATCATGAACATCGTTTGGGATCCGACCGGTAAGCGTGTCGCGACGTGTGGCGGCGACGGGTTTTACCGCTTGTGGGATCCGACCGACGGCCGTCTCACCGCCGTGTTTTACAATCCCGCGGCCGGGCTGGCCTTCAGCCCGGACGGCACTCTGCTGGCCGGCGGCCCGCGAGACGGAGGGGGCGCCGCGGTCGATGTCCACGATGCGGCGACCGGTAAACGCGTCCGCACCCACACCCTGCCATTCCCCGTGGCGCAGTTCGCCGGCATGACCTGGAGCTTCGGCGACCGGCTCACACTGGCTTCTCGATCCGACGACGGCAAAGTGATCAAGATCTGGGACGCGGAGAAAGGCAAAGAACTGGTAACGCTCACGGGGCACACGGCCCGCGTGCGGACGGTCGCCTTCGATCATCAAGGCAAGCGAGTCGCCACCTGCGGCGAGGACAAGACCGTCCGCGTCTGGGACGTCGCCACCGGAAAGATGTTGAAGCAGTTTGAACGGGACAGCGCCGACGCGGCCTTCCGCCCGGATGGCAAGCACCTTGCCGCCTCGGGCGTCCTTTGGTGGGGGACGCAAGATCCCACGGTGCAGGTCTGGGACACGCAAACCTGGGAACCGGTGTGGACTCTGACCGCGAGCGGCGGTGCGGGACCTATGGCGTACAGCCCGGACAACATGCGACTGGCCTGCCGACTGCAGAGCGTGGAGAGAGGAAATACCGCGGAGACGGCCGTCTGGGACGCTACGACCGGCAAGCCCGTCCGCACGCTTCCCGGTGGTTACCATACCACCGGGTACTGGTGGGTACGGCCGGCCTTCAGCCCGAAGGGTGACAAGGTTGTCACTCCCGGTCAAGTGATGGCCCATCTCTGGGATGTGACAACTGGAAAGGAACTCTTTCCACCGCGTGGAACTGCTAGCTCGAGCAGCCAAATTGTGGCGAGCGAGGACGGCCGATGGGTAGTTTCCACCGCTGCGGATAGCACCGCGCGGGTGTGGGACACAGCTACTTGGACCGAAAAGCACTCCTTCCCGTGCGGCGGCCTCAACGGGGCTGGTGTTGCCATCAGCCCGGATGGCCGCTTCCTCGCCGTTCCGTTCCAAGATCTCGTGCGTGTGCGGGACCTGGAGACGGGCAAAATCGCTTACACCCTCACACTTCCTGGAGGAAACGCCTTAATCGACGCGGTTCGCTTCCGGCCGGACGGCAAGCGCTTGGTCGCCTCGGACCGCGGGCGGGCGAGCCCAATCGAATGGGATACGGAGACCAAAAAAGTGTCCGCCGCTTACGAGGGGTTGCCCAAGCCGCAGGCGCATTATTTGACCTACGCAGTGGCGTATAGCCCGGACGGCAAGTTCCTGGCGGCCGGCGGAGCCGAGGGAAAGCTCGTGATCGTGTGGGACACCGAGACCGGCAAGGAACATAAGCGATTCGATTTCGCGACGGGCGGCATAAAGCAGCTGACGTTCAGCCCCGACGGCAAACAGCTTTTGATCTTTGGCGGTGGTTTCGCGGGAGTTCAAGGCTGGGACGTGGCGAGCGGCCTTCCGCTCCCCGCGGTCGGACAGGTGGGCGTCCATGGGCTGGTGTTCGCTCCCAACGGGCGGATGGCAACCCTGGAACCAAGTGCCACCGTCGTGGTCCGCACACCCGAAACCGGCACAGCCCTTACGGAAGTGAAGCTCCTCCCGGCCGTCTGGCGGGCGTACACGATTGCCATCGCCCCCGACGGCCGCCACGCACTCGTCGGCCAACTCGATGGCACGATCCTCATAGTGCGTATCCCGGAACTGGGCGGCCCAGTTCTGGTGCCCAAGTGACATCAAGACGAAGTTTGCTTCGTCGAAACCCTTACCGGAGTTCGCCATGCTCGCCTCACGAATCGTTCTTTTTACCAGCATCGTCCTCGCTGCGACCGCTCAGGCCCAAACGAAGAAGCCCTATGTCCCTATGGACGTTCAATTCGGCTCCGCGGTATGGGGCTGGCATCTATTCGACATGAAGGGAAACAGCCTGAACAAAAACCGGTTTCGAGGAACGGTGGAAGGCAAGCTGACTCTCAACAGCAAGGACATCGGCACCTGGAAAAAGTCCGGAAAGGACGGATTGACGCTCGACTTCACTCGCGGCACCCTCAAGGGCAAAGCCGAACTCAAACTGGTCCCCATGCAGCGTCCCACGTACCAGGGCACTCTCGTGAATGACGACGGCAAATTTACTCTACGCATTGAACTCGTCAAAGATTGAATTCGGCAGGTCGAACAACTTCGCTCACACCTTTCAGGAGGTTTCTATGTGCCGCGTTTCGCTCTTCGCCGCGCTCGCGCTTTCACTTGCAAACACTTCCACCACCGATGCGCTCCAAAAGAAGAAAGCCGCACCGATGGATATTCTTGCCGGGGCGGCAGACTGGAACTGGCAGCTTTTCGACAAGAAGGGTGAGGCTATCGACAAAGGCAAAATCCGAGGGACGAAAGAAGGCAAGCTCTTCAAGGATCTCAAGGAAATTGGTTCGTGGAAGAAGACGGGTAAGGATCAATTCCAGGTCGAATTCACCGAAACCGTCCTCAAGGGAAAGGCCGAACTGAAACTGATGCCCGCGACACGATTTCCTTCATACCAGGGCGAGTTAATGCGTGAAGACGGCAAGTTCACTCTTCGCATGAAGCTCTACAAGGACTGACCTCGGCATTTTGAACAACTCCGGTCATATATTTCAGGAGGCTACAATGTAGCGTGTTTCGCTCTTCGCCGTACTCGCGCTCTCACTTGCAAGCACTTCCACCACCGTTG
>Ga0105047_10011358_pt1 | contig 14459 bp, 13 predicted proteins | sample MAT04_FD_78384 | JGI IMG/M metagenome (GOLD analysis project Ga0105047, IMG submission 78384) | Freshwater microbial communities from Lake Fryxell liftoff mats and glacier meltwater in Antarctica - MAT-04 (megahit assembly) | ecosystem: Environmental > Aquatic > Freshwater > Ice > Liftoff... | reverse complement strand
TGCACGTGACCGTGACGGGCGTGGGAAGCGGCGATCGCCTCCATCGCTGCGATGCGATCGATGCGGTCGTCGCCGATGCCGACGAGGATGCCGGTGGTGAACGGGATCTGCAGCTCACCCGCCGCCTCGAGCGTGGCGAGGCGCCGGGCGGGCACCTTGTCGGGTGCCGACTGATGGCACTCGAGATCGTCGCGCATGCTCTCGATCATCATCCCCTGGCTCGGCGACACCGGTCGGAGCTGAGCCAGTTCGTCGAGTGACAGCGCACCGCAGTTGGCATGGGGGAGCAGACCGGTCTCGTCGAGCACCAGCTTCGCCATCGCCGCCACATAGTGGACGGTGGAGTCGTAGCCGTGGTCACGGAGAAACGCTCGGGCCACTTCGTAGCGGTCCTCGGGGCGCTCGCCCAGCGTGAACAGCGCCTCGTGACAGCCCCGGCGGGCTCCCTGACGGGCGATCTTCAGCACGTCGTCGGGTAGGAGGTAGACCTTGTCGAGGCGGGCGGGCGGTTGGGCGAACGTGCAGTAGCCGCACGTGTCGTTGCACAGCATCGTCAGCGGGATGAACACCTTGGGCGAGAAGGTGATGCGGGTGCCATGCGCCGCGTCGCGCACCGAACGGGCCTGCTGCATGATCTCCGCGAGCGGCAGCTCGATGAGGTGCTGATGGGAGGAAGCGATGGTCGTCATGTCGTCGACCGCGCTCACGCGCCGGGCCAGATGACTTTGCCGTCGGCGCCGTAGACGCCGCTGATCAGCGAGGTGTCGACGTACGGCGTGATGTCGGGTGCTGTGCCGTCGAACAGGCCGATCTCGGCGTACACGGTGACCTCGTTCACCAGCAGGTCGATCTCGGGCACACCCAGCGGCGTCGCTGTGTTCGTGTCGACGACGAGCTGCGACTCGACGCCCCAGCGGGCCGCCTCACCCTCGGGTGACAGGAACATCGCGTTGCCGTTGGCGTTGATGAAGCCGAGGGCGACGTCTGACGCCGCTGTGGGGTCGGCGATCGCGTCGGCGAGCCCGCGCATCGAGGCACGCACGAAGTCCTGGGCGGCCGTCGGGTGCTCGTTCAGGAACTCGGCGTTCGTGTAGAGGATGCCGAAGCTGCCGGGGATGTCGAGGTCGGCCGGGTCGAACACGGTGTGGGGGATGCCGGCGGCCTCGAGCTGCTTCGGCTCGTTGCTCTTGTAGCCAGGGAACCCGACGATGTTCGGCACTTCGATGTGCACCTTCGGGTCGAATCCGTCGAGCAGCACCGTGGTGTAGTCGGTGCCCTCGGTGAGACCGGCCTGGCGCAGCATCGCGGCGACGCTCGGGGTGATCTTGCCCTTCACGCCGATGGTGGAACCGGCGAGGCCGGCGAGGTCGGTGGGTCCACCGTCCTTGACGATCAGTCCGTCGATGCCGGTCTTGCCCTCGACGGCGACCACGACGAACTGCGCCTCGTTCTTGCTGGCGAAGTCGACCACCTCGCTGAACGAGCCACCCGAGGAGAACTGGGCGTTGTTGGCGGCGAGCTCGGGGTAGTTCGCCGTCGAGAAACTGGGCTTCACCTCGACGTCGAGGCACAGCTCGTCGAAGTAGCCACGCTCCTTCGCGACGAGCACCTCGACGATCGAGGCCGTGGCGGCGAAGTCGAAGCTCGACAGGTAGGTGATCGTGCCGGCCGCCCGGTTGGCCTCGCACCGCTCAGCGGGGAAGGCCTCGCCGGCCACGACGTCGCCACCGGAGCTGCTGCTCGAGCTGCTACTCGGCGCGGTGTCGTCGCCGCAGGCGGCGAGGAGCACGAGGGCGACCAGGGCGACCAGGGGGAGGACGAAGAAAGACGAACGGTGACGCGACATGGCAGACCTCCGGTACGGGGTGATCGGGTGATCATCAGTTGTGCCAGAGCACGGCGGAAGCCTGGTGTCGAGTGAGAAGGTGACACGAGCCCCCGCACTGCCGTGCGTTGCATCACCATACCCACGTCATGTCGCCCAGCCGTCACCGGGAGCGCAGGGTTGTTGCCAGCTCGCTGAGGGTGTGCTCACGACAGTTCGTCGGGGACTTCCCGGTGCAGCGTCGCGCTGAGGTGGTGGGTGAGTGGCACACCCACAGCGGCCATACGCATGTCGTAGCGCAGCACGTCGGTGTCGATGAACAGGTCGCGCTCGACCGCCGTCACCTCCTTGGCGGTCGACGACAGGCCCATGCGGGTGGACCGCAGCCGGAAGTTCGAGCCGTCGAAGGTGCCTTCGAGGATCTCGGTGACGCCCGTCGGGTGGGCGAGCACGAACTCGATCAGTCCCGGCCGTGGCATGCGCAGGTAGCCCGTCTCGGCGTGCAGCGGCCGTCCATCGACCGCATCGCGGGTGCGCTGCGAGTAGCTGAGGAACGGCTTGCCCACATGGCCGAACGTGATCGATTCGGTATAGTCGAACGGCTCGATCGTCGGGTACTCGCCATGGCCGCGGCCGCTCCACGTGCCGAGCAGGAACGCAAGCGGGGCCATGTCCGGGTGCATGTCCGGGTGCAGGTCGGGAGTCATCGACCAACTGTCGCGCACACGCCACCGTGAACCGGTGCCAGACTCGTGACATGTCGTTGCGTACCTCGAATCGGTCGGCTCTGGCCACTGTCGTCGGATGGGTGCTCGTGCTCGTCGCCGGCTGGATCCTGCTCCGCTTCGTGCTCGGCACCCTGTTCTGGATGCTGCGCGGCATCCTCCTGCTCGTCGTCCTGGTGGGCCTCCTGCTCGTCTACCTCACCCTCAAGGCCCCCGACGACGACTGAGCCCGTCCAACGACCCGTCCGCACACGCCGTCCAGCGCTGTGAACTGCGTGTGACTCAGTGCATCGCGTGGAGGTGTTCGGCGACGGCCTGGAAGGCGCCCATCGATTCGGCAGAGAGGTCATCCGGGAGCGCCTCCGGGTAGGTGGAGAAGCGGGCGATCACGGTGCGCGACGGACGGTGCACCCAGCAGTACTGCCCGAAGATGCCGAGTCCGCTGTACTCGACGCCGCGGTCCATCACCCAGAACGCGTTCCGGTACATCGCCCATCCGTCGGGTGCACCGCCCTCCTGGGCGGCGAACGCGGTCAGGCTGGCCTCGTCGCCGGCGTGGGTGTCGGTGACCCACTCGCACGGGATGACCTCGCGGCCGTCGACCACCCCGTCGTCGAGGTATGCGACGCCGAGGCGGGCGAGGTCTCGCAGGGTGCAGCTCATCCCGCCTTCCACGACCGGGTGGCGGAGCGGGTCGAGCATGATGTCGGCGTCGTGCTCCATGCCGAGTGGCCTCCACAGGTCGCGCGACACGATCTCGTGGTAGGGCAGGTCGTTCGCCACCTCGAGCAGGCGCGCTGTGATGTTGGTGAGCGGCGACCGGTACTGGAACCGTGCACCGTGGGCGAACGCGGTGCCGTAGGAGCGGAAGTGGCCGAGCGTGCCCATCGGGCGACGGCCCTCGAGGGGTCGGTAGCCGGCATGACGCTCGTACTCGAGCAGCGGGATCTCGCCGGGGCGGGCGAGCTCGCTGTAGGCGTCGTAGTCCTCGACGAAGTCGGTGCCGGCGGTCATGTCGACGAGGTGGCGCACCGTTGCCCCGTCGAGGCTGGTGCCGACGAACTCGGGGGCGACGTCGGTGACGAGGTCGTCGATCGACAGTTGCCCCCGTCCGACAGCGACACCGACCGCCGCCGCGCAGAACGACTTCGACACGCTCATCAGCAGGTGCAGCGACCGCTCGTGCATGCCGTTGAAGTAGCGCTCGTCGACGATGCGGCCGTCGTGCACCACGCACACGCCGTCGCAGAACGAGTCCGCCAGATGATCGGCCCACGTGGTGGTGCTGCCGCGGCGCGACTGCACGGTGACGCCGTCGAGCGGCAGCAGATCACGTGGGAGGTCGACGACCGGCCCATCACCTCGTTCGATCAGCGCCGTCGGCACGATCTCGCGGATGTGCTGGAACGCCGGCCGGTTGTACGGCGCATCCATCCAGTTGTCGAGCGTGAACGAGCGATCGATCGTCATCTCCACAGCCTCGCAGCGTCGCTGTCACCGAGTGGAGATCTCGTCGAACATGCGCAGCACGTTCGCCGCGGCCACACCCACGCGGTGCCCCGTGCGGGCGATGAAACCGAGTTGCACGCCACTTGCAGGATCGCGAGCGGCGAAGAACTGCTCGTGCCCGGCGTCGTCGACCACCACGTTGGTGAGCAGCGATGCCTCGGCGTCGGCGAGGCTGGCGCGGGCGTAGCCGGCGTTGAGCACCTCGATTGCGACGTGTTGGATGCCCCCACCGTGTCGCTCGAGGTACCGCGCGACGGCAGGTGATGCCTCGGGGCCGACGAGCACGATGGTCACACCGCCGGCGTTGAGGGCGACGATGCCGGTGACATCGCCCCCGGCCAGATGGGCGCGATGGAAGCCGAACGATCCCGTGAACGAAGCGACCGCTGCGGGCAGGTCCTCGACCGCGACCACGAGGTGATCGATCCGTGTGGCGACGGTGTCGAGACCCGATCGCACCCCGTCGGGTTCGGCAACCTTGTCGGGTGCGGCGTCGGGTCGGTGACCGGCGACCTCGATGCGGTGGGTCTCCGCGAGCAGCACCCGGAACAGTTGCTCGGCGAAGTCGGGGTCGACCCCGGCGTCGATGGCGAGCTGGCGCCGCGAGGTCACCACATCACGCACCCGCGCCGGTTGGATGACCGCAGCACCCGTGCCGCGCTTGACCTCGGCGACCTCCTCGCACACGGCGAGCCTGGCCGCGACGACGCGCACGAACTCGCGGTCGAGCTCGTCGATGCGGTCGCGCAGCGTGGCCAGGTCGGCGCTCGGACTGTCCGTCATGGCGCCGACGATAACGACACGGCGGCGCACAGGCGTAGCTATCGGCAGATCACGTGTACGGGGGTGTCGGTGCGGGCCCTGCCGGGCCGTTGCTCGCTGGTTTTGCTTCCCGGCCGGTGTCGGGTCGGGTCAGACGGGTGGTGCGATTCGACCCCGTGACCGGGCGAGGCGCCCGGTGTCGTGAGATCGAGGGGCGCCGGCGTGCCGATCTCGCCGCACGACCCGACCTCGATCCGTCGAGAACCCGCCGCTCGCGACCGACACCACGCAGACCGTCTTCACGCCTGCGTCGGGAACGCCTGGGTGGCCGTCGTAGCGGCAGTCTGCTCCGGCGAGGGGGTCAAGCGCACGCTCCTGCCGCCAACGTGGCAGCGTGCGCAGGATGGGGGGGAGTCGAGGCTCGTACCAACCCATGGGATCACGGTATCCAGGCGCGCGGCGTCACCTCGGAATCCTCGGACTCGACCTCGTCGACCTCGCCCGGACGCTGCTGGGCGACCCTCCACCGATCTGCGATGTGGGCCTGCTCGGCTCGGCAGCGGCACGCGCTCGGGCAACAGCGTTCGGACAGCATGCCTACCCGGACCTGCTCACTCGAGCGCTTCGGCAGATGCGGGTGTGAGGTCATCGACGGTCCGGTGTGGTGCCCATTCCGTGTCACGCCGCGGTGACGGTGCCGGCGATGGGATCGACGCAGACGGTGTCGCCCGTCGTGAAACGTGTGGTGGCGGTGGGATCGCCGAGCACTGCCGGGATGCCGAGCTCGCGGGCGAACACGGCGGCATGGGAGACGAGGCCGCCGGAGGTGGTGACGATCGCTCCTGCATCGAACAGAATCACATTCCAGGATGGACTCGTGAACGTCGTGATCACCACGTCGCCGGCCGCCATGAGGTCGCGTGCAACAGATGGATCATCGACGACAAGCGCGCGGCCGACGTAGTTTTTCGTGCCGACGCCGACGGGTGCGCTCGCTGCGAGCATGTGATCGGCCGTCGCTAGCTGCGCCGCACCGATCCGAGCGAGCGCCCGCGGCAGTGCACGTAGCGGTGGGATGGAAAATTCGGGGCCCAGCGTGAGCGGTGCGTCGAGCGCGGATCTGATCGCTCGCTCGCTGCGGCGCTCAGCGAGGTCGGTCGACGAAGGTGACACAGCCCCGGCGAGCCTCTGCATCAATTCGTCAACGGTGGCCTCGACAGCGAGGTTTGCATCGATGAACGCAAGGCGTCGACCGGCCTCGAGCATCGCACGGCGGAGCAGTCCCATCGGCCAGGCGCCGGTGAGTGCGCCATTGTCGTCGCGGAGCGGGACGGCTGCGCGGGCGTCGGCGACGAGCTGTTCGGCCTCGTCGTGGTCAGCGGCGTCGAGGAGCGACTGCAGATGGAGGGCTGAGACGTCGCGGGGGCGTTCGACCACGGGTCGTGCATCGAGTTCGCACCAGGTCAGGCTGGTGAGGTCGTAGCCGGTCACGAGCTGCCAGTCGGGTGGGGTGATCGTGCCGGTCGACTGGGGCGAGGCGCCGTTGAGCGCCCGCATCGCCGTTGCGGGCTCGATGCCCCACTCGACACATCGGGCGATGAGCAGTCCGATCGGGAGTAGGTCGTCGCCGTGGAGCTCGAAGTGGCGGCGATAGCCGGCGCGTGCGTGCGTTCGGCACACGCAGAGGTGTTGGGAGAGCTCAGGGTTGTCGAGGCGGGCAACGTCGATGCTCTCGATCTCTTCATTGCGGCGTTCCCAGTCGCGGCGTTCGGTGGAGAACCAAGCTTCGGTGACGGCGCGCCACGGGCGCTCGGCCAGGGTCCGTCGTGCGGCACGGTTGCGGCGACGGAACTCGGGGTGGAGTCGAGCCAGCAGCCACACCGCCGCATTCGGTGGTGTGCGGGTGATCTGGCGTGGACCGGCGAGCGGGACCGGTGTGATGTAGAGGTGCCCGTGCACGAACCCGACATCGATGGAACGCGCGAGCACGCCGTAGCGCGCCATGTAGGTCGCCATCCCAGCGGGGGCCGTGTGCGCATACAGCAACTGGTATTCGGGTGTGAGCGAGTCGGGGAAGTGGTCGGCCAGGCGTTTCCAGCCACCGGGGCCGGGTGGATCGAAGCGAGCCAGGTCATCGCGAATGTTCATCGTTGGAGCCCCTTCTTCGGCTGTCGGCGTGTTGACGAGTTCGGGACTGACGACGCTGATGCTGCGATCATGACCTCGGCTGCCCACAGCGATGCGTCGATCGCCTCGTCGAGGTCGATGCCCTGGCGGTCGTGGAGCTCGACCAGGGCGAGCGAGCCCGAGGTGAGCAGCAGCAGCGAGACGAGACGAGCGCCCGCCGGTGTCGACGGCTCGACCCCACGAGTTCGCACGTAGTCCTCCAGTCGAGCGCGACTGCGATCGAGGCGGGCCTGTCGCATGTCCCTCCCCGACGTCGACGAAACCTGATGGCGAAGCAGCGGCAGGTTGCTGGCGAAGCTGTGCCACATCGATCGCTGGAAAGCCGCCAGGGGATCGGGGTCGCTCGAATCGAGCGGGTTGGCGTCAAGTGCCAGACGCGACGGTTCCTCAGCAGCTGCAGAGAGCAGGTCGCTCTTGGTCGGGAAATAGCGGTAGATGGTCGCGAGCGACACGCCGGAACGCTCCGCCACCGCAGGTACCGAAAGATCGTCGAGGGACCCGTCGGCGAGGAGGTCGAGCACCGCCCCGAGAACCTTGCGCTGCGTCAACTCCCTCTGTGCCTCTCGCAACTTCATGAGACGATCATCTCATTATGACATGTTCATGTCAAGAAACCGCACGTCGCGAAGGAGCGCTCCGTGGCGCCGACGCTGCCGATCGGGTCCATCGTCTCGACTCGGTCACCCGCTCAGAACATCGCTGGAGCAAGCGAGGTCATCTCGGCCAACTGCGGTCGCCAGAGCCGACGTCGGCCGCTCATGATCTGAGCGCCGTGACCAGCAACCAAGCACCAGCTCGCTCACACGACAACGGCCCTGACGAGCGGGTGGGTGGCCCCGCTCGCATGGGCCGAAGTGCGGCGGGCGTTCATCGGCGCTGGGCGGGGTATCGATTGGTCGTTGTCGCGTGCCCGGAACGGCACTTGGTGGGCGCGCCTTGGGCCGTAGCCGTGAGTGACGGTTCGGATCACGCAGGGATAGGCGCCGCCGTCAGGATCTCGCCCCGCGGCCACGCTCAACTCCCACGTGCCCTGCGCCCGCTCACGCATCGTCCCCATGTTCGACCCACCCTTTCGCGGCAGATTCGCGGCACGGACTGTAAGCGGGGGAGGAACTCTGGTCTCAGAAAGTGGCTCTGAGCAGGTATTTCGTGGTGCCCCCCCTCGGACTCGAACCGAGAACCTGCGGATTAAGAGTCCGTTGCTCTGCCATTGAGCTAGAGGGGCATGCCTGGCACATGTTGCGGTCCGGCAGTGTAGGGATCCACACCACCGGCCGACAACGCGTGGCCAGAAGGCCTCGGGTGACCGACGGGACTCGAACCCGCGACAGCCAGTACCACAAACTGGAGCTCTACCAACTGAGCTACGGCCACCATGAAGGGTGCATATTCTGCCACAGGCCATGCCTACTTCCACCGGTCGATTCGAGCCGTGCGATCGGGCGGCAACGATGGTGGCCGACCTCGCTCGTGAACGGGTCGATGTTGCCGCCACGCGATCGCGACACACCTGCGACGCGATTGCGATGCGTCGTCCAGCCACTCGTTCACGACGGAATTCGTGGTGAGGTAGGCTTGCGAGAACGTGATCCGAAAAGGAACCAACATGAGCGCAACGGAATCCATCCGCCACGACGAACTGGTCGCTCGAGCTCGCCAGATCACCACTCGCGAACTCCAGGTGTACATGCAACGAACGGTCGGTTCCCAGCGGGCCACCGATCGTGCCCGCAAGGTGCTGCCGCTCGGCGTGCCCTCCAGCTTCCAGGCCTACGATCCGCATCCCATCGTCGTCCGTCGAGCGCAGGACGCATGGATGGAGGACGTCGACGGCAACCGGTATGTCGACTACGACATGGGCTACGGCGCCCTGTTCGCCGGCCACTGCCACCCGCTGGTGCGCCAGGCCGTCGAGCACCAGCTCGACAACGGCACCCTGTTCGTCACCCCGTGCGAGATGAACGCGGACGTGGCCGAGATGCTGGCAGCGCGCTACGGCCTGCCGATGTGGCGCTTCACCAACTCGGGCACCGAGGCCACGATGGATGCCATCCGCGTGGCCCGCGGCATCACCGGCCGCGAGAAACTCGTCAAGGTCGAGGGCGGCTATCACGGTCACCACGACGAGGTGATGATCTCGATGAAGCCGAAGGTCGAGCTCGCCGGTCCGGCCGACAACCCGACCCCCATCCCGGCAACAGCGGGCATCACCCGAGCAGTGCTGGCCGACACGCTCGTCATCCCCTACAACGATCCCGAGGCGCTCGAGCGCGTGCTGCGCAGCGGTGAGGTCGCGGCGTTCATCGTCGAGCCGGTGATGGAGAACATCGGCATCTGTATGCCCCAGCCCGGCTATCTCGAGGCCGTGCGCGAGATCACTCGCAAGTACGGAACGATGCTGATCTTCGACGAGGTCAAGACCGGCATCACCGCGGGCTGGAGCGGCGCCACGGGCGTGCTCGGCGTGCAGCCCGACCTGGTGTGTCTCGCCAAGAGCATCGGCGGGGGACTGCCCCTCGGTGCCTTCGGCGGCACCCAGGAGTGCATGGACCAGATCACCACCGGCAAGGTGCTGCACCTCGGTACCTACAACGGCAACCCGCTCTGCATGGCAGCTGCGAAGGCAGTGCTGAACGACATCTGCACCCCGGAGGTGCAGCTCGCCGTCAATGCGCTCAACAGCAGGCTCGTCGCTGCTTGCCAGGGCACGATCGACGCCGCCGGGTTGCCGGCGCACACGGTGCAGTTCGGTGCCAAGGGCTGTGTCACCTGGTCGGAGGAACCGATCAAGAACTATCGCGACTACAAGGCCACCGACTTCGACCTCGCCTTCGCACAGTGGATGCACGGCATCAACCGTGGCATCCTCCTGCCGCCCGGCCTCGACGAGCAGTGGCTCATCTCGGTGCTGCACAGCGAGCACGATGCAATGCGCTACGAGTCGGTGTTCCAGGAGTTCGTCGACGAGCTCATCGCCTGAGCGGCCGAAGGCACGATCCAGCGAAGGCTCCCTGCCCCGTCAGCTCCAGCTGCGCTCTTCGCGGTAGCGGTAGGTGCTGACGGGCGTGCTCCAGCGTTTGCTGCGTCCCATGCGTGTCGACGCCAGGAACAACCCGACCCCGGCGCCGGCGAGGACGAACGCCGCGAACAACGTGAGCCCCAACGCATCGTCGGCCAGACGTGACGGCATGCGGGCCCACGGACTCTCGTCGAGCACCGGTGGCAGGAACTTCGGGATCAGGTAGCTGAAGATGATCGCCAGGGCGGCGAGCGCGACGAGCCCGATTCCCAGCGTGCGGAACAGTGCGGCACGCTCGGGGCGTGCCAGGAAGCACAGGACGAAGAACACCAGGGCGGCCAGCGCGCTGAGGGGCACGAGCAATCCGAGGATGCTGTCGATCGCGGCCAGGGCTCCGACGCGGGGCAGGTCGATGCTGAGCGGCGGGAGCGCCGCTGCGCGCTCGTCGCGAGTGATCTGCACGAGCTGCTCGGGTGAGATCGTGACCGGCCCGTCGCGTTCGCCGATCAGGACGCGATGGATGTCCTCGAGCACGGGGCCGTAGAGCTCGGCGCCGAGCGGGAGCGAGGCAACGATCGCGATGTTCTGACGGACGATCGCCGCTCCGGTCGGATCGCCGGGATACATCTGGTCGGCGGTTGCGTCGGCCACCACACGAACGGCTTCACGTTGGATCTCGACGTCCTCGAGCACCGTTGCAGCGGCACCGGCGGTGCGCGACGGGCTCAACGCGGTTCGCTGGAGCAGGTATCCGCTGATGGCGAGGCAGGCGAACGCGAAGGCGATCCCGAACAGCAGACCAGCGAGAGAGCGACGCACGGCGCCCATTGTGACCGATGAATGGTGCCGACCGTGCAAGCGGCCTCGACAGCGGCCTCGACGGCGGCCTCGACAGCAGCTCGTCCGGCATGGTCGCCACGTCGGTCGGACGGGATGCCTGGCTCGGAGATCGGCGTCGTAGGGTGAGTCGGTGGCAGCCCCCCACCTGACGTTCATCCGCATGCTCGGCCGCGCAGCGTTGCTGCGTTGCCCGTGGTGCGGATCGAGGCGCACCTTCCTGCGTGGCTGGTTCAAGCGCCACGACCGATGTCGCACCTGTGGCATCCGTTGGCACCGTGAGGCAGGTTTCGAGCTGGGCACGGTGACGGTGAACACGATCATCACGTTCGGGGCGCTCACCACGGCGATGGCCATCGGCTTCGTGACGACGGCGCCCGACATCCCGGTGTTGCCGTTCGTGCTCGCGCTGTTCGCAGTGGCGATGATCGTGCCGGTGGTGATCTATCCGTTCACGTACACGATCTGGCTTGCGTTCGACCTGGCGGTGCATCCGCCCGAGCGCGCCGAACTCGACGAGGCTGCGGCTGCGATGATCGGAGCAGCGGGATCCGGGGACGCCGGTGACGGCTCGGGTCAGCGTCGCAAGCGCTCGACGTAGGCCTGCGCCGAGGCGCGACCATCAGCGTCGCGCAGGCCGGCGAACAGTCCATCTGCGTCGGCCCAGCTGCGCCCGGTGCCCACCATCGACTCGGTCACGGCGTTCACGTGTGCCTTCGTCTCGAGCAGGGCGAGCTTGGGCTTTGCCAGCAATGTCTGCACGAGCGACTCGACCTCGTCGTCGAGCCGATCGTCGTCGACGACCCGGTTGAGGAAGCCGCTGCGCATCGCTTCGTCGGCGTCGAACGGACGACAGGTCATCACCAGTTCCTTGGTGAGGGCGGGGCCGATCTCACGCACGAGACGTGGAATGCCTCCCCATGCCAGCGGGATGCCGAGATCGACCTCGGGGATCGAGAATCGGGCCGAGCGTGCGGCGATGCGGAGATCGCAACCGGCCGCGACGATCAGCCCGCCGCCCACGCACCATCCGTGCAGCCGCGCGACCGTGACGGCCCGCATCTCGTCGAGGGCACGACCCATCCGCCACCCCTGCTGGCGATCCTCGGCGGGGGCGGACGTGCTGAACGCCGAGAGGTCGGCGCCGGCCGAGAACGCTCGACCTGCGCCGCTGACGACGACCACTTTCAGCTCGTGGTGCTCGTCGAGCCAGCGCGCGGCCAGTTCGAGCTCGTGGAGCGTGTGTGTGCTGAGCGGGTTGAGCTTGTCGGGTCGGTTCAACACGATGCTGCCGCGCTGGCCGTCGATGGTGACGGCGATGGTGTCGAATGGGGCAGGAGCGGGAGGCGTCGTGGAGGCCGTCATGGAGGCGGACCCTACTCCGGAACATTTCGGCGTTCGGTGCTTGATCGAACGTTCGTTCGTAACTACAGTCATGTCGTTCGCACAGCCGGGTCCACCGAGCCCCGAAACATCGAACCCGAAACCCCAACCCCAACCCCAACGACCGGCACGCCGTCGACATCCCGTCGACACGCCGTGTCACACCCCGTTCGTATGGTGCCCCCCACACACCAGATCGGGTCGCAGCGACCCCGCCCCGGCCCCGGGGCACATCACTCAGGCAGGAACGGAGCACGACGATGAGCAACAACAACGACCGCGAGAAGGCACTCGACATGGCCCTCGCCCAGATCGACAAGCAGTTCGGCAAGGGCTCGATCATGCGCATGGGCGAGAAGACGACGTTGGGCATCGACGTCATCTCCACCGGTGCGCTGTCGCTCGACCTGGCGCTCGGCGTGGGCGGCCTGCCCCGCGGTCGCGTCGTCGAGATCTACGGCCCGGAGTCGTCGGGTAAGTCCACCCTCGCCATGCACGTCGTGGCCGAGGCCCAGCGCAACGGTGGCATCTGCGCCTACATCGACGCCGAGCACGCGATGGACCCGATCTACGCCAAGGCGATCGGTGTCGACATCGACCAGCTGCTCATCTCCCAGCCCGACACCGGTGAGCAGGCGCTCGAGATCGCCGACATGCTCGTCCGGTCGGGCGCCATCGACGTGCTGGTGATCGACTCCGTGGCGGCCCTCACGCCTCGCGCCGAGATCGAGGGCGAGATGGGCGACAGCCACGTCGGCCTGCAGGCCCGCCTCATGAGCCAGGCGCTGCGCAAGCTCACCGCCAACCTCAACAAGACCAACACCATCGCGATCTTCATCAACCAGCTCCGTGAGAAGATCGGTGTGATGTTCGGATCGCCCGAGACCACCCCGGGTGGTCGTGCGTTGAAGTTCTACTCGTCGGTGCGTCTCGACATCCGCCGGATCGAGAGCATCAAGGACGGCACCGAGATCACCGGGTCGCGAACCCGCGTGAAGGTCGTCAAGAACAAGGTCGCCCCGCCGTTCAAGCAGGCCGAGTTCGACATCATGTACGGCAAGGGCATCAGCCGTGAGGGTTCGCTGCTCGACATGGCCGTCGACATGACCATCATCAAGAAGTCGGGCGCCTGGTTCACCTACGACGGTGAGCAACTCGGTCAGGGTCGCGAGAACGCGAAGAACTACCTGTCCGAGCACCCCGAGGTGATGATGGAGGTCACCGACAAGGTCCGTCGTCAGGCGGGGCTCGGCGATGAGGAGTTCACTGACGCCGACGAGAAGCCGCTGAGCGTCGAACTCGACAGCTGATCATCGCTTCGTCCGACTCCGAGGTGGAGGTTCGTGCACACAACACCGCCTCGGACCGGGCGACGGCGGAGCCCGGACCGGCGAGGGTCGGTAGCCTGCCATTCGTGACCAGCACGCCCCGCAGCTACGTCGTGCACACCTACGGGTGTCAGATGAACGAGCACGACTCCGAGCGCATTGCCGGGTTGTTCGATGCCGACGGTCTGGTGGCAGTCGACCATGACGACGATGCCGACGTGGTGGTGCTCAACACGTGCTGCATCCGCGAGAACGCCGATAACAAGCTCTACGGCAACCTCGGCCATCTGAAGCGATGGAAGGAAGCGAAGCAAGGTCGCCAGATCGTGGTGTCCGGGTGTCTGGCACAGAAGGACCGCGACATGGTCCAGCAGCGCGCTCCATGGACCGACGTGGTACTCGGCACCCACAACGTGCACCGTGCCACCGAACTGCTGCACCACGCGACGGCGCATGGGCCGATCACCGAGATCCTCGATGAAGCGGTCATCGACGATCATGCGCTGTTCCCCTCGGCGCTGCCGGCTCGCCGCGAGACCTCGTACAACGCGTGGGTCACCATTCAGATCGGCTGCGACAACTCCTGTGCCTTCTGCATCGTGCCGGCCGTGCGCGGCGCCGAGATCAGCCGGCCGTTCGACGACGTGGTCGCCGAGGTGCACGAGCTGGCCGGCCAAGGTGTCACCGAGGTCACCCTGCTCGGCCAGAACGTCAACAGCTACGGGCGCGATCTCCAGCTCGCGTCGCGCCGCAATGGCGATGTCGACGCCCGGCTCCGTCCGTTGTTCGCCGACCTCATCACGGCGGTCGCCGGTGTGCCGGGCATTCGGCGTGTGCGCTTCACCAGCCCACACCCGAAGGACATGCGCCCCGAGACGTTCGCC
>Ga0105047_10011356_pt1 | contig 14460 bp, 5 predicted proteins | sample MAT04_FD_78384 | JGI IMG/M metagenome (GOLD analysis project Ga0105047, IMG submission 78384) | Freshwater microbial communities from Lake Fryxell liftoff mats and glacier meltwater in Antarctica - MAT-04 (megahit assembly) | ecosystem: Environmental > Aquatic > Freshwater > Ice > Liftoff... | reverse complement strand
TGGGTCGGATCGTTCCTGCTGGATAACGGCACGACGGGCCTGAACGACGCAGTCAGCGTCGGGCCGGAATCCAACCTCGCCCGCGCGCTTCCAGCGACCGCCGGGCTCATCAACCCGGCGGGTGAGGCGGACGAATTCACGATCGAAGTCGATGCCGGGCAACAATTGACTGTCATCGTCGATCAGGTCAGCACGCTGCACCCAGCGATCGAAGTGCTCGATGCGGCTGGCAACGTTCTGAGCTACACGGCACCGGACGATGTCGGTCAGGACGCCGTTCTACAGTCTCAACTGATCCAGGCGACGGGCGTCTACACCGTGCGCGTGTTCGGCGAGCAGTCAACCGTCGGAAGCTATCGCGTGCAGGCGCTACTTAACTCCGCCGTCGAGGAAGAGTTGCACGATCTTCCCGCGAACGGGTCGCGCAGCAGCGCCCAGTCGCTTGACCCTGCCATGATGTCGCTTGGAATCGGCGGCAAGCGCGCCGTGGTCCGGGGCACCGCCGAGGTCGGTGGCGGATCGGGTACGAGTCAATACTTCCGCGAAGATTTCGAAACGACGCTTGACGCGTCATGGAGCACGTACTCCTCGCTCGCTCAGGGGCGCGTGCGCGTGGGCAACTCACTCGGCGGGTATGTCAGTCCGTCTGCGTTGCTCATGGACCGGAACTCAAGCGGGCCGTTCAACTACAACGAGGCGGTCTGGACCGTCAATCTCACGGGCCTCCAGAATCCGGTGCTGAAGTTCGCCCACGCCGATCTCGGCGACGAAGAGCACGCGCTGCCTGCGAGCTATTCTGGCCGCGCCAACGGCGACGGCGTCTCCGTGTCCGCCGATGGTGTGCATTGGCATCGCGTGTGGCAACCAGGCAACCTTCAGCCGGGTTCGTGGCAGCAGACGACGGTGGACCTGAGTGCCGCGGCGCAGGCCGCTGGCATTCCGCTGGGCGCTGATTTTAAGATCCGGTTCCAACAGTACGATAATCTCGCGCTGCCCGCGGACGGTCGCGGATACGACGCGGTCAGCATCACGGCGGATGCATCGGCGTCCGACTGGTACAAGTTCACCGGCATTGGTGGCAAGAACGCGACGATCGCCCTCAACACGTCCGCGTCGTCGACCGGAGTGGTCGAACTGTACAACGCCGCCGGGTCGCTGCTCACATCGGGCGTGGCCTCGGGTGATGACGCACGTCAGCACATCGAGAACTTCACGCTCCCGGCCAATGGGATCTACTACGTGCGCGTTTCGGGCGTCACAGGAGCGGCCGAGGACTACTCGCTGCTTGTCGCCGAATCGGTCAATCTTGATGTCGAACCGAATGACACGAACGCCAACGCACAGGACATCGGCGTCGGCGGCAACGCGCTGGGGTGGGCCAGCAGCGAGCAGGGGCCGGACATCTACCGCTTCAACGTTCGCTCGGGCGATCAGTTGATGCTTCGGACAACCACCCCTGGCGATGATACCGGGCTGATTGTCAACACACTTGATCCGCGTCTCGAACTCTATGGCCCTGATGGGTTGCTGATCACCGGCTCGCCGAACGGGGCGGCGGATGGTCGCAACGTCGTTCTCGCCCACACCGCCGTCGCGGCGGGTGTCTACACCGTTAAGCTGCTGCCGCAATCGGGCGCTGGCAACTATGTGCTGAGTGTGCAGGGCAACACCGGCGGGGCGGTTCCGTTTGGCGTGACCGGCGTTTCGCCAGCGAGCAACTCGATCCCGATCGAACCCGTCAGCCAGATCACGATCGATTTCACGCACACACTTCTTCTGTCGTCGCTCCAAGCGGCGGACTTGACGGTAAACGGTCAGACGGCCGCGAGCGTCGAAGCAATCGACAAGAATACAGCCCGCTTCACATTGGCGTCTCCCTTGTCGACGGGCAACTACAATGTCGCCATCGCCGCCGGAGCGATCCAGAACCTGCAAGGCCAGCCGGTTCAGGCATTTGCATCGTCGTTCCGCATTGACGTAACCCCGCCGAAGCTGATTTCCTCTTCCGTGCAGCAGGACAACTTCAAGGCCGTCGGCAGCCTGAGCATAACGCTCCAGTTCAGCGAAGCGCTTGTGGCCGCCAACCTTGACGTCACGGATTTTCCGCTCGTTGCGACGAACGCCGGAATTACGTTTAATCCGTCGTCGTTCACGTATAATCCGCAGAACCAGACACTTACGCTCAACTTCGCGTCGCTTGCAGAAGACCGCTATACGCTCACGATTAAGAGCGGCGACGGTGCGGTCGAAGACATCGCCGGGCTTGATCTTGATGGCGAAGTCGCCGCCTGGCCGCTCGGGGCTGGCGGATCGGGCGACGGAACGGCGGGTGGCGATTTTGTGGTCGCGTTCGACCTGGAAACGGCGACGGAAACGCTCCCACCGCTCGCAAGGCGCTCGCCGCTGGGAGGCCTGATCTTCGCGTCGCAGAAGTCAAGCAAGATCGACTTCGCGGCCGATACCGATACGTTCACGGTCAGCCTCGACGCGGGCCAAAACGTGTCCTTGATCGTCGTTCCGACCGGATCGCTCGCGTCGATCGTTGAGCTTGTCGATCCGTCGAACAATGTGATCGCATCCAATACCGCAGCGCCGGGCGCTCGGGCCTTGGTGGAAGCGGCTGCGGTGGCGGCGACCGGGTCGTACAAGATCATCGTCCGCTCGGCGGACGGTTCCACGGGCGGCTACACGCTTCAGACGACGCTCAATGCGATCGAAGAAGTGGAATCGCAGAACGGCACGAGCAACGATTCGCTCGCGACAGCCGAGTCGCTCGACGCCAGCGCCTTTGTGGTCAGCGGAAGTGTGTCGCGCCTGGGCGTGCAAGGCATCGCCGGCGCAGGGACGGACGACTTTTACCGCTTCACGATGCCCGCCGCGGGCGTTGCGACAATGGTGTTGAGCGGCGTGAACGCCAGCCAGCTCGTGCTCGAAATCTATGACGCAGGCGGAACGCTCGTCACCACGGGTAACCCCTTTGCCGGTGAGATCGGGCGTGCGGTGCAGAATCTTTCGGTCACGACGCCTGGCGAGTACTTCGTCCGGGTCTCGGCGGACAGCATCTCGACGGATCTGGAGTACGCGCTGGTCGTGTCGCGCAATGCCAACATCAACATCGAACCGAACCAGAACCTCGCTACGGCGCAGGATCTGGGGCAGCGCGGATCGGTGCTGGGTTATCAGGACGCGCTTGAAGGCGACGATTTTTACAAGCTCTCCGTGAACGCCGGCGATCAACTCCAGATCACCACCAGTACGCCACTGGACGGCGCCTTCCTGCCTGGCAACAACTTGGACGTGGCGGTGGAGCTGTACAACGCGAACGGCAGCCTGGTTGCCAGCGCCACCGGCGGCGCGACCGACGGCCGAAATGTGCAACTGTCACACACGGCTGTCACCGGCGGCGTTTACGTCGTGCGTGTTATCCATCAAGCGGGCGGGGGCGAATACCTGCTGAATGTCGCAGGCCAGGCAGGCGGATTCCTGCCACTCACGGTCACAGAAGTGACTCCCTCGGACAACGCCATCGAACGCAGCGTGCCCGGGACCATCACCGTCAAGTTCTCGCATGCACTGGTCGCGTCCTCCGTGCAGTCGTCTGATCTGCTGATCGACGGTGTCGCAGCCGCGGCGGAGGTGCAGTTCATCGAAGCCGATACGCTTCAGTTCATCGTGCCGGGCCTGACCGAAGGAACGCATGCCCTCTCGCTGCCGGGCGGTGTGGTCAGCAACCTCGACGCAACGCCGAGCAACGCATTCAACAGCTCCTTCCGCATTGACCTGACGCCGCCGATAGTTGCGGCATCTTCGGTCGCTGAGGGCCAGTTCCTCGGCATCGGCGATCTTTCGATGACGATTCAGTTCAGCGAATCCATCCGCGCAGACCTGCTCAGCGCCGATGACTTCGGTCTGCGCGGGAACGGTCTGGGCGTGGACTACGCGCCTGGCACTTTCAGCTACGACGAAGCAACCAAGACCGTGACGCTAAACTTCCAGGCGTTGCCGGAAGACAGCTACTCGTTGACGGTGAAAAGTGGAGACGCCGGAGTGGAAGATCTCGCCGGGATCGATCTCGATGGCGATGGGGACACGTTGGAGGGCGGCGACTATCGACTCAACTTCGCGTTGGAGACGATCAGCGCTGCCTACCCGACGCCCCTCACGCCGGTTGCACCGGTGGCCGCAGGGGTGTCGACCGGCGCTCTGAACGGAAAGATCGACTTCGCTGGCGACACCGACGAGTACACGCTCAACGTGGCGGCGGGATCGATCCTGAGTGTTGTGGCGGCGGGATCGTCCGGTTTGCGTCCGACGATCCAGATACTGGATTCCAACGGCGCGACGATCGGATCGGCTTCTGCGACGGCGGCAAACGGCAAGGCGCTGGCGCAGCCGGCGCGGGTGGTCGTTGGTGGCACGATCAAGATCATTGTCGGCGGGGTTGCCGGCACCACCGGGCAGTTCCAGACCCAGCTCACCCTGGGCGGTACCGTCGAGGCGGAAGACAACGGCGGAACCGCGAACGACACGCCAGCGACCGGGCAGAGTATTGAGACCGGCTTCATCGCGGCCGGCGGGACCGTGCTGCGGGCGTCGGTCATCGGCACGCTGGGGACGTCGTCCAGTGAGCGGTTCGCGGTCTACAGCGATAGCTTTGAAACGCCGACGTTCAGCCCACTTTGGTCGTTCTACAAGTCGAATCCCATCGGACGCACCGCGCGGAACACCCTGTATAAGACGGATGGAGCCGCTTCGATGGCGATGGACGTATCCCCGGCGAACGGTCAGTTCGCGCTCAACGAGGCGGTCTGGACGGTCAACCTGACGGGGCTCAACTCGCCGAACCTTAAGTTCTCGCATGCCGACCTGGGCGACGAGGAACACCCGATGCCCGCGACTTTCAGCGGCCACTTTAATGGTGACGGCGTTGCGGTTAGCCCGAACGGGGTCAACTGGTTCACGGTCTTCTCGCCGGGCAATCTGGCCGCCGGCCAATGGCAGAACTACGACATCAATCTACAGCAGCTTGCCCAGCAGAATGGTTTCCAGTTGGGCAGCAACTTTATGGTGAAGTTCCAACAATACGACAACCTTGCATTGCCGTCCGACGGCCGTGGGTGGGACAACGTCCAGATCACAGCGGCGGGCACCAGCGATCACTATCGCGTCACCGCGACGGCAGGACAGAGATTGTCCGTCGGTGTGAGCGGTTGGGGCAACGGACTGATCGATCTAAAGATCTTCAGCACCGCGGGCAATCTGCTGGCATCGGGCGTCGCTGGCGCGGGTTCGCTCGATACCGTGATCGACGATTTCACCGCCTCCACGGCCGGCGACTACATCATTCGCGTCGCCGCAAGCCTGAGTTCCTCAGAGAAGTACACGCTGGTCGTACAGAAGAACGGCAAGTTGTCGGACGCGGGCATCGCCTGAGGCAGCGCGCCGGTTGATGCGCTGATCCTTTCGGTGGTGGCTGCGGAAAATGCAGTTGCGTTGCTGTCAAGAAATCGATGATCCATGCGCCGCGCAATAGGAGTCTTAGCGCAAAAATCTTCCGTTCCCGTTAATTTGCTGAGACGTCGCTCGTACGATCCTCAGATGTGATCGATGAACGTGTGATCCATACTCCGATGTCCACTCCGCCGGGCGAGCAACAATGGGTTGGGCATCAGGTGGGCAACTTTGTCCTGATGCGTTGCATCGGCGTTGGCAGGACGGCGTGCGTTTTCGAGGCCGAGGATGTTCGGCTCGGTCGGCGTGTTGCCATAAAAATTCTGTCTTCCAAGGTTAGGGACGTTGCGCCGCTGCTTCGCGAAGCGCGACTCGCGGCGGCGCTGGATCACGCCAACGTGGTCAATGTGCTTGAGTTTGGCGACGTGGACGGCTCGCAGTTCATCGCAATGGAACTACTTCCGTCGCAGGTGGCTTCATTGCTGGCGGAGCGACACCACCTGCCCATATCGACCGCCTGTGCGATCGCTCGCGACGCCGCACTGGGTTTGGCGCACGCACACGAGCGTGGTGTTGTGCATCGTGATATCAAGCCCTCCAACCTGCTGCTGACCTCTGACGGCCGCTGCAAAGTAAGCGATTTTGGGCTGGCCTTTCGCGGAGACGACGACGGCCGGCGGTTCGGATTTATCGGAACGCCATACTACGTCGCTCCAGAGGTCATTCGCGGCGGGGCGGGTGAGCCGGCGTCGGACCTCTACGGCATGGGTGCGACGCTCTGGCACATGCTCACTGGCGAGCCGCCGTTCAGCAACGCGCCGCCGCGTGCCATCCTCAACATGCACGTCCGATCGAGGCTCCCGAGCATTACATCGCTGCGGGGCGATATCACCAACGGGCTCGCAAACGTCGTCGCGCATCTGCTGGCCAAAAGCCCTGCGGACCGGTTCGCGAACGCAAGCGACCTGGCAGCGGCACTGTTGCCGTATGTTCAATCCTCGGACGTTCAACTTCGTGCGACAGGGGTGCCGCGGCAGCGATCGACACGCAGCCGGCTCGTCGCGGCGGTGCTCACGGGCGCATTGTCGGCGTCTGTCCTGGGCGGCTCCGCGTACTACTTCCTCGGCCGCACCGCCGATGTCGAGAAGAGTGAGGCGGAGATGCCGCGGTTCACGTCGGCACAGGTCCGCGAACTGAAGGATCTCGCCAGTTCTGATGGGGAACACATGGTGCGCGTGGTCGGGCGCGTCAGGCAGATCGAACGGTCCGATTCCGGACGTTCGCTGAGATTTGTATTCGAAACGGGAAGTACTGAAGACGCGTTCGGCGCAGTCTGCTATTCGGAGTTATTTGATGATCTTGTGAGGCGGTACGGCAGCCGCTTCGAGCGGGATCTCATTGGACGAGACCTGCAAGTCAAAGGGATTCTGCGCATCTACAAGGATCGTCCGCGGATCATTGTCCGCAAGGTCGAACAGCTGTTGCTGTCGGACGTGCGCAAATAAGAAAGACCGGTAGAGTATGATCAGTGCAACGAGCTCCAGCTCATTTCTAGGCTGTGGCGTGGTGTTGGTTGTCGCCAGCGCTTCGGACTACACATCAAGTTTGATGGCGACAATCGAGCGAGACGGATTCGGCGTTCGGCATGTGTTTAATGCCAATGACGCGATCGATGAAATGCGCAGCGAGTGGCTTGACGCAATGATCGTCATTGGCGACGGCGCTGATGCATCGACCCTGGCGATCTGTCGTCTGGTCCGGCATGATCCGGAAATCAACCGGATTCCGATCATTGTCATCGGGGCGCCGGCATCGACGAGCGATGTGGTGCGCGTGCTCCGGTCCGGTGCGGACCTTTACGCCTGCATGCACGACGAAGCGGACCTTCTGCTGGCTCGCATGAAAACGATTCTCCGGCGCTGTTCGTGGGCCGCGGCGGAGGCGGTAGTGGATTTTGACCGGCAGGATCGAGTGGTCCGGGTTGGCGATCTGATGATCAGGCCCGCGCGCTTTTCAGCTCATGTCGGCGCCGAGCCGGTGGAGCTGACGGTCAGCGAGTTCCGCGTGCTGGTCCTGATGGCCTCGAAGCCGGGACGCGTCTTCACGCGAGACCAGGTGTTCGACGCATTGCATGATCACGACGTCGACGCCTCGGATCGATCGATCGATTCGCATGTGTACACACTTCGTCGAAAACTCGCACACTCTACGGTGTCGATCAGAACCGTCCGCGGCGTGGGCTATCGGCTGGTGAATCGTTCCGCTCAGGAATAGGGGCGGTGGCCATAGAAAGAATATGGAATCGCACATCAAAACTTATCGAAAGCGGGAGTGAGACCGCAGATTGCCTTACTACCTTCATTGCAGTTGAGTCCGAGAAGTACCCGGTTGATCACTCTAATGAAGGGAATCTGAATGTGTATCACAAGCCACCCGTTCGAGCGTCGCACTATTATGACTATGCTGGTCGCCGCCGCGATTGCGGGCCTGAGCTCCAATGCTTCGGCAACGCTTCGCCGCGATCCGGTAACGCTGGATCGTTACTCTCCGTCGCTTGGAACGGCCCTGAGCGGCGGCCAGAATCCATATCTGCTCGGTAAGTCGGATATTCTGCACATCGTGCAGAACCCGGGCCAGGATGGCCCGCTTCTGCATGTCGCTGCTGGTGCATTCGGTGTGTTCAATGCGAATGACAACGTTCGCGACATCACGAACAATGAGGAAGCGGTTAGCTTCACGTCCGCTCCGAATCTCTACTACACGGTGACCCGCGGCTCAGTCGGTGCCGCCGGTTCGGCGATCGCGGGCCAAGCGGCGCTGAATCAGCACGCCGCCGACCGCTTCGTGAGTACGCTGAACCGCTCGCCGCAGTCGGTGCTCCAGGGTGCGCAAACCGCTTCTGGATCGAACGTTGCGGTCAGCGTAAACCAGAATTTCTACGGACTGACGCCCAATGTCGGTCCCGATCAGGCGTACGTAGGAGCACAGGACGACGCCGATTCTCTGGAAATCACCGAGTTCGTCTTTTCCGGGGAGACTGGGCGCACGAAGGACATTTACTTTACGCTCGACCGGGCCAGTCCCAGTCTGAGCACGCTGAGTGTCTCGCCGTGGAAAGCAAGCGACATCCTTTTTGCCAGTGCTGCCAATGGTGGGACGACCGTCACGCGTTTTGCTGCGTCAGGCCAAATGGGCCTCAGTGAGAACGACGAGATCGACGGGCTTGCGCTTCTGGATGGTGGCACGATCGGCGTCCTGGATGCGGGCGACCTGGCGCTGATTTCTCTCACGTCCACCTCGTCGTTTATCGCCGGCACCGCCGGTCGGTCGGGCGCGGACGTCTACGTGACGTCCTTCAGCGGCGGCCTGAGCTTGTACGCTGACTACGCCGCATTGGGCTTGCTCGTGACCGATGACGTGGACGGAATCGACGTCGATCCGACTCGCATCATCGCGCAAGTGCCGGAGCCCACCGCACTTGCGGCTCTTGTAATGTTGGCGGGCGCTGCCGCCTGTCGTCGAAGGTAAGACTAGGTCATCGTTGCAGGGAGCTAGCACGTGAGCAAATCCATTATTGTGGTTCCGGTCGGCGCGTGCGCCCTGCTTTTCCTGAGCGGTGTGGTGTGCGGGCAGGCGGTTACGCTGAGTGGCTATTCGGAGGCGACCTTCGGTTCGCCGTCGTCCGCCATTCCGTTCGGCCGGTACGACTACACCTACACCGACGCCAACGGCATTCCCCGAAAGGATGCCGGCGTTGAGATCGGCGAGGGGTCATTCGACTCCCGGAACTACAACTACTGGCGCAACGATGGCCAGTCGCGGCGGCACGGCAATCTGTACGAAATGAACAGTACGTCGTTCAGCAACGTCACGACCGGAACGTCGTTTGCGTTGGCGAACCTGCGCTACTTCAACGCGGAAATCTTTGCGACGACCGCGTCGATCTACACGCTGCCCGTCGCGGTGAAGATGAACTTCACCGGTCTGGTCAACGCACCTCAGCCGACATTCAATTTCGATTTCCGACTCAATTTTACAACCAACAACCCCGGTCCGGTTGATGACACACTGGAGTTCATCAACGCCCAGGCGGCGCAGACTTTTACCTACGGGAACAAGACCTACACCGTACAACTAAAGGGCTTCAGCGAAGACAGCGGCCAGACGTACCGTAGCACGTTCCAACTGCCGGAATGGTCCACCGTCACGTCATCGCTCTACGCTGAACTTGTCGAAGTTCAGGGCCCTCGGCTTTACCTGAGCAACACCGGCAATATTCAGATGCAGGCCCGCGTCGGCAGTTCTGTATCGCAATCCCTGCTTGTGCAGAACTCGGGCGCGCCCGGAACGACGCTCTCGGGAACGCTGACGGGCGTAACGCACGCAGAATTCGGGCCGGCAGATCCGGCGGGCTTCACGCTTGGCGCGGGTGAGAGCGTCTCGCGCAGCTACACCTACACGCCCACCACTCGCACCAACGGCGTTGCGGACACCGCAGCGGTGGTGGTGACGGCGGGCGAGGCGGGGTCGGAGGACGTGTTCCTGATCGGGCAGGCGTACGGACCCGTCTACTATGCGAACAAGGCGGCGAACTCCACGATCAGCCTGGGCCGCGTGATCGCTGGAAGTGGCGGGCAGTCGCTGGCGATTACTAACGTGACCCCCGACGGCAATTTTGCGGAACTGACGAACCTGACCATTCGTTCCGCTCGCATCACCGGCAGCGGCGCGGGCAGCTTCAACCTTACGGGAATCAGTGACGGCAATGTGCTGATCGCCGCGCACAGCATCGCGGGTCAGGTCGGAACCAATGCAGGGGCGCGTGGCAATCGTTCCGCGAAACTCACACTCGATACCGACGAGAACGCCGCTTACGGGGCTGATGGGAAGGACTACGCATACAACCTGTCGGCCACGCTCCTGGACAAGCGACCCATCAACGCCAGCCCGGTCAACCTAGGCCGCGTGCTGGTGGGAGCGTCCGCGCTTGGTTCGACGACCATCAGTTCCTCGACGCCGGACAATTTTTACACAAATCCGACGCTCCGTGCCGCCGGCGCCACGAGCGGCGGCGTGACGGCCGCTGCGGCGACAGCAGATGCGCCGATCAACACCACATCATTCTCCCAGTCGCGCGCCGTCAGCGCGACGTTTGCCGATCACGGCACCTACAGCGGCATCGTTGATTTGGGCGTGACTCCAGAGAATCTCGGCGGCGAAGGCAACTACTCGCTCGGCGTCGCGTATACCGCCACCGCAGTGCGCAAACGCGACATCACCGCGAGCACGGTCGACTTCGGCCGAGTGATGACGAATACCGACATCAGTGGACTCAGCACCGCCATTAGATCGCCGGCGACGTTGCACAACTTCTTCACGCAGCCGACGCTGCAATCCACCGCCGCGTCGCAAGGCGGTGTAACCGTCGCGGCGGATACCCAGAACCGGGTTTTTAATCGCAGCGACGGGTCGGTTATCAGTTCCCGTGACGTCGTCGCGAGGTTTGGCAGTTCGGGAATGCTCACCGGGTCGGTCCCGCTACCGGTGGCGGCCGAGGGGCTGGCAGGCGAAGGAACATATCCGGCGGCGATGAATTGGAGCGCGAACGCGGTTGCCAATCGCCAGATCGACGCGACGACCGTGGACTTCGGCCGTCGGTTCTCCGGGGCGTCCATGGCGGGCACGACAGAGCTTTCGTCGTCCGGCGCAGACAACCTTTACACCCGCGTCACCGTGCAACCGGGCAGCTACAGTGACGGCATCGCAACGGCCGCGGTTCCGACGGCGACGACGTTCCGGGGAGCTCAGACGGCGATGGTCGGCGTCTCGGGCTCCGTCTCCGCGCCGGGTCTTCACAGCGGCGTCATTCCCGTCACCGCGGCCGGTGGTGGGATGACCGGAGAAGGATTGCAAGGCGAGCAGACGCGGGATCTGTCGATCCCCTACGTCGCCGACATCTATTCGCACGGCAGGCCTTCGTTCGTTGGCGGCACGCACGCTCACGAGTTCAATCTCAACTTCGGCACGCTATCGCTGAACACCGGAATCCACTCACTTCCGTTCAACCTGTATAACTTGGTCACGTCGGTCAATACCGCCAATATCGAGTTCGACGGCGTGGCGACCTCGGCGGGCCAGACCTCGAAGCTGTTCACGACTCTTCCCAGCAGTCTGAGCGGCATTTCCACAGGAGCGTCGGAAGGATTCAGCGCGCGGATCGACACATCCACCGCGGGCGCGTTCACCGCTCAGTACGTCCTGAACTTCTTCGACGACCGTTCAATCCAGGGCGGCGGGGCGCTTGAGCAACTCACGCTCAACCTCTCCGGCATGGTCGCCGGCGCGTCGGCGGGGCCGCCGAGGACGAACATCACTATCTATAATCCGGGCTTTGAACAGGTTCGTACGGAGCCGTTCTCGCTGACTGATCTTCCCACCCCTCCCGGCGAGGCAAGTTGGGGGATGGGGCAGACGCTCGTTACCCGTGACGGGAGCGACATCGAGCGATATGTCCCGGGCTGGGTGACCGCCAACAACTTCGACAAACTTGCCGGCATCGTCCACCCGACTTCCGAACTCTACGACGGAGGTTACTCAGGAACGAATGTTGCCTATCTCGGCAGTGACACGATTGAGCAGGCGTTGATTGGTACGTTTGATTCGGACGAGACTTACACGTTCAGCTTCAAAGTCGGACGCCCAAAGACCGGCGGCTGGGTGACGCCGGATGTCACGCTTTACCTCGACGGGATGTTGTTCGAGCCGGTCTCCCTGGACGCGCCATTGCCGGCACCCGGTGAGTTCGCCACATGGACCGGGCTCTACCGCGTCAACCCGAACGATCCGCGACTCGGCAGCGACCTGGCGATTCGAATCTTCGGGTCCGATAGCCTGGCCCACCTCGATGATTTCCTCCTCTACATCTCCGGCGACGACAGCGGTCCATCCTCATCGGCGGCATGGACCTCGAGCATCGGCGGGTACTGGGCGGACGGCGCTAACTGGTCCGGCGGACAAGCGCCAAATAGTACCGACTCTGAAGCCCGCCTGGGTTCGGCCATTTCCCGCAATTCGCTGATATCACTGAACCTGCCGGTAACGCTCGGCACCCTCCGCTTCGACAAACCGAGCAGCAGCTACGACCTTCAGGGCCCCGCGCCGCTGAAGATGAAAGCGTCCACCGGGAACGCCCTCATCGACGTTGCATCAGGTTCGCACCGGGTGAGCGCCGACCTTCAGTTGGCGAGCAACACCACCGTCAGCACGTCGGCCGGCGCGAAGCTGACGATTGCGGGCGCACTTCAAAATGCGGACGGACGCACGCTCACGAAGCAGGGCGATGGAACGCTTGAGATCTCCGGCCGCCAGACGCATGGCGTCGGCGCCAGCCTCACCGCTAGTGGCGGAACGACCATCCTGAAATCCGACGGCGGATCCAATCTGAACGTCGTCGTGAATGCGGCGACCGTGCAGACCACCGTTCCCCAGCACATCAACTCGCTTTCAGTAGCCGCCGAAGGGAAGTTTGAGCTTTCGTCCAGCACGACCGACGCGCTCGTTCGCACCAACGGTCTGACCGTCGCCAGCGGATTGGTGGAGATGGCGCGGGGTGCGCTGATTGTGAACGGCTCGAGTTTCAGTTCCGGTCTCGCCGCTCACAACGACGTGAACGCGGCGGTTCGCCAATCATTCAATGAATTTGCCTGGGACCAACCCGGTATCGGCAGCGCTGTTGTTCGAAATGACATTTCGAACGGCAAGCCCACAGCGCTTGGCATCCTTCTAAACAACGACGGCGAAGGGAACCGGCTTTTCTACGGCGATGGCACCGATCTTCCCCTCTTTGCCGGAGAGACCGTCGGTGCCAACGACGTGCTTGTGCGATACACGCTCCTGGGCGACGGGAACCTGGATGGAGTGGTCGATACGGTTGATTTCTCGCTCTTCCAGGCGGGATATCTGGGTGCCGTTCCGTACACGAGTTGGGCGTTCGGCGACTACGACTACAACGGCATCGTGGATTCGGTGGATTTCAGCCTGTTCCAGGCAGGCTATTTTTATGTAGGAACGCTCGATGCCGGCATCACGGATTTCGCAGTCGCCCACGGGCTGAGCCTCGATCCGGCCGTCATTCCGGAACCTGCCTTACTCAGTGTTATCTGTCTGGCTGGCGGCGTGTTGCGCCGTCGCCGCCGTGCCGCGTAGTTTTGTGGAGAGAAAATGCGATACATCCTGTGTTTTGTTGCGGTCTGGACGGGGATTCTGGCCCATTCGGTGGAAGGGGCATTGGTCGTTGACCTGCGCTTCCCGGACGGGTCCAGGAGCAAGCCGGTGGCCGCGGGGGACCACGACGTGTACATCTGGGCGCAGGTCACCGGGACGAATGATACAGCCGACGAGCGGCTCCTGTCGCTGTTCGGGTCCGTCCAGTCTCAGCAATCCCTTGGCGGCGTAGTCAACTCGGGCACGTCCGGTGTCAATGGGACGAGCGCCATGGCACCGTTTAGCGTCACCGCGCCGTCCGGCCAGCCGGGAACCGCTCAGAATTTTTCGGCGGACGGCGTCGGTGATTGGGGAACCACGTCGGGCAAAGACTCGATCAAATTTAACAGCAGCCTGGACAGCGGCCTCATTGCTGTTGACACGTCCTCGTCAACCGCTGTTTGGAACGCCACCTCCGGCGGCGTCGAGTTCCTCGTTGGGAAGTTCACGGTCAACATCAAGCCGTCCGATGTGACCGCCTCTCCGCTGGCGAACGCGGCCACCCGATTTACCTGGGTCAAAGGAACGGGACCGATTCCGACATCCCATTCGCACTATATCGATGGGGCTACCACGGCGACCACCAGCGGGACGTCCTACGCCGCCTCGACCGCCGCCAATGCCGTCAGCTTCACGGCCGCGGTTCCTGAACCGGCGGTCATTGGCGTGATCGGACTCGGGATGATCTTCGCATCCCGTCGTCGAGGAATTCGGGCATAGAGCACCGTCGTCCTCCAGCCGATCGCA
>Ga0105047_10011355_pt1 | contig 14461 bp, 11 predicted proteins | sample MAT04_FD_78384 | JGI IMG/M metagenome (GOLD analysis project Ga0105047, IMG submission 78384) | Freshwater microbial communities from Lake Fryxell liftoff mats and glacier meltwater in Antarctica - MAT-04 (megahit assembly) | ecosystem: Environmental > Aquatic > Freshwater > Ice > Liftoff... | reverse complement strand
TTTCGTGCGTGCCCCCGGGCAGATTCGAACTGCCGACACCTTCTTTAGGAGAGAAGTGCTCTTCCCCTGAGCTACGAGGGCGTGCCCGAGGTTCCCCACGAGCCCCCACAGGCTAGCGGCCCGCCGAGGCCTGCCTCCACCACGTCCGAGCCGTTGGTGCCGGGATGAAGCCCGGAGCATCGGCCGAACGGCCCGATCCCGGACCAGGCCGACCCGGATCGGCGCAGTGGCGCTTGCGCCGGTGCACCGCACAACTACAGTGAGTAGTGCAGGGGTGAGAAGGGTGAACGAGTGTCCCGACACGACGTCGTCGAACGGATCGACGAAAGTGCGCGCCTGCGCGCTCTCGATGCACTCCACGTGCTCGACACACCGCGCGAAGAGCGCTTCGACCGGCTCGTCGAACTCGTCAAAGAACTCTTCGACGTGCCCGTTGCCGCCGTCACCCTCGTCGACGAGGGGCGCCTGTGGGCCAAGGCCAGCATCGGCCTGCCCACCGGCTCGATGCCGCGTCAGGACTCCGTGTGCTCGGTGACCACCGAGCGCGACGAGCACCTGGTCGTGCCCGACCTCACGGTCGACGACCGCTTCAACACCTCGTCCACCCTGATGGCCTCCGGTCTGCGCTTCTACGCCGGCCAGCCCCTGCACGCCGGGGAGCACCGGGTCGGGGTGCTGTGCGTCATGGGGTACGAGGAGCGCGAGCTGGACCCGGCGGAGATCCGCCTGCTGCGCATCCTCGCCGACTGGGTCGAGGTCGAGCTGGCCACGGAGAACGAGATGCGGCGGGCTGCGCTCCTCCAGCGCGCCCTGCGCCCCCGGTCCGTCATCCGCCTCGCCGGCTTCGAGGTCGCCGGCCACTGCGTCACCGCACGGCAGGTCGGCGGCGACTTCTACGACTGGTTCATCGCCCGCGGCTCGCTGCACATCTTCGCGGGTGATGTGATGGGCAAGGGCATCGGCGCGGCCCTGATCGCCTCGTCGGTGCGGGCAGTGCTGCGCGGAGCGGCCCGCTTCATCAGCATCGAGGAGGCGTTCAACCGCACCGCCTACGACCTCGACCAGGACCTCGGTGACACCAGCATGTTCGTCACCGCGTTCGGTGCCTGCATTGACCCGGTGACGGGACACGGCCGCTACGTCGACGCCGGTCACGGCCTGGCGGTGCTGCTCGACCGCGAGGGAGTTCCGCGGCGGTTGGTCTCCGGGGGCCTGCCGATCGGCGCCATCAGTGGCGACCACTGGGACGCCCACGACTTCGTGCTCGACCACGGCGACACGCTCGTGGTGGTGAGCGACGGCATCCTCGACTACTTCGAGACCCCCAACGACGGGTTGGAGGCGCTCTCCCGCATGGCGGGTCGCGGCCTGGGCGCCCAGGCCATGGTCGACGAGATCACCGGGTTCGTGGAGCGAGTCGGCCCCGTCGACGACGTCACCGTCGTCGTGGTCAAGCGAAGTGCAGGGTGAACGGCCCCGGCCCGGCACCCTCCCCGGCGACCAGCCGCACGTCGGCCCGCCGCCGACGGCCCCACCCTCCCGACCCCCGAGCAGGAGCACTGAGCGTGATGCAGGTCCACACCTCGACGATCGGCGACGCCACCGTCCTGAGCTGCGACGGGCGGCTCACCATGGTCGCTGCCCCCACCCTCCGCAGCGCCATCGACGACGCGGTCTCGGACGGTCGGGTGCGCCTCGTCGTCGACCTGGCCGGCACCAGCTTCGTCGACTCCTCCGGGCTCGGCGCCCTGGTCGCGGGGCTCAAGCGCACCCGCCAGGCCGGCGGTGACCTGCGGATCGCCTCGGCGCAGGAGCAGGTGCGGATGGTGCTCAACCTGACCAACCTCGACCGCATCCTGGAGCCCTTCGACAGCGTGGGTGACGCGGTCCATGGATGGTGAGTACCGCGTCGAGACGCTGGCGGTTCCCGAGACGCTCAACCTCCTCCACGACCTGCTCGACCGGGTCCGTGAGGACCACCCCGACGTCGAGCGCACCGACCTGATGCTCTTCGAGACGGCGGTCATCGAGATCACCAACAACGTCGTGGAGCACGGGCCTGCGGGCACGATCCACTACTCGTTCACCCTCGATGTCGAGCACGACCGGCTGCTCGGACACCTCTGCGACGGCGGCCCGCCACTCGAGAAGCCGTTGAGGACGATGCCCCACACCGGCAGCGAGAACGGCCGCGGCCTGGCCCTGGCGCGCATCGCCCTCGACGACCTCGCCTACCAGCGCGTGGACGAACACAACGAGTGGACGATGGTCCGCCGGCGGCGCTGAGCCCGACCCGCAGCCGACCTCGGATGCCGAGCACACCCCCGGCATACTGCTCCGGTGACGACGACTGCTGCGCCCCGGGACCTGGTGCAGCGGCACGTCCTGCGCACGCTCGTCGTCGCGCAGATGCTCGGGGGCGTCGGCATGTCCGCCGGGGTGGCGGTGGGAGCCCTGCTGGCGGAGCAGGTGTCCGGGTCCGCCCGGTGGGCGGGCCTGGGAGGCACCTTCCAGATCCTCGGTGCAGCCGTGATCGCCATCCCGATGTCCCGGGTCATGGCGGCCCGCGGGCGTCGACCGGGCCTGGCCCTGGGCTACGTGCTCGCCACCGTCGGGGCGGTCGGCCTGATCACCTCCGGGGTCATCGGCAACTTTCCCCTCCTGCTGGTGTCGAGCGTGCTCTTCGGCGGTGCCACGGCATCCACCAGCCAGAGCCGCTATGCCGCAGCCGATCTCGCGCTACCGGCGCACCGTGCGCGCGACCTCAGCATCGTCGTCTGGGCGACCACAGTGGGCAGCGTTCTCGGCCCGAACCTGGTCGGACCGAGCACGCCGGTGGCCGACCGGCTGGGGCTGCCGGCGCTCACCGGTCCCTACGTCTTCTCGATTCTCGGGCTGCTGCTCGCCATCGCCGTGGTCAGCCTGCGGCTGCGGCCCGACCCGCTGCTCGAGGCGCGGCGGCGCCAGGTCGCCGAGGGCGACGACTCGGGCCCGGCGCACGGCTCGGTGAGCCGCGGGCTGCGCGTGGTGGCCGGCATCCCCGCGGCCCGCCTCGGCCTGGTCACCCTCGCGCTCGGCCACGTCGTCATGGTCAGCGTCATGGTGATGACGCCCCTGCACATGTCGCACGGCGACGCCGGGCTCGAGGTGATCGGCCTCGTGATCAGCATCCACATCGTCGGGATGTTCGCGTTCTCACCGCTCACTGGAATGGCGGTCGACCGATTCGGCGGGCGAGCGGTGGCGGTGGTGGGGTCGGGAATCCTGTCGGGCGCCACGCTGCTGGCGTCGGCGTCGCCCGAGGGTGGCTCGGCGACCCTCGGGGTGGGGCTCTTCCTCCTCGGGCTGGGCTGGTCGTGCACCCTCGTCGCAGGGTCGACGATGCTCACCGCCGCAGTGCCGGCCATCGAGCGCCCAGGGGCACAGGGTGCGTCAGACCTCGTCATGGGCCTCGTCGCGGGGCTCGGGGGAGCGCTGGCCGGGGTGGTCGTCGACCGCGCCAGCTTCACCGCGCTGGCCCTCGTCGCACTCGGGGTCGCCGTGGCGATCGGCCTGGTGGCGGCGCTGGCCGGCGGGCGCTTCCGCCCCACCCCGGCCTGAAGCACTTCGCGGACCCCGACCCACCCCGGCGCCTCACCGGCGGCGACCCCCGGCGTTGTTAGCCTGCTGAGGTGAGTGACACGTCCCCGACGAGCGACGAAGCGACGCCCGTCCAGGGCGCCGCCGACACCGGCCACCCCTCAGTGACGTCGTCCGGGGGGCAGCCCCCGACGGCCGGTGACGGCCCTGTCGGAGCCGGTGGCGGCACCGGCACGGGCACGGGTACGGGCACCGGCACCGGCACCGACGAGGACCCGCGGGTCAGCCGGGTCGCCGCCGCGCGTGCGGCCTGGACCCGCCACCTCGTCGACCTCGGCGGTCGCAACACCCTGCTGTGGTACCGCGACCTGCCGACCGGCACGCTCGACCTCACCAGCGCCCACGCCGGTGGCATGGCGGGACTGCTGGCCGGCCGTCCGACCAGGTTGTCCGCCCTGGTCCGCGAGCCGAACGCCCTTGCGGAGGCCACACGGCGCACCCGTGCGATCGCGGCCAAGACCCGCGAGCTCGCCGAGGAGCGCGGCATCCTCACCGGCTTCCTCGCGATCGGCATGGCGTCGTGGGCGGTGCGGCTCCCCGACGGTCGCACGGCGCCCCGACTCCCAGCCGCGCCCGTGCTGCTGCGGGCCTGTTCGCTGCGCCCCACGGGAGCGGCCCAGGGCGACTACGTGCTCGACCTCGGCAGCGACCTCGAGCTGAACCCGGTGCTCGTGCACTACCTCGCCTCCGAGCATGGCATCGCCCTCGACGAGGAGGTGCTCGAGTCGCTCGCCACGAGTGGCCCGACCTTCGACCCCTACCCCCTCTATGCCGCCCTGGCCGAGGCATGTGCCGGGGTGCCCGACTTCGCCGTCGCCCCGCGGCTGGTCGTCGGTACGTTCTCCTACGCCAAGCTGCCGATGGTGGCCGACCTCGCCGCGCAGGGCGACGCGCTCGCCGACCACGACGTGGTCGCGGCGCTCGCGGGTGACCCCGACGCGCTGCGGGCCGTGCGGTCCGAGCTCGACCAGAGCCGCGTTCACCTCGACGACCCCGAGCGCGACATGCTGGTGCTCGACGCCGACAGCAGCCAGCAGGAGGCCATCGAGGCGGTGCGCTCCGGCTCGCACCTGGTGATCCACGGGCCGCCTGGAACCGGCAAGTCACAGACCATCGCCAACCTGATCGCCACCCTCGCGGCCGACGGCAAGAGGGTGCTCTTCGTGGCCGAGAAGCGCGCAGCCATCGACGCGGTCGTCGGCCGCCTCGACCGCGTCGGCCTGGGCGACCTCGTGCTCGACCTGCACGCCGGTGCCCACGGGCGTCGCCGCGTGGCCCGAGAGCTCGTCGGCGCCCTCGACCGGCTCGGCGAAGCGGGTACCCGGGGCACCCCGGCCTCGGCCTCGAGCCCGTCTCCGACCTCCGGCCCCGCGGCGTCGCGCGTCACCGCCCCCGCCGCCACCCGGCGATCGGCGGCCGACCGGCTCGCCGAGCACGTGCGCTCGCTGCACGATCTCCGCGAGCCGTGGGGCGTCTCGTTGCACGAGGTGCAGGAGGCCGTCTCGGCGTTCGCGTCGTGGGCGACCCCGCCCCGCTCCCGGGTGCGGCTGCGCGGCGACGTGCTCGCGCGGCTGGACCGTGACGAGCTCACCGCGGCAGCCACCGCGATCACCTCGGTGGCCTCCTTGTCCGCCTGGGACGCCGACGGTGCGGGCGACCCCTGGTTCGGCGCCGGCATCCGCACGCCCGAGCAGGCTGCCGAGGCGCGCGAGCGGGTGGAACGGCTCGCGGGCGGCCAGGTCGACGCCACCGCGCGCACGCTGGCCGACGTGTTCCGCGGTATCCAGTTGCCCGAGGCGCCCACGGCCGGCGACTGGGGGCGCGTGCTGTCGACGGTCGGCGACGTGCGCGACACCCTCGAGGTCTTCCGTCCCGAGGTCTTCGACCTCCCGCTCGACGACCTGGTGACCGCCACCGGCAGCGCGACCTACCGCCGCTCGGTCGGCTCCGAGCTCGGCTGGCTCGACCGTAGGCGGTTGCGGCGGCAGGCCCACGCCCTGCTGCGGCCCGGGCGCCCGCCGGCTGACCTGCACGCGGCCCTCGCGGCGGCCAGCGACCAGAGGGTGGCCTGGCGCCAGCTCGCCGGCTCCGGCGGGCGGCCCGAGATCCCGGTCGAGCTCGACCGGGCCCGCGACTCGCACGCCGCCCTCATGGCCGACCTCGGGTGGCTCGACGAGTACCTGCCCGGTTCAGCCTCGGCGGCCGGGGCAACCCCCGCGGATGCCGTGACGCCGCTCGTCGACCTCGACCTCGCCTCGCTGCGGGGCCGGGTCGACACCCTCGCCGCGTCCGCCGGTCGCCTCGGCGTCGTGCCGGCGGTCACGACGGCGCTGGACCAGCTCACGGCATCCGGGCTGCGACCGCTCGTCGATGACCTGCGCGCTCGCGCGGTGCCGGCCGAGCAGGCCACCGCGGAGGTCGAGTGGGTGTGGTGGTCCTCGCTGTCGGAGGAGATCGCCGTGCGCGACCCGCGGGTCGCGGCCCATGACGGCCGGGCGCTGACCCGCAGCGTCCGGGAGTTCGCCGCTGCCGACCGCGCCGTGGTCGAGGGCAACGCCGGCCGGGTCACGGCGGCGGTCGCCGACCACGTGGCCCAGGTGGGAGGTGACCACCCGGAGCAGGAGACCTGGCTGCGGGCCGAGGGGGCGCGTGCCCGGCGGCTGGCCCCGCTGCGCGACCTCGTGGCGCGCTGCCCCGACCTCGTCACGGCGGTGCGGCCGTGCTGGGTGATGAGCCCGCTCGTCGTCGCCTCGGTCCTGCCGCCGGGGCTGTGGTTCGACGTCGTCGTCTTCGACGAGGCCTCCCAGGTGCCGCCGGCCGAGGCGGTGTCCGCGATCTCGCGGGCCCGCCAGGTCGTCGTCGCCGGCGACTCGCGGCAGCTGCCGCCGACCTCCTTCTTCACCACCGTCACCGACGGGGACCCCGCTGCGGTCGGGGCCGACGAGGCGATCACTGAGGGGGTCGAGTCGATCCTCGACGTCCTCGCCGCGGCCCTGCCGAGCCGCCGTCTGTCGTGGCACTACCGCTCACTCGACGAGCGGCTCATCGCATTCGCCAACGCCGAGGTCTACGAGGGGTCGCTCGTCACCTTCCCCGGCACCGGAACGGACCCGGTGCTGCGCCACGTGCTCGTCGAGGGGCACGGCATCGTCGTCGAGGGGGAGGCGGCCGTCGAGACCACGACCACCGAGGTGGCGCGGGTCGTCGAGCTCGTGCTCGAACACGCCCGCACCAGCCCCGACCGGTCGATGGGCGTCATCGCGCTCGGCACTGCCCACGCCACGCGCGTCGAGGAGGCGCTGCGCCGGGCCCTGGCCGACGTCGACGACGACGTGCTCGCGGTCTTCGACGAGGACCGGCCCGAGGCCTTCTTCGTCAAGAACCTCGAGCGGGTGCAGGGCGACGAGCGCGACGACATCGTGCTCACCGTCGGCTACGGCAAGACCCCGCACGGTCGGGTGCTGCACCGGTTCGGGCCGCTCAACATCGAGGGCGGTGAGCGCCGGCTCAACGTCGCCGTCACCCGGGCTCGTCGCTCGATGACCGTGGTGTCGTCGATCGCGGCGGCCGACCTCGACCCGGGTCGCCTGCGCGCCCGCGGCGCCATGATGTTGCGCGACTTCCTCGCGTACGCCGCCGGGGGCCCCCTGCCCCGCGTCGGGCCTGGCGCGGTCGCGCACCCGGATGCCGGGCCCGCCCCGGATGCCGGGCCCGCCCCGGATGCCGGGCCCGCCCCGGAGGCCGTTGCCGCGCTGGATGCCGTCCCCGCGCCGGACGCCGGGCCCGCCCCGGATGCCGGGCCCGCCCCGGATGCCGGGCCCGCCCCGGATGCAGGGCCCTCGCCGGAGGCCGTTGCCGCGCTGGATGCCGTCCCCGCGCCGGACGCCGGGCCCGCGCCGGAGGCCGTTGCCGCACTGGATGCCAGGCCCGCGCCGGTGGCGGGAACCCGTTCCGTGGTGCTGGCGGACCTCGCGCGTCGGCTCCGCAGCCATGGTCTGGTCGTGCACGAGGACGTCGGCTCCTCGCTCCACCCGGTCGATCTCGCGGTCGAGGACCCCGCCCGGCCCGGAGCGCTGCTGCTCGCCGTCGAGTCCGACGGGCCGCAGTACGCCGCCATGCGCACCACCCGCGACCGCGACCGGCTGCGCGCCGAGCAGCTCGAGCGGCTGGGCTGGAGGCACGTTCGGGTCTGGTCGACCGACGTGTTCCGCGACCCGGCTCGCGACCTCTCGCGCATCCTCGAGGCGGCTGGGGTGCGTGAGGCGCCGGGCGATGACTGAGCACCCGGAGCCGACCGACCCGCGGCGGCGGCGCCGGGTGCGCCGGCGGGTGGACCGACCGGGCACCAACCCGTCGGCCGACGACGCCGCGGACGTCGCGGGCCCTCGTGACGACGGTCAGCCGGGTGAGACCCAGCACGACCGCTGGCTGCGCGAGCAGCGCCCGCCGCACTGGGAGTGACGCCGACCCGGCATCCGGCAGCGCTCTCGGTTCGAGGTGAAGTTCTGGCCCCTCGGACCCGGTTCTCATCTCGAACCAGCAGGTTTGTCGGGGTTCGAGGTGAAGTTCTGGCCCCTCGGACCCGGATTTCACCTCGAACCAGCAGGCTGACCGCTCGGTCAGGTGCGGGGGGTGCGCAGCTCGTCGCGGATCTCGCGGAGCAGCTCGGTGTTGGGGTCGATCGTCTCGGCGTCGGGCTCGGCCGGGAAGAACTTCTTCTTGGCGAGCTCGTAGGGCTTCACGATGAAGAAGTAGACGACGAACGCCATGATGAGGAAGGCGACCAGGGCGGTGAGGAACGGCCCGATCGTGGTCCAGCCGTCGGGCTTCCAGTCGTTGAAGTTGAAGCTGTCGCTACCGAAGATCCTGCCGATGGCCTCGAGCAGCACCTTGGTGAACGCGGTGACAAGGGCGGCGAACGCGGCGCCGATGATGAACGCGACGGCAAGCTCGATGAGGTTGCCGCGCAGGACGAAGTCCCTGAAACCCTTCATGGTGGCTCCTTTTCGGGTGGTCGGAACGTGTGCGGGGTCTGGCCCTGGGCCAGCCTAGGGTGCGGAGTCTCGGTGCTCGGAGGGCGTCCGCGGCTCAGCCGGGAGCTGCGACGACGGTGACGGTCACCGGCCCCTCGAGCGAGCCGTGCCCCGCGAGCACGGCATCGGCCTCGGCCCCACTCAGCGAAAGCACGACACCGCGCGGGGGAACAGCGCCCAAGGATGCCGTGCCACCGCGGTCGGGTGGGTCGGTCGCCAGCACCGTGGCCGCCACCGCGAGGGCCGGGCCACCGGCCACGGGGTAGACCCGCGCCGACGACCCGGGCGCGAGGAGGTCGACGGCCGCCGGGTCGGCCGACACGACGTGCAACGCCACCCGCCCGGGAGGCAGTCCGTCGAGCGGGCCGCGGGGCACCAGCCGGGATGCCGTGAGGCTCTCGCCGCGAGCCAGCCCGGCCGCGACCCGGCGGCCAACGACCTCGCCCGGCTCGGAGCGAACCCCGGGCTGCACGGACCGGGCCGGCAGGTGCTCGAGCCGGAGGTCGGCCGCGGTCAGCACGGTGCCGGCGGGCACGTCGCGGGCGGCCACGAGCACAGGCGTGACGGCTTCCGGCTGCGGCCGCAGCTGCTGCACGACCAGGACGACCGCGGTCGCGGCGAGCAGCGCGGACAGCACCCGGCGCAGCACTCCCCTCCGCCACCGGGCCCTGCGCCCCGGACCGGTGAGGCCGGGAAGGGGGCGGGGCGGACGCGGCATGCCGACGACGCTAGGCGCCGCCGACCGGCATCCGGCGGGTCAGCTCGAGGATGTGGATGACGCCACCGGCTTCGTGGCGGCTGTGGACGACGAGGAGGAGTCGCTCGATCCCGACGACTTCTGCGAGGACCCGGACGACTTCTCCGACGAGCCGGTCTTCTCGGAGGAGCCGTTGGTGGCGGCGCCGACGGTCACCGACGACCCGGAGCGCGACTCGGTGCGGGAGTCGGTGCGGTAGAAGCCTCCGCCCTTGAAGACGATGCCGACGGCGTTGAAGATCTTGCGCAACCGGCCCTCGCACTCGGGGCACACGGTGAGCGAGTCGTCGCTGAACGACTGCACGGCCTCGAAACGGTGGTCGCACGCGGTGCACGCGTAGGCGTACGTCGGCACGGGGTCCTCCTGCGAAACGATCTGGTGCGCCGACCCGGGTTCCGCCGGACCTGGCGCGACGACGCAGCGGGGCGGCGGCGGCGTCCACCCAAGGATAGGCGAGCCGCGACCGCGCTGTTCCCACGTCCCGTACCCAGATCGACCAATAGGTCGATCTGGGTACACCCGGCCGTACCTGCAGTGACCTATTGGTCGATGTGGGTACGGCTGCCGGGGGCCGGGTGTACCTGCAGTGACCTATTGGTCGATGTGGGTACGGCTGCCGGGGGCCGGGTGTACCTGCAGTGACCTATTGGTCGATGTGGGTACACCCCAGGGACGGTCGCGCAGGGACGCCGGTCAGGTCCAGCCGGCGAGACGGCCGTCCCGGCTGACGGCGTGCAGTCGCTTCTCGGTGAGCGTTCGCACCGAGCTCGGGGCGATGACGAGCAGCTGGTCGCCGTGGCGCAGCACGTCGTTCTCGCGCGGCACGAAGGAGCGACCCTCCCGCACGACCAGCGAGACGTTGGCGCCCACGGGCAGGCGCAGCTCGAACACCCGCACGCCGCCGATCCGTGAGCCCGGCCCCACGTCGATCTCGAGCAACTCGGCCCCGAGCTCGTCGAGCGGGGTCGTCTCGACGGCGAGGTCGACCTGGTGGTAGGCCGACGCCAGACCGAGCCGACGGGCGACCCACGGCAGCGTGGGGGCCTGCACCAGCGTGAAGATCACCACGAGCACGAAGACGAGGTCGAAGAGCCAGGTCACCCCCGATGCGCCGACCGTGGCCGGCACGGTCGCGAGCACGACGGGCACGGCACCGCGCAGCCCCGCCCAGGACAGGAAGACCTGGGTGCGCCACGACATCCCGAACGGCAGGCACGACACGAGCACCGACAGCGGCCGGCCGAGCAGCAGCAGGGCCGCGCCCACGACGAGGGCAGGCCAGAGCACGTCCATGAACCCGTCCGGCGACGCGAGCAGACCCAAGAGCACGAACAGGCCGATCTGGGCGAGCCAGCCGATGGCGGTGGCGAACCCCAGCACGGCCGGGCGGTGCGGCATCCGCTGGTTGCCGAGCACGAGCGCGGCGAGATAGCACGCGAGGAAGCCGGAGGTGTGGAGAACGTCGGCGGCCGCGTAGGCGAGCACGGCGACGGCGACGACCCCGATGGCGAACAGGGCCGATGACGCCGAGGCCACCAGGCGCATCACCTGGGCACCTCCGAACCCGATCGCGAGCCCGATGACGGCCCCGCCGGCCAGCTCGAGCGTGGTGATGACACCGACCTGCCACAGCGGCTGCGGCGTGGCGTCGGGCGCCATCCCGGCGGCGATCGCCGTCACCAGCAGCACGACCGGCGCGTCGTTGAAGCCCGACTCGGCCTCGAGGACGCCCGAGATGCGACGGGGGAGCGGCACCCGGCGCAGCACGGAGAACACGGCCGCGGCATCCGTCGAGGCGAGCACCGCGGCCACGAGGAAGGCGACCTGCCAGGCCCATCCGAGCAGGAAGTGCGCGGCGACCCCGACGACGAGCACGGACACGGCCACACCGATGGTCGCCAGCACCGCCGCCGGCGCGACGGACCGCCGGATGCCGGACCACTGGGTCGTGATCCCGCCCTCCACGAGGATGAGCACGAGTGCGGCGTAGCCCAGCACCTGGGTCAGCTGCTGGTCGTCGTAGCGGATGCCGATCGCCGCCTCGCCGAGCACCAGCCCGATTCCGAGGTAGATGAGCAGGGACGGCAGGCCCGAGCGCACCGACAGGCGCACGGCTGCCACCGACACGACCAGCACGACGCTGCCGAGGAGGAGGACCAGCGTCAGGTCGTCGAGGGAGAACCCGGACGCGTCACCTCCCGCGAGCGGCAACGTCCAGGTCTGTCCCACGGCCGGTCCTCGTTCGTCGTCGTACCCCGGTGACCTAGTCTCGCAGGGTGAGTCGAGTCGTCATCGCCCGTCGTGTCCTCTACGGGCTTCTCGCCGTCGTGCTGGTGGTCGCGCTCGTCGCCTCCGTCGTCGTCGTCTCGGCGGTGCGCGACTCGCTGCCTCGCACCACCGGCAGCGCCGAGCTGCCCGGCCTCACCAGCGACGTCACCGTCATGCGCGACGGTAGCGGCATCCCGCACATCTTCGGCGACAGTCTCACCGACCTCGCCCGGGCCCAGGGCTACGTGCACGCCCAGGAGCGCTTCTTCGAGATGGACCTGCGGCGCCACATCACCGCGGGCCGGCTCGCCGAGCTGGTCGGGGCCGACGGGCTGCCATCCGACAAGGTGATCCGCACCATGGGCTGGCGTCGCATCGCCGAGGAGGAGCTGCCCACCCTCAAGCCGCAGACCCGGCAGATGCTCCAGGCGTACGCCGAGGGGGTGAACACCTACCTGCACGGACGCAGCCCCCGCGACGTCGCCGTCGAGTACACGATCCTGGGCCTGCAGCTGCCGACCGCCGAGATCGAGGACTGGTCCCCGGTCGACAGCCTCGCCTGGCTCAAGGCGATGGCCTGGGACCTCAAGGGCAACTTCGCCGACGAGCTGGCCCGTGCGCGGCTGTCCGGGAGGCTCACCCCGGCCCAGATCAGCCAGATCTACCCGGCCTACGACGACCAGGCCCACCCGCCGATCCTCGATGGGGCCGAGTGGGCTCCGCAGGTGCCCGGCCGCCCTGCGCAGTCGGCGGTGCCCTCGGCGCTCACCGCGGCGAAGGGCCCTGCGGCGACCGCGGATGCCGTGGCCTCACCCGCCGACGACCGGCTCACCAGCCCCTCGGCCCGGGCCGCCTACGCGGCCGTGGATGCGGCGCTGGATGCCGTGCCCCAGCTCGTCGGGAGCGGCGCCGGGGTGGGCTCCAACTCGTGGGTGGTCTCCGGAGCACGCACCACCACCGGCAAGCCGTTGCTCGCCAACGACCCCCACCTCGGCGTGAGCCAGCCCGGCATCTGGATCCAGAACAGCCTGACCTGCCGCACGGTGTCGCCGACCTGCCCGCTCGACGTCAGCGGCTTCTCCTTCGCCGGCGTGCCCGGCGTGGTCATCGGCCACAACGCCGACATCGCCTGGGGCTTCACGAACCTCGGGCCGGACGTCACCGACTTCTACCTCGAGCGGGTCGTCGGCGACACCTACCAGCGCGACGGCGAGTGGGAGCCCGTCACGACGCGCCAGGAGGTCATCAAGGTGGCGGGTGGCGCCGACCAGCGCATTGTCGTCCGCAGCACGGTCCACGGGCCCGTGCTGTCCGATGTGATGGAGGGGCTCTCCGACGCCGGGGCCCGGGCCCCGACGGAGCAGGAGGGTGACGAGCGCGAGGCCTACGCCGTCTCACTCGCCTGGACCGGGCTGCTCCCCGGCCGCACCGCCGACGCCATCCTCGACCTGAACCTGGCGACCGACTTCGACAGCTTCCGCGAGGCGGCGCGCTCGTTCGCCGCGCCCTCCCAGAACTTCCTCTACGCCGACCGGCAGGGCCACATCGGCTACCAGGCACCCGGCCAGGTGCCGGTGCGGCGCCCGGCCCGGCCGGGCGCGCCGGCGGGCTACTGGCCGGCGCCGGGCTGGGACTCGACCTACGACTGGCGGGGTTTCGTCGACTTTCCCGAGCTGCCGTGGGCGCTCGACCCCGAGGACGGGGTGATCGTGGCGGCGAACCAGGCGGTCACGAGCAGCTCGACGCCGTTCCTCACCAGCGAGTGGGATCATGGCTGGCGCTCGACCCGCATCGGGGAGCGGCTCGCCGCGGTGCCGAAGGTGGCACCGGCCGACATGGCTCAGATCCAGCTCGACACCGAGGACTCCTTCGCCAAGGTGCTCGTGCCTGCCCTGCTGGCCGTGCCACTGACGGCCTCCGAGGCGGACCCGGAGTCCGCCGAGCTGCTCGAGTTCACCCGCGGGGCCCGTGAGCTGCTGCGCGGCTGGGACCACACGACCCCGGCCGGGGACGCGGACGCCGGTGCGGCAGCCGCATACTACAACGCCGTCTGGCGCAACCTCCTCGAGCTGCTGTTCGACGACGAGCTGCCGAGCGGGCTCAAGGCGGACGGTGACGCGCGGTGGCGCTCCGCGGTCGGGCAGCTGCTGGTCACCCCCAAGAGCGCGTGGTGGGACAACAAGCTCACCCCCAACGTCACCGAGGGCAAGGACGAGGTGCTCCGCCAGGCCCTGGTGGAGGCCCGCCTCGAGCTGACCCGCGAGCTCGGCAAGGACCCCGCGAAGTGGCAGTGGGGCAAGCTGCACCGGCTCACCCTCGAGCACCCGGTGCTCGGCGGCGACACGGTGCCCGCCCCGGTGCGCTGGCTGGTCAACAAGGGTCCGTTAGAGATGCCGGGCGGCTCCTCGATCGTCAACGCCAACGGCTGGAACGCGAGCGAGGGCTACGAGGTCGACTGGGCCCCCTCCATGCGGATGGTGGTCGACCTGGCCGACCTCGACGCCTCCACGTGGATCAACCAGACCGGGGTGAGCGGTCACCCCACCGACGCCCACTACGCCGACCAGGTCGACGACTGGGTCTCCGGTCGTCAGCGACCGTGGCCCTTCACCGAGGCTGCCGTGCGCGAGACCGACCCCGATGTGCTCACTCTGCGACCGGAGGGCGCCGACTCCAGCGGCTGAGCCCCAGGTCGGTCACCCCCTCGGCCGTCACGACGGCGTCGACGGGCTGGTCGTGCGCTTGCCGGGGCAGCAGCCGCTCC
>Ga0105047_10011354_pt1 | contig 14461 bp, 15 predicted proteins | sample MAT04_FD_78384 | JGI IMG/M metagenome (GOLD analysis project Ga0105047, IMG submission 78384) | Freshwater microbial communities from Lake Fryxell liftoff mats and glacier meltwater in Antarctica - MAT-04 (megahit assembly) | ecosystem: Environmental > Aquatic > Freshwater > Ice > Liftoff... | reverse complement strand
GATGGAACACGCGCGCGGGGACCGCGGCCCCGTCACCATCACCTCACGGGTAGTGGGAACCCACATCTGCCCAGTGACGAAGCTCGAGCTCTCCGACATCGAGTTCATCTGCGAGCTCGCGCCCTAAGGGCCCGCGTAAGACCAGCCTGCGCCATTCGGCCCGTTGTGCTGGGCGACCGGGAGCCCTCTCGGACTCCCGGTCTGCGTTCAGCTGCGCTTGCGCCGACTGACGATGATGCCCAAGAGCGCGAGCATCGCGAAGATGCCTGCGCTCTGGTTCCGGCTGCTCGGGCTCGCCGCGCAGAGCGCGCCGCCGCTCAGACCACCGGGGGTGGTGATGAGGCCGGCGTCGAGGCCGCTGTCCGGGACTGAGCCCACATCGGACGTGCCGACGTCTGCGCGGCCACTGTCGCGGCCCGCGTCGGGCATGCCGCCGTCGGGGGTGAAGCACGCGCCGCTGGAGTCGCACATCTCGCCCGCGTCGCAGTCTTCGTCTCCGTCGCACTCGACGCAGGTGCCGTCGTCCGAGCAGACGTCGGAGCGGCACACCGTCGGGTCCGTGCAGGTTTCGCCGTTGGGAAGGCCGCACAGGTCGTCGTCCTCGTCGCACACGCCGCTGAGGCAGGTGCGGGCGCCGATGGGCTCGGTGCACATGCCGCCCGCGGGGCCGGCGGTCGGGATGGGCTCGCCGTTAGCGACGCGGGGCGCGCACACCCGGCTGTCCGGGCACCACTGGATCCCGGTGCAGTCGGAGTCGATGGCGCAGGCGGTGCCACAGGCGCCGCTCACCAGATCACAGACCGGACCGTTGGTGTTGCCCTCGCAGTCCTCGTTCGTGGTGCAACGGCCGCAGACTCCTGCATCGGCGCCGGTCAGGGCGCAGAGCGGGGTAGCCTCGGGGCACGCGGCGCCCGTCCCGCCGAAGTCGGCGGTGCAAGGACCACAGGTGTGCAGCGCGATGTCGCAGAACGCGGTGGGGTCGGCGCACTCGGCGTCAGTCACGCAGGTGACACAGGTATTCGGGGTGACGTCGTCAGGGCCCGAACACACCGCGTCGTCCGCGCAGAGCAGCGGGGTGCCCGCGGGCACACCAGTGATCTCGCAGGCGCTGAGCACGCAGGCTTCGGTGGTGCACACGTTGGAATCGTCGCAGTCGCCCGCGGTGACGCAGCCCACGCAGACCGGACCGCCCACACCGATGGTGCAGAGAGGCGCAGCCGCCGCGCAGCCGTTGTCGATCCCGGTGCCGGTCGCCGAGTCCTCACAGGTCATGCAGCTGTTCACGCCGAGGGTGGCGCCGCACGAGGGCGCGTCCGCAGCGCAGCCCAGATCCACACCGCCGACGGTGCTGTCCGAGCAGGGCTGACACGCGCCGCCCAAGCAGAGCGGTGAGCCGCCGGTGCAGCCGGTATCGGTGTCGAGATCGGCCGCATCGTCGACGCAGACCACACAGAGGCCGGTCGCGTTGCAGACGCCGCCCAAGCACGTGGTGCCGAGCGGTTGCGTCGTGTTGGAACAGGTGTTGCTGGTGCAGGCGTCGATGGTGCACTCGAGACCATCAGCGCAATCGAGCGGGGTCACGCAACCCACACAGGTGTTGGTAGTGGGACTGCAGACAGGGGTGCTCCCGCTGCACGAAGCGTTGGTCACGCAGCCTACACAGGTGTTCGTCAGCACGTTGCAGATTGGGGTGGTGCCGCCGCATTGGGTGTTGGCTACGCAGTCGACACACATGTTCGTCGGCGCGCCCGTGCAGACGTCGCCGCCAGTGCAGGCTCCCGTGCCGCCCGCGGCTACCGGAGCGTTCAAGCACGCACCAAGCGCGGTGCAGGTGTCGGTGGTGCAGGCATTGCCATCACCACACTGGCTGTTGGCATTGCATGCGACGCAGACCCGACCGAGCGCGCCGTTCGCGCAGATGGGCGCGGGGCCGCCGCAGCCCAGATCGGTGCCGCCGCCGGTCGCGGTGTCCTCGCAGATCTCACACCGGTTGACCCCGCCGACGCTGTTGCACGAGGGCGCCGCGGACGAACAGCCGAGATCGGTGCCGCCGGTGGTGGTGTCGGAGCAGACCTGGCAGGCGGTGCCGCCCAGGCAGATCGGTGCGAGCGCCAGACAGCCAGCGTCCGTGCCGGTCCCAGCCGCGTTGTCCACGCAGCGGACACACGAGGTCGCGCCGTTGCAGACACCGGTGGAGCAGGCGGTGCCGACGGGTAGCGCGCTGTTACTGCACGTGTTCGTCCCCGAGCACACGTCCGCGGTGCACTCGAAGGTGTCGACGCACGCGAGGTTCGTGGTGCAGGCGACACAGGCGTTCGTCGTGGTGTTGCAGAAGGGCGTGGTGCCAGCGCAGTCGAGGTTGCTCACACAGTCGACGCACATGTTGGTCGGAGGACCGGTGCACACATCGCCGCCGGTGCAGGCGCCCGGCAGGCCCGCGAGGATCGGAGTGTTCGAGCAGGCGCCGGTGCCGCCGCAGACATCCACGGTGCAGGGGTTGCTGTCGTTGCAGCCCGCGGTCGTCAGGCAGCGGGCGACGCAGGTGCCCGCGTCACAGCGCCCCGCGGGGACGCAGTCCGTGAGGATGGTGCAGCCCATGAAGCCGATCTCGATCTGGCAGCTACTGCTGCAGCCATCACCGTCGTCCAGATCGCCGTCGTCGCAGCCCTCGGGCGCCACACGGGTTCCGTCGCCGCAGCCGGGGATTCGGAAGGGGGTGTAGTAGGCGAAGAGACCGGTGCCGCCGCCACCGCCGGTGACCAGGCCCAGCTGGAAGTCGGCGCCCGCGCGGACGCTGTGGTTGCCCGCGGCGACGTTGAACTGGACGGCGGTGAGGTCGGGGCGTCCAGGCACGAGCGCGGTGCTCGGGGTGACGAGCGGCAGCCCGTCCAACCGAAGGGTCGCCAGCTGCGAAGTGCTGATGACCACGCCGACTCGCCCAGTGAACCCAACCGCGACGTTGAAGTCGGTGACCCAAACGCCCAACGGCGCGAGCACCACCGGGGGGAGCAGTGCGATGTCCAGCTCGCAGCCCGACAGGCCGCTGTTCTGGTAGACGTATGCGGGGTTGCTGGTGGTGATGTAGGTGACGCCGGATACCGGGATGATGTGGGTCCCGCCGGCCGCGAGCGTCGCGACGATGGTGCCGTTGACCATCACCACCGTGCCCCCGGTGTCGGCGATGATGATCACGTCCTCACCGCTGGCCGTGCTCGACGGGAAGTCGTGCACCACGTACTGGGTGCCCACGCGGGTGACCGGCAGCACGTTGTCGGCGCCATCGTCGCCGCAGCCGCCGGTGACCCCACACGCGGGCGACCATCCGCGGCCGCCGGTGTCGACGGTGATGGGCTCGGTCGAGGTCACCAGCGCCGCGTCGATCTCTCGGTTGCACGCCGCGCCAGGGATCGTGCGCGCGATGTACGTCTGGCCCGCGGCCAGGGTGATGGTGAAGCTCGCGGCGGCGCTCGCGTTCCAGAAGGGCAACGTCGCACCGGGCGGCGCGGTGAAGGTCACCATGCCGCCGAACGGCGCGTACACCGACGCGTAGTCGTAGCCGGTGTCTGGCGAACCGCTGTTGCCATTGAGGTTGTAGCCAGCGAGGCGGAAGCGGATGCCGAGGCCCGTCGTGCTGTTCTTGATCGTGGACGAGCTCTGCCAGGGGCCCGCGATGCGGCGGTGCTCGACGATGAGTTCGGCCGAGCTCGCGTCGACGAAGATGCCGCGCGTCTCGGCGGTGTCGTACGCGCCGGCGGTGCCGAGGGTCGCGCTGAGCAGGACCACCAACGGGGTGCCGGGGCTCACGGTGAACGCGGTTGGTGCGCCCGCGCCGGCGCGCCAGGTCCCGGTGATGGTCCCGCGAGGACTGGCGAGCACCATGTCCCAACCAGCAGTCGTGTACGTGGGCGCCTCCGCGAGTGCGGGCGGGACGTAAAAGCAGGACCGGCCCGCGGGGCACGTCTGCGCCTCTGCGCGCGACGCGACGGCGAGGACGCCGAGCGAGAGCGCGGCGAGCGCGATCAGATGGAACGGGGAGCGACCAAGCCAGCCGAGTGAGCTCATCCGGCGAGACTACATGCGATCGAGCGCCGCAAGATCACCGCGATGCGAGTTGTAGTGACGCTGAACAGGCACCCCATCCCTCTTGCGCCGCTGACACGCGTGGGCCACACGGCTCGCCATGACCGAGGTGCCTACCAAGTGGATGCCCACGCCAGAAGACACCCCGTATGCGCGCCTCGGTGAAGAGGTGACCCGCGCGCTCGCTTCGCGCTTCTACGACGTGATGGATGAGCGCGAGCCGGCGCTGGTCGCGGTGCACGTGCAGTCGCCGGTGGGAAAGGTGAGCGCGTCGACGCGGGCGCGCTTCAGTGACTTCCTGGTGGAGTGGCTGGGAGGCCCCAAGCACTTCTCCGATGCGCACGGGCACCCACGGCTTCGGATGCGCCATGGGCACGTGCCCATCGACGTGGCCCAGCGCGACGCTTGGATGCGCTGCATGCGCGCCGCGATGGAGGAAGTCGTCGCGGATGAAGACGTGCGCGCCTATCTCGACCGCCGCTTCAGCGAGCTGGCGGACTTTCTCCGCAATCAGCCTGGCTGAGCCTCGCGGTCATTTGCCCGTCGCCCTGCGGGGCTGCGGCAGGTCGCGCTCCACCCGCACGTGTGGTCGAGCCTCGAGCCACACCGCGTCGCCGAACTCATGCTGCTGGTAGTGCGCCGCCTCCATCGCGGAGGTCGCGGCCTCGAGCGCGCCATCGTCCACGAACGCGCGCATCAACTCGTGATGACTGGTGCCTCGCTCGTGCACCCCGGTCACCAGCACATCCACGACGGACAGAGGATGATGGGGACCGAGGCGCAACGTCGCGATGCCCTTGCCAGCGCGGACACCGCCTTTCGCCTTCCCATCGAGTGTGGTGTCTCGCGCACTCTCGAGCGCGCGCGCGACGGTGGTGCCCAGCGCGATGATCCGCGCGCCTCGAATGCGAGCCCGCCTCACCGCCAACGCGGTGCTGGCGGGGATCGTGTAGGCCTCGGGCAAGGGGAAACGCGCATCGAGGGTGGGATCGCCGGTCGAGCTCAAGCCCGCCGCGTGGGTGAGCGAGACGATCTCCACGCCGCGTGAATCGAGCGCGCCGAGCGTCGCCCAGTCGAGGAGAAAACCCGCCGACGGAGGCTCGAGTGCGACGGGCGGCCCAGCGATGACGGTCTGTACATCCCAGAGCGCGAGCGGCTGGGGGACATGCGCGTACTGGATGGGCCGCCCGTGACGCGAGAGGCCTTCCCACACCTTGGCCGCTGCGCCTTCGAAGCGCAGCGCGACCATCCGCTGGTGCTTCTCGAGCGACTCGATGCACGCGCGCAACGGACCGAGCGAGAGCACATCGCCGGCAAGCACCGCAGGCGGCGACGCGCGGCGTTCGGTGGAGGTGCGGTGATCCCCCGCGCCGAAGAGGATGGCGTCCCAGCCGAAGGGCTCGCGGGGATCGGCCGCATGGCAGCGCGCCAGGCGCACCTCGATGGGCTCACCGCTGCGAAGGTGGGTGCCCATCAGCGACGCCGGCAACGTCGCCGCATCGTTGATCACCAGCACGTCGCCCTCGCGAAAGAGCTCGGTGAACGCCGATGCCGCGAGGGAGCGTTGGTGATCGGCGATCACGAAGAGGCGCCGTGGGCGGGTCGGTGACGAGGCCGCGATCACTGGGCGCCGCCTATCGCTTGGACCGTGCCGGACGCGTGGAGAAAGATGCTCAGCTCGTCGATGAGCTCGCGCGCCGAGGTCTCGGGCCGCTTCAACGTGCTGCGGTCGGCATCGGGCACCGCGATGGCGTGCAGCGCGGTGTCCATGTCGCCGGGATCGCGGGACAAGAAGCGCACCCCGCCGGGACGCTCTTCGTCCCAGATCCGCGTCGCGTGATGAAGCGCGGCCTTGCTGGCGCCGTACGCGCCCCACGTCGGGTAGGGCGAGACGGCCGCGTCGCTGGAGATGCTGAGCACCACGCCGCCTCGGCCTTCACGTGCCGATGACGCGAGCGCGCCGAGCAGGGCGCGGGTGAGCCGATGCGGACCGAGCACGTTGGTGGCGAGCGCTTCCTCCAGCTCCTCACACTCGGTGTCGGCGAGCAGCTTCAAGTGCGACGGTCCCAAGCTCGAGGCGTTGTGGATGAGGAGATCGACGCCGCCCAGGCGACCGATGAGCTGCGTCGTGATCGGATGGATGTCGGTCTTGATCGCGACGTCGCCCACCACGCCGACAGCGCGGGGTACCCGCGCCGCGACGGCCCGGACCCGCTCGGCATCGCGGGCGACGAAGCCGACGGTGCCGCCACGACGGGTGAGTTCCTCGACCAAAGCGAGGCCCAGGCCCGCGGTCGCGCCGGTGACGATGGCCCGAAGGCCGTGAAGGTTCTTGTGCGTGGTGCTCATGTTCGGTTCTCCTGTGTCCCCAACCTGAGCGACCGAAGCGCCCGACGCGCGCGGTCTGTCCAGCGCATTGGCAGGAGGTCCATCGGATGGACAAAGCGCCAGACGACACCGCAGACGACGACAACGCAGACGACGCGGCCGCGCACCTGGCCCGCAACCTCACGAGCTTGCGGCGCTCGCGCTCGCTCACCCAAGAACAGCTCGCCAAGGCCGCGAGCGTGCCGCGCTCCACCATCGCCAACCTGGAGTCGGGCAGCGGCAACCCTTCCCTTCAAGTGTTGGTGAAGGTGGCGCGCGCGCTGGCCTCCCCCATCGACGAGCTGCTCTCGCCGCCGCGCGCCAAGGTGCGCAAGTACGCGAAAGGAGAGATCCCGGAGCTGCGCCGCGCCGGTCGGGGCGTCGTCATGCGGCCGCTGGTGCCGGAGCCCACGCCCGAAGAATTGCTGGCGCTGATGGAACTCGACGAGGGCGGGGTGATGGGCGGCACGCCGCACCTGCCCGGCACCCGCGAGTACTTCACGCTGCTCGATGGGCACGTGGAGATTGTTATCGCCGGCACCCGCTTCGAGGTGAGCGCAGGCGAGGTGCTCGCGTTCCCAGGCAACGTGCCCCACTCGTACCGGAACCTCGCGCGTAAGAAATCGCGCGGGGTGTCGGTGGTGGTGCTCAGCCGCAGCGGCGTCTGATCAGGCGCCGTCTGCCGCGGGCGGCGTCGACTTCAGCCCGCTTCCCCCTCGTCGAACCGGGGAAATGGGTCCACGAGCGCGCTCCAGACAGTGGCTCCGGCCTGCATCTCCGCCGCGGTGAGCACACACCTGTCGAGTTGGGCTTCGAGCGCCGGCCGGTTCATCCCCACGCCGATGAAGACCATCTCCTGTTGCCTGTCACCAAAGGGCTCCTGCCAAGCATGCTCGATCTCCGCTCTGACGACGGCGTCCGCCGGCCACTCCGCACGGTCGACGGCAGCCCAATAGTACCCAGCGTGCTCGACCCTACCGATTTGCCCCGCGGCGCTCCAGGAGAGCGCCTCTTTCATGCGCGTCGCAAGCCAGAAGAATCCCTTGCTCCGAAGGACGCCGTGCTGCGTGCCACGTAGGAAGGCGTCGAACCGCTCGGGGTGGAGCGGGCTACGCGACCTCCACACGAAGCTGGAGATTCCATACTCCTCCGTCTCGGGCGTGTGATGTCCCTCGAGCTCCCGCTGCCAACCCGCCGAGCGGGACGCTCGCTCGAAGTCGAAGCGCCGCGTGTCGAGGACACTCGTCAGCTCGACCTTCCCGAACGACGAACGCTCGATTCGCGCACCCGGGTTGAGCCGCGTGAGAATACCCTCCAAGACCGCGAGTTCATCAGGCGCCACGAGGTCTGTCTTATTCAGGACCAATACGTCCGCAAACTCAACCTGCTCAATCAACAAGTCCACGAGGGTGCGCTCGTCGTCGTCGGACACGCCGAGCCCCCGGTCACGAAGCTCGTCGGCCGACTGGTAGTGCTCGAGGAAGGTGAGCGCATCCACCACCGTCACCATCGTGTCCAACCGGGCGATGTCAGACAGGCTCTGCCCGGCCTCGTCGCGGAATGTGAAGGTCTGCGCTACGGGGAGTGGCTCCCCAATGCCAGTCGACTCTACCAACAGGTAGTCGAAGCGCCCCTCCCGTGCGAGGTTGGCGACCTCGGCGAGCAGATCATCGCGTAGGGTGCAGCAGATGCACCCGTTCGACATCTCAACGAGCTTCTCCTCGGTGCGCGACAGGCCTGCCTCGCCATTGGCGACCAAGCGGGCATCGACGTTCACCTCGCTCATGTCGTTCACGATGACCGCCACGCGCTTGCCCTCGCGATTGGAGAGGACGTGGTTGAGCAAGGTGGTCTTTCCGGCGCCCAAAAACCCAGACAGTACGGTCACTGGAAGTCTTGTATCCATCGCCTCGCTCATCCTCTTCCCTCTCTCGGTGATTTCACACGGAATCTCAGCAGCCGCATTGCGCGACGTCCATCTTCAGTAGCAGTCGAGACTGTTCGCCAGCAGCAAGCGGCGGAGACCGATGCACAGCACCTCGACCGCCGTTTCCTCGAAACGACTCTCCCTTGAAGAGCACGACATCGTGGCAGTCGGTCTCCCGAAGCACCCCATCCGCCCGGAGAATCAGCTCATTGTTCTCGTCAGCGTCGAGGTCCGCTCGTCCTAGGTGCTCGCGGCAGACATCTCGGGCCTCCAGCCATTGGGTACCGGCCCCGACATAGGTAGAGAGCAGGCGGAGCCCCACGTAGTCTACATGGAGCTTTCGACAGCCCGCTCCCCGCACGACCGAGAGCTCGATGCGAACGTGGTCCCGTCCGGTGAGCGGTGCGAATGACGCAGCAAGGGACTCGATATCCGTGCGTACCGCGCTTCGAGAGCGCTGTGGCAACGCGCTGATGATTGGCTCGAGCGACAGCGAGCCGGGAGCTCCCTCCACGACGATGGCCCCGGCCCCCTCTCGCGCGTACTCGGCCAGACTACTTCGGACCTGAGACGACAGTCGGCGTTCACGGGGGCGCCGCCACACGACCGTGCTGAGGTGCGGCCGCAGCACGGAGCGAAGCCCGTCCAGGGACGAAACGAGGTCGAACGAGGGGGATGAGGAGGGCGCGTCCAGGTTCGGAAGCAGCGCAGGCAACCCGACTACAGTGTTCATGGATTGGTCATCCTCGTGAGATCTTCTTCTCGACGAACAGCACGTGCTTGCGAGCGACCGGGTCGTACTTCTTCTTCTGGAGCTTCTCCGGATGGGTTCGCTTGTTCTTCGTGACTACGTACGCGTAGCCGGTACCAGCGCTGGACACGAGCTGCACGACGTCTCTCATGACGAGGCCCCTACGTACTTGGCCATTGCGCGGCGCAGGCCAATCCGGTCCAGCGTTCGAAGGGCACGCGTCGTCAGCCGAACGGTCACGAAGCGGCTCTCTTCTGGGACCCACACCCGCTTGGTCTGCAGGTTGGTCTGGGACCGCTTCTTCGACTTCCGATTCGAGTGGGACACCTTGTTGCCCGCCAGATAGCGGGCACCAGTCACTTCGCAACGACGGCTCATGGACACCTCGCCAACGCATTATCGCATCAGCGTTGCTCTTGCAACACAGATTCTTTTGTTGACCTGCCATCCGATGCCGACATGGACGAGCGAATACCCCCCAGGGTATACGAGCGCGATGCACACCCAACGCCACCGGAGCAAGCTCGTGACGCGCGTACGCCGCATCCGCGGCCAACTCGAGGCCGTCGAGAAGTCATTGGCGGCTGGTCAGAGCTGTCGTGACGTCGTGCTCACAATCGCGGCAGCGCGTGGTGCCATCAATGCGCTCGCCGCCGAGGTGATCTGTGACCACCTCCTCGAACATGTGGCAGCGCCTCGGATCCCGAGCGCCGTACGCGCTGCCGAAGCAAACGAGCTCGCTCGCATCATTCGTCAGTTCGCACGTTGATGCGGCCCTCCGAACCGGATCTGGCACCAGGGGCCCACGACCGTCGCGCTAAGGCCCCCGCTCGCGAGCTACGGGTGCGCGCCGTCGTTGCTCTGACCGCCGCGATGATGGTGGCGGAGATCGCCGTCGGTTCGGCCACTGGATCGATGGCACTCCTGGCGGACGGCTGGCACATGGCCACGCACGTGGGCGCGCTCGCGCTCGCGGCGTTCGCCTATGCCATCGCGCGCCGGTACGCGCGCCACGACGCGTTCGCGTTCGGCACGGGCAAGGTCCCCACGCTGGCGGGCCTGGTCAGTGCGGTCAGCCTGGGCCTCGTAGCGGTAGCGATGGTGGTGGACTCTGCGCTCCGCCTGCTTCAGCCGCGCGACATCGACTTTGTGACGTCGCTGCCCGTGGCCGTGGTGGGGCTGGTGGTCAACCTCCTCAGCTTCGGACTACTCGACGACCGCGAACATGGTCACCGGCACGGCCACCACGACCATGACGAGCACCAGCATCCTCATCACCACGATCACGATCACGACCACAACCACCGGGCGGTGCTGGCTCACGTGCTGGCGGACGCACTGACCAGCGCGCTAGCGATCGTGGCCCTGGCTTCGGGGCGCCAGTGGGGCTGGACGTGGCTCGACGCTGCGACCGGGATCGTCGGCGGACTGGTGATCTTGAAGTGGAGCTTCGAGCTGGGACGTCATGCTTCGTCCGAGCTGGTGGATGTCGTCCCATCTCGAACCGTCGTGCGGGATGTGCGTCGACTTCTCGAGGAGCTCCCTGGCGTTCGGGTCACGGCGCTTCATCTGTGGCCGCTCGGCGGCGGACGGGTTGGATGCACCGTAGTCATGGCCGCGCCGCGACCCCTCGCGCCGAACACCTACCGAGCCGCCTTGGATCCCCTCGGTCTCGCCCACTTAGCGGTCGAAGTCCACGAGCAGAGCGCGGACGTCTCGCCATCGATTCGTGAACTCGAGTAGCGCGCAAACGCAACAGAGTTGCATATAGGTCGGGTGCATGGTAGCCGCGACTCATGAACGATTTCTACTCGCGCTGGCTGCTCCGAGACTGTGCACCCGCCGATGACGTTGCAGTGCCTCGCCATGATTGAGGTCGGCGCGCCGCTACACGAGCAAGACCCCGACGGGCATGGGCGCCAAGGCTGCGACGCGACTGGCACGGCAGGCGAGGCAGCGGTGAAAAAGGCGCTTCCGGTCCGGCTCACGTTCTTTCGCGCGCTTCGCGCCACTTCGCCCCTCGACGTGGTGCTGCCGGCGGACCTCTCACCCCACCGGTGGGCGCTCGAGGCTCAGTGCTTCCTGAAGTCGAAGTTGCCCGATGCTTGCACGGGGCGAGGCGTATTTGCGGCGCCTGCCAGGTTCTTCGACGGCCTGCTCCGGCTCGAGGTCGATGAGGAGGGGCTTGCAGACGTGGCGTGCGAGCTCGGTGATCTTGCGGAGGCGCTGGAGCTCACGGTCGTGGATCACTGTGCGGGGGAGGTCAGCACGCCCCTGGCGCCGTTTGGGCTCCCGGCGATCAGCGCGGGCTTACGTGCACTGAGCGCGGCCTCGCTGGGATACGTGGTGGTCGAGCCCCCGTCGCCGAGTCCAGTGTACGTGCAGGTTCTCGCGGAACGCGGGCGATGGATCGCCGAGGCGGTCTCTGAGCATCACGTCCCCAAGGGCTGGCCTCTCTCTCCGGGAGCTGGGCGTCGACTACAGCTCATGGGCTGGAAGCCACCAGACGACATACGTCGCAATTTCCATCGGCCAGTCGACCCCATCGCTCGAGGGCTTCCGGAGCTGCTCATGAGGTCGCTCGAGCACGGCTATCAGTGTGACGTCGATGCGCTGCGCGTGCGCTCGTGCGTCCTGCCCCCAGCCGCGGAGACGAGCGAGTGAGAATGGTGACCCCCACTCCGAGGGTGGCGCTCCGGGTACGTGCGAGGCTGCAGGGCACGGCAGCTACCGCTCGCTGGTTCGGCAGGGAGCGAATCGTAGTACTCGGGGACGACTCGGTAGTCCTGGTGGAGGCGCGAGTTGGTCGCGCATCGCGCGAGCGAGCCCTGCCGGCACTCGAAGCAATCTCGATGGCGGTCAGCCCCGATGGCGAGCGGGTAGCTGTCGGCGGGCTGCTCGGGAAGGTCGTGATTCTGGACGCGTCTCTGGAGGTCGTCGCCGAGGTGCAGCTCGATCGCGCGGTGGATGACATCTGCTTCTCGGCCGATGGCACGACACTAGCGCTCGCGGCGGGGAGAGTCGTAGCGTTGTACGACCGAGACGGGACTCGACGGTTCTCGACCGAGCTACGCAACGCCGCGACCGCCGTCGCCCTCGTGAGCGGCCGGCTTGCCGCGTCGAGCAGTGCGGGTGTGCAGCTGTGGGACGCATCGCACGGCACCCCAGTCCGCACGTACCCGTCGGCCTATCCGCTCCTGTCATTGTCGTTCTCCCCGGAGAAGCGATTCATGGCGTGCGGTGCTGGGACGGTGGGTGGGGCGACCGCCAGCGTCTGGGAACTTGCCCGCGGGGTCGAGTTCGTCTTGCGTGGGTACGATACGAAGCCGCGCTCGCTCGCGTGGGGCGTTGGCGAGAAGTTGCTGGCAACGAGCGGCGGGCCGGGACTCGTTCTCTGGACGCTGGAGGGCGAGCCCGTCCCGGAGCTGAGACGGGCGCACCATCGCGCCCCGGTGGGACACGTCGCAAGCGCACGCCAGCGTGACCTGATGGCGTCCGCAGGTGTCGACGGCAAGATCGCAGTGTGGGCTCCCCAAGGGGAGACAGAGCCGGTCGGCATGCTCGAACTCGACGCCGAGCCCACGTCCATCGAGTTCGCCCCGGACGACAGCGAGCTTCTGATCACGGACGCTCGCGGCGAGCTGGCTCTCTTCCAGCTGCCGTAGCTACAGGGCGCCTCGGATGAGTATCCAGGCCCCTACCCCTACACTCAGGAGCGACGCGGTGACGGTGCTCACCCGAGCGACCCACCCGCCTCGCTCGATGGTCCATCGCAGAGGGTGGGCGATCACCAAGGTCAGGATGCCCATTCCGACGATTGTTCCGAGACCGAAGATACCGAGGTAGGCCGCAGCGAGACCGCGTGAGTGAATGGTCGTGGCGGCCAGGAGTGCGATCCCCGCCGAGCCAGCCAGGCCATGCGCCAGGCCGACGAGCACCGGTCGGGCGTACGTCACGGGCGACGCGGGAGTGGGTGCCGGGCCAGGACGCGCCAGATGCCACGCGCCGAATCCGATCAGCATGACACCAACTGCAACGTCGACGACGGGCTCGAAGAAGCCAGGCATACGCACGTCGGTGAGGAGAAGCAGCAGCCCAACCCCCATGAATGCTGTGGTGTGCCCGACGCCCCACAGCAGGCCGAGCCTCAGCGCTCTCCAGAGCCCGGGCTCGCGCTGGACCAGCGTCGAGAGCACCACCACGTGATCCGCATCGGTCGCGTGTCGCATCCCCAGCGCGAGGCCCATCAACAGCATCGAGAGAGCGCTCACCAGCCCCTCGCGCAACCAAGCAGATGGAGTAGAGCGCACGGCGTCGGGGCGATGGCGGGACGCGGCATGCCAGCACAAGTATCGCATACGATGTGCACATGCAACTGCGTCGCGTTTTGTTATCGCGGGGCTTGCTCCCCACTCGAGAGGTACGGCGCTCGCTACCTCCAGGCGCCCGCTGGCCGCCTGCGTCCCCCTCCCCATCCGGAGCTGCCGACCCGAGCCCCAAGCTCCGTGAGCCGAATCCGATGCGTCGCGCACCTGGGCGACGACGAGCGCGCGCTGGTGCTCGGCGTGATCCTCGAAGAGGCGCTCGCATGGGTGAGACGACTGCCAGGCACGGCCCGCCCTCCGCGCGCTCATCGTGTTCGACGAAGTGTACGGCTACCTCCCGCCCCACCCGAGAACCCCGCCGATGAAAAAACCCCTGGTCTCGCTGATGAAGCAAGCCCGCGGCGTCGGCGTAGTGCTCGCGACCCAGAACCCCATGGACCTCGACTACCGAGCCCTCAGCAACGCCGGCACCTGGATGCTCGGGCGTCTGCAGACCGACGCCGACCGACAGCGCGTGATCGAAGGCCTGGGCGAGAAGAAGTAGCCGCGATGACAGTGCCTGAGGAGGTGGTCTCCGAGACTGCCGCCTCGGCGCGCGAGCGGGAGCCCACGTTCAGCAGCGGGCGGCGAGTTCCAAGTCGCGGATCGCTGCTATGGTCGCCCTACTACGATGGCTGGGCTCGAAGCACCCTCCGTTCCCACCAACGAGACCTCACTGGTCGAGCTGGCACAGCTCTTCTTGCGGTTGGGCGCCCACCCGGGTGCTGGCGCTCGGGCCGTGGTGGGCGGCATGCTTCATCTCATCGGAGTAGCGCCTCTAGGCGCCTAAAAGGTTTGGGAGAACCCTTCGAGCGGCTGGGACGAGCCGGGGCCGCCTCGAGCTGGGAGATTGTCACCACCGGACACTTTCGGGCCCGCTTTCACCGAGATCACCGAGCACCACGTGCCCACTGGTGGGGCTTCGGACGGATCTGGACGGGCACCACTCGAGGCTTGATAGCGTCGGGCGCT